>Ga0153981_1000029_pt1 | contig 45830 bp, 35 predicted proteins | sample TSGA065MetaG_FD_104714 | JGI IMG/M metagenome (GOLD analysis project Ga0153981, IMG submission 104714) | Attine ant fungus gardens microbial communities from Georgia, USA - TSGA065 MetaG | ecosystem: Host-associated > Fungi > Mycelium > Unclassified | place: USA: Georgia, Magnolia Springs State...
AATAACCGTCCATTATTTGAGTTCCTCGGTCTGAGCATCGGTATTAACCTGCCAGGCATGCCTTCTCCGGCTAAACGCGCTGCTTACGCTGCCGACATCACTTACGGTACAAATAACGAATACGGCTTTGACTACCTGCGCGACAACATGGCTTTCAGCCCTGAAGAACGTGTACAACGCAAACTGCACTACGCGCTGGTGGATGAGGTTGACTCCATCCTGATCGATGAAGCACGTACTCCGCTGATCATTTCCGGTCCGGCAGAAGACAGCTCAGAGATGTACACCCGCGTGGACAAACTGATCCCTAAACTGATCCGTCAGGAAAAAGAAGATTCCGACACCTTCCAGGGTGAAGGCCACTTCTCCGTGGATGAGAAAGCACGTCAGGTTCATCTGACCGAACGCGGTCTGGTTCTGATCGAAGAGATGCTGGTGGAGGCAGGCATTATGGAAGAGGGGGAATCTCTGTATTCCCCGACCAACATTATGCTGATGCACCACGTCACCGCTGCACTGCGCGCGCACGTGCTGTTCACCCGAGATGTCGATTACATCGTGAAAGACGGTGAAGTTATCATCGTTGACGAACACACAGGTCGTACCATGCAGGGTCGTCGCTGGTCTGATGGTTTGCACCAGGCAGTGGAAGCGAAAGAAGGCGTTGATATTCAAAACGAAAACCAGACGCTGGCTTCTATCACTTTCCAGAACTACTTCCGTCTGTATGAAAAACTGGCCGGTATGACCGGTACTGCGGATACTGAAGCGTTCGAATTCAGCTCCATTTACAAACTGGATACCATCGTTGTGCCAACGAACCGCCCTATGGTGCGTAAAGACATGGCCGACCTGGTGTACATGACCGAAATGGAAAAAATTGGCGCGATTATCGAAGATATCCGTCAGTGTACTGCCAAAGGCCAGCCGGTTCTGGTGGGTACCATTTCGATTGAGAAATCCGAAGTCGTTTCCAATGAACTGACTAAAGCGGGTATTGCGCACAGCGTACTGAACGCCAAGTTCCACGCCAAAGAAGCAGATATCGTCGCCCAGGCTGGTCAGCCAGGCGCAGTAACCATTGCAACCAACATGGCCGGTCGTGGTACCGATATCGTGCTGGGCGGGAGCTGGCAGGTTGAAGTTGAAAACCTCGGTGAAGAAGCAACCGACGAGAAAATCGCAGAAATCAAAGCAGCCTGGCAGATTCGCCACGATGCGGTTCTGGCTTCCGGCGGTTTGCACATTATCGGTACTGAGCGTCATGAATCACGCCGTATTGATAACCAGCTTCGCGGCCGTGCAGGCCGTCAGGGTGACGCCGGTTCATCACGCTTCTATCTGTCTATGGAAGATGCCCTGATGCGTATCTTTGCGTCTGACCGTGTGTCGAGCATGATGCGTAAATTGGGTATGAAACCGGGCGAAGCGATTGAGCACCCTTGGGTGACCAAAGCGATTGCCAATGCTCAGCGTAAAGTTGAAAGCCGTAACTTTGATATTCGTAAGCAATTGCTGGAATACGATGATGTCGCCAGCGATCAGCGTCGTGCGATCTACAGCCAGCGTAACGAATTACTGGACGTGTCTGATGTCAGTGAAACCATCGCCAGCATCCGTGAGGACGTGTTCAAAGCAACTATCGACAGCTACATTCCGCCGCAGTCTCTGGAAGAAATGTGGGATGTTCAGGGTCTTCAGGATCGCCTGAAACAAGATTTCGAGCTGGAAATGCCGATTGCAGAATGGCTGGATAAAGAGCCTGAATTGCATGAAGAAACCCTGCGCGAACGTATTATGGAAATCGCGAAAGAATCTTACGCCCGTAAAGAAGAAGTGGTTGGCGCAGAAATGATGCGTAACTTCGAGAAAGGCGTGATGCTGCAAACGCTTGATTCCCTATGGAAAGAGCATCTGGCCGCGATGGACTACTTGCGTCAGGGCATCCATTTACGGGGTTATGCGCAGAAAGATCCTAAGCAGGAGTACAAACGCGAATCCTTTGCTATGTTTGCCGCCATGCTGGAATCACTGAAATACGAAGTGGTCAGCGTGCTGAGCAAAGTTCAGGTTCGTATGCCTGAAGAAATCGAAGCAATGGAAATTCAGCGCCGCGAAGAAGCCGAACATCTGGCCCGTCAGCAGCAGCTGAGCCATCAGGATCAGCAAGAAATTGAAGTGGCTGAAGCTGCACGTCTTGCCGCATCTGGCGAGCGTAAAGTCGGCCGTAACGATCTCTGCCCATGTGGTTCCGGTAAGAAATACAAACAATGCCATGGCCGCCTGCAAAAGTAAGATCTCAGGCTAAGTCATCGTGTTAATCTTAAAGGCGGCTAATCACCGCCTTTATTTTTGTGTAAAAATCCTTATATAAGACAGTCATTATAGTCAGTCAATAGGTGGAAAAGTGACGCTTAAACAGCTGAATATCGCAGCCGGTATTATCCGGAATTCTGGTAAAGAAATCTTTATTACTCAACGTGATGCGTCTTCACACATGGCGGGGTTCTGGGAATTTCCGGGCGGTAAAATAGAAGCGGGTGAAACGCCTGAGCAGGCTGTCATTCGTGAGTTGCAGGAAGAAGTGGGCATTGAAGCGAAAGCCCCTGTTTTGCTGAAAACGCTTGAACACAGATTTCCGGATCGCATTATCATGCTTTACTTCTTTCTGGTTGAAGAGTGGCAGGGCGAGCCATATGGAAAAGAAGGGCAACCGAAGCGCTGGGTTAAGCAGTCAGATCTGAAAGCGGAAGAATTTCCTCCCGCCAACGAAGCTGTCGTAAGCGCCTTAAAAAACAACGAATTCTGATTTTCTGAGCATCAGGGCGCCCACAAAAAAGGGGCCACGCCCCTTTTTAACATTTGCTAAATGCGACATCTTACAGATGTCAGTGTGAAATCTCTTCTTCGCTCCAGTCATCAAGATCATTCACATCCCCTTTGCTCGGAATGCGTTTCTCTTCGTCGGCCCACTCACCGAGATCGATAAGCTGGCAGCGCTTGGAACAAAAAGGACGGTAAGGGCTTTTTTCGCCCCAGACCACCGTCTTGTTACACGTCGGGCAATTTACTTCAATAATTTCAGGATCCATTTGCAACTCCTAGCAGCAGGCAAGTTCAAAATTCAGTCGTGCCGGAACCACGCCATGCTCGCTGTCTAACGGTAAGAAGCGGATGGCATAACGGGTTTTGTGCCCGGAAACTTGCGGATAAAGCAGGTTTTCCAACGAGAGGCGCAAGCGTAACAGATCTGCACCTTCTGCGTTATCTTGGAAAAAACCATTCAGGCTGATTTGATTACGAAAAGCGCCGGACTGGCGAATTAAACCCAGCACCATCGTGAGTGAGTTGTTGAGTGGCGCCAGTGTTTCAAGCCAGTTCTGGACTTCGCTGTCGCGCTGAGATTGAGCCAGATGAAGCCAGATATGCAGCGTCGGCAAATCAAAACTACAGCAACCACCGGGAATACTCTGACGCTGACGAACCAAAGCAATCAGACGATCTTCTTTCAGCGCCTGACCGATTCGCGGTGCTTTCATCAATACGGAAGCGCACTGTTTCAGTCCGGCACGCAATCCGTCAATTCGCGACGCATCTACCCCAGGAACATCCTGCCATTGGGATAATTTCTGTTGCTGGCGTTCCAGTTCTTTCAGCAAATCGGTGCGGACTTCTCCGCGCTCCAGCACGTCGAGTAAATCAGACGCGGTGCGGAAGAACAGAAGGGCTGAAGCCGCAGCAGTAATTTGTGCATTCGCGTGCATCTGCTGTAGCAGGAATTCGATACGCAACCAGGTACGCATTTTTTCATTCAGAGGATGTTCAAAAAGAACGGTTGCAGCTACATCAGTCATGCTTGGCAATATCCTGTCTGTTTTCGCCCGCTGCCAGTTTCAGATAGCAGCGATGTAATTGGGCAACACGCGGTTCGATCGTTTGAGGATCTCCGCTGTTATCAATAATGTCATCCGCGCAGGCCAGGCGTTTTTCACGGCTCACCTGCGCGGCAATAATACTTTCAGCCTGATGGCGGTCAATGCCGTCGCGCAACATGGTGCGGGAAAGCTGAATTTGTGGCTCGACGTCCACCACCAAAACGCGATCAGCCTGCGTTTGCAATCCGTTTTCAATCAGTAACGGCACTACCCAAAGCACGTAAGGCGTATCGGCTTTCGCAATAAGGTGCTGTGTCCGGGCGTGAATAATAGGGTGTAATAATTTATTAACCCATTCTTTTTCAAGCGGATTACTAAAAATACGTTCCCGTAACGCCGGGCGATTCAGTGAGCCATCGTCAAGAATGATACTTTTGCCAAATCGTTTGCCCAGCTCTTCCAGAGCCTGTTCACCCGGAGCTACAACCTGACGGGCAATAATATCTGCATCGACAATGCTTACGCCATGACGGCTGAAGCTTTCGGCAACGGTACTTTTGCCGCTTCCGATACCTCCGGTCAATGCAACGATATAGCTCATACTGGCGCTCTGATAAAATTAGTTAGGTAAATGATAAAGAGATTATGAGTAAGTGCAAGCCAAGGTCGTCTTGGTTTTTGATGCGAAAAATTATTCGCCAACGCAATCAAAAGTCTGTGATGTCTGTTGTAAAAGCATCCTTGCCGTTGTCATTTTCCTGTGTATGATAAAACCACTGGAAAGGGTGTCTAAAATTTGTTGTACGCCCTAGCGATCCGTCGCCAAACCAGGACAAAGCCGTCATGCGTATTGAAGAAGATTTGAAGTTAGGTTTTAAAGACGTACTCATCCGCCCTAAACGTTCTACCCTCAAAAGCCGCTCCGAAGTTGAACTTGAGCGCACGTTCACATTCAAACACTCCGGTATCAGTTGGTCAGGCACGCCGATTATTGCTGCCAATATGGACACTGTGGGTACTTTCCGCATGGCGACGGTACTGGCGTCTTTTGGTTTGCTGACGGCGGTGCATAAGCATTACAGCGTTGAGCAATGGCAGGCTTTCATCACCTCCGCTGAAGAGTCAGTATTAAGAAATGTGATGGTGTCGACTGGCACGTCGGAAGCTGATTTTGTTAAAACACTGCAAATCCTCGCGCTTTCTCCGCTGCTGAAATTTGTCTGCCTTGACGTGGCTAACGGCTATTCCGAACACTTCGTCGGTTTTCTGCAACGCGTTCGTCAGGCCTGCCCGGACAAAGTCATTTGCGCCGGTAATGTGGTCACAGGCGAAATGGTTGAAGAGTTAATTCTTTCTGGCGCAGATATCGTTAAAGTCGGTATCGGCCCGGGTTCTGTGTGTACCACGCGTGTGAAAACCGGTGTTGGCTATCCGCAACTTTCTGCCGTTATCGAATGTGCGGATGCTGCTCACGGGCTGGGCGGACAAATCGTCAGTGATGGCGGTTGTGCCGTTCCCGGGGATGTGGCGAAAGCTTTCGGCGGCGGCGCAGACTTCGTGATGCTTGGCGGTATGCTGGCAGCACACGAAGAATGTGAAGGTACTGTCGTTGAAGAAAATGGTGAAAAATTCATGCTCTTCTACGGTATGAGTTCAGAATCGGCAATGAAACGCCACGTTGGCGGTGTCGCCGAATATCGCGCTGCGGAAGGCAAAACTGTAAAACTGCCTTTGCGCGGACCGGTCGAAAATACCGTTCGTGACGTTCTTGGCGGCCTGCGTTCTGCCTGTACCTATGTCGGCGCTGAACGTCTCAAAGAACTGACCAAACGTACTACCTTTATTCGTGTCGCAGAGCAGGAAAACCGCCTGTTCGGCAGCAAATAAATCGGTAAAATTATCCGCGGCGAAATACGCTTTCGCCGCAATTATTTTCCCCGTGCCATCGTCATCCCATCACCGAACCCAGCTGAAAAATGGGCAAGTACATCGCAATCACTAATCCTCCAACAATCACGCCCATCACTGCCATCAGTACTGGCTCAATCGTTTGAGATAACGTATCCGCCAGCGAATTTGCCTTGTTGTTATGCAACTGCGCCAGCTTAAGTAACAGCTCATCGAGCGTTCCTGATTCCTCACCGATTTTTATCAACTGCTGACATAACGCAGGAAACAGCGGTGACCCCTGAAACGCTTTATGTAATGGCGTCCCCTGCATAATTTTTTCGCGAATCACGTCGAGAGCTGTCTGGAAATGTAAGTTTGACACAGATGCCGACGCGGCAGTCAGCCCGGAAATCAGTGTCATTCCGGCGCGTTGTGTCATCGCCAGCGTTTGAAAAACCTGACTGAGGCAACTGTCAGTGACCAGCCGTGAAGTCAGTGGCAATCGCAAAAGCAGCTTTTGTTCGCGCAACTTCCAGCGAATGTGCGGATGCAACTTTTGCTGATAGCCAAAACAACAACACGAGACAATACCGGTCAGCCATGGCCCTGAGCTGACCAGCACGTCGGAAACACCGATCAGCATACGGGTAAACCAGGGTAACTGCGCATCAAAGGTGGCATAGATTTTCGCAAACTCCGGCAGAACCAGCGTCAGCATTAACAGTGTGACGAAGGTAGCGATGACGCTGACAATCAGTGGATAGCGCAGCGCCTTTTTCACTTTCGCTTTCAGTTCCGCCTGTTGTTCCTGTTGCGCCGCCAGTTGCAAACAGCATTGGTCTAACTGACCGGTCAGCTCGCCGATAGAAACGAGTTGCCGGTAAATCGGCGGGAAAACGTCAGGGTAAGCACTCAGCATAGCCGATAACGGTTTGCCTTCCCTGACGCCTTTCGCCACGTTATGCAAAACGCAGTGCCAGGCGGGTTTCGGATGTTCGTTTGCCAGCAGCGTCAGGCTGCTGACCAGCGGCAATCCGGCCTGTAGCAGTGTAGCGAGTTGCCTGACAACGGAAATACGCTCCTGATTTTTCCAATAACCGGATGTCAGGCGCCGGATCATTGTGATCTTCAGTGGTTGTAAACCCGCAACAAAAAGTTGCTGATAAATGCTGTCTTTGGTTATCTCAATGGCATCGCCTTGCTGGATGTTTCCCTGAGTATCAATAGCCTGCCAGTGAAAAAGCCGCCATTTTGGAGCGATCACTGGCGTTTCACTCATGCGCAATGACCTTCTCCGGTCACCCGATAAAGCTCTTCAAGTGAGGTGATGCCTTGTTCAACCAGCAACATTCCCGCTTCCTGTAATGTCTTTTGCCCCTGTTCACGGGCGATTTTACTCAGCTCGCTGACACTGGCATCGGCCACCAGTGCCTGCTGGAGCCGGGGAGTGATGTTCAGTATTTCGTAAATCCCCATCCTGCCGTAATAGCCGGAAAAGCATTGATTGCAGCCCGCTGCCCGCCACATTGGCGCGGGCCCGCTGTTGCCGTCCGGCCCGTTTACGACCAGGGACAGATGTGGCTTCCGGCAGTGCGGGCACAGTTTTCGCACCAACCTTTGGGCAATGACCAGACGCAAACTGGCTGCGATATGGAAACCTTCAATGCCCATCTGCCGCAGACGGGTCAGCGTTTCGCACGTTGAGTTGGTATGCAGCGTGGAAAGCACCAGATGGCCAGTCTGTGCGGCTTTAACGGCGATCTCAGCCGTTTCTCTATCACGAATTTCGCCGACCATGATCACATCCGGATCCTGTCGCAACAATGCACGCAGAACGCTGGCAAAACTCAGATCCGTCTTGCTGTTGATCTGCGTTTGATTGATGCCACTGACCGGGATTTCAACCGGATCTTCAACGCTGCTGATATTGCGTGAGATGGCGTTGAGATGGCGCAATCCGCTGTAAAGTGTCACCGTTTTGCCGCTGCCTGTCGGCCCTGTCACGAGGATCAGCCCCTGCGGATGCTTGAGCGCGGCTTTAAAGTATTCCAAATCGCGCAGCGTGAAGCCTAACTGAGACATCGCCAGATCCTGCTGGGTCATGTGCAGGATCCTCAGAACGATTTTTTCACCATGCAGGGTAGGCAGGGAAGAGACGCGCATGGAATAACGCTGATTTTGCAGCATGACGGAAAGCTGGCCGTCCTGCGGCAAGCGACGCTCGGCGACGTTAAGTTGCCCCATGATTTTCAGCCGCGCGCAAACACCCGCTGCCATCGAAAATTCAGGACCGGGGATTTCCTGCAACACGCCGTCAGTTCTCACCCGTACGCGGAAACTGTTTTCGTAGGGTTCAAAATGGATATCCGACGCCCTGCGGCTGATTGCCTGCCGCAGAATCTGGTTGAGGACGTTCACCACCGGTGCATCGCTTTGGTCATTCAGCGCATTATCTTCAGGGGTTCCTGATGACGGGGATTGCTCCCCGGTGGCGGATTCCTGCTTCACATTCGCCGGGCTCTTTTCCTTGTGTTGTTCCATTCTGGCCTGCGGCCAGCGTTCCACCTGAACTTTCAATCCGCTGGCAAAGCGCAGCACGTTACTCAGCGTTTCTGTCTCAGCTTCCGCTTCATGACAGGCAACGCGGATCGTCTGTTTATCGCGATGCACAATGATGGCTTTGTAACGCTGACAAAGGGCGTCCAGCGAGGCATCGCTGTGCTGCCTTTGGCTATCTGTTGGTGAAACAGGATTGAGCGGGATATCGGTCATTTTACGGCTCCCGTGGTATCAAAACGGAAAACGCTTTCGCAGGCTTCTACCATTGCGGCATTGCCGGCGCTGGTGCAGGTGCGGTTCCAGATAATGCCGCCGGCCTGAGCATCTACAGAGGGGGTCATGACGACGCTTAGCCCGTTGAGTGCCTGCTGGCCGGTCAGTGAAATCACGCCTGCAGTGACCTGCGTTTTACTGACATAACGGCTGGTGGCGACTGCCGGAATACCTTCGTTGCCTGCATTGCAGCTGCTTAATGAGCCGGTATCAATGACGCACAGCTCGACACCGGTTTTATACGGCACCATGGTCTGCAGCATGTCGGTCATTGCGGCTTTCTGGATGTAACTTTGGTAAGCGGGAATACCAATGGCGCTCAGAATCGCAATTATTGCGATCACGACCATCAGTTCAATGAGGGTAAATCCTTGTTGCCGTTGCATGGCGTTCTCCATTTGTGAGGCTGCTGGGTTGTTGCTCGGCAGCAAACTAAATGGGGGAGAAAATTTCTGCCAGTGCCTTTGGTGAGTTTTCCAGGATGCCTTCCACGGTCTTTACCGGAGACGACAAACGCGTCAAAACTTTTGCGGCACGTCTCGCAGCAATGAAAGGCAAATGAAAAAGAGGCTGGCGGTCAGAAGTGTTGAGTGGGAGGGTAGTGCGGCAAGATGAAATAGACCGAAGGGAAGTCGTGTTGCCCCTGAAATGGAATTCAGGGGCAACAGCGCAGAATGCTCAGCTAAAACGCATTGAGAGATCCATTGCGCGGACATGCTTGGTCAGGGCACCCACGGAGATGTAATCCACACCCGTTTCGGCAAATTCACGCAGCGTTTTCTCTGTGACGTTGCCGGAGACTTCTAGCAGCGCACGGCCAGCGGTCAGGGCAACACCTTCACGCATCATCGGAACGGTGAAGTTATCGAGCATGATAATGTCAGCGCCGGCATCCAGCGCCTGCTGAAGTTCGTCGAGTGATTCCACTTCCACTTCGACAGGAACATCCGCGTGGATCCACAATGCGCGTTCAACGGCAGCTTTAATCGAGCCACAGGCAATAATGTGGTTTTCTTTAATAAGAAATGCATCGGCCAGGCCGAGACGATGGTTGCTTCCGCCACCGCACAGGACGGCATATTTCAGCGCTGTACGCAGCCCCGGCAAGGTTTTGCGCGTGTCCAGCAACCGGGTTTTGGTGCCTTCGAGGATTTTCACGTAGTGATTTACTTCGGTAGCCACGCCCGAGAGTGTCTGGACGAAATTCAGTGCGGTGCGTTCGCCGGTTAACAGCATACGCGCAGAGCCGGTCAGCTCACATAATCTCTGATTTTCAGAAACAACATCGCCGTCTTTGACGTGCCATTTTACAGAAACTTTATCACCGGCCAGTTGGTGGAAGACTTCATCCAGCCAGCGTTGTCCGCAAAAAATACCGGCTTCGCGGGTGATGATCGTCGCGCGCGCATCTTTATCCTGCGGCAGAAGCTGTGCGGTTAAGTCGTTGTTAGCGTTGGCCTCGCCCCCGAGGTCTTCGCCAAGCGCCTGAGTCACAATGGCGGGGATATCATGCTGAATACGTTCGAGTAACTGTGCGCGGCGACTTTCAGGGCTGTAGCTGCGTGTAGACATACAAATACTCCGAAATGGCGGATAAGAAGGACAAAAAAACATGCTACCCTGTTGCTGTGATAAGTACCACACAAGCACATCATTGAGGCCTTTGATGCACTTAGAACATGGCTGGATTGCCGGAGCCCGGCAGGTCGTTTCCCCTCATTTTGATCTCCGTCCTGACGACGAGATCCCTTCTTTGCTGGTCGTCCATAACATCAGCCTGCCACCCGGAAAGTTTGGTGGCCCTTACATTGATCAATTATTTACCGGTACGCTGGATCCGCAGGATGATCCTTACTTTGAAGGGATCCACCAGCTGCGCGTAGCGGCACATTGTCTGATCCGACGAAATGGCGAGATTGTTCAGTATGTTCCGTTTGATAAACGCGCGTGGCATGCCGGTGTTTCCAGCTGGCGCGGGCGTGAGCGCTGCAATGATTTTTCGATTGGTATTGAGCTGGAAGGCACCGATTTTGTGCCCTTTACGCAGGCGCAGTATCGCAGCCTTGCTGACGTTACCGGCTTGTTAATTAAGCACTATCCGATTAGTCTGGACGCCATTACCGGGCACAGCGATATTGCGCCGGGGCGTAAAACAGATCCCGGCCCTGAGTTCGACTGGGCATTATATCGCAAGCTGTTGGCATCGCCGGTAGGGCAAAATGAGTCTTCTGACCAGTGAGTGAAAAGGCCGCCGGTTTTTTTTGTTTTAAGAATATGTAGAGAGAGTGATAGTCGATGACGTTATTTACTTTGCTGCTGGTGCTGGCTTGGGAGCGGTTGTTCAAACTGGGTGAACACTGGCAGCTGGATCATCGGTTTGAGTTCATTTTCCGTCGCGGGCGGCAGACTTCCTTAGTCAAAACGCTGGCGATTACGATTGTCTGGATGGCGATTATCTGGGCCATTTTGCGTGCCCTGCACGGGTTATTCTTTGGCGTGCCTTCCCTCGTTATCTGGGTGATTTTATGTCTGCTGTGTATCGGCGCAGGCATCAAACGCAAACATTACCGCGCCTATTTGAAATCTGCCCGTCAGGGAGATGCGGACGCCTGTAAAGAGATGGCGGAGGAGCTGGCGCTGATCCACGGTTTGCCGAGTGATTGCACGGAAGAAGCCCGTTTGCGAGAACTGCAAAACGCACTCTTGTGGATAAACTACCGTTATTATCTCGGACCGTTGTTCTGGTTTGTGGTCTGCGGGCCTTTCGGGCCTGTTGCATTAGGCGGATATGCCGTTCTCCGGGGTTATCAGACCTGGCTGGCGCGGCACATGACGCCGCTTAAACGTTCGCAGTCGGGCGTCGACAGCCTGTTGCATGTTCTTGACTGGATCCCTGTTCGTCTTGCCGGTGCGGCGTATGCGCTGCTCGGCCATGGTGAGAAAGCGTTACCGGCATGGTTTGCCTCGCTCGGCGATATTCATTCCTCGCAGTATCAGGTGCTGACACGGCTGGCGCAGTTCTCACTGGCGCGTGATCCGCATACCGATCCTGTACAAACTCCCCGTGCTGCGGTAAGTCTGGCACGTAAAGTGACGATGATTATTCTGGTGGTCGTTGCACTGCTGACGATTTACGGCACGCTGATTTAACGAAATTTCTGTTCTACAGGTCGAATTAAAAAGCCCGGTGCATTTTCATGTCCGGGCTTTTGGCTTTTTATCCGCGCTGCTTTTGTAAGGTCAGCAGGCGGTTATCGGCGGCGGGTTCGCCGAAATCTGGCATCCCGTTTTCATCCCAGCGGAAGGTTTTGATGCGCGTATGCCGGTTCGGGTCATACAGCGGATCACCTTCGATTTCCGTGTAATTTCGGGCGTGATATACCAGAACATCTTCGCCCTGTTCGTTGCGGGTTAAGCTGTTGTGGCCGGGACCGAACTGTTTGTTCTGTGCCTGAGTTGTAAACACCGGATGCTGTGATTTGTGCCAGCTCGCCGGATCCATCAGGTTGCTGTTGAGATCCGCCCAAAGCAAACCGATACAGTAATTTTCGTCGGTGGCGCTGGCGGAATAGGTGATGAAAATTTTATCACCATGTGTAATGACAGCAGGGCCTTCGTTGACCCAGAAACCGATAATTTCCCAGTCCAGCTCCGGTTTGCTGAGCATGACGGGAGGTGATTTCAGCGTCCACGGATTTTCCATTTCAGCCAGATATAAGTTGGAATTTCCGCGAATTTCCGGGTCTTTCTGTGCCCACAGATAATAGCTTTTTCCCAGATGCTCAAAGTGCGTGGCATCAAGTGAGAAGCTGTCGATCGGGGTCTGAATGCGGCCTTTCTCCTGCCATTTGCCTGTGAGAGGATCTGCCTCCTCACACACCAGCGCATACATCCTGTGCTGGAACAATCCGTCCACAATCTCCTGTGATGGCGCAGCGGCGAAATAAATAACCCATTTACCGTCGATGAAATGCAGTTCCGGCGCCCATATAAGCGCGCTCATCGGGCCGGTTTCAGGCTTATGCCAGACAACCGTGGCTGGCGCATCGGCAAGTCCGGTCAGTGTTGACGAGCGGCGGATCTCCAGCCGGTCATATTCCGGAACCGAGGCAATAAAGTAATACTGGCCATCGCGGTGCTGCCAGATATGAGGATCCGCGCGTTGTTCAATCAGCGGATTCGGGTAATTACTCATGTTTCAGCTCCTTGCTGTGAAGGGGGACAGAGGCAAGTTCTTGCGCCTGCTTTTCATCATGATATTCATTGAGTTCGCGATAGTTGCGACGGCGAATTTCCAGGTCAGCCTGAATTGTCCGCATGGTTTCGCGATCCACTTTCAGCAGGCGTACAACCCCTGCCGTAATGAGATAACCGACGCCGGGAATGACGGTAAACAGCAGAACAATCCCGTTGATTGCGTGATCACTTTGCTGCGTGGCTCCGGCATTGTAGCCATAAGCGGAGAGGAGGAAGCCGACCATCGCACCGGCGACTGCCAGTCCGCATTTGAGGAAGAACAGATTACCGGAGAAGCTTATGCCGGTGACGCGTTTACCGGTTTTCCATTCGCCGTAATCATCCACATCGGCCATCAGTGACCAGTGCAGCGGGGAAGGGAGCTGATGCATGATGTTCAGGATGAAGTACGCCACCAGAATCAGTGTTGTTGCATGCGGATCAAGGAAATAGAAGCCGCAGGAGAAAATGGTCAGGATGATGTTGGCCCAGAAGAAGACTTTCAGTTTGCAGTATTTGTCCGTCAGCGGTTTCGCCAGCGCGCTGCCAATCATCATGCCGACTACGCCGAGACTGATAAACATACTGGCGAATGAAGTCGATTTCTCCATCACCCAGGTGACGTAATACATGGTGGCCGCCATGCGGATAAAGCCCGGACACACGTTACAGAAAGTCAGCAGCAGAATGCGAACCCACTGGTCGTTTTTCCACACGTCTTTCAGGTCAGATTTTAAGGCGTGTTTGGACGGTACGGCAGGCTGGATGCGTTCTTTCACAGAACTGAAGCAGAACAGGAACATAAACAGCGCGATGATCGCCATCACGCCCATCGACATCTGGTAGCCCTTAGCTTTGTCCGCGCCCCCGAAGAAATCGGCCATGGGCAAAAGGGTTGAAGACAAAATTAGCGTCGCGATACCGACCATAAAGAAGCGGTAAGACTGGCAGGCGACGCGTTCGTGCGGGTCGGCGGTAATCACGCCGCCCAATGAACAGTACGGAATATTGATGGCGGTATAAGTCAGCGACATCAGGAAATAGGTGATGAAAGCATAGATAACTTTGCTGTTGTAGCTCCATTCCGGTGTGGTAAACATCAGCACACTGAACAGAACGTAGGGCACCGATATCCATAATAAATACGGACGGAACCGGCCCCAGCGGGTGGTGGTGCGGTCAGCAATCGCTCCCATTATCGGGTCAGTGACGGCGTCGATAATACGCACCGACAACAGCAATACGCCGACCAGCGCCGGGGCAAGGCCGAAAACATCGGTATAAAAATAATTGAGAAACAACATGATGGCGCCGCCAATCATATTGCAGCCCGCATCTCCCATTCCGTACGCTACTTTTTCTTTGAACGACAGCGCGCCTTCCTTCATGGATGTTCTCCGGCTATTGGTTAAAAAGGTCAGTTGTTAAAAAACTGTTTGATAGCGTTGAGTATTGGCTGGAGAAGCGAAGAGGAGTCAGGAGGTAAGAGTCGTGAAGATGGACGATTTGGTCATCTGGGAAAAAGTGTGACCTGTATAACAAGACGCCCCGGTAAGTGACTTAGCCGGGGCGTCTGAGGATTTTAAATTATTACGATTGCTTAAGCGTTTACGGATTTCCCGCTTTGCTGATTCTTGATCCAGTAACCCACGCCCAGAACCACCAGCCAGACAGGGATCAGCCATACGGAGATAGCCATGCCCGGGGTGATCGCCATAATGACCAGAATCGCGGCCATGAACAGCAGACAGATGTAGTTACCGGCCGGGTACAGCAGCGCTTTGAACTTAGGTTCCACGCCTTCACGACGCTTCGCCTGACGGAATTTGATGTGCGCCAGGCTGATCATCGCCCAGTTGATGACGAGTGCAGAAACCACCAGCGCCATCAGCAAACCAAAGGCTTCGGCTGGCATCAGATAGTTAATCAGAACGCACAGTGCCGTAGTGACCGCAGAAACGAGGATGGAAGCCACAGGCACACCACGTTTGTCGACTTTCATCAGGGCCTTAGGGGCATTGCCTTGCTGTGCCAGACCAAACAACATGCGGCTGTTACAGTAAACGCAGCTGTTGTAGACCGAAAGTGCGGCTGTCAGGATCACCACGTTCAGGGCATTCGCAACCAGCGCATCACCCAGTTCATGGAAAATAAGGACAAACGGGCTGGTGTCCGGCCCGACGCGGGTCCACGGCATCAGGGAAAGCAGTACTGCCAGTGAGCCCACATAGAAAATCAGGATGCGGTAGATAACCTGATTGGTCGCTTTAGGAATGCTGACTTCAGGATTATCGGCTTCTGCCGCAGTAATCCCCACCAGCTCAAGGCCGCCGAAGGAGAACATGATGATCGCCATCATCATTACCAGCCCGGTCATACCATGCGGCAGAAATCCGCCTTGTTCCCACAGGTTACGTACGGTCGCCTGCGGACCGGCAGTGTCGCTGAACAGCAACCAGCCGCCGAACAGGATCATCGCCACAACCGCAACCACTTTGATGATTGCAAACCAGAATTCCATCTCACCGAAGACTTTAACATTGGTGAGGTTGATGGCGTTGATCAGTACGAAGAAGGCCGCAGCAGAAACCCAGGTAGGGATTTCCGGCCACCAGAATTGGATGTATTTACCGACCGCTGTCAGCTCTGCCATCGCCACCAGCACGTACAGCACCCAGTAGTTCCAGCCGGATGCAAACCCGGCAAATCCGCCCCAGTATTTATAGGCAAAATGGCTGAATGACCCGGCAACCGGCTCTTCAACGACCATCTCGCCTAACTGGCGCATAATTAAAAACGCAATAAAACCAGCGATTGCGTAGCCGAGAATAATCCCAGGGCCCGCAGACTGGATGACGGAGGCGCTGCCCAGAAACAGACCTGTCCCGACAGCCCCACCCAGCGCGATCAACTGAATATGCCGGTTTTTCAGGCCGCGCTTCAGCTCATCGCCTTGTTGTTGATCAACCATTTACCTGTCCTCTGTCATTGGGGCAAAACCCATAACATTCTGCGTGTTAGAAAGAATGTAAGGCGATAATTACACTTTTTGTATTTAATTATTTACGGCTGGATTGTGCCTAAAAAGCAGCATCATCTACCGTTCGGGCAAGAATAGTGGTATGCGCAAAAGTTTGCACGGGGTTTATGCTCCGTCTGCATAACAAATAGCCAAATTGACTGGAAATTTGTTCAGGATCTAAAAAATGTGATCTGACGCAGAGAAAAATCGAGAAATGATAAGAATTTGTTAAATTGTGCGAGGGCGACGCATTTACTGGGTCACCATATGGACACAAGGTGAATACTTTGTTACTTTACGGCCACGTTTTTTAAATTGGTATTACCAATTGACTCCGGCAACTTACAGAGTCGCTACTCGCAGAGAACAACACATATTATGGCTTACAGCAAAATCAGACAGCCTAAGTTATCCGATGTGATCGAGCAGCAACTTGAGTTCCTGATCCTCGAAGGCACCTTGAGACCCGGGGAAAAGCTTCCGCCAGAGCGCGAACTGGCCAAACAGTTTGATGTTTCGCGACCTTCTCTGCGAGAGGCTATCCAAAGCCTGGAAGGGAAGGGACTGCTCCTGCGCCGCCAGGGTGGTGGTACTTTCGTCCAAAGTAATCTGTGGCAAAGCGTGAGTGACCCGCTGGCTGAGTTACTGGCCGACCATCCTGAATCACAATTCGATCTCCTTGAAACACGCCATGCCCTTGAAGGGATTGCTGCGTATTACGCAGCGCTTCGTGGCACAGAAGAAGATTTGCAGCGCATTCGCGATTGTCATGTGGTCATTCAGACCGCACAAGACAGCGGAGACCTGGACGCAGAAGCCGACGCGGTGATGCAGTATCAGGTTGCTGTAACAGAAGCAGCGCATAATGTTGTGCTGTTGCATCTGGTTCGTTGTATGGGGCCGATGCTTGAGAAGAACGTTCGACAGAACTTTGAATTGCTTTACTCACGCCGGGAAATGCTGGCGACGGTAAGCAACCACCGCGCCAGTATTTTCGAGGCGATTGTTGCACGGGAACCAGAAATAGCACGTGCCGCATCTCACCGTCACCTGGCGTTCATTGAAGAAGTTTTGCTGGATCTCAGCAGGGAACACACCCGGCGGGATCGGTCTTTACGACGACTCCAGCAACGAAAAGATGAAAGTTAACCTTCGGGGTTAATTTTGAGAGCCTTCATTTGAGGGCTCACGGCAACTACATGACGGGCCTGTCTTCGTGCGTTTTGTTCCGTATGAAGAGCTTTTTAAGCAAGAGCGCAGGAAGACAGGCTCCAGATAAACCAACGTATAAGATACAGATAAGGAAAAGCACCATGTCAGAACGTGTAAATAATGACGTGGATCCGATCGAAACTCGCGACTGGCTACAAGCGATCGAATCGGTCATCCGTGAAGAAGGTGTTGAACGTGCGCAGTTCCTGATCGATCAGGTTCTGAGTGAAGCGCGCAAGGGCGGCGTTAGCGTCGCTGCTGGTGCAGCCAGCCGTAACTACGTCAATACCATCGCTGTTGAAGACGAACCGCAATACCCGGGTAACCTGGAGCTGGAACGTAATATTCGTACCGCAATCCGCTGGAACGCCATCATGACCGTTCTGCGCGCTTCCAAGAAAGACCTGGAACTGGGCGGCCACATGGCTTCCTTCCAGTCTTCTGCGACCGTGTACGAAGTGTGTTTCAACCACTTCTTCCGCGCACGAAACGAGAACGACGGCGGCGATCTGGTGTACTTCCAGGGCCACATCTCTCCGGGCGTTTACGCGCGTGCTTTCCTTGAAGGCCGCCTGACCGAAGACCAGATGAATAATTTCCGTCAGGAAGTTCACGGAAAAGGTCTGTCTTCTTATCCGCACCCTAAACTGATGCCTGAATTCTGGCAGTTCCCGACCGTATCCATGGGTCTGGGTCCGATCGGTGCAATCTATCAGGCTAAATTCCTGAAGTACCTGGAACACCGCGGTCTGAAAGACACCTCCGCACAGCGCGTTTACGCGTTCCTGGGCGACGGTGAAATGGACGAGCCAGAATCCAAAGGTGCGATCACCATCGCGACCCGTGAGAAACTGGACAATCTGTGCTTCATCATCAACTGTAACCTGCAGCGCCTTGACGGCCCTGTCACCGGTAACGGCAAAATCATCAACGAACTGGACGGCATCTTTACAGGCGCTGGCTGGAACGTGATCAAAGTCATCTGGGGCAACCGCTGGGATGAACTGCTGCGTAAAGACACCAGCGGCAAACTGATCCAGCTGATGAACGAAACCGTGGATGGCGACTACCAGACCTTCAAGTCCCGTGACGGCAAATACGTTCGCGAGCACTTCTTCGGCAAATACCCTGAAACCGCTGCGCTGGTCAAAGACATGACCGACGACGAAATCTGGGCGCTGAACCGTGGTGGTCATGATCCGAAGAAAGTCTTCGCTGCACTGAATAAAGCACAGAACACCAAAGGCCAGCCTACCGTAATCCTTGCGCATACCATCAAAGGTTATGGCATGGGTGATGCGGCCGAAGGTAAAAACATTGCTCACCAGGTGAAGAAAATGAACATGGATGGCGTTCGCTATATCCGTGATCGTTTCAGCGTGCCAGTAACAGATGAAAATCTGGAAAAACTGCCGTACATCACTCTGGAAAAAGACTCTGCAGAATACAAATATCTGCATGAGCGTCGTGCTGCGCTGAAAGGCTACCTGCCGACTCGTCTGCCAAAATTCACTCAGAAGCTGGAAATGCCGAAACTGGAAGACTTCTCACAGCTGCTGGAAGAGCAGAAGAAAGAAATCTCTACCACTATCGCTTTCGTCCGTGCCCTGAACGTGATGCTGAAAAACGACTCCATTAAAGACCGTCTGGTTCCGATCATCGCCGACGAAGCGCGTACATTCGGTATGGAAGGTCTGTTCCGTCAGATTGGTATTTACAGCCCGAACGGCCAGCAATACACCCCGCAGGACCGTGAGCAGGTTGCATACTATAAAGAAGACGAGAAAGGTCAGATCCTGCAGGAAGGTATCAACGAACTGGGCGCCGCTTCTTCATGGCTTGCCGCAGCGACTTCTTACAGCACCAACGATCTGCCAATGATCCCGTTCTACATCTACTACTCCATGTTCGGTTTCCAGCGTATCGGCGACCTGTGCTGGGCAGCGGGTGACCAGCAGGCGCGTGGCTTCCTGATCGGCGGTACTTCAGGTCGTACTACCCTGAACGGCGAAGGTCTGCAGCACGAAGATGGTCACAGCCACATTCAGTCTCTGACTATCCCTAACTGTATTTCTTACGACCCGTCTTACGCTTACGAAGTCGCTGTCATCATGCATGACGGTCTGGTTCGTATGTACGGTGACGCGCAGGAAAACGTCTACTACTACATCACCACGCTGAACGAAAACTACCACATGCCAGCTATGCCGGAAGGCGCGGAAGAAGGCATCCGTAAGGGTATCTACAAGTTAGACACTCTGGAAGGCAGCAAAGGTAAAGTACAGCTTCTGGGCTCCGGTTCTATCCTGCGTCACGTTCGTGAAGCGGCTGAAATCTTGTCCAAAGACTACGGCGTAGGCTCTGACGTTTACAGCGTAACTTCCTTCACCGAACTGGCCCGTGACGGTCAGGACTGTGAGCGCTGGAACATGCTGCACCCGACCGAAACGCCACGCGTTCCGTACATCGCTCAGGTGATGAGCGACGCGCCAGCGGTTGCGTCTACCGACTACATGAAACTGTTTGCTGAACAGGTTCGTACTTACGTTCCGGCCAGCGATTATCGCGTTCTGGGTACGGATGGCTTCGGTCGTTCAGACAGCCGCGAAAACCTGCGTCACCACTTCGAAGTGGATGCTTCCTACGTTGTGGTTGCTGCGCTGGGTGAATTGGCTAAACGCGGCGAAATCGAAACTTCTGTAGTGGCTGAAGCCATTAAGAAATTCGATATCAATCCAGAAAAAGTTAACCCGCGTCTGGCATAAGAGGTAAAGACAGATGGCTATTGAAATTAACGTACCGGACATCGGTGCAGATGCAGTGGAAGTCACCGAAATCATGGTGAAGGTGGGCGATAAAGTCGAAGTTGAACAATCGCTGATCACCGTTGAAGGCGATAAAGCTTCTATGGAAGTGCCTTCTCCACAAGCAGGCGTGGTCAAAGAAATTAAAGTTGCGGTCGGCGATACCGTCGAAACCGGCAAACTGATCATGATCTTCGAAGCCGCTGACGGTGCTGCTGATGCAGCACCTGCGAAACAGGAAGCGAAAGCAGAAGACAAACCTGCTGCTGCCGCACCTGCTTCCAGCGAAAGCAAAGAAGTGAACGTGCCAGATATCGGTGGCGACGAAGTAGAAGTCACCGAGATCATGGTCAAAGTGGGCGACACCGTGTCAGCTGAACAATCGCTGATCACCGTAGAAGGCGACAAAGCTTCTATGGAAGTCCCTGCTCCGTTCGCGGGCAAAGTCAAAGAAATCAAAATCGCTGCGGGCGACAAAGTCAGCACCGGTTCTCTGATCATGGTCTTCGAAGTGGCAGGCTCCGGTGCAGCAGCACCGGCAGCGACAGAAGCCAAATCAGAAGCGGCTCCGGCTGCTGCTGCACAAACCGGCAGTAAAGAAGTGAACGTGCCTGATATCGGCGGAGACGAAGTTGAAGTCACTGAAATCATGGTTAAAGTGGGCGACAAAATCAGTGCGGAACAATCACTGATCACCGTTGAAGGCGACAAAGCTTCAATGGAAGTCCCGGCTCCATTCGCGGGTACCGTGAAAGAAATCAAAATCGCTGCGGGCGACAAAGTCAGCACCGGCTCTCTGATCATGGTCTTCGAAGTTGAAGGCGCTGCGCCTGCTGCTCCGGCGGCTAAGAAAGAAGAAGCGGCTGCTCCTGCCAAACAGGAACAGAAAGCGGCGGCTCCGGCAGCAGCTAAAGCTGAAAGCAAAGGCGAATTTGCTGAGAACGACGCTTACGTTCACGCCACGCCGGTTATCCGCCGCCTGGCCCGTGAATTCGGCGTTAATCTGGCGAAAGTGAAAGGGACAGGCCGTAAAGGTCGCATCCTGCGCGAAGACGTTCAGACTTACGTGAAAGACGCGGTCAAACGCGCTGAAGCCGCTCCGGCTGCTGCCACTGGCGGCGGTATTCCGGGCATGCTGCCTTGGCCGAAAGTGGACTTCAGCAAGTTCGGCGAAATCGAAGAAGTGGAACTGGGCCGTATCCAGAAAATCTCCGGTGCAAACCTGAGCCGTAACTGGGTGATGATCCCGCACGTTACACACTTCGACAAAACCGATATCACTGAGCTGGAAGCGTTCCGTAAACAGCAAAATGACGAAGCAGCGAAACGCAAACTGGACGTGAAATTCACGCCAGTGGTCTTCATCATGAAAGCCGTTGCCGCAGCACTTGAGCAGATGCCACGTTTCAACAGTTCACTGTCTGAAGATGGTCAGAAACTGACGCTGAAAAAATACATCAACATCGGTGTGGCGGTAGATACGCCTAACGGCCTGGTTGTTCCTGTCTTCAAAGACGTGAACAAGAAAGGTATCGCTGAGCTGTCCCGTGAGCTGATGGCTATCTCCAAGAAAGCCCGTGACGGTAAGCTGACTGCTGGCGAAATGCAGGGCGGTTGCTTCACTATCTCCAGCCTCGGTGGTATCGGGACGACCCACTTCGCGCCAATCGTCAACGCGCCTGAAGTGGCCATCCTCGGTGTCTCCAAGTCTGCGATGGAACCGGTCTGGAACGGTAAAGAGTTCGTACCGCGTCTGATGATGCCAATGTCGCTCTCCTTCGACCACCGTGTGATTGACGGTGCCGATGGTGCGCGTTTCATCACCATCATCAATAACGTGTTGTCTGACATTCGCCGCCTGGTGATGTAAGCGAAAAGCCGGCCAAACGGCCGGCTTTTTTCTGATAATCTCTTCATGCTGTTTGAGATTTTCCGGGGCTAAGCACAAATCGTATGCCGTTTGTTGTTTCAAATTTGTTAACAATTTTGTAAACTGCGGGCGGATAGAACGACCCGGTGGATGATGGGCGTTGCAGCATAAAAATGACGTCTGACCCGCCGGAAATAAATTAAGAGGTCATGATGAGTACTGAAATTAAAACTCAGGTCGTGGTACTTGGGGCGGGCCCTGCAGGCTATTCTGCTGCTTTCCGTTGCGCTGATTTAGGTCTTGAGACCGTTCTGGTTGAACGTTATTCCACCCTGGGTGGCGTGTGCCTGAACGTTGGCTGTATCCCTTCTAAAGCTCTGCTGCACGTTGCTAAAGTTATTTCTGAAGCAAAAGCTCTGGCAGAACACGGTATTGTTTTCGGTGAGCCGAAAACCGATATCGATAAAGTGCGTCTCTGGAAAGAGAAAGTCATCAACCAGCTGACCGGTGGTCTGGCAGGTATGGCGAAAGGCCGTAAAGTCAAAGTCGTTAACGGCTTGGGCAAATTTACCGGTGCAAATACTCTGGTTGTTGAAGGCGAAAATGGTCCAACGACTATCACTTTCGACAATGCCATCATTGCGGCGGGTTCCCGTCCAATCAAACTGCCATTCATTCCTCATGATGACCCGCGCGTATGGGATTCCACCGACGCACTGGAACTGAAAACCGTCCCTGAGCGTCTGCTCGTTATGGGTGGCGGCATCATCGGTCTGGAAATGGGCACCGTTTACCACGCGCTGGGTTCTCAGATTGACGTGGTAGAAATGTTCGATCAGGTTATCCCTGCGGCTGATAAAGATGTGGTGAAAGTCTTCACCAAGAAAATCAGCAAGCAATTCAATCTGATGCTGGAAACCAAAGTGACTGCCGTAGAAGCCAAAGAAGATGGCATTTACGTCACCATGGAAGGCAAAAAAGCGCCAGCCGAACCACAGCGTTATGACGCTGTGCTGGTGGCAATCGGTCGCGTACCTAACGGTAAGCTGCTGGAAGCCGGCGCTGCGGGTATCGAAGTTGACGACCGTGGCTTCATCCACGTCGACAAACAAATGCGTACCAACGTGCCACACATCTTTGCTATCGGCGACATCGTCGGTCAGCCAATGCTGGCACACAAAGGTGTTCACGAAGGTCACGTGGCAGCCGAAGTTATCTCCGGTAAAAAACACTACTTCGATCCGAAAGTCATTCCGTCAATTGCCTACACTGAGCCAGAAGTTGCCTGGGTTGGCCTGACTGAGAAAGAAGCGAAAGAAAAAGGTATCAGCTACGAAACCGCCACCTTCCCGTGGGCAGCTTCTGGCCGTGCTATCGCTTCCGATTGTGCAGACGGTATGACCAAACTGATCTTCGACAAAGAATCTCACCGTGTTATCGGTGGTGCGATTGTCGGGACTAACGGCGGCGAGCTGCTGGGCGAAATTGGTCTGGCAATCGAAATGGGTTGTGATGCAGAAGATATCGCGCTGACCATCCATGCTCACCCGACTCTGCATGAGTCCGTGGGTCTGGCAGCAGAAATCTACGAAGGCAGCATTACCGACCTGCCAAACCCTAAAGCGAAAAAGAAATAATTCAGCTTTAACGGTTTGAGAACGGCACCGAAAGGTGCCGTTTTTTTATGTCTGAAAAACGGCGCCCGATATTTTGGAAAGCATCTCGCAAAGACTATTTCCGGGGGTGTTTTTTGCGCGTTTTTTGGGGCACTATGCAATCGCTTTGTAACGCTTAATTGTCCCGATTCCCCGGTGCCTGCTAACACTTTGGGAATACGAATTGACCGTTTTTTGAGACGGTTTTTTTGTGCCTTTTTTCTCCCTTTTCGACCATTTATTCCCTTGTGCCAATAAGGTTGTTGTGATGATCTAGAAGGCGAATTGGGATGAACAGCCGATCCGTCTGTGCTCAACGATTCAGCAAAGATTTAATGTTGCTTTTATGTGAACGAATTAACAAGCGGGCAAAATCCTGCTATGCTGCTTCGGCGCTAAAGGGCACTGTGCTCAGGTTCAGGACGTAAAGTTTCCGATCAAGAAACCCTCTTACCCGCAGTGTCCCCGATTCATCAGACAGCTTTAATCTCCCTGTCCCTACAGGCATGACGTGATGCTGATGATGGAAGCCAGGCATAATAAATGACAATGAGAGCGAGGAGAAAGTCGTGCTAGAAGAATACCGTAAGCACGTAGCCGAGCGTGCTGCAGAGGGCATCGTCCCTAAGCCACTTGATGCTTCACAGATGGCAGCGTTGGTTGAGTCCCTGAAAAATCCGCCAAAAGGCGAAGAAGAAACTCTGTTAGACCTGCTGATTAATCGTGTTCCGCCGGGCGTTGACGAAGCCGCCTATGTAAAAGCCGGATTCCTGGCTGCCGTCGCCAAAGGCGAAACTACCTCCCCGTTGGTCACTCCTGAAAAAGCCATTGAACTGTTAGGCACCATGCAAGGTGGCTACAACATTCATCCGCTGATCGACGCACTTGAAAACGAAACGCTGGCGCCAATTGCCGCCAAAGCGTTGTCCCATACGCTGCTGATGTTCGATAACTTCTACGATGTGGAAGAAAAAGCGCATGCAGGCAACGAACACGCTAAGAAGATTTTGCAGTCATGGGCTGATGCCGAATGGTATCTTTCACGCCCGCAGCTGGCTGAAAAAATCACCGTCACCGTCTTCAAGGTGACCGGCGAAACCAACACCGATGATTTGTCACCGGCTCCGGATGCCTGGTCCCGTCCAGATATTCCATTGCACGCGCTGGCAATGCTGAAAAACGAACGCGAAGGTATTCACCCGGATCAACCTGGCAGCGTCGGCCCGATCAAACAGATCGAAGAACTGAACAAAAAAGGCTTCCCGCTGGCCTATGTCGGTGACGTGGTCGGTACCGGTTCTTCCCGTAAATCTGCGACAAACTCTGTGCTGTGGTTCATGGGCGACGATATCCCTCATGTGCCGAACAAGCGCGGCGGCGGCGTAGTGCTGGGCGGCAAAATTGCGCCAATCTTCTTTAACACCATGGAAGATGCCGGTGCGTTGCCGATTGAAGTGGATGTTTCTAACCTCAATATGGGCGATGTGATCGACATCTATCCGTACAAAGGTGAAGTCCGTAACCACGAAACCGGTCAGGTGATTGCCACTTTCGAACTGAAAACTGACGTTCTGCTGGACGAAGTTCGCGCCGGGGGCCGTATTCCGCTGATCATCGGACGTGGTTTAACCACCAAAGCCCGTGAATCGCTGAAACTGCCTCAGAGCGAAGTATTCCGCATCGCGAAACCGGTTGCTAAGAGCAACAGAGGCTTCTCGCTGGCGCAGAAAATGGTGGGGCGCGCCTGTGGCGTTGCCGGTATTCGTCCAAACGAATATTGCGAACCAAAAATGACGTCTGTGGGTTCTCAGGATACCACCGGCCCGATGACCCGTGACGAGCTGAAAGACCTGGCGTGCCTGGGTTTCTCGGCTGATTTAGTGATGCAGTCATTCTGTCATACCGCCGCGTATCCTAAGCCGGTTGACGTGACCACGCACCACACGCTGCCGGACTTCATTATGAACCGCGGCGGTGTTTCCCTGCGTCCAGGTGACGGTATCATCCACTCGTGGCTGAACCGAATGCTGCTGCCGGACACTGTCGGTACCGGCGGTGACTCCCATACCCGCTTCCCGATTGGGATTTCGTTCCCTGCGGGCTCCGGTCTGGTGGCGTTTGCCGCAGCGACCGGCGTAATGCCGCTGGATATGCCAGAATCCGTTCTGGTGCGTTTCAAAGGTGAAATGCAGCCGGGTATCACCCTGCGTGATCTGGTCCATGCCATCCCTTACTACGCCATCAAAGAAGGTCATCTGACCGTTGAGAAGAAGGGTAAGAAAAACCTCTTCTCTGGCCGTATTCTGGAAATCGAAGGTTTGCCGGAACTGAAAGTTGAACAGGCATTTGAACTGGCGGATGCGTCCGCAGAACGTTCAGCGGCCGGTTGTACGATCAAACTGGATCAGGCGCCAATCAAAGAATACCTGAGCTCTAACATCGTGCTGCTGAAGTGGATGATCTCTGAAGGTTACGGCGATCGTCGTACCATTGAGCGCCGCATTAAAGGCATGGAAGAGTGGCTGGCGAATCCAAGCCTGCTCGAAGCCGATGCGGATGCGGAATACGCAGCGATCATCGAAATCGATCTGGCGGATATCAAAGAGCCAATTCTTTGTGCGCCGAACGATCCGGATGACGCGCGTCTGCTGTCTTCCGTACAGAACAGCAAAATCGATGAAGTATTCATCGGTTCGTGCATGACCAACATCGGTCACTTCCGCGCCGCCGGTAAACTGCTCGACAGCCATAAAGGCGCGTTGCCAACCCGTCTGTGGGTTGCACCACCGACCAAAATGGATGCGGCGCAGCTGACAGAAGAAGGCTACTACAGCGTCTTTGGTAAGAGCGGTGCGCGTGTTGAAATTCCGGGCTGTTCACTGTGTATGGGTAACCAGGCGCGAGTAGCCGACGGTTCGACCGTGGTTTCCACTTCAACGCGTAACTTCCCGAACCGTCTGGGCAACGGCGCCAATGTTTATCTCGCCTCCGCTGAACTGGCGGCTATCGCGTCTTTGCTGGGGCGCCTGCCAACGCCGGAAGAATATCTCGGCTATATGGCTGAAGTCGATAAGACGGCGGTGGATACTTACCGTTATCTGAACTTCGACAAACTGAGTGAATATACCGATAAAGCTGACGGTGTGATTTTCCAGACCGCAGTCTGACTAGTAAACATTCACTACACTAATTTAAGGGAGGCTTATGCCTCCCTTTTTTTATGAATCCATTTTGTTATATTAAATGGGTTATTATATTAATAATTCCACTTACCCATTGATTTTAATAATAGTTCTGTTTTCCTAAAGTATTCATTAAGTAGTTACAAAATATTTTATCGTTTAAATTTAGTTCCCCGCGAACTATAGCTGCAGTCTGCAATTTATTTCGCTTTCATCGAAAACTATAAAGTGAAATAAACAATGCGCGCCTCAAAAATAATTTGCTTTTTACAAATCGGTGTTCAGTTTTTTTATTCTTCTCTATGCGTGTATGCCTTTTCTTTTGAAGCCGTTGCTGAAACCAATCCCTCTGTCGTCGCCGGGCAAATGCCGGGTGAAAAATTACCCTCTGGCAATAATACCGGCACGCCTTCTGCCTCCGGTGTGACTCCCGACAGCGAACAGGATGCCTCGCTGGCAGGGCTTGCCGCTCAGTCAGGTGCGTTGCTTTCCGGTGAGTCGTCAGGCGATGCCTTGAAAGGTATGGTGGCTTCGGGGGCTGCTGGCAAGGCGGCGCAAAGCGTTGAGTCCTGGCTGAATCAATTTGGCACAGCACGGGTAAAAGTTTCAGCAGATAATAATTTCTCTCTGGAAAAGGTGGAATTAGATATTCTGTTACCGATATACGACGACAAAACTAACCTGTTATTTACTCAGTTGGGCGGCCGCCGCGCGGACGATCGAGATATTATCAATGCGGGTGTGGGGTATCGTCATTTCAATGAGCGCTGGATGTGGGGCGCAAATACATTCTATGACCGTCAGTTATCGCAAAATCATCATCAGCGTATGGGCGTTGGCGGCGAATTAGGTTGGGATTATTTAAAAATATCCGCCAATGGTTACCTGCGTCTCACTGAATGGATGGCATCAGAGCGCTTTCAGGATTATGACGAGCGCGCGGCCAATGGATTTGATATCCGCACTGAAGGTTATTTACCTGCGTGGCCACAGCTTGGCGCAAGCGTGATATTTGAGAAGTACTACGGCGATAACGTTGATCTGTTTAACGATGAAGATAACCGTCAGAAAGACCCTTATGCGGTCACTGTCGGTCTGAACTACACGCCGTTTACGCTCATGACGGCAGGCGTTAGCCAGAAAATGGGCAAAGGCGATACGCAGGATACTCAGTTTAACCTGAGTTTCAGTTATGCACCGGGCGTCAGTCTCGACAAGCAGCTGGATGCGTCACAGGTGGCGGTGAAGCGCTCGCTGCTCGGTAGTCGTATGGATCTGGTCAACCGTAACAACACGATTGTGCTGGATTATCGCAAACAGGATCTGATTTCGCTGGGTTTACCCGCCAGAATCGAAGGCGCAGAAAGCGCCAGCTTCCCGATTTCTGTTGTGGTTAACAGCAAGTACGGACTGGATCGTATTGACTGGCAGGCGGATGAACTCCTGCAACACGGCGGTAAAATTACCGAAGATAAACACTCTGGCCAGTACAGCATCACGTTGCCAAATTATCAGTACGGCGGGGTGAACAATCATTACATCGTCAGAGGTAAAGCCTTTGACGCCAAAGGCAACGGCTCGAACAATAGCGAAATGGAAGTCTACGTGACAGGCTATGATGCGGCGACATGGCTGTCTTCCACCACGGTCAGCCCCGATACGTTACTGGCCGATGGCATCAGCACATCCACCGTGACACTGCGTATTACCGGCGCCGATCAGTTACCGGTGACCGCCATTGCTCCGCAACTGGCGGCTACTGTGAAGTTAACACCAGCCACCAGTGCCGGCACAGCGTCCCAAACTGCAGTGAAAAATCCCCTTATTTCTAACTTCAGCGAATCAGCGCCCGGCGTTTATCTCGCGACCTTTACCAGCGGCAATGTCGCGGGGACTGCTGATATAACCCCGATGGTCAGCGGTAAAAATGCCCTGCAAACCGCGCAAATAGTGCTGCAAAATGCGCAGGTCTGGCCTTCGTTAAGTTCGCTGAGCGCATCGAAAACCCTGGCGCTGGCAAATGGCACCGATACGGTCACCCTGACGGCTGAAGTGCTGACGGCAGAAGGCTTGCCAGATCCGGGCGTCACTGTCTCCTGGAAAGCGGATAATGCCGCCATCGGGCTGTCAGCGCCTCAAAGTACGACCGATGAAAAGGGTATGGCGACAGTGACGGTCAGCAGTCTGAACGTTGTGGATACACGGGTCAGCGCGACGATCGAGGGAGGGAGTGTACTGCAAAGTGAACCGCTCAGCTTTGGCGCCGATGCTTCCACTACGCAGGTGATGAGCCTGAACGCGGACAAAATGCAGGCAACGGCAAATAATGCCGATAAAGTCACGCTGATCGCGAGTGTGGTGAATGCCCAAAATCAGCCGCTGCAAGGCGCAACCGTTGACTGGAAAGTGGAGCAGGGGAGTGCAATGCTGAGTGCGCTGCAAGGTTCGACGGACGAACTGGGGAACGCGCAAATCACGCTGGCTTCACAGGTGGCGGGTGACGTGAAAGTCTCTGCCCGCGCCGGAACAACAGAAGCCAAAATGACCGACCTCATCTCATTTACTGCCGACAGTGCCAGCATGAATATTACCGGGCTTGAGCAGGACAAAACGCAGGCGCTGGCTAACGGCACCGACGCCGTCACCTACACCCTGACGGTGACTGATGCTAACGGCAACAAAGTACAGAATGCACCGGTCAGCTGGAGCAGCGATCAGCCCACTGCGCAGCTTTCCGCCAGCACCGTCAACACCGATGCACAGGGGCAGGCGCAGGTGAGTGTCTCGACTGTTCATGCCGGCGACGTGGTTATTTCGGCGCAACTGCCGGGCGGCACCGCCAGCATCGCGCCCGCAGCGTCATTTAATGCGGATGTGAGTACGGCGCAGTTTAGCGCGATGTCTGCTGATAAAACTCAGGCAGTGGCAAATGGCACCGATGTTATCACCCTGAGTTCAGCGTTAACGGACGCTAACGGTAATCCGCTGGCGGATGCTGATATCGACTGGCTGGCGAGCCCGACCGGCGGTACGGCGTCAGCCAGCAGTACTAAAACCAATGCGCAAGGTGTGAGCACTATCCGGTTAACCTCTTCAGAGGTCACGGATTACACCGTGAAAGCGTCGTTTAACGCCGCCAGTATAACGTCCTCAACCTTGTCATTTACGGCAGACGTAGCCAGCGCGACGATAAATTCGCTGGTCGCGGACAAAACTGCGTCCGTAGTGGCGGGTAAAGACACGGTCGGCCTGACCGCAACGGTGCTGGATGCTAATAATCATCCGGTTCAGGGGGCTGCGGTCACCTGGAGCAGTGACAATGCGGCAGGTGTTTTAACGCCGGTATCCGGAGTGACGGATGTCAACGGCGTAGCGACGGCTACGCTGATCTCAACACTGGCGCAAAATACCGTTGTGACCGCCAGCACCGGCAGCAGTCAGAAAACATTGCCGGTAGATATAGTGGCTGATGCCAATACCGCGCAGCTGACCCTTGCCTCTGATAAAACTCAGGCGCTGGCAAATGGCACGGATGTTATCTCCTGGACGGCGACGGTTAAAGATGCCAACAACAACCCGGTGAATGCGGTCAGCGTAGACTGGAGTGGCAATAATCCGAACGTGATTCTGGCGGGCAGTAATACGCAAACTACGCAGGCGGGCACGACAACAGTGACAGGCACTTCGCTCAAAGCCGGTACGGTGATTGTGACAGCAACGCTCAGCCAGCAGCAGCAAACCGCAAGTGCAGGTGAGGTGAGCTATATTGCCGACCTCAGCACGGCGGAAATTGCCACACTGACGCTGGACCGGCCGGTTGTTTCCAATAACGGCAACGACGTGACGACATTTACTGCCACGGTGAAGGATGCAACGGGTAATCCGATCCCCAATGTGACAGTTAACTGGGCAACTACGCGCAATACACTGGGACAAAGCACCAGCGTGGCCAACGCGTCCGGCGTAGCCACTATGACGATTTCGGGTACCGAAGAAGGGGATGCGACGGTAACAGCCACTTACGGCACAAGTTCTAAATCGGCCATGACGACATTCATCGGTTCATTTAATGTGGACTGGGCAGTCAGCGGTGCCTCCGCTAAATATACGACCCCGTTATTTACGGCTTACAATGAGTTAGGTTTTATCGCGGTGTCGCCGACTACCGGCCCATCGTCTCTGGTGTGGTCTGGCGCGGCAAATACAAATTCGCCGCTGACAACGCCGCTGACTGACCAACACGGAAACGAGGTGGTCGTCACCTTTGGTGGCATGCGGCAGTCTTATTGTACGACTCGTACGTTCAACTCAGCTGTCTCTTGTGACGCTGGGCCGGGTACTCACGCTATATTGAACTATTCATCAGCGGACAATCCGGGCCTGCCTGCCGGTGTTTATCGGGGTGTCATCCGCTTTGCGGGGGTAAACTGGCTAAGCACGAAGCCATCCTTCTCCTATGAAATCAGCGTCAGCCTGACCGTGGATTAATCTTCTCCGGGGTTCAGAAACTGGAAAGGCGGAAGAAATTCCGCCTTTTTTATTGGTATCATGCAGCAGGTATGAGTGGCTTTTGATGATATTTAAGGACGGCATGATGGATTACGATTTTCTGCGCGATATTACCGGTGAGGTCAAAGTGCGCTTTTCTATGGGCCACGAAGTGCTTGGTCACTGGCTGAATGAAGAAGTGAAGGGCGATCTGACGGTGCTGGATGCTGTCGAAGCTGAGCTGGCCGCGCTCAAAGGCAGCGAACGGCAGACCCAGCGCGTCGGCCATGAATATACGTTGCTGCTGGCCGATGACGAAGTGATGATCCGCGCCAACCAGCTGGATTTCGACGGCGATGAGATTGAAGAGGGCATGAGCTACTACGACGAAGAGAGTCTGGCGTTTTGCGGCGTCGAGGACTTTCTGCAAGTCCTCGCCAAATACCGTGCTTTCGTCACGACTTATCGGTAAAACTTACTTTCCCCGCGAGGCGGTCCAGCAAAGCAGCGAACCTCCGACCACCATCAGCACGCCCGGCCAGAAACTCGCGCCCGGCAACGTGTGCAGCCACAATCCGGCAATCAGAATCGAAGAGAGCGGTGTGAAGTACGACAGCGCCGCGACCAGTGTCGCATTGCCTTTTTTCATCGCCAGATCCCAGCACTGATAAGATATTGCCGTCACCGCGCCCATCGCCAGCAACTCCAGAATGGCCGGTAGCGTCAGGCTAATGCGATTCGAAGAATACGTGAAGTACAGCGCCCACAGCACCGCACCGGTCGCCAGCAGAAACAGCGGTAGCACGCCTTTGCCCTTGCATAATACGCGGACCAGATTGGAATACAGCGCCCAGGAAACGGCGGCACCCAGCGCCAGACTGTAGGCCACCGGATTACCGCGCACGTTACGCATCAGCTGATGAATATCCAGCCCGTGGCCGCCGCTGATCGCCCACAGCACGCCGGTAAAAGCCAGTACGACACCCGGCCAGATCCACCAGCGCACCCGCAGTTTTAATAACGGAACGGCAAAAAGCAGCGTCAGGCTCGGCCAGAGATAATTAATCAGCCCGAGTTCAAGCGTCTGCTGGCGGGTATGTGCCAGACCAATCGCCAGTGAAAACGCCACCATATAAAAGATAAACAGCAGGCCGCAGACAATCAGATATGACGCAGATTCTCCGCGCAGCGACGGTCTTCCGCCCGCCATCCAGACCATAATCCCGCTGACGGTATAAATTGATGCGGCGGCGCCAAAAGGCCCCAGCGATTCAGACAGACTGCGGGTGAGCGCCACGCTCATGCTCCACAGCAAAATGGCAAGAACGCCAAACAGTGTTGCGAAACGATCCATCGGAAAGGTAAGCCTCAGAAGAAGAAGGCTTTAAAGATAAGCGATTGTTGCGTTGGTGGAAACCGCAACAATCGACTTAACAGGCTCTTTAGGAGAATGCATTAAAAGTAGAAACCGACTTCGAGGCCGAGTGTGGACGTGGTGGTCGCAGGCTGGTAATAGCCGACGGTGCTTCCGTTCAGATCACCTTGTTTCTCGTCCGACTTGCCGTATTTCTGGTGCACGTAGCTGGCTTTCACAAAGACATCTTTGTTGATATTCCAGGTCAGGCTGGTGAATGGCGAGAGCTTAGATTTCGGCTCCAGCCAGACTGAACCCTGATTACTGTGCGTCCAGGTTTTAATCGGATACAACGCCCCGCCTTCCAGACTCAGACGGGAATCGGCGGTCATCTGCCAGTTCGCGCCCAGTGATGCTTTGGCATAAGGCTGCAAAGACACTTCAACCGCGGTATAGCGTCGCGTTCGATCTTCGCTGGCGATATAGACATTGTCAGAGCGAATGTTGCGCAACCATACCTGGCCGCCGAGTGCACCTTTCATATCGAAAGACACACTCTCTGATGCCCGGTAACGATAACCGCGCGTCAGATCCGCACTGTAGCCCGTGTAATAGGTTTTCCCCTTAAGCGATCCGTTCGGCACATTGGCCTGATCGTCAAGAGTACTGCCTTTGTAATTAACGATCCCGAACATAACACTCATGTCCCAGGCTTTTAATAAACCTTCTCTGGCATCGAGATAATTATTGGATCCGAAATTAACACGCAGGCGCGGGCCATGTTCAGCAACATATTTACCGTCCATATTATCGACGGATTCGTCCCACTTATAATATTCAGCACCATAACTGACGTAGTGCCGCATCCCTTCAGTATTATTGCTTAACAAACTTTCCCCGGCCCGGGAAACCCCGGAAACCAATAAAGAACTCGTGACCAGCAGGCTGGATACGGTCTTTAATTTACTCATTGTCATTTTTTATTTCTGCTTTCTGGTGGATGGAGCTGGTTGCTTAGTAAGCAATAGGGGGATGCTAATAAACGGAGGGGTATAGATAAAGGAATTTATCGAATTTTAAGAAAATAGTGATCTTTTGATCTGCGGTAAGTTAAATTAATGGCGATATATAAGTTTGATTTGATTTATAGTCTGTATATTAGTTTTATAATTTAGCTTAATTCGCAGATTGTTGATCGAATAATTTGGTTTAAGTAAGGATTTTATTGGGTTTTAAATATTAATTTGCCTTAAGAAGTGTAGCCGGTTTTTAAGACGGCTACATTATTTTACTTAAGTAATGCTTATTGAGTTACAGCGATGCGCCGCCACAAATAATTAATTGCTGGCCGGTGATTGCCGATGCTGAAGGGGAGAGTAAATAGCAAACCAGGTCGGCGACTTCTTGCGGCTGGATAAAACGTCCAATTGGCGGCAGCTTCGGCGGTGAACTTTGGCGTTGCGGATTTTCCAGCATAGGCGTCTGCGTCGCGCCGGGCGCAACAATATTGACGGTAATCCCGCGCGGTGCCAGCTCCGCCGCCCAGCTTCTCACCATTCCGAACATGGCCGATTTAGTCGCGACATACTGACTGCGACCGGCAACGCCGGAAGAAGTGCGGCTGCCAAGCAATACGATGCGGCCACCGTCCGGCATTTTGTCCACCAGCCGGTTGGCCAGAACTTCTGCAACGCCAACATGCAGCTGCCACAGTGCTGCGCTGGCCTGCGTATCCAGTTGCCCCAGCGGCGCCGCTTTCATCATGCCCGCCGCGTGGATCAGCGCGTCAACGCCGTAAAGCGTTTCCAGCAGGGCGGTCAGTTTTGCCGTATCGGTGATATCGAGTGCAATTCCGGTGAAATTAGCGTGCGGGAAACTCACCTCGCGGCGCGCCAGCCCGGTCACCTTCCAGCCCTGTGCCAGCAGTGTCTGGCACACCGTTTCGCCAATGCCTGAACTGCAACCGGTCACCAGTGCATGTCTGACAGGAACAGAGGTCATGACTTATCTCCTGAATGCCGAAGCCGGGACTTTGAAAACGGCTTTGCGCACAACGGCCGGGCGGTCTGTACAACACAATGCGCGATGCGGTTCGCCCGGGGCGAACGTCACAAAATCCCCGCTGCGCAGTAAAATCTCTTTCGGCAATTGAGGGTCTTCAAGAATAAACAGATCGGGTTTCCGTTCGGTGGCGGGCTGCCCGGTGACGTTTCGCGTATCAAAACCAATGATTTCCTCGCCTTCCAGCACGACCTGAATATCCAGCCAGTCACGATGAAATTCCGTATGCCGTTCCGCCGCCGGTGATGTATTCGCGTTGCCAATCGTGCAAAACCACTCAGCGCCTTCCGGCTGAAAACGCCCGTCTTCCCGCGCGCGCAGTGCGTCCAGTGAACACGCCGGTAGTGTCAGGATCTGGCGAAGTGCATCGGGTAATGTGGCCAGTTCCAGCGCCAGTAAATGACCTGTAATCATGTTTAGCTCCTGATAAAAAAAGCCCGCGACAGCGGGCCTGAGGGATCAGCCTTTTACCCAGGATTCATCGACGCAGACGTATTTGATCGCCTGGCGGTAGCAGGTAAACGCGATGTGAAGTTCACCGTTCAGCCCCTGTTTGATGCTCGGATAAGAGAACTCACGGTTCAGTTTTTGCTGCGAATTGTTGGTCATGCAGTAGCCGTCGCCGGTTTCCAGATTGCGCTGGTAAGGCCATGTGCGGCCGTCGTCTTCAGAAATCGCCAGCGTCATCGGCGCACGCGGCGCGCCCCAGAACGCGCTGCGACCGCCGGTTTCCACCGGCGCTTCAGAGCGGGCATCGTCTTCTTCATCTTCAATTTCATCATACAAAGACGCGCGACGTTCACTGGCATCTGCCGCACTCATCTTGTTAAACACCAGTGCCAGATGGCCGTTGGTGAGCGTGGTGACCTGAATGGACGAATTATTGTTAGGCAGCCCCGTCGGCTGCGGCGCAGTCCACGTATTGCCGCCATCGACAGACCGGCTCTGATAGATGAAGTCTGCCCAGCGGCTGCGGTACAACGCCAGCAGGCTGCCGTCGTGCAGCGGCGTAATATTCATGTGTACGCAGCCGGTGCTTTCCGGCACAGCGACATCGCGCCAGGTTTTGCCTTTATCGCTGGAAATTTTGACCGCGCTGTCATCATTGTTGCCGACCCATTTTTCACCAGGTTGCGTCCGGCAATAAAACACCGGCAGCAGCCAGTCGCCGTTCGCGAGTACCGTTACCGGCTGGCGAATAAACGTGCCGGGCTGACCGAGCAGCGTGCCAATTTCGCCCCAGCTTTTGCCCAGATCCTGCGACTGACGAAAACGCACAATGGCGGTGTCCTGATTCCCCGATTTCTGCGCGGTGTACATCAGCCAAAGCACATTATCAGGAGCGAGAAACAGCACCGGATTCTGTTCGGAACGGCTGGCATCTTCAGAGAGTTTTACTGGCTGGCTCCAGACTTGCGCACCTTTTTCCAGGCGTGAAAGATAAATCGAGATGTCCGCGATCCCTTCCTGAGTTCCGGCAAACCACGTACACAGCAGGCTGCCGTCGGGCAAAGGCAGCAGATTGGCGGCATGATTTTGCGGGCAATCAGACGGCAACATGGCGTCCCGACGTGCGGCGTCGTTTTCCGGGATGTGGACTTTTCCGCTGCGTTCGACGGTTAACGTTTCAGTGGTCATCTTTAAGCTCCAGACTTTTGAATAATTTGTGCATTTTTACTTTTAACGGCTCGCTGCGGGATCAAACGGTCAATCACCATAATGATGGCCGGCGTGATCAGCGCAATGTACATGTTGTTGATACCAAAAGGATCGCCGAGTACATACCATACGGAGGTCACGACGCAGGCACCGATCAGGCCGGCATTCGCACCGCGCGCGCTTTTGAAGAACGGCAGGTAGAAAGCCATGACCGCAACCACGGAAATCGAGAGGCGGATTGCGCGGGTGAAGAAGGAAAGTTTCAGCACTTCCGGTACCAGCAGTACGAAAATCAGTGGCAGGAAACCAATCAGCAGCGACAACCAGCGCGTCATTTTGAATTCACGCTCAGGCGTTGGATTGCGGTAAGGCACGTAGAAATCCTTCACAATCAGCGAGGCGATGGCCAGCGCAACGGTACTGACGCTGACGAATATCGAAGCCACCAGCGACGTGGTCACCAGACCTGCCAGCCACGGATTCATGTCCTGAATAAAGACCGGCAGTGCATACAGGCTGTTCATGTCGGGGTGCAGGAATTTAGCCGCCACGCCTATCATGCCAATCGCCAGCGCAATCGGTACGCAGAAGAAGAACGCGACCCAGGTAGCACGCTTGGCTGACTCCGCGCTTTTGGTGGAAGAGATGGCCTGAATGACGAACTGTGTACAGAAAATAGAACCGATGGTGCCAATCAGCCAGGCGAAGATGGTGCTGGCGCCAATGCTGCCGTCCCACGTCCAGTAGAAATCTGGCATCTCTTTGACCATCGGCATCACGCCACCGGTCATGTGCAAGGCGATGCCTAAAATCACCAGCACGCCGATGTACTTGATAGCACTGTGCAGCATCGTCACCCACGCCATACCTTTCATGCCGCCGAACGCAAAGTAGAACGTACTGACGACGGCGGTGATAAAGGCTGCCACCGGCAGATTCACTTTCAGTACGGTAGAAATGGCCGCTGCACCGCTCACGTAGTTCCCGACGTTAACCAGCAGCAGGGCGTAAATCATGATGATTGAAATGATGTTCTTGGTCGTGTTGCCGTACTTCTCAGCAATTGCGCCCGAAATCGTGATTTTTCCGGTGTTATAAATACGTTTGACCAGCAGCAGACCAAAAATCGGGAAGCCGATGGCGGCACCCAAAATCGACCAGGACGCTGCAAAACCGCCTTCGAAAGCCGCCTGCGCCGTTCCGATGGTGGATTTGGCACCGATGTATTCCGACATCAGCAGCACGCCGACAATAAACGCAGGCATTGCGCGCGAACCTTCCATGAAATCGCCGCTGGTTTTACTGCGCAACCGGTAGGTCAGCCAGGTGGTGAACAGGATGTAGGCGAGCACAATGCCAATAATAATTAACGTATCTGATGAGCTAAATTCTTTCATTTTTTCCTCACACAGCGCGTAGGGGACCCTGCCTGCGCACTTTCATGCGCAGGAGATCGGTAGATTCGTTAGGTAAGGCGCGTTTAGCCGCGCAAATTAAATTCTTTTATGACGGTCAGGATCTTCTGTGTATCGTCCTGCGTGAATTCCACCGGATACCGGCTTTCACCCACGGTAAACCCGAGCATATTCACGGCTTTTTTAACCACGGCCGGTGAAAACGCAATGCTGTATAAATCGGTGCGGATCTTATTGATGTCTGCCTGAACCGCTTCGGCGGCGGCAGGCTGGTTTTCCTGCAGATGGTGGTAAACAGCATTTACCTGTGCGGGGATGATATTGGCGATACCGGAAATGCAGCCGGCGCTGCCTTCGGTGAAACCGCGATAAATCAGTGAATCCGGCCCGGTCAGCACGTCAAAATCAGCAAACTGCTGGCTGACTTCGTGGAAACCGTGCAGGCTCTCGTACGAACCGGTACTGTCTTTAATCCCTTTGATATTAGGATGATCGGCTAGTACGCGGACTACGTCTGGCGTCAGCGTATTACCGGTTCTTGCCGGAATGTTGTAGAGATACACCGGCACCGTCAGCGCATCGGCGACGGCGCGGAAATGCGCAATCAACTCCTGTGGGCGTAACGCCGCAAACCACGGCGTAATCACCGACACGGCACGCACGCCGAGTTTCTCAATCTGTTTTCCCAGACGAATGGTGTCGCGGGTAGAAATCTCGCCGACATGCGACATCACGCCCGTGTCATCGCCCGCGGCTTCGAGACAAATCTCTGTGACTTGAATTTTTTCCTGCTCGCTGAGCATATAGAATTCGCCGTTAGTGCCGTTACAGAAAATATTATTTCCTGCCTGTTTTTGGCGTTTTACCTGCTGGCGCAATGCGTCACCGTCGAGTTCTCCCCTGGCGGAGAACGGCGTCACAATAGCGGTATAGACTCCGGTAATATTATTCATTTTATTCTCTTTACGTCGTTGTAATCGGATAAGAAATAAGGGGTTAACGAATGCTGCGGTAAATTTCCGCTATTTGATTTTTGCTGACCGGCATCGGTACATTTTTAATTAAACGTTGTACCTCTATTGCCCCCTGCGACAAATAAGGAATGTCGTCAGGTGTGATATTCAGCTGGCTTAATTTGACCGGCAAATCCAGGCGATGGACCAGCGCGTCAAAATATTCTACCAGCGCATGGGATTTTTCTTCTTCACGTAATGTCCGGTCGGCATCTGGAATTAAGTCATAGGCCTGCGCAAATTTATTCACGGCTGAAGGCCTGACAAAAGCCATACAAGGCGCGAGCAGAATGGCATTCGCTACCCCGTGAGGAATGTGATATTTGCCGCCGAGCGGATAGGACATAGCGTGAACCAGATGGGTGCCCGCATGGGCAATCGATGCGCCGCCGTAATATGACGCCCACAGCATATTCAGCCGCGCCTGCAGATTTTCCGGTTCGGCAACGGCCGTTTCGAGGCTGGCAAACAGCTTCTTCATGCCGACCAGCGCGAAGTTATCACTGACCGGGTTAGCAATGACCGACGTGAAGCATTCGAACAGATGGCACAGCGCATCGATGCCGGTAGACGCCGCGATGCGCGCGGGCATGCTGGTGGCCAGTTCAGGCACCAGCGCAACATAATCGGGCAGCATGACCGGCGTGATAATGCCTATTTTGGTTTCCTTTTCGGGGATCGCCAGAATCGCGTTTGGTGTGGATTCTGAGCCGGTGCCTGCAGTGGTTGGGATCAGTAACGACGTCGTACGGTGTTGCGGTTTTTCGCCCGCCAGCAGACTGTCGAGCGTGACGGTTTCATCTCCGGCGCACAGAATCGAAAGCAGCTTTGCGACGTCCAGTACGCTTCCGCCGCCGACGCCAATCACCAGATCGACCTGCGGCTGATGCAGTGTTTTCAGGATAGCGGCGACGTCATGCTGGTTCGGTTCCGGCGGCACACTATCAATAATGCTCACCTCGCAGCCTGCGTTATCCAGCTGGCCTATCAGCGATTGCACCGGCGGCAGGCCAATAATGTTTTTGTCGCTGACCAGTAAAACCTGACGTTTTCCGGCCAGCAAGTAGCCGATGTCCTGTAATGACTGATAACCGCTGATGATCGTGCTGTCTATATTCATGCCTTTTTCCTGCCGTCTGAGTCTTTAGTAAGAGTGAGTTCAATCATCAAAGGTCGATACTCCTCACATCGTCAGGGCAATTTATAGGCGAAATTGAAGTTGAATAATTTGAACTTGCTCACATATAATCAATCATGATTGAATATAATCATAACCAGCAAGATTAACCCGACCTCATTCATCACGGAGCCACGATGGCCAAAACCGTAACTCATACAGCACTTCAGAAATCCGCCGGGCTGCTGGTGATTGCCGACGACTTTACCGGCGCGAATGATACTGGCGTGGCGCTGGTGGCGCAGGGAATGTCGGTATGTGTGCAGTTTGATGTCACTGGCAGCGTGGTAAAAGTGGGCACCGGTCATGCACTGATTTACAGCACCGACAGCCGGGCTATGAGTGCAGAGGATGCCGCGGAAAAAGTCACGCAGGCTGTGCTGGCCGGGTCACCGGTTTCCACTGAGAAAGGATGGGTCTTCAAGAAAATCGACTCTACGCTTCGCGGGAATCTGGGGGCAGAAACCGAAGCTGTGCTGATGGCACTCGATTGCCCGCTGGCGATTATCGCGCCCGCCGTACCCGAACTCGGGCGAGTGATAAAAGACGGGCTTTGCTACGTCAATGGCCGCTTACTGACGGAAACTGAATTCGCCACAGACCCGAAAACGCCGGTCAGCACGGCCAGCGTCGGCGCACGTCTGGCTGAACAAACGTCGCTGCGCCAGCATCACATCAGCCTTGAGGTGCTGCGTTCGGGGGATTTTCAGGCACAGCTTTTCGCGCTGACGGCCTCGGGTGTTCGCATTGTCGTGGCCGACAGCCAGTCCGCAGAAGATCTGAATCTGATTATTCATGCCGCAGAAAGTTTGCCATTCAGACCGCTGCTGGTCGGTGCTTCCGGCCTGAGCCATGCGCTGGCGCAACATTGCCTGACGCCGCAAACCTCGCCTGAGAATATCACTGAACGCACAGCCGCACCGCTGCTGGCGGTTGTCGGCTCAATGAGTGAAATCGCGGAGCAGCAGATTACTTTTGTACAACAACACCGCCCCGTTTCACTGATTGATATTGATGTTCTCCGGCTCTTCTCTGCGGATTCAGACCGGCTGCTGACGACGCTTTCTGCTGAAATTCGCCACGCCGTCGCAGAGGGCAAACATTGTTTTATCCGTACCCGCCAGAGTGAAGAGCAGCGGCATTCCGTTGCCCAGTTTTGCCAGCAAAATCACATCAGCCGCCCGCAAATGGGCGGGCGCATTGCCGCCTTTCTCGGGCAACTGATTCAGAACGTTTTACAGCAACCGGAGACGAAACCGGGCGGACTATATCTGTCCGGCGGAGATATTGCGCTGGCCGTTGCCCGGGCGCTGGGTGCGAAAGGATTTGAAATCAAAGGACAGATTGCAGGCTGTGTTCCGTGGGGATTTTTACTCGACAGCCCGCTTAACCGTTTGCCGGTTATGACCAAAGCGGGTGGGTTCGGCACTGAAAATACGCTATTTGAAGTTTTACGCTTTATTGAGGAGAAATTGAGTGACTAAAATTATTGCAGTAACCATGGGTGATCCTGCCGGTATTGGCCCTGAAATTATCATTAAAGCGTTAGCTGAAGGTGAGTTGTCCGGTACGCCTGCGGTGGTTGTCGGATGCGCGGCGACTTTCCGCCGGATCCTCGCTCTCGGGATCACGCCAGCCGCTGAATTACGCATTATCGATGACGTTTCGCAGGCACATTTCGCGCCGGGCGTCATCAACGTGATTGACGAACCACTGGCGGATCCGCAGACGCTGGTACCGGGAAAAGTGCAGAAAGAAGCGGGTGATCTGGCCTATCGCTGTGTGAAACGCGCCACCGAACTGGCGATGGCCGGACACGTTCAGGCCATCGCTACCGCTCCTCTTAATAAAGAAGCGATGCATTCTGCCGGGCATATTTATCCGGGTCATACGGAATTGCTGGCGAAACTAACGGGCAGCCGCGATTACGCGATGGTGCTTTACACCGACAAGCTGAAAGTCATTCATGTCACCACGCACATTGCCCTGCGCAAGTTCCTCGATACGCTTAACGCCGGGCGCGTGGAAACTGTTATTCAGATGGCAGATACCTTCCTGCGTCGCGTCGGTTACGAAAACCCGCGTATCGCGGTGGCGGGTGTGAATCCGCATGCCGGTGAGAACGGATTGTTCGGCGATGAAGAAATCAGGATTGTCGGGCCGTCTGTGGAAAAAATGAAAGCTAAAGGCATTAATGTTGCCGGGCCTTGTCCGCCGGATACCGTGTTCCTGCAAACCTACGAAGGGATGTATGACATGGTGGTGGCGATGTATCACGATCAGGGACATATTCCGCTGAAACTGATGGGATTCTATGACGGCGTGAACATTACGGCGGGCCTGCCTTTCATTCGTACGTCGGCAGACCACGGCACCGCATTTGATATTGCGTGGACAGGAAAAGCCAAGTCTGAGAGCATGGCGATCTCCATTCAGTTAGCCGTACAACTGGCGTAATTCTGCGCCAGCGGCGCAGGGAAAAAAGGAATCACGTTGACCGGACAAAGCCGCCTCGATCAGATTATGGATTATCTGAAAAGCCATAATCTGGTCACCGTTGAACAACTGGTTGCCGCTATTGCGGCCTCCCCGGCGACCATTCGCCGGGATCTGATCAAACTGGACGAGCAGGGTGTCATCAGCCGCAGCCACGGCGGTGTGACGCTCAACCGCTTCATTCCCAGCCAGCCGACGACCAATGAAAAGCTTCAACGCAGCCTGCAGGAAAAACAGGCCATCGCCGAAGTCGCTGCTGCTATGGTAAAACCGGGCGATGCCGTCGTTCTCGATGCAGGCACCACGATGCTTGAACTGGCGCGCAATCTGACCCATTTGCCTCTGCGGGTCATTACAGCCGATTTGCGTATCGCGCTGTTTTTATCGGAATTTAAACAAATCGAAGTGACCATTATTGGCGGACGTATCGACGACAGCAGTCAGTCATGCGTCGGCGAGCATGGCCGCCGGTTGCTGCGCAGCGTCTATCCGGATATCGCGTTTATCAGTTGTAACTCGTGGAGTTTGGACAAAGGCATCACCACGCCGACAGAAGAAAAAGCCGGGCTCAAGCAGGATCTTGCCGTTAATGCGCGCCGCAGGGTGTTGCTGGCTGACAGCAGTAAATATGGTGCGTACTCGCTTTTTTGTGTCACGCCGCTGGCCGGGATGACTGACATTATCACCGATAAAGGTCTGAACTCAGAAATCAGACAATTGCTTTTAGAACAGCCATTTACGCTGACTCTGGCCTAAAGCTAGCTGAAAATTCACGATAAAAAAAGGCCGGACATCCCGCGATGCCCGGCCTTTTCTTTTATGTGCCGATCAGACGGCAGGGAGATTCCGGCCGTAGTAGATTTCCTGCATTTCTTTGTACAGCAAATCGGTGATTTCCTTGCGTTCCTGCCCAGTCAGTTCTTCCGGATTTGCATTAAACAGATAATGCTTGAGATCGAATTCTTTCAGTAACATCTTGGTATGGAAGATATTTTCCTGATAGACGTTGACGTCCATCATCTTGTACAACCCTTTCATGTCCTGCGACATAAAGTTCTGAATCGAATTGATGGAATGGTCGATGTAGTGCTTCACGCCGTTCACGTCACGGGTAAAACCGCGGACGCGGTAATCGATGGTGACGATGTCAGATTCCAGCTGGTGGATTAAATAGTTCAGCGCTTTCAGCGGTGAAATCACGCCACAGGTGGACACTTCTATGTCGGCGCGGAACGTACACAGTCCGCCTTCAGGATGGCTTTCCGGATAGGTATGCACGCAGATGTGGCTTTTATCGAGATGCGCAACCACGGAATTCGGCAGCGGGCCAGGATGTTCGGTGGTATCGACATCACTGGGGTCAATCGGCTCTTCGCTCACCAGAATCGTGACGCTGGCGCCCTGTGGTTCGTAATCCTGCCGCGCAACATTAAGAATGTTAGCACCGATAATCGAACAGGTTTCGGTGAGGATCTCGGTTAAGCGGTTGGCGTTATATTCTTTGTCAATGTAGGCAATATAGCCGTCACGATCGGCTGCGCTTTTGGCGTAGCAGATATCGTAGATACAAAAACTCAGGCTTTTGGTCAGGTTATTGAAGCCATGCAGTTTTAGTTTTTGCAATTTAGTTCACCCCCTTACGGATGCGGTATCAGCGCGCAGCTGACAGGGCATTCAGTAAATACTGCGGCAACGCAAAGCTGCCGTGATGAATCGCCGGATTGTAATAGCGACAGGTAATGCCTGCGGCGTCGAAGCGCGCCTGCACTGTCTGGCTGTCGATCTGGCGGTAAGCCGGGTTATTGGTCGCCCAGGCGAAGGTCATGATGCCGCCGTAATAGGTCGGGATCGCGGCCTGATAGAAACTGACATCACTGAAATAGTGGCTCAGTTTGGTGTGGCTGTTGACCGCTTCATCCTGCTGAAGGAAACAGACACCGTTTTGCGCCACGAAAATGCCGCCCGGTTTCAGGCAACGCGCGCAACCTTCGTAGAAGGCCGAGGTGAACAGGCTTTCTCCCGGACCGATCGGATCGGTGCAGTCGGAGATAATCACATCAAACGTTTCTGCGGTCTGATTCACGAAATTCACGCCATCTTCAATCACCAGATTGAAACGGGCATCATCGTAAGCACCGGCATTATGATTGGGCAGATACTGGCGGCAAAACTCCACCACGCCGGCATCAATTTCCACCATCGTGACCGATTCCACGCCTTTATGACGGCAGACTTCACGCAGCATTCCGCCGTCGCCACCGCCGATGATCAGCACTTTTTTGGCATCGCCGTGCGCCAGTAACGGAACGTGTGTCAGCATCTCGTGATAGATAAATTCATCACGTTCGGTGGTTTGCACCACGCCGTCGAGCGCCATCACGCGGCCCAGCGCCGCATTCTCAAAAATCACCAGATCCTGGTGTTCAGTTTTCTCACGGTACAACTCTTTTTCGACGCTGAAGTACTGGCCAAAATGGGCGTGCAGCGTCTCATACCATATTTCTTTGGGTGACGAGTTCCGGGACATGTCTTTGTTTCTCCTGAGCATTCGCAGCCATAAAAATGGGCGCACATGATAGCTAACTCTGCCTGCGCATGCACGGTTGAATTTCAAACAGATAAATTTAGCTTAATTGTAGCTGAGTGAGGTGTGACGCGGATCCGGAGAGGGGAAATGAAACGCTCCGGCATCAGACTGACGGAGCACTGCGGGGGGAATTTAGTTGGTATAAGCCAGCAGACTCAGTGAATCGCGCGCCAGAGATTTGCATTTGGCCGGTTTCGGAACTGCGATGCCGCTCAGGTCGCGATAGCTGTCTTCACCCATTGCCTGCATATTGAAGCTGTTGTAGTTGCTCAGATCCCAGCGATTCTGCTGTGCGAAAAAGACGATCGCCCGTTTGATTTGGGTATTAGGCAACTGTTCGTAGCCGCAGTTATTTTTCAAATAAACGAAGACTGCGGTCAGATCCGCCAGATCTTCTGCTTCTGACTCACTCAACGCCTGACTGGCGGAGGAGAAGCCGAGCAGCGACAGTAACAGCAAACACAATGTTGTTCTTTTCATGGAAGTGTTCTTGTTCTTTTAGATTGAAAGATTAGAAAAACCTGGCTCAAAGCGAATCGAAATGACGTTACCATATTTGCGATGAGTGGCACCAAATTTCTTTTCTGCGTGCCCGCCACTTGACCTTCCCCTTAGTGGAGGGTTTAGGCTGTCGTACTATTATGGCAGTTTTATGCCGTTCGTCTGGCAATTTTCCATCATAAGGACTGAACATGAACCGTCGCGATTTTGTGAAGTGGACAACGCTCCTGGGCGCCGCCAGTACGTTACCCGGCTGGAGCCGGTTTGCGCTGGCCGCTGACCGCCCGGCGTTGCCCATTCCCACACTGCTTGAACCGGATGCCCGCAGCGCGATTTCGCTTTCCCTGCAACGTGGTCAGAGCCAGTTTCTGCCCGGGGTGAATACACAAACCTGGGGCGTGAACGGCAATCTGCTGGGGCCTGCGCTGCGCGTGCGGCGGGGCAAACCGCTCAATGTCACGGTCAAAAACAATCTGGACGTCGCGAGCACCGTTCACTGGC
>Ga0153981_1000030_pt1 | contig 45705 bp, 41 predicted proteins | sample TSGA065MetaG_FD_104714 | JGI IMG/M metagenome (GOLD analysis project Ga0153981, IMG submission 104714) | Attine ant fungus gardens microbial communities from Georgia, USA - TSGA065 MetaG | ecosystem: Host-associated > Fungi > Mycelium > Unclassified | place: USA: Georgia, Magnolia Springs State...
CAACGATATTTACTCGACCAGCTCAAAGGTAATGCCTCGCGCAAACTGGCAAAATATCCGGGAACACTGCCCGTCACGCTGTCGCAGTTGAAAGCCATGCGCCGTATCCGTGATTTCGATGATGCCATCACCTCAAAAGCGCACGGTTTTACCGACGCGCTGGATTATTACCGCCGGTGCAGCGGTATGCCGCTGCTGGCGCAGGTCAGAACGCCGTTGCTGATTATCCACGCCAAAGACGATCCGTTTATGACGCCGGAAGTCATCCCGAAAGCAGAAGATTTACCGGCTTGCGTGGAATATCAGTTAACAGAACATGGCGGGCATGTCGGCTTTGTTTCCGGCAGCCTGCGACACCCGAAAATGTGGCTGGAACAACGCATTCCGGCCTGGATCGCCCCGTATTTAGAATCAAAGACAAAGGAAGCATTAAAGTGATTATCCCCTGGCAGGAACTGGACGCCGAACTGCTCACCAGTGTGGTGGAATCTTTCGTATTGCGAGAAGGCACCGATTACGGTGAGCAGGAACGTTCTCTGGAGCAAAAAGTCAATGATGTTAAACGCCAGCTGAAAAGCGGCGAGATTGTGCTGGTCTGGTCAGAATTGCATGAAACGTTAAATATCATGCCCCGGGGCCAGTTCCGCGCCGGGCATGAAGAAATGCCGCAGGACTGGTGATCTCACCCCACTTTCAGCCCAAGCTCACCGGAAATCGCGGCCGCGGTTTCCTTCAGCGGTTTCAGCAGGGCTTCTTCGCCGATCACGCCGAGTTTTGCCGTCGAGAGTGAAATCGAGACGGCGTACGTCACGCGCCGGTGGATATCAAACACAGGCACCGCCAGACAGGATACGCCAAGCTCATTTTCTTCCCTGTCCATCGCCAGGCCCTGTTCGCGGATCTGTGCCAGCTCTTTGTCCATCTCTTTCAGGCTGACAATCGTATTGCGGGTCAGCGGCTGGATCTGTTCGCTGTGACTTTCCCAGTAAGCCGGCACGTAATCCTGATGCCCGTATGCCATGTAGATTTTGCCCATCGCCGAGCAATACAGCGGCATATGCTGGCCAATGTAGGCGCGGGTTCGCAGCATTCCGGTGGTCGGTTCCAGCTTGTAAATCAGAATGGCGTGGTCGTCTTCCCGGCTGGAGAAATTAACGGTTTCGCCAGTCGCGATATTCAGTGCTTCAAGATGGGGCGCGGCGACGTGGATAATATTCAGGGAAGACAGTGACTTCTGGCCGACAGAAATAAATTTGGTGGTTAAGCGATAACTTCCTGCCGCCGGAGCAGGCGTGACATAACCGCAGGATTGCAGCCCCTGAAGTAAACGGTGAACCGTGCTTTTATTCAGTTCCGCCAGTTCAGAAAGATGCGCCAGCGGGCAGCCGTTCGGGTAATTGCTGAGGATTTCGATCAGCTGTAACCCACGGAACAGGCTCTGACTTCCTGCCGGTTTATCTTTGCCCTGTTCGTTCTCTGCGTCTTTCATACCTTGAAGAATTCCCGTTGTGCCGATGGCGTTTCAATCCTGAACCGATGGTATAGCAAACTTCCTTCACACGCGAAATAACTCCTTTTCCCTGCCTGCTTTTTGACTTGCCTAAAATGTGTCCTTCATCACGAACCGGACATGAATTTTTTATCCAACTGATTTTAAAGCGTTTTAAAAATACCCGGATGGATTGTTATCCGTACCGGACAAGAGTAGATTTTTGAAATCAGATTCCACATAGTGAAATATAGAGATCTAAAAACAACCAAACATTTAACAATCTCACCGGAGAAAGGTATGAAACTGAGCTTTGAAACGTTGCAAAAGGAGTTCAAAAGGGTGCTTATCGCGCGCCACGTCAAACCTGACGTCGCAGATGAATGCGCCACGATGTTTGCCCAAACCACAGAGTCCGGCGTGTATTCCCACGGCGTAAACCGTTTCCCGCGCTTCATTCAGCAACTGGATCAGGGTGACATTCACCCGGACGCCGTGGCGAAGAAAATCCTGTCGCTGGGCGCCATTGAACAGTGGGATGCGCAGCGCTCAATCGGCAATCTGACGGCGAAAAAAATGATGGATCGCGCCATCTCTCTGGCCTCCGACCACGGCATCGGGCTGGTGGCGTTACGCAATGCCAACCACTGGATGCGCGGCGGAAGTTACGGCTGGCAGGCGGCAGAAAAAGGTTACATCGGGATTTGCTGGACGAACTCCATCGCGGTTATGCCACCGTGGGGCGCAAAAGAATGCCGCATCGGCACGAACCCGCTGATCGTCGCCATCCCCGGCTCGCCGATCACCATGGTGGATATGTCGATGTCGATGTTCTCCTACGGCATGCTGGAAGTGAACCGTCTCGCAGGCCGTGAACTGCCGGTCGACGGCGGCTTCGACGACAACGGCCAGCTGACCCGCGAGCCCGGCGTTATAGAAAAGAACCGGCGCATTTTGCCGATGGGCTACTGGAAAGGTTCCGGTTTATCCATTGTGCTGGACATGATTGCCACCCTGCTTTCCGACGGCGCGTCCGTGGCGGAAGTCACCGAAGACAACTCGGATGAATACGGGATTTCGCAGATTTTCATCGCCATCGAAGTTGACCGCCTGATTGACGGCGCGACCCGCGATGCAAAACTCCGGCGCATTATGGATTACGTCACCACCGCCGAACGCAATAATCCGGACGAAGCCGTGCGCCTGCCGGGCCACGAATTCACCCGCCTGCTGGCAGAAAACCGCCGCAACGGGATCACCGTCGATGACAGCGTTTGGGCGAAAATTCAGGCCTTATAAGGAGCTGGCTCATGATATCCGGACATATCAGCAACCCGAATCCCTGTACGTTTCCCGCAGCGATTGAGAAGGCACTGAATTTTCTACGCACCACGGATTTTCGCGCTCTGGAAACCGGCGTCGTCGAAATTGAAGGCAGGGATATTTATGCGCAGATCCTCGATCTGACGACCAAAGAGAAAACGGAAAATCAGCCCGAAGTTCACCGCCGTTATATTGATATTCAATTTTTAGCCTGGGGCAATGAAATTATTGGTTATGCCGCCGACCGGGGGAATAATCTAATATCTCAGTCATTGCTTGAAGAACGAGACATTATTTTTTATCACGACATGGAAAACGAATCCGAAATTATCATGACACCGGGAACCTACGCCATATTCTTCCCGCAGGATGTTCACCGCCCGGCGTGTATTCATCATACCGTCAGTAATATCCGAAAAATTGTCGTCAAAGTAAAAGTGGATAAAATCGGATAAACGTCAGGATAAAACAGTTCGGGAAGACAGTTAATTCAATGGGGAAATATCTATGCAAAAGCATGCAGGCTTTATTGTCGGCGCTTATCCTTGCGCGCCCTCTTTTCATCAGCGAAATGAAAATGAAGAAAGCGAATTCTGGCGCAAGCTGGCCGATATTCCGGGGATCCGGGGAATAGAACAACCTTGTCTTGAAACGTTACATCCGTATGGCGATGAATGGTTATTCCGCCATCTGCCTGACGAGTGGGACATCGTGGTGACCGGGGTGATGGAAACCATGCGCAGGCGCGGAACCTTGCCGGGCTTCGGGCTGGCGTCCGAAGACGTTGAACAACGCCGCGCCTGTATCGGCTATTACCGCCACATTTTCGAAAAGGTTGATCAGACCAATACGCGCGTTGGCAGAAACAAAGTGCTGGCCGTGGAGTTGCAGTCCGCGCCGCTGACTGGCACACAAAATGTCAGTCTTGCCGCACGCTGTTTTACGGAGTCCCTGAAGGAAATCCTGAGCTGGGACTGGCCGTGCGGGCTGGTTATCGAGCATTGCGATGCGCTGGATAAACCGGCTTCACGCAAAGGTTTTCTGCCGCTGACGCACGAACTGACGGCGATTGCTGAGGCCAAAGCTTACACCGGGAAAACGGCCGGAGTGTGTATCAACTGGGCGCGTTCCGCCATTGAAGGCCGCAATACGTCCCTGCCGCTGGAACATCTGCGAATCAGCCAGCAGGCCGGTGTTCTTCAGGCGCTGATGTTCTCGGGCACCACCCGCGAAGGTGTTTATGGCGACTGGCAAGATCTGCACGCACCGTTTGCGCCGTTCGCAGGCAGTGAAGCGGAATGTCAGGAAAGCCTGATGACCGTCGATATTGCCGCCGAAATGTTCCGGCACGCACCACCGGAATCCCTGAACTTCTCGGGAATTAAATTACTGGAAATTAATGCCAGCGCCGGCGTGGATCATCGTATTGCTATTTTGCAGGACGGTATTAAGGCCATGAATCTGGCAATCAATAAAAAATAACAATCATAAAATAGCGACATCTTATTTTACACCACATCCCTTTTTGCTGAGGGGAAACCCGCTCGTCTGTTAAACGGGCTCTGTAACTCATTATTAAGGTAATAAGTTATGAATAAGAACTCTGACACTCTGCAAAGCAATCACACATTAAAAGAAATACCCAAACAGCGCTGGCTTAGAATTATTCCACCAATCCTGATCGCCTGTATTATCTCTTATATGGACAGGGTAAATATTGCCTTTGCCATGCCGGGCGGAATGGACGCTGAATTAGGCATTACCGCATCAATGGCCGGGCTGGCTGGCGGCATATTCTTCCTCGGGTATTTATTCCTTCAGGTACCAGGCGGGAAAATCGCGGTTCACGGCAGTGGTAAGAAATTCATCGGCTGGTCACTGGTTGCGTGGGTCATTATTTCGATTCTCACCGGCCTGGTCACCAATCAGTATCAGCTGCTCTTCCTGCGCTTCTCGCTGGGCGTTGCAGAAGGCGGCATGTTGCCGGTCGTACTGACGATGATCAGCAACTGGTTCCCCGATGCCGAACGCGGCAGGGCGAACGCGATTGTGATCATGTTCGTGCCCATCGCCGGGATCATCACCGCTCCCCTCTCCGGCTGGATCATCAGCGCACTCGACTGGCGCTGGCTGTTCATCATTGAAGGGTTGCTTTCCGCCGCCGTTCTGGCGATGTGGGTGCTGACCGTTTGTGACCGCCCGCAGGAAGCGCGCTGGATTTCGCCCGAAGAAAAAAACTGGCTGATATCGACGCTGGCCGCCGAACAGAAAGCCATTGCGGGGAAAGAAGTCAGAAACGCCTCGCTCGGCGCGGTGCTGGCCAACCGGACGATGTGGCAGCTTATCGCCCTGAATTTCTTCTATCAGACCGGCATTTACGGCTACACCCTGTGGCTGCCGACCATCCTGAAAGAGCTGACACATTCCACTATGGGCCAGGTCGGCGTCCTCGCGATTCTGCCTTACATCGGCGCCGTGGCGGGCATGCTGCTGTTCTCCTCGCTGTCTGACCGCACAGGCAAACGCAAATTGTACGTGTTCCTGCCCCTCCTGGGCTTTGCAGGCTGCATGTTCCTGTCGGTGATGCTGAAAAACACCGTCTGGCTTTCGTATGCCGCGCTGGTTGGCTGCGGTTTCTTCCTGCAATCCGCCGCCGGTGTTTTCTGGACCATTCCCGCCAAGCTTTTCAGCGCGGAAATGGCCGGTGGAGCACGCGGTGTGATTAACGCGCTGGGCAATCTGGGCGGATTCTGCGGGCCGTATGCCGTCGGTTTGCTCATCACGTTCTACAGCAAAGATGCCGGTGTTTATTGTCTGGCGATCTCGCTCACGCTGGCGGCACTGATGGCATTGCTGTTGCCCGCACGGTGTGACGTTCCGGCGCAATCGGCGAACCAATTACCCGACAGCCGTCCGACAGCAGCCTGAGGAAATACGATGAACGCTTCATCCGGAGAATACTGGTTAGGGATCGACTGCGGCGGCACCTACCTCAAGGCAGGATTGTACGATCACACGGGGCAGGAGTCCGGCGTTTGCCGCCAGTCCCTGCCGGTTCTGAGCGACCATCCCGGCTGGGCCGAGCGTGACATGCCTGCGCTGTGGGCGTCGTGCGTCAGGTGTATTGCCGCGCTGCTGCGCCAGCAAAACGTCAGCGGCAATCAGGTGAAAGGCATCGGCATTTCGGCGCAGGGCAAAGGCTTATTCCTGCTGGATAAAGCCGGAAATCCGCTGGGCCGGGGGATTTTGTCCTCTGACCGCCGCGCCGGTGATGTGATCAGCGCCTGGCAGCGTGACGGCTTGCATCAGCAAATCTATCCGCTGACCCGTCAGGCGCTGTGGGCCGGGCATCCGGTGTCATTGCTGCGCTGGATAAAACTGCATCAGCCGGAGCGTTATCAGCAAATTGGCACGGTAATGATGGCGCACGATTATCTGCGTTATTGCCTGACCGGCGTGCGCGGTTGCGAAGAAACCAACATCTCCGAATCCAATCTGTACCACATGGCGAATGGCGGTTACGACGCACGGCTGGCTGAAATGTTAGGGATTGCCGATATCAGCGCAGCGCTGCCGCCGGTGGTGGGTTCGGCGGAAATCTGCGGAACCGTGACGCCAGACGTCGCGGCGCTGACCGGATTAACCGCAGGCACGCCGGTGGCTGGCGGATTATTCGATGTGGTCTCTACCGCGCTTTGCGCTGGACTTCACGACGAATTCACCCTGAATGCGGTGATGGGCACGTGGGCGGTCACCAGCGGAATATCAGCGGAAATGGGCGCGCAGGAAAATCATCCGTACGTTTATGGCCGCTACGCTGGCGGCGAAGGCTATCTCATCCACGAAGCCAGCCCGACGTCCTCCGCTAATCTCGAATGGCTCAACCAGCAAACCGGCGGCATGGCGTTTGACGAGATTAACCGCGCCGTCAGCGCCCTGCCGAAAGCCGCAACCGACGTTCTGTTCCTGCCCTTCCTTTATGGCAGCAATCAGGGTGTGGAAATGACCGCCGGATTCTATGGCCTGCAATCACTGCACCATCGCGGCCATTTGTTGCAGGCGGTTTACGAAGGCGTGGTGTTCAGCCATATAACGCACCTTAACCGCATGCTCGAACGCTTTCCGCAGGCGAAAACCCTGCGCGTCACCGGCGGTCCGGCGCGTTCAGAGGTCTGGATGCAGATGCTGGCCGACGTCAGCGGCATGCCGGTGGAACTCCCTCAGATCGAAGAAACCGGCTGTCTGGGCGCGGCGCTGGCGGCGATGGTCGGCACCGGCGTGTATCCCACTTTCGCGCAGGCCCAGCGCCATCTGCATTTTGCCGTGAGGCGCCTGGAACCCGACGTCGGTGCGCAGATGGCCTATCAGAAAAAATCACAACGTTACCAGTTCCTGATCGACGCACTGGGCGGTTACCACGCCCGATGCGCGGCGGCTGACTCACAGGAAAAAACTCATCATGACTAAACCTCTGCTCCAGCTGGCGCTGGATCATACCGACCTTCCGGCCGCGCTGCGCACCGCGAAGGCGCTGAAAAATCACGTCGACATCATCGAGGCGGGCACCATTTTGTGTCTCTGCGAAGGATTGCAGGCCGTAGAAATGCTGCGTGAACTTTGCCCGTATAAGATTCTGGTGGCCGACCTGAAAGTGGCCGACGCCGGTGAAACGCTGGCGCTGGAGGCATTTCAAGCCGGGGCTAACTGGATGACGGTGATTTGCGCCGCACCACTGGCGACGGTTATCAAAGCGCACGACGTGGCGAAAACGTATCAGGGTGAAATCCAGATAGAACTTTTCGGCAACTGGACGATGCAGGATGCGCGCGACTGGCACGCGGCGGGGATCCGTCAGGCGATTTACCACCGCGGACGTGACGCGCAGGCCAGCGGACAAACCTGGGGCCAGCAGGATCTGGATCGCATGAAACAGCTGTCGGATATCGGCCTGCGCCTTTCCGTCACCGGCGGCATCACGCCTGCGGATTTACCACTGTTCCGCGATATCGACGTGCGGGCGTTCATCGCCGGACGCGCGTTATCCGACGCAACGCAACCCGCGCAGGTCGCGCAGGCTTTTCACCAGCAAATCAGCGCAATCTGGGGAGCAACGGCATGAGAAAACATCCGCTGGGCATCTATGAAAAAGCGCTGCCCAAACATCTGAGCTGGCCGGAAAGACTGGCGCTGGCGAAAAGCTGCGGCTTTGATTTTGTTGAAATGTCGGTGGATGAAACCGATGAGCGCCTGTCGCGCCTCGACTGGAGCATCACGCAACGCGTCGCGCTGGTCGAAGCGATGATGGAAATCGGTATCTCCATTCCGTCGATGTGCCTTTCCGCACACCGCCGTTTTCCGTTCGGCAGCCACGATGAAAGCGTCCGCGAACGAGCACGGGAAGTGATGACCAAAGCCATCAAACTGGCGCGCGATTTAGGGATCCGCACCTTACAGCTGGCCGGTTATGACGTGTATTACGAAGCGTCCGACGCCGGTACCCGCGAACGATTTGCCGAAGGGCTGGCGTGGGCAGTCGAACAGGCCGCCGCCGCGCAGGTCACGCTGGCGGTCGAAATCATGGACACCGAATTCATGAATTCGATAACCAAATGGAAAGCATGGGATGAGCGCCTGAATTCACCGTGGTTCAGCGTGTATCCGGACATCGGCAATCTCAGCGCGTGGGGAAACGACATTCCGTCGGAGCTGGCGCTGGGCATTGACCGCATCGCCGCTATCCACCTGAAAGATACCTACCCGGTCACCGCGACCTCTAAAGGCCAGTTCCGCGATGTGCCGTTCGGCGACGGCTGTGTCGATTTCACCGGCTTTTTCCGCACGCTGGGCGCGCTGAATTATCGCGGCGCATTCCTCATCGAAATGTGGACGGAAACCGCCGCCGAGCCGGTACTGGAAATCATCAAAGCCCGTCAGTGGATTGAAGCCAAAATGCAGGAAGGAGAATTCGCATGTTAGAACAGCTGAAACAGGCCGTACTGGAGGCCAATCTGGCGCTGCCTGCGCATCATCTGGTGACGTTTACCTGGGGCAACGTCAGCGCGGTTGACCGCGAAAAGGGGCGGGTGGTGATCAAACCGTCGGGCGTGGAATATACCGACATGTGCGCCAGCGACATGGTCATCGTCGATCTGCATACCGGCGAGCGCATCGAAGGCGACAAAAATCCGTCGTCGGATACCGCCACGCATCTGGCGCTTTACCGGCAGTTTCCGGAAATCGGCGGCATTGTGCATACGCATTCCCGACACGCGACAATCTGGTCGCAGGCCGGGCTGGATTTACCGGCATGGGGCACCACGCACGCTGATTACTTCTACGGCAATATTCCCTGCACGCGCCGGATGACCGAAGCAGAAATCAACGGCGCGTACGAACTGGAAACCGGCAACGTCATAATCGAAACCTTCCTGGAGCGGGGTCTGGACGCCATGCAGGTTCCGGCGGTTCTGGTGCATTCTCACGGGCCATTCGCCTGGGGGAAAAATGCCTCCGACGCCGTGCATAACGCCGTCGTGCTGGAGGAATGCGCCTACATGGGCATATTCTCCCGCCAGCTGACGCCCGCACTTGGCGATATGCAACAGACGCTGATGGACAAACATTACCTGCGCAAACACGGGAAAAATGCCTATTACGGACAGCTGAAATAACCGGTCGTCGCCTGTCACTTCTCGAATAAATATGGTAACAATAGGCTTAATTATGCGCAGCGATGCCGCCAGGTCTTCGACCACAGAAAAGACCGCGGTACGCCTGCCTGCCTCACCTTTATGGAGAACAGCGCATTATGTCAGCCAAACATCCTGTTATTGCAGTGACCGGTTCGAGCGGTGCAGGCACCACCACCACCAGCGTGGCCTTTCGTAAAATATTTCAACAACTTGGCCTGCGTGCCGCGGAGCTGGAAGGGGACAGTTTTCACCATTTCACCCGTCCTGAAATGGATGCGGCGATCCGCAAAGCCCGTGACCTCGGGCGCCACATCAGTTACTTCGGGCCGGAAGCCAATGACTTTGGCCTGCTGGAAAAAAGCTTTATCGAATACGGCAAAACCGGCACAGGCCGTTCGCGCAAATATCTGCATACTTATGATGAAGCCGTTCCCTACAATCAGGTGCCGGGTACCTTTACGCCATGGCAGGCGCTCCCGGAACCGACCGATATTCTGTTTTACGAAGGGCTGCACGGCGGCGTGGTTGCGGACAAAATTGACGTCGCCGCCCAGGTCGATCTGCTGGTCGGCGTGGTGCCCATCGTTAACCTTGAGTGGATCCAGAAACTGGTGCGCGATACCGGCGAGCGCGGGCATTCCCGTGAGGCGGTGATGGATTCCGTAGTGCGTTCGATGGACGACTACATCAACTACATCACACCGCAGTTTTCCCGCACGCACATCAATTTTCAGCGCGTGCCGACAATCGATACTTCCAACCCGTTTGCTGCCAAAGCCATTCCGTCACTGGATGAAAGCTTTGTGGTGATCCATTTCCAGGGACTCGATGACATTGATTTCCCGTATCTGCTGGCGATGTTGCAGGGCTCGTTTATCTCGCACATTAAAACACTGGTCGTACCGGGCGGGAAAATGGGACTGGCGATGGAGCTGATTATGGCGCCGCTGGTGCAGCGCCTGATGGAAGGTAAAAAAATCGAGTAACGAACTCAGGCGTCGTTCATCAGCAACTGACGGATAAACCCGACATGCAGTGCGACGCCAATCTGTAACGCCTCTTCATCGAGGCGAAAACGCGGATTATGCACACCGTAAGTCGCGCCAATTTTTTCATTCCCGCTGCCAATAAACAGGAAGCAACCCGGTACTTTTTGCTGATAGGAAGAGAAATCCTCACCACCGAACAGCGGCTGAGTGACTTCGCGCAGCGCCTGTGGCCCCAGCGTTTTTTCGATCACCTGACGCGCAATCGCACAGGCCTCAGGGTGGTTATCACCGTTCACATAGCCGCGCGTCCAGCGCAGTTCGTATGTCGCACCGTGCGCCGCCGTAATCCCCGAAATAATCTGTTCCATCAGCAACGGAACCTGCTCGCGCACACTGCTGTGATGGGTGCGCAATGTTCCGGCGAGTTTCACGCGTTCCGGAATGACGTTATAACTCTCCCCGCTCTGGAAGGTGGCGATGGTCAGCACCGGCACCTGAAGCGGATCGATGCGGCGCGCCACGACGTTTTGCAGCGCCGTCACCACTTCCGCGCCAATCACCACCGGATCAATGCACAAATGCGGCATCGAACCGTGTCCGCCTTTGCCGGTAATCGTGATGTCGAAGTTATCGGTGGACGCACAGAACACGCCCTCTTTCAGGCCAACCTCGCCCGTCGGAGAATTCGGCATAACGTGCAGGCCGAAGATTTTCTCCACGCCGTCGAGCACACCTAAATCCACCAGTTCCTGCGCCCCGCCCGGCGGCAACTCTTCCGCATGCTGGAAGATAAACCGCACCGAGCCGTGCAGCGCGGACTGACATTGCGTCAGCACTTTCGCCGCACCCAATAACATCGAGGTGTGCGCGTCATGGCCACAGGCATGCATGACACCCGGCACCGTCGAACAAAACGGCTCATCGTTTTCTTCCTGAATCGGCAGGGCGTCGATATCCGCCCGCAGCGCATACATCGGCCCCGGATAAGCGCCTTTAAGATCGGCAACCACGCTGTTGGGCGTCAGCCGCGTCAGGGTCAGGCCGCCAAAACTTTCCAGCTGTTCCGCAATGTAATCCGCCGTTTTATGTTCCTGAAATGAGAGCTCAGGATGCGCATGAATATGTCTGCGCCAGCGCAAAACATCCGTTTTGACTTCCGCCAGCATCGCTTCAAAATTAAATGTCATCAGACTTCTCCTCAGTTATGCCATGTCGCGCAACGCTGCGCGCGGTTTCAGGGTCAGCGGCAAAATCGCCAGCCCGGCAACCACCATCGCCAGCGCCAGAAAAACAAATGTCGAAAAATACCCGTGCGTCACGGTGATCAGATAGCCCATCGCAATCGGCGCCACGAATCCGCCGAGCGTTCCGCCGGTATTGATAATCCCCATTGCGGCACCCATCACTTCCGGCGGCAGGCGTTTCATCGGCAGCGTAAACACCGTGACAAATGCCGCCATCAGGAAGATATAGCCGAGGAACAGGAACAGCCCGGCAGTCACCGCCGACCCGGAGGTGTAGACCAGCCAGATGCACAGCGCGCTGAGCAGTGTGCTGCAAAAAATCACTTTCGGCTCTTTGCCCTGCATATAACGGCCGACCAGCCAGCCGGTCGCGAGCGAGGAAATCCAGATCCCCATTCCGCCGGTGGCGACCACCAGCCCGGAAACGTCCAGCGACATTCCGCGCTGTTGAACCAGATATTTAGGCAGCCACGCCATCAGGCCGTAAGACGGAATGTTGATGCAGAAAATCGACACGAACAGCAGCACGACAATCGGATTTTTAAGCAGCTCACGGTAGCCGGTCGCTACGCCGTTACGGGCTTTTGCTTTCGGAGGGTTCGGCACAAAAATGATAATCGCAACGGCAATCGCAAACGCCAGCAGGCCGAGAATAGAGAAAGATCCGCGCCAGCCGAGCGTATCGAGTGCGTACACCGCAATCAGCGGCCCGGCTGTCATCGCCAGACCGGCGGATGACAGCAATACGGACTGCGCGAAAGTGCGCTGCCCGACATCAAAATTCGAGACCACCGCTTTGGCGCAGGAACACGGATAACCGGAATGCCCGACGCCGGAGAGAAAGCGAAACGTCACCAGCAAACCGAGGCTGAATCCCAGCAAACCGAAGCAGAGCGCGAACCCGCCGAGCAAAAACAGCGAGATACCAAGTACTTTTTTGTAGCCGAAGCGGTCATTCATCCAGCCAGCGGGGATCTGAAACAGCGAATAGGCCAGGAAGAAAATGCCGGTGATGTAACCCAGCTGCTCTGGTTGCAGGTTAAATTCGCGCTCAATCGGCAGCAGCGCGAACCCCATTACTGTTTTGTCGATATACACCACCGCATAACCGACGAACAGCAGGAAGATCATCAGGGAACGACTTTTCATAGCGGATATCCCTTTTTGTTATCACCGCGTCAGAAGTTCTCACTGTCGGGCGAAAAGTAAAATGCGACATGCATCACGTAATCAACTGAATAACAACGTATTATTTATTCCAAATCTGAAGCTATCAGCTTTACAGGTTTGCCATAAGATGCAATTTTTGGGCGGGTGATGCTTTTTACTGATAGGGCTTTCAAGCGAGGCGACATGCGTTATTTACCGAAATTGCAGCAACTCAAGGTTTTCCAGCAGGTTATCCGCAGCGGCAGTATTCGCGGCGCGGCGCGGGCGATGAATCAGTCGCAGCCCGCGGTCAGCAGAACCTTGCGGGAACTGGAACAAACGCTTGAAACTCAGCTTATCGTGCGCGGCAATCAGGGCATGGCGCTGACGGAAACCGGCCGTGCCTTTGCGCAGCGCATGCAGTTTATTCTCGAAGAACTTGAACGCGCGGCGGATGAGATCCGGCAGATTAATCAGTATTCGCAGGGTTCGGTGGCTATCGGGTTTTCATCACTGCTGGCGCTGACGGTATTTCCGGCCCTCAGTGAAGCGTTCAAAACGCAATTTCCCCAGTCCAAACTGCTGATTAAAGAAGGCCAGCTTTCGACGCTGTTACCGGCGCTGCGTGAAGGGAAACTCGATTTTGCCGTCGGGACCGCCGGGCCGGGTTTTCCGCTGGAAGATTTGGTGCGTGAGCCGCTGTTTAGCGCCCCTTTTGGCGTGATTGCGCGGCAAGGCCATCCGCTGGCAGATGCCACCACGCTCGACGAATTGCAGTGCGCGCGCTGGGTGTTGCCGGAAACGGATATGGGTTACTACCAGCAGATTCAGCTTTCGATGAACGGCTTTAACGCACCAGCCGGGGAAACGCCGGTAAGAACGGATTCGGTAGTGTGCGGGCTGAATATGGTGTTGCAGTCGGATTATCTGACGATTGTGGCAAAGGCCATGCGCGCGCCGTTCGGCTTACAGGACAGGCTTTGCCTGCTCAATATCGATACGCTGCCGGAAGCGGAATATTGCGTGCTCTATTCGCAGAAATCGCCGCTGACGTTTGCCGCGCGGCGATTTCTGGATTTACTGCGAAGTCAGTGCCAGTCGTACCACTGGTCGTGACTTATTCGGCGTTCACTACTTCAAAACTGTGGGTGATTGTCGCGGCTTTGCCCAGCATCAGGGAAACGGAGCAATATTTTTCCGCAGACAGGCTGACTGCGCGTTCCACAATTTTATCCGTCAGGTCTTTGCCGGTGACGATGAAATGCAGGTTGATGTGCGTGAACAGACGCGGTGCCTCCTCGCGGCGCTGAGACGTCAGTTTCACTTCGCAGTCACGCACGTCGTTGCGGCCTTTTTGCAAAATAGACACTACATCAATCGCGCTGCAACCGCCCGCCGACATCAGCAACATTTCCATCGGGCTCGGGGCTTTGTCGCCCGCATTACCATCCATTGTGATCTGATGCCCCGACGCTGACTCACCTAAAAACGTCAGCCCTTCTACCCATTTTACGCGTGCGTGCATGTGCTCTTCTCCCGGTGGATAAATTCGTCAAATTTTCCCCTCAGACTACCCTTTCACCCAAAAACTGGCAACGTAACCCGATCGCCATCATGCTGAAGCGAGACAACAGAAGACAGCATTGCAAACCTGTGTTACAAACAAAGCCGAAACATACTTTCCAGTAAATTGCGGTGACGGTTTTTGCGGTTTAAGAACAGAACCCACGGTGTTAACAGCAATAATCAGGCTGTTTCACTCCGACATCCGCTTGCAGCATTTCTGGAGAGTTATATGCTGAAAGGGCGCTTTTTAAAGTAAGTGCCGTACAGGGAACTCTGAGCCCTGTGATTTTGGGCAGCGATAACAACAGAGGATAATAGCAAATGGTTCTCGGCAAGCCACAAACAGACCCGACTCTCGAATGGTTCCTGTCTCACTGTCATATACATAAGTATCCTTCTAAAAGTACGCTGATTCACCAAGGTGAAAAAGCCGAAACGCTGTACTACATCGTGAAAGGGTCGGTTGCCGTCCTGATTAAAGATGAAGAAGGCAAAGAAATGATACTGTCATACCTTAACCAAGGTGACTTCATCGGCGAGCTGGGACTCTTCGAAGAAGGGCAGGAACGCAGTGCCTGGGTGCGTGCTAAAACTGCCTGCGAAGTGGCTGAAATTTCTTATAAAAAATTCCGCCAGCTGATTCAGGTAAACCCGGATATTCTGATGCGTCTTTCCGCGCAGATGGCAAACCGTCTGCAAGTGACGTCAGAGAAAGTCGGCAACCTTGCCTTCCTCGACGTAACAGGCCGTATCGCGCAAACTTTGCTTAATCTGGCTAAACAGCCTGATGCAATGACCCATCCGGACGGGATGCAAATCAAGATCACCCGTCAGGAAATCGGCCAAATCGTCGGTTGTTCACGTGAAACAGTCGGACGTATTCTCAAAATGCTGGAAGATCAAAGCCTGATCTCCGCACACGGTAAAACGATTGTCGTTTACGGCACACGTTAATCCCTCAGAAATTGGCGCGGCAGCTAACTGTCGCGCCTTTTTTATGGGCTAAGCTTTACGCATGACGCTATGGCGAAGACTGTTCTATCATCCCGAAGTTAACTACGCGCTGCGCCAGACGCTGGTGTTGTGCCTGCCTGTTGGCATTTGCTGGCTTTTTGGCAATCTGCAAATGGGTCTGCTGTTCTCTCTGTGCCCGGCCTGCTGCAATGTCGCGGGTCTGGATACGCCACACAAACGCTTTTTCAAACGTCTGATGGTCGGCGGCACGCTTTTTGCCCTGAGCAGCATTCTGCTGCAAGTGATGCTGGAAAGCTGGCACATTCCCCTGCCGCTCATCATGCTGTCGCTGGCGTTACTGCTGGGCGTGACCGGTGAAATCAGCCCGCTGCATGCGCGTCTGTTGCCCGGTGCGCTGGTGGCGACCATCTTCACGCTGAGCATGGTGGGTCTGCGTCCGATGTGGCAAGCTCCGGCGCTGTTCGCCGCAGGCACCGCCTGGTACGGTATCTTTAACTGGGCGTGGTTTCGTATTTCAAAAGAACAACCGATGCGCGAAACCCTCAGCCAGCTCTATCTGCAACTGGCAGATTACTTCGAGGCGAAATACAGCCTGCTGACGCAACACACCGATCCTGAAACCGCGCTACCGCCACTGCTGGCGCGTCAGCAACAGGTTATCGATCTGATTGCCCTGCTTTATCAGCAACTGCACATGCTGCCGCAACACGGACATCATCATCACCATAAGCGACTGTTCCAGCGTTTTCAGGTCGCACTCGATTTGCAGGAACACATCACGGTGAGCCTGCATCAGCCGGAAGAAGTGCAAAAGCTGGTGGAAGAAAGCCACGCCGAAGCGGTTATACGACGTAATGCGCAGGTGATCTCCGCCCGTCTGCGGGTCATCGCTGATGACATTCTTTATCACCGTTTATCCGGGCGATTTACGATGGCCAACGAACTGGCCGCGCTGGAGAAAATCGCCGCGCGCAATCCGGAGAATCCGGTCGGTCAATTTTGCTATTACCATTTCAGCCGCATTGCGCGTTTATTGCGGACACAACGTCCGCTGTACCGACGCGATCTGATGAACACTCAGCCCCGCTTACCTTTCTGGCCGGCGTTGAAAAGTTATCTTTCCTTTAAATCGGTCGCGCTGCGCAATGCTGCCCGGCTGGGCATCATCCTGGCGATTGGCAGCAGCCTTGGTCTGTTTTTCAATCTGCCCAAGCCCTACTGGATTTTGCTGACCATCATGCTGGTCAGCCAGAACGGCTATAACGCCACGCGCGTACGTATCCAGCACCGTGCGCTGGGGACGCTGGCCGGATTACTGATTGCATCCGGATTGCTGAAGCTGGAATTACCCGAAAGCACCACGTTGCTCTGCATGCTGCTGATTACTTTGTTGTCCTACACGGTTTTACGCAAAAACTACGGGCTGGCAATGGTAGGTATGACAGTGACAGCCGTATATACCCTGCAACTGCTGGCGATGAATGGCGTACATTTTCTCGTACCACGGCTGATAGATACGCTGATCGGCTGTGCGCTGGCTTTCGGCGGCACCATCTGGTTGTGGCCGCAATGGCAAAGCGGTTTGCTGCGCCAGAATGCGCATCAGGCGCTGGAAACCTATCAGAACGCAATCCGGTTGCTGCTTGAGGACAATCCGGATGCCGCGAAACTCGCCTACACCCGAATGCAGGTCAATCAGGCGCATAATAAACTGTTCACCTCACTGAATCAGGCAATGCAGGAACCGGGCTTTAACTCGCATTATCTGGCGGATATGCGTCTGTGGGTGACGCACAGTCAGTTTATTGTCGAGCACATCAATGCGATGACTATTCTCGCCCGCGAGCACTACATGCTGCCGGAGAAACTGGCGACGGAGTATTTGCAGACCTGCGAAATCGCGCTGCAAAGCTGTCAGCAACGGTTGCTTTACGACGGGCCCGGTGGTGAGAACACCTTGTTTAATGCGCCGGAGCTGCATCCGGATATGCCGCTGACCGAAATGGAACGCCACCTGCGGAGGGTGATATCGCATCTGAGTGTGATGCATACTATTTCGTCACTGGCGTGGAAGCAGAGACCACATCATGGGATCTGGTTAACGCGGCGGGCGTAATTTATAACTCCCTCCCCTGCGAAAGGGAGGGGTGGGGTATTAAGGTCGGCTTAATTGTCTGAGTTGCCCTCAAACCACACCCCATCCCAGCCTTCCCCTCGTGAAAGGGGAAGGAGCAAAAGTAAAACCTTTCAGCCATTGCAGGATAGAAGTAAAACGTCGATCTCCCCTTCGCAAGGGGGAGCAGTCATCCAGTAACTTTTGCCACAGCTTTCTCAAAGCGCCCCATCCCTTCTTCAATATCCGCGAAGTCGATAACCAGTGATGGTGCAAACCGGATCACATTCGGGCCCGCCACCAGCATCATCAGGCCGAATTCGGCGGCGGCGGCGTGGAACTCGCCTGCGCGGTTTTTGAAGGCATCCGACAGCTCGGCGCCAATCAGCAACCCCTGCCCGCGGAATTCGCTGAAGACAGAATATTTCTGGTTGATGGCATCCAGCGCGCTGATGAATTTCTCGCGGCGTTCATTGATACCGGCCAGCACGTCTGGCGTATTGATAATATCCAGTGCGGCTTCGGCGACGGCACAGGCCAGCGGGTTACCGCCGTAGGTGGTGCCATGTTTGCCCGGCTCCATCACCGATGCAACGTCTTCCGTTGCCAGCATGGCGCTGACAGGGAAACCGCCGCCCAGCGCTTTGGCTGTGGTCAGAATGTCCGGCGTCACGCCGTAATGCATGTAGCTGAACAACTTACCGCTACGCCCCATACCGCTTTGCACTTCATCGAGCACCAGCAGTGCCTGATGTTTGTCGCAAAGTTCACGCAGCCCTTGCAGGAATTCTTTGGTGGCCGGTGTCACCCCGCCTTCGCCCTGAACGGGTTCGACCACAATTGCGCAGGTATGGTCGTCGATCACCGCTTTTACCGCGTCCAGATCGTTGAAGGGCACATGTACGATGTCAGCAGGTTTCGGGCCGAAGCCGTCGGAATATTTCGGCTGTCCGCCGACTGAAACGGTAAACAACGTGCGGCCATGGAAAGCGTTATGGAAAGCGATGATCTTACTTTTGTACGGGCTGTGGCGGTGGGAAGCATAATAGCGCGCAAGTTTGAATGCGGCCTCGTTGGCTTCAGCGCCGGAGTTGGCAAAAAATACGCGGTCGGCAAAAGTGGCGTCGATCAACTTCTGAGCCAGTCGCAGAGCGGGTTCGTTGGTAAATACGTTACTGACATGCCACAGAGTTTCACCCTGTTCATGCAAGGCTTTAACCAGTGCCGGATGACAATGTCCGAGCGCCGTAACCGCGATACCACCAGCGAAATCAACGTATTCGGTGCCCTGCTGGTCCCACACGCGGCTGCCTTTACCCTTCACCGGAATGAATTTCGCAGGTGAATAAACCGGCAAAATCACTTTGTCGAACGTACCCCGATCTACCGCTGATTTTTCTGCCATAACCGTTTTCCCTTACTGAAGTAATATGAAAATATAATCACAAAATATGCATAAAAAATCACGCACAGGCAAACAGAAATCACACCTGATGGGTAAGTAATTTTATCAGCAAGATTAACTGATTAGATTTTAAGGAAATTATCCAGAAGCTGATGCCCCTGTTCACTCAGAATGCTTTCCGGATGAAACTGAACGCCATGCAGCGGTAAGGTTTTGTGCATGATGCCCATAATTTCGTCGCGCTGGCCTTCGCGCTCAGTCCACGCGGTGACGTCAAAGCAATCGGGCAGCGTTTCGGGCGCAATCACCAGGGAATGGTAGCGCGTCACCGTCAGCGGATTATTCAGCCCGGTAAAAACGCTGTTGCCGGTATGGCAGATGGGAGAAGTTTTGCCATGAATGGCCTGGCGGGCGCGGACAATCTTTGCGCCGAATGCCTGCGCCATTGCCTGATGCCCGAGGCAGACGCCGAGAACCGGCAGTTTACCGGCAAAATGGGTGATGGCTTGCAGGGAAATTCCCGCCTGATCGGGCGTACACGGGCCGGGCGAAATCACCAGATGTGACGGGGAAAGCTGTTCGATATCCGCAATCGTCAGCTGATCGTTACGCACCACGCTGACTTTTGCCCCCAGCTCGCAAAAATATTGGTAGAGGTTGTAGGTAAACGAGTCGTAGTTGTCGATCAGCAGCAGCATGGTCAATCCCGGTAAAGTCGAAAAATTTACCGGGTAATTCTACGCATTTTTATCCGCAGGCTTCAGCCTTTTTGTCGATCAAGGTGCGCCGGTCAATGTGCCTCATCGATTTCACTGATCACCTGATTAAAAATCGCCACCAGGTCTGTTTCATCGCCAAAAACCGCCGTTTTGTTGGCGGCCAGCCAGCGCTCACGCCCGACTTTGGCCCACTCAATGTCATAACCGGCGTGGATAACCAGCTGCTCGATGAATATTCTCAGCGCGCGCCCGTTACCTTCCCGGAATGGATGCAACAGGTTCAGGCCGGTGTAATAGTGCGCCAGCCGTTCTGCCAGATTATCGTGCGGCCATCCGACCAGAAACTCTTCTTCTTCGAGTTCCTGCATCAGCGCGTTGCCTTCATTTTCGATGTATTCGAAATGGCAAAACTGCGTATCGTCTTTATAAATATCGATTTCGCGGAACTTGCCCGCCCACGGATAGATGTCCTGGAACAGGGAAAGATGGATAGCGCACAGATGCGGTAAGCCCATGGTGGCCGGGCCGAGCGGCATGGCGGCGGCGCGCAGTGCGGTGAAAGCCAGTTCGGCCTGCAACAGACGATGTTCCTCCCGGATCCCGAGGCTGTTTTTCAGAACGTTGATGCCGGGATAGTAGTAAGGATCGGCACCCGCCACGAGTTTATCGTTCATAGTGCCTCCTCAGCTCGGACAAGCGCTGCGAAATTTGTTCGTTATCCAGCGTGACGGCTTCAACCTGCAAACCATCAAGCAGACTGCTGGCCTGAAAGTTCTCCCGCTGACGTTCGCGAAAGAGTTTTTCCTGCTGTCTGAGGGTCATTTTTTTCGCCATATTTCCTCCCCGGATATGGCCATTCGGGCGCATACCTTGTGAAGGTAAGTATAGACAGAGAAAAAAGGGCACCCGGCTGAGTGCCCCAAACTCGGATTATTCAACAGCGATCGGCTGGCTGATGACGTCAGTTTTATGCTCACCCTGCAACGTTTTCACCCGGTCTTCGAGCTGCTTAACCGCCTGCGCGTCTGGCAACAGCGAGTATTTCAGCTCGAACACGGTGCTCTGGCCGGGTTGCAGTTGTTTAACGCGGCCTTGTTTACGCTCAATCGTCACCGGATAAGCATAGTTGGTGCCCGGTTCAATACCGGTGACATATCCCTGTTTCAGCGTGTCGGTGTTTTTCCACAGCGTCAGCAGCGGAAGCTGATGGGTATCGAACTCGATCGACGCGCCTTTATCACCGGCTTTGTTGACGACGCCCGCGACGGTTTTACCCTGCGCATCCGCCAGCGGCACCATGTTGAAGACCATTTCATCGAAGCCTTTGGTTGGCCCTGCGTAAGTTTGCCAGTCGGTCAGGCCCTTTTTGGCGTAATCGTTGAACGGAGAAATGGATTTTAGTGGTGCAATAAAGCGAGCGCCCTGCTCAAGGATTGGCTGACCAAAGTTGCTGTGATAAATAATCTGGTAGTCGTGCGAATAGTCCGACGAGTTGGTGAGTTCATCGTGAATGGTCCAGGACTGGCTGCCCGGCACGTAGCGCAGCTCAGTCCAGGTTTCCAGCCTGGCTTTCTTGAAGGTATCTTCTTTGAGCAGCCCGCGCACGGTGATTTCGTACGGCGCTTTTTCTGCAATCTCCACCACGACTTTCGACGCTGGCGTGTTGCCTGCGCGGCCATGCAGCGTATAAATCATGCCGTCCGCGGTCACCGGATGGCCGGTCCATTCAAAGCCGCAGCGCACCATCATTTCGTTGAAACCTTCCAGCCAGCCTACGCCGTTGCGGCTTTCCAGATTGATGTACGCCGGATTCACCACTTCCTGCACCGGCGAATCCCAGCCCAGCCGGATGTTATCGCCGGTGACATGCAGTAAATCCATGCCGCGCGTCGGGCTCAGGGCGATGGTCAGCCCTTTGCTGGTGATCGTAATGACTTTCGACCCTTCCTGTTTACCGCCGTGCAAAACTTTTTGTTCGATGCTGAAATCTGCACCGGCGATATTCAGCTTTTTGCTGTCAGTTTTCCAGTTTCCCAGTTCAGTACCGGCTTCAGCATCCGTCAGCACAATAGTTTGTGCGGCAGCCTGCCACGAAAAAAGCCCCATGACGATCCCGGTTACGAGTAATTTTTTCACATCCACTCCTTTTTGCTGAATTGATTTAGCCCAAAAGCAATTCAGCCTACAAATCCCGCAGGATGAAAAACGTGACAGTCTTCACCTTGATAGGTTTTGCCGTAAAACCACCCGCCACAACGTGCTCAGGGTGGCAAAAGAAGAATGAAACGGGATTTGTTACAGGAAATAGTGAGAAGTCAGGCAGAGAAAACACACACAAAGCTGACGCGTTTCAGCTTTGTGTGTTGAACAGAAGAGATTACTTTTTACGGCCACCCATAATTGAGCCCAAAACGCCGCGCAGAATCTGTCGCCCTAAATCGCGGGCCATACTTTTGGCGGCAACCTGCACCACACCGTCGCGTTTACCGCCACGCGGGCCGGTGCTGCCGAACAGGATTTCATTGAGCCCCCCCATCAGCCCGCCGCCGGATCCGGCTTCCGCCGTGGGTTTAGCCGCGCCGCCCGGTTGCGGGGCTGCCACGGTACCGAAGCCCTGTGCGGTGATTTTTTCATACGCGGATTCGCGATCCACGCTGTCTTCGTAGCGGCCATACAACGGCGACTGATTGATGGCTTTATTGCGTTCATCTTCCGCCAGCATGCCCATTTTTGATTCGGGGGCGATGACCATGGCACGCTGCACAATTTCCGGCCGCCCTTTTTCGTCGAGGAAAGACACCAGCGCTTCGCCGACGCCCAGCTCGCTAATCACCGCTTCCGCATCGAACGCCGGATTGGCGCGCATGGTCTGCGCCGCGGCTTTTACCGCTTTCTGGTCGCGTGGCGTAAAGGCGCGCAAAGCGTGCTGAACCCGGTTGCCAAGCTGTCCGAGCACGCTGTCAGGAATATCCAGCGGGTTCTGTGTGACGAAGTAAATCCCGACGCCTTTAGAACGGATGAGGCGCACCACCTGTTCGATTTTCGTCAGTAACGCTTCAGGCGCGTCATTGAACAACAGATGCGCTTCATCAAAGAAAAACACCAACTTCGGCTGTTCCGGGTCACCCACTTCCGGCAGATGTTCGAACAGTTCCGCCAGCAGCCAGAGCAGGAAAACAGAATAGAGTTTGGGCTGATTAATCAGCTTATCTGCGGCCAGCAGATTGATGATCCCATGACCGTTTTTATCGGTGCGCATCAGATCGTTGATATCCAGCATCGGCTCGCCGAAGAACTGATTCGCGCCCTGACCTTCCAGCGTCAGCAGGCCGCGCTGAATCGCCCCGATAGACGCCGTGGAAATATTGCCGTACTGCGTCTGGAACTGCTTCGCGTTTTCGCCGGTAAACTGCACCATCGCGCGCAAATCTTTCATGTCGAGCAGCAAAAGTCCGTTGTCATCGGCAATCTTGAAAACCAGCTGCAACACGCCGCTTTGCACGTCATTCAGATCCAGCAACCGCGCCAGCAATAACGGCCCGAGATCGGAAATCGTGGCGCGGATCGGATGACCTTTTTCACCGAAAATATCCCACGGGATAATGCTGCACGCCTGCGGCTGCCAGTCAGTGACGCCGATATTCTTCAGGCGCGCGGCGAGTTTTTCCGAAGGCACGCCTTCTGCGCCAATCCCCGATAAATCCCCTTTTACATCGGCCAGAAAAACAGGAATGCCGATACGCGAAAACTGTTCAGCCATGCGTTGCAGCGTGACCGTTTTACCTGTGCCGGTCGCGCCAGTTATTAATCCATGCCGGTTCGCCAGAGCAGGCAGGACCACCAGATCCTGAACCGGCTGGCCTTCATTCATGGCTTTGGCAATAAGGCGGGGTTCGCTCATTTCTTTTTCCTTGAAAGTGGGACGCGGTAACGCTCTTTAAAACCTATTAGTCAGGACAAGGGGCGTCAAGAAACACCCAACAAAAAGCCTCCCGAAAGGAGGCTTAGATTCTTTGCAGAAAGGAACCGGAAAGCTGAATGTTATGGCAAGACTTTCGCAGAGAGGATAACAATCGGCGTGGTCGGAACGTTCTGGTATGGCCCGACGTTATCGGTTTTCACGGAAGACATTTTGTCGACCACGTCCATGCCTTTGATGACTTTACCGAAAACGGCATAGCCAAAATCACGCTGACCGTGATCCAGGAAAGCATTGTCTGCCACGTTGATGAAGAACTGGCTGGTCGCGCTGTCTTTATCAGCAGTACGCGCCATAGCAACGGTGCCGCGCAGGTTACGCAGGCCGTTGTCAGCTTCGTTCTTAATCGGTTCTTTGGTCGCTTTCTGCTGCATGTCAGTCGTAAAGCCACCGCCCTGAACCATGAAGCCCGGGATCACGCGATGAAAAATGGTGTTGTTGTAATAGCCGCTCTGCGCGTAATCGACGAAATTCTTCACAGAAACCGGTGCCTTCGCACTGTCGAGTTCCAATTCGATATTCCCTGCTGAAGTGGTCAGCATTACGTGGGTTTGACCGGCGGCGAAAACCGGTGACATTGCAGTCAGGGATAGCAGCGCAGTTAAGGCCACTAAAGTACGTTTAAACATGACGGTTCCTTTCTTCAGAATACAAACAACAGATCCCACTGATTCTAAAGAGGCTTTAGGCTCAGCGCCAGACCTTTACCTTTATTTACGCTTAAAACTAAATTATTCAGATATTTCATAATATTACACGGTATTTATCTTAGCGTTAGCTGTTGAAATCTACCGGGTAATCTTTATCAAGATGGATGACCGTTTTTGCCGGTTCGGTTTGCGCGATAAGCCGTCCCTGACGGATGGAATATCGCACCGGCGTCTGACGGCGGACAGCATCAAAACCATTCTGTGCAGGCAGGATCACCAGGTTCGCCGGATTGCCATCTTGCAGCGCGTAATCCGTCAGATTCATTGTTCGCGCGCTGTACGTGGTAATCAGCTTCAGGCCATCGTCAATTTGCTGATATCCCATCAGCTGGCAAACATGCAGCCCCATGTGCAAAACCTGCAACATATTGGCGGTGCCCAGCGGATACCACGGATCAAAAACGTCATCGTGACCGAAGCAGACGTTAATCCCCGCCTCCAGCATTTCTTTCACACGCGTAATACCGCGACGTTTCGGGTAGGTATCAAAGCGCCCTTGCAGATGAATGTTCACCAGCGGATTGGCGACAAAATTGATGCCCGACATTTTCAGCAGACGGAACAGCCGCGAAGTATACGCGCCGTTATATGAGTGCATCGCGGTGGTATGGCTGGCGGTGACGCGCTGGCCCATGTTTTCACGCAGCGCCAGCGCCGCCACGGTTTCCACAAAACGCGATTGTTCATCATCGATTTCATCGCAATGCACGTCGATGAGCCTGTTGTATTTCTGCGCCAGCGCAAAGGTTTTGTGCAGCGACTCCACGCCATATTCGCGGGTAAATTCAAAATGCGGAATCGCGCCGACAACGTCAGCACCCAGTTTCAGCGCCTCTTCCAGCAGGGCTTCGCCGTCGGGATACGACATAATCCCTTCCTGCGGAAACGCCACGATTTGCAGCGTAACCCACGGCGCGACTTCGGCTTTCACTTCCAGCATGGCTTTCAGCGCGGTCAGCGTCGGGTCGGAGACATCAACGTGCGTACGGACGTGCTGAATGCCGTTGGCAATCTGCCATTTCAGCGTCTTCCACGCGCGCTGTTTTACATCCTCATGCGTGAGCACAGCCTTGCGTTCTGCCCAGCGTTCAATGCCTTCAAACAGCGTACCGGACTGGTTCCACGCGGGCTGACCGGCGGTTTGCGTCGTATCAAGGTGAATATGCGGTTCGATAAAAGGCGGGATCGCCAGCCCGCCTTCCGCATCCAGGATGTGATCGCCGTAATCGGCATTATCCAGCTGCGAAACGATATGGCGGATCACACCGTCTTCGATTTCTATCTGCCACAACCCTTCCCGATCAGGCAGACGGACATTTTTAATGGTACGCAAAGGAGTTTTCGTCACGCATTACCTCATCGTTTTAGAAAGACTGCGTCGTCAGTGATTGTAAGGCCAATCTTAGAACAATAGCCTGAAAGTGTTTATAAATCGAAAGGTTACACAAAAACCCAATGAAATCAGCTAAATACCTACTAAGGGGTATATTGGAAGCGGCTTGATTTGTATCAATACCCCCTGTTACGCGCGGGTTATGTTTAGCCTCATAAAATCAAAATTGAGGCAATTATGAGCAAAGTCAGACTCGCGATTATTGGTAACGGCATGGTCGGCCATCGCTTTATCGAGGATTTGCTGGATAAAGCGGAGCCGGATCAGTTCGATATCACGGTATTATGTGAAGAGCCGCGCGTGGCCTATGACCGCGTCCATCTTTCCTCTTACTTTTCACACCATACCGCCGAAGAACTGTCGCTGGTTCGCGAAGGATTTTACGAAAAGCACAACGTCAACGTACTGATCGGCGAACGCGCCATCACGCTGAACCGCAAAGAAAAAGTGATCCACTCCAGCAGCGGCCGCACGGTGTACTACGACAAACTGATTATCGCGACCGGTTCCTACCCGTGGGTACCCCCGATCCTCGGTTCTGACGGCCAGGACTGCTTCGTTTACCGCACCATTGAAGATTTGCACGCCATCGAATCCTGCGCCCGTCGCAGCAAACGCGGTGCCGTCGTCGGCGGCGGTTTGCTCGGGCTGGAAGCGGCGGGTGCCCTGAAAAACCTCGGTGTTGAAACGCATGTGGTTGAATTCGCACCCGGTCTGATGGCGGAACAGCTTGATGTGATGGGCGGCAGCCAGCTGCGCCAGAAAATCGAAAGCATGGGCGTGCAGGTGCACACCGCGAAAAACACCAGACAAATCGTTCAGGGCGGAAGCTCTGCCCGCAAAACCATGGAATTCGCTGACGGCACCGCGCTGGAAGTCGATTTTATCGTGTTCTCTACCGGCATCCGTCCTCAGGACAAACTGGCGCGCCAGTGTGATCTCGAAATTGCACCGCGCGGCGGCATCGTCATTAACGACCAGTGCCAGACCAGCGATCCGGACGTTTACGCCATCGGCGAATGTGCGTCGTGGAATCAGCGTACCTTCGGTCTGGTCGCACCGGGCTACAAAATGGCGCAGGTCACCGCAGACCATCTTCTGGGCCGCGAAAATACCTTCACCGGCGCAGACATGAGCGCCAAGCTGAAACTGCTCGGCGTTGACGTTGCGGGTATCGGCGATGCACACGCACGCACACCGGGCGCCCGCAGCTACGTCTATCTGGATGAAAGCAAAGCGTTATACAAACGTCTGGTCGTCAGCGAAGACAACAAAACGTTGCTCGGCGCGGTTCTGGTCGGCGACACCAGCGATTACGGCAATCTGTTGCAACTGGTGCTTAACAGCATCGAACTGCCGGAAAACCCGGATGCACTTATCCTGCCTGCCCACGCGGGCAGCGGCGGCGCAGTGATCGGCACCGACGCCTTGCCGGAAAGCGCGCAAATCTGCTCCTGTTTTGACGTCACCAAAGGCGACATCATCAAAGCGGTTCAGGGCGGATGCCACACAGTCGCGGCGCTGAAATCCGCAACCAAAGCCGGGACCGGCTGCGGCGGTTGTATTCCGCTGGTCACACAAGTGCTGAACGCTGAGCTGAGCAAACAGGGCATCGAAGTAAACCATCACCTGTGCGAGCACTTTGCTTATTCGCGTCAGGAGCTGTATCACCTGATCCGCGTCGAAGGCATCCGTTCGTTTGACGATCTGCTCAATAAATACGGCAAAGGTTATGGCTGCGAAGTGTGTAAACCGACTGTCGGTTCGCTGCTCGCCTCCTGCTGGAATGATTATGTGCTGAAAGCACAGCACACGCCGCTTCAGGACACCAATGACGTCTTCCTCGCCAACATGCAAAAAGATGGCACGTATTCTGTTATCCCGCGCTCACCGGGCGGCGAAATCACGCCACAAGGCCTGATGGCGATTGGCGAAATTGCAGCGGAATATAACCTCTACACCAAAATTACCGGCTCCCAGCGCATCGGGATGTTCGGCGCGCAGAAAGACGATTTACCGGCTATCTGGCAGAAACTGATTAACGCCGGTTTCGAAACCGGTCAGGCGTATGCGAAAGCGCTGCGCATGGCGAAAACCTGCGTCGGCAGCACCTGGTGTCGCTACGGCGTTGGCGACAGTCTCGGTTTCGGCATCAGTCTGGAAAACCGCTACAAAGGCATCCGCACACCACACAAAATGAAGTTCGGCGTCTCCGGTTGTACCCGTGAATGTTCGGAAGCTCAGGGCAAAGACGTCGGGATTATCGCCACCGAAAACGGCTGGAACCTGTATGTCTGCGGCAACGGCGGTATGAAACCGCGCCACGGCGATCTGCTGGCCGCCGATCTGGATAACGAAACGCTGCTGCGCTATCTCGACCGCTTCATGATGTTCTACATCCGCACCGCCGATAAGCTTCAACGCACCTCGGTCTGGATGGACAACCTCGAAGGCGGCATCGACTATCTGCGCAAAGTGATTATCGATAACAAACTCGGCCTGAACGATCAGCTGGAAGCCGAACTGGCACGTCTGCGCGAATCTGCGGTTTGCGAATGGCAGGAAACGCTGAACGACCCGGCGGCGCAGACCCGCTTCACGCACTTTATCAACAGCGCGCAGCGCGACCCGAACGTCCAGTTCGTGTCAGAACGCGAACAGCACCGTCCGGCGCGCCCGGACGAACGCATTCCGGTGAAAATGATCGCCGACGGGGAGGAAGTATTATGAGCCAGTGGTTAACGCTTTGTTCTGTTGAGCAAATCCTGCCGGGCTGCGGCGTTTGCGCGCTGGCGGGCGATCAGCAAGTTGCGCTGTTCCGTCCTTACGCTGATGAGCAGATTTTCGCGCTGTCGAATATCGATCCCTTCGCAAAATCAAGCGTGCTTTCACGCGGGATTATTGCCGAACATCAGGGCGAATTGTGGGTCGCCAGCCCGCTGAAAAAACAGCATTTTCGCCTGACGGATGGTTTGTGTATGGAAGACGATACGCATTCGATTCCGGCCTTTGAGGTTCGTGTTCAGGGCGGCAGCGTGGAAATCAATACCACCAGCCTTCACGCAGAAACCTGCTAAACTCCGCGCCTTTCACGCCGCCTTCGGGCGGCGTTGTTATCTGCTTTCGGGAACGTCGTCATGGATTATTTGCCCCTCTTTTGTCAGTTAAAAAACAGAGCCTGTCTGCTGGTGGGCGCCGGTGACGTTGCCGAACGCAAAGCCCGTTTGCTGCTGGATGCCGGCGCGAAACTGACGGTCAACGCCCTCACCTTCACGTCGCAATTTGAGATTTGGGCAGACGAAGGCAAAGTCCGCCTGCTGAAAGGCGAATTCTCGCCGCTGCTGGTCGATGAAAAGTGGCTGGTCATTGCCGCGACGGATTCTGATTTAGTGAATCAGGAAGTCAGCGAAGCCGCCGAGCAACGCCGCGTTTTCTGTAACGTGGTGGACGCACCGGAAAGCGCGAGCGTGATCATGCCGTCGATTATCGACCGTTCACCACTGATGATCGCCGTCTCTTCCGGCGGCAATGCGCCGGTTCTGGCGCGCCTGTTACGCGAACGTCTGGAATCCATTTTGCCGCAACATCTGGGCAAACTGGCGCAGGTAGCGGGCGGATTACGCGCACGGGTCAAAGCGCAGTTCAGCGAAATGTCCGACCGCCGCCGCTGGTGGGAAAAGCTGTTTAATCATCATCGTCTGGCGCAATCACTGGCCAATAATGACGACGCGCAAAGCGGGCAATATCTCGAAGAATTATTCAGCGAGCCGGTGGATAAACACGGTGAAGTGATTCTGGTTGGTGCCGGGCCGGGCGATGCCGGTCTGCTGACACTCAAGGGTTTGCAGCAAATGCAGCTGGCCGACGTGGTGGTTTATGACCGGCTGGTTTCCGACGGCGTGCTGAATCTGGTGCGCCGCGACGCCGAGCGCATTTTCGTCGGCAAGCGCGCCGGGCATCATTGTGTTCCCCAGGAGCGCATCAACGAAATTCTGCTGGAACAGGCGCAAATGGGTAAACGCATTGTGCGCCTGAAAGGTGGCGATCCGTTTATCTTTGGTCGCGGCGGCGAAGAGCTGGAAGCACTGAAAGCCGCGGGCATCGCGTTTTCCGTTGTGCCAGGCATCACGGCCGCCTCGGGTTGTTCCGCCTACAGCGGCATTCCGCTGACGCACCGCGATCATGCGCAAAGCGTACGGCTAATCACCGGCCACGCCAAACAGGACGGCGCACTCGACTGGGCATGTCTGGCGCAGGGTCAGCAAACGCTGGTGTTTTATATGGGGCTGACGCAGGCGGGCGAGATCCAACGGCGTCTGCTGGAAAACGGTCTGGCAGCACAAACGCCTGTCGCGCTGGTCGAAAACGGCACCAGCCAGCAGCAGCGCGTGGTCACCGGAAACCTGACTGACCTCGAAAATCTGGCTAAACAGGTGCAAAGCCCGAGCCTGATTATCGTCGGCAGCGTGGTCAGCCTGCGCCATAAACTCAACTGGTTTGCCAGCGAAACGCCGCAGTAACACCCCTCCCCGCCCGAAAACTCCATTTATTTTTTTAATCAATTCAGAGAAGTGATATGACTTTCACTTCTCTGCCTTAAATTATAAGAGAATTCTTATAACAGAATAAAATTCCTGAATTTCGGGATTCACTCTCTTAAAACCAAAATATTCACCCCACACAAATGGAATATTCAGAATCTTCAACTTAGACTTTAAGTACGCCGACTGTGGCGTAATCTCCCGTGGAGGGTCAAATCATGCGCCATACCATTCATGTTGGTCATGTTAACAAGGTTGCTTTGGCAATCTTAGTCGCCCTGTCACTGGCTGCCTGTAGCGGCAGTGGCGGCGGCGGTTCTTCTCATACGGCAAAAACGTCCACCACCGGCTCGGCAACGACCGGAGACGGGACAACAACAGGCAGTGACGGCACCACGACCGCCGGAAATGGAACCGGAACAGGCACCACAACGACCGGTGACGGAACCACCACCGCAGGTAATGGAACCGGCACCGGAACGGGTACGGGGACAGGCACCGGGACGGGAACGGGTACCGGAACAGGGACAGGGACCGGATCGACATCCACCACACTCACTACCGGCACCATCCTGAGCAGTGCGGGTGGCGCAGTCAGTGGCCTGGGGACACAAGTCAGCAGTATCGCCAGCCAGACACCTATCAGTAATATTCCGGTCGCAGGTTCAGGCGTTGTGACCATTGTCGACAGCGCCGGGAATGCGGTGACGTCCGTGGGTAGCGGTATTCAAAACGGTGTCGGCCAGTTTGGCACCAATCCTAATGCCATCGGCACCACGGTCGCAGGCGTGCCAAAAGCCGTGGCTGATTTAGGCACCGGCGTATCCGGTCTTGGAACGTCCATTGCCGCTAACACCGCCGGCACGCCGCTGGGTGGCATAACCGGTGCGACGGGCGGTCTGGTGAATAACGTCGGATCACTGGTCACCACGACCGGTAACGGTCTGGCGCAAAACGTACAGAGCGGCGCGCTTTCCGGCGTCACGACGGCAGCGACGGGCATCGTGACGCCGGTTGTCGCCAATGTACAAACCACCACCCAAGCCGTGGGCGGCGCGACCGGTTTAGGTACGCCTGTTAACGGTTTGCTGAATCAGGTGGGCGGCGCGGTCAGCTCCGTCGGGACACAGGTTTCTACCAGCACACCGGCGCTGGCGGGTCTGGGCACCGCAGTTACAGATACCGGCCAGGCAGTGTCTAAAACCGGTACGCTTCTGGTTCCGGCCAGCAGCACAACGACGACCACCGCCAGTAATTCCGGTGGTATTTCTGCTGGCGCAGGCGCTTCGCTCACACAATCAGGCGGCCTGATTGCGGGCGTCGGGACCACGCTGGGGACGGTCACCGGCGGGCTCGGCCTGAAGGTGAATAAAACACCATAGTACATTGTTGTAAAAAGCCCGCTGTCCGGACATCCGGGGAGCGGGCTTCTCCCTCCGGGTTCCCACATTTGCCTGTGCGTTCAAAGGAATGTTTATGAGAATAAAATCCTGCATAGTGGCGTTACTGGGCTCTGTCGTTGGTTACAGTTCGGCAGACATGTTCCCTACTTTGATTGACCCGAATAACCCGGCCAAACTGGCTCAGCCGATTTCACAACCTCCGGCTAAAACACAAAAAATCGAACTGCCCGCACAAAAAACCGCCCCCAGTCTGACGCCTCAGACGCTGATAGAGGTGAAGCACATTCAGTTTGTCGGCGGCACGCAATATCCGCTGGATTCTCTGGCTGCGCCTTTCGCTCCTTTTGTCGGCAAGAAAGTGCCGCTGTCGCAGCTACTGGCGGCCGCGGACGGAATTACCCGGCGTTATCATCAGGACGGATTCGTACTCTCTTATGCCTACATTCCTGCGGATAATTTCAAAGATGGCGTGGTGAAAATCGGGCTGGTCGAAGGGTATATTTCCGGCACCCAGATCCACAGCGATAATCAGCAGGTCGGTCGCTGGCTGAGCAAACTGTCGCAACACATCATGGCGGATAAACCGCTGACGCAGGATACGTTCGAGCGCTACACCCTCCTGATGGAGCGCACGCCAGACACCAAAGTGACCGCCTCCGCCAATAATCCGGACAATATCTACGGCGCGACCGTGCTCAATGTACAGGCTTTGCGCCCGCGCAACTGGAACATTCAGACTGCGGTCGATACGCGCAAAGGGGACAGTTCCGCAGTGGTCAACGCCACACTCAGCGGGCTGAGCACTTACGGCGAACAGTTGGGAATTGCGACATTAATTCCGCTGGAAAGCGACACGCGGAAAACCTATGCCGGTCTGAACTATCAGCAATATCTCGGTGACGACGGGCTGCTGATGCAGCTCAAAGGCAGTTATTACCAGCAGAAAGACAAAGACTACAACACCATTTTATCGCTGCCGAACGGCATCAACGTCGGTTCGCAGAATACTCAGACGCAATACAACGGCGGCGTCGTGTTCAGTTATCCGTTAGAGCTGACACGGAAAAAACAGTGGACGATCAGCGGCGGGCTGGATTATCTCGACAAAAAATATGATTACGATTTGCAGGCAAGTCTGGGAAACCAGCGCGTGCGGCTGCCGGAAGTGAATCAGCGCATACGCTACCCGGCGGCAGAAATCACGCTGGCCGGTTATCGCGAATATGACCAGTCATACTGGAGCACGAAATTTAACGTCCGCCAGGGGATCGACGGGCTGGGCGCGACGAATTCCACGCCAAATGCCGATCTGTCGTTTACCCGCTGGAAATTCAACGGCGACGCCGCGTATCTGTTCGACAAAAAATGGCGGCTCAGTACGTCAGTTGAAGGAGACTGGTCAGACAATGATTTGCCGGAGCCGGAACGGGTGAATTTCGGCGCGCTGCATTACGGGCGCGGCTATCCGGACAGCGATGCGCAAGGCGATTACGGCGTCGGCGGCCAGGTGGAGCTGCGCTATATCCACAATCTGGAACAGGGAATCTGGCTGAAAACCATTCAGCCTTACACGGTGATCGACGGTGCGCACACCGAATTCAATCAGGCCGGATTACCGAAACAGAATCTGTCGTCTTACGCAATTGGCGTGATGTTTGGCGATAACCGTCACTATACGTTATCGGTCGAAGCCGCGCGGGCCATCGGCGATGTCCCGCTCGACAGCCATTCCCGCGACTGGCGCTATAACGCGACATTTACCTACAACTTCAGCGCCGGTTCTTAACGCGTTCTTCACCCGGAAACCCCAAACAAAAAAGCCACGTCCCGAAAGGCGTGGCTTTTCATTTTCAAACAGACTCAGCGATTAAGGCGCGGTCACAAAACCGATAGCTTCATAGGCTTTTGCCAGCGTCACTTTTGCACGCGCGCGGGCTTTCTCAGCGCCTTCACGCATCACTTCCTGCAGGTAAGCTTCGTCGTTACGGAAACGGTGATAACGTTCCTGCACTTCGGTCAGCATACCGGCAACCGCTTCAGCGACAGCGCCTTTCAGATGACCATACATCTGGCCTTCGAACTGGGCTTCCAGTTCCGGAATCGGTTTGCCGGTCACGCCGGACAGAATATCAAGCAGGTTAGAAACGCCCGGCTTGTTTTTCACGTCATAACGTACGACAGGCGGCTCTTCGGAGTCGGTCATCGCACTTTTGATTTTTTTGGACACCGCTTTCGGATCTTCCAGCAGGCCGATCACGTTTTTACGGTTGTCATCGGACTTGGACATCTTTTTAGTCGGTTCCTGCAACGACATCACGCGCGCGCCGGATTTCGGAATAAACGGCTCAGGCACGGTAAACACATCACCGTACAGGGCATTGAAGCGGCTGGCGATATCGCGGCTCAGCTCCAGATGTTGTTTCTGGTCTTCACCGACCGGCACCTGGTTGGTCTGGTACAGGAGAATATCGGCGGCCATTAGCACCGGGTAATCAAACAGACCCGCGGTGATGCTTTCGCTGTTAGACGTTTCGTAGCGCGCTGATTTGTCTTTGAATTGCGTCATACGACCCAGCTCGCCGAAATAGGTATAGCAGTTCAGCGCCCAGCTCAGCTGGGAATGCTCAGGAACATGAGACTGCACAAAGATGGTACTTTTCTTCGGATCAATGCCGACAGCCAGATACAGCGCCAGCGTATCAAGCGTCGCTTTACGCAGCTGAGCGGGATCCTGGCGTACGGTGATCGCATGCAAATCGACGATGCAGTAAATGCATTCGTAATCGTCCTGCATATGAACCCATTGACGCAGCGCACCCATGTAGTTGCCAATGGTCAGTTCACCGGAAGGCTGTGCGCCACTAAATACGATGGGTTTACTCATTTTATGCTTCCTGATCTTTTAAAGATGACAGCCCCAGAGTGGGCAAAAGGTCGGCGAAATGATCCAGCACGCGATCGGGTTTCGTCAGCGCGATAGATTCACCGTAGTTATAGCCGTAAGTCATGCCCACACACGGGCAGCCCGCCGCCTGAGCGCACTGAATATCGTTGCGGGAATCGCCAACAAATACCATTTCACTGGCACGCAGACCGAGTTTTCCCAGCATCAGATAGACCGGTGCCGGATGCGGTTTTTTCACCACGACGTCATCGCCGCCAATCACCAGCGAGAAATAGCTGTCGATGCCCAGTGAGGCAAGCAGAGGCGCGATAAACGGCGTGGGTTTGTTGGTGACCAGCCCTAATGGCAGATCCAGAGCCGCCAGCGCAGCCAGCGTTTCTTTCACCTGCGGGTATAAACGGCTGCCTGAAGCGGCGGTATCGGCGTAGTAGTGGTCAAACTTATCGCGCACTTTTTGCAGGAACTCTGGTGACAAATCACCTTCTGCCCAGCGAACCGCGCGTTCAACCATCACGTCGGCACCGTTACCAATCCAGGTGCTCAGGCGCTCAACGCCTGCGGCCGGTAAGCCAAAATCACGCAGCGCCAGATCAATCGCTTCGGAAAGGCCCGGCGCGCTGTCGACCAGCGTGCCGTCTAAATCGAACGCAATGCCGCGTGCAACAAGAGGCTCAGTCATGGGAGACCTTAGCCAGTTCACTGCGCATATGGTCAATCACGGTGCGGTAATCAGGCTGGTTAAAGATGGCGGAACCGGCGACGAACATGTCTGCACCGGCTGCGGCGATTTCGCGGATATTCTCGGCTTTCACGCCGCCATCAATTTCAAGGCGAATGTCGTAACCGCTGTCATCGATAATTTTGCGAACCTGACGCAATTTATCAAGCGTTCCGGGAATAAATGACTGACCGCCAAAGCCCGGGTTGACGGACATCAGCAAGATCACATCAAGCTTATCCAGAACATAATCCAGATAACTCAGGGACGTAGCAGGGTTGAAAACCAGACCGGCTTTACAGCCGTGGCTTTTAATCAGTTGCAGCGAGCGGTCAACGTGCTCGGAGGCTTCAGGGTGGAAAGTGATGTAAGACGCCCCGGCTTCTGCGAAATCCGGGATCAAACGATCGACCGGTTTCACCATCAGATGCACGTCGATAGGCGCCGTGATGCCGTAATTGCGTAATGATTTGAGGACCATCGGCCCCATCGTTAAATTCGGGACGTAGTGATTGTCCATCACATCAAAATGGACGACATCTCCGCCAGCTTCCAATGCTTTCGCCGTGTCTTCACCCAGGCGGGCAAAGTCAGCCGATAGAATGGACGGTGCAATCAAAAACTGTTTCATCCGCTTCTCCAAACGATAAGGTTCCCGAAAATCACCGGCTAGCCGGTAATCAGCGATATAACGCTAAAAGTTCATTTACCATGCTGCGTTGAGCCACTTTGCTGCTGATCGTCCGGCGCGCCGAGACGCGGTGCAGCTGTTTCGCCTCTGCATACCATTCCAGCGTCAGCGGTGTTTCATGGTTGGAAATCAGCACCGGCACATTATTCTCATGGGAAAGCTGATACGCCAGCCGCGCCAGATTGCGCTGATCTTCCATACTAAAACTGTTGGTGTGGTACGCCGTAAAATTGGCCGTCGCCGAAAGCGGTGCATAAGGGGGATCACAATACACCACCGAGCCAGACTGCGCTTTCAGCAAAGTGTCCTGATAATGCTCGCAAACAAACACCGCATTGCGGGCTTTTTCCGCAAACCAGTGGAGCTCTTCTTCAGGGAAATACGGCTTTTTATAGCGTCCGAACGGGACATTAAACGCACCACTGAGGTTATAACGACAAAGACCGTTGTAACAATGGCGGTTGAGATAGAGGAAAAGTACCGAACGACGATAAGGATCGCTGCTGGCATTAAACTCAGCCCTCAGTGCGTAAAAACGATCTGATTCATTAAACTCAGGCGTGAAAAGCACACGGGCGTCGCGTACGAATTCTTCGGTACGCATTTTCACGATGTTATAGAGATTGATCAGGTCGCTGTTGATGTCCGCCAGAATATAAGCGTCATACTCGGTATTCAAAAATACCGAACCCGCGCCAACAAAAGGCTCTATCAAACAATCTCCCGCTGGTAGATGACGTCTGATGTCATCAATCAGCGGGTATTTGCCGCCAGCCCACTTCAAAAACGCGCGGTTCTTCTTCATGCCGTCAGTTAGCTACTTATACAATTCACAGCCGCGGATTGTATCCTGTTTTTAGACAGCAAATCGCGTTGAGATCAGATTCATTTTTTCAGGTCTTGCTGTACCTGATGTACAGGTTTGACCCACGGTTTTTTCGCCTGAACTTCCGCAGGCAAGCTGGAAATGGCACGTTTAGCTTCAGCGGAAGAAGCGTAGTTACCACTGACCAGCACAAACCACGGCTTCCCGTCGCGGGCTGTCTGATAAACCAGATAATTTTTCAGGCCCTGCTGTCTTGCGAATGCATTCAACGTGCTGGACTGAGAAGCGCCGCTCAATTGCAGGGTAAAGTGCGAACCCGGAGCAGACTTAATCATCGATGCGCTGCCGGAAGCAACAACAGGGGCTGAGACAGCCGGTGCTGCTGACGGATGTGTCGCAGGAGATTTCGTCGCCTGAGGCTGAGACTTCGCGGTCTGCGACGCCGGTTTGTGTTCAGCCGGTTTCGCGGTATGAGCAGGCTGAGTATTACGAGCAGGTTGTGCAGGGCGTGTATGCGTTGCTGAAGACTGAGAGGCAGCAGGCATCTGAGTCCGCGCCGAACCGTTCACCGTAGCCGGGGCTGTCGGTAAAGAGGTCAGTGACTGGGCTGCGGGTGTCATGCTGCCTTGCGCTACGCCATCCACCTGATTCTGCTGGGAAGATAAAGCATCGCCCATATCGCCTGGCAGATCGACACGCTCTTTCTGCCCGTTATCTGGCAGAGGTTGCGCTTCAGTCGGTGTAGAAGAAACTGGCGGTAAACCAATGCTCTGAGGTTGCTGGCCGTTAGCCGCCTGCGCCGTATTCGCCTGTGCTTGCGCCGAAGGCTGAGCCGGTGCGGCCGCATTGTTGCCCGCAAGGTCGTTGCCCGCAAGATTGATGTCTTTAGGCCCGTTGTTCTGCTGCGCGGATGGGGTAGTCGCTGGCGACTTCATGGCGGAACCAATGCCGACAATCAGTAATATCAGCACCACAATACCAATGCCGATCATCACGTACTGACGATTCACAGGAACCTTTGGAATGGAAGGAGACGGTTTGCGCGCGCGCGGTGGGCGGCGATCGCTGGTGTCTGGTTTGAGATCGTCTTCCGGTGTTAAATCATCCATCTAAAACCTCCAACCCGGCTAAAAACCTGAAACAGGTTTTACGCGGAGCAACTATCCTGACTAAAAAATAAAGCTTTGCTGGGCATTGGTAAAATCGGTCGTTATCTGGCCAAAAGCATGGCCGCAGTCTTAACGGCAATCTTCAATCGAAGCCAGCACCATTTCATGCGATACGCCGGAGCGCACTTCAGACTGACCAATTGCTTTAGGTAAAACCAGACGCAGCTCGCCAGCCAGTACTTTCTTATCACGCATCATGTGCGGCAGATAAGACTGCGCTTCCATGACCTGCGGGCCTGCAACCGGTAATCTCGCGCGGATTAACAACGCTTTGACCCGCGCGATGTCCCCCAGGCTAAATTGCCCGAGGCGATGCGCGGTATAACACGCCATCACCATACCTGCCGCGACGGCTTCGCCGTGCAGCCAGTTGCCATAACCCATTTCTGCTTCAATAGCATGGCCATAAGTATGGCCCAGATTCAGTAAGGCGCGCATACCGTTTTCGCGTTCATCGGCAGCCACAACCTCAGCTTTCAGCTCGCAGCAACGACGGATGCAATATGCCAGCGCGTTCATATTCAGCGCCAGTAATGCGTCCATGTTGTCTTCGAGCCAGACAAAGAAATCGGCATCCAAAATAATGCCGTATTTGATAACTTCCGCGAGACCCGATGACATTTCACGGGCAGGCAGCGTTCGCAGACAGTCGAGATCAACCACCACCGACGCAGGTTGATAAAACGCGCCGATCATGTTTTTTCCGAGTGGATGGTTTACCGCCGTTTTACCGCCGACGGAAGAATCAACCTGAGACAGCAATGTGGTTGGCACCTGAATAAAGCGCACACCGCGTTGATAACTGGCAGCAGCGAAGCCGGTCAAATCACCGACTACGCCGCCACCAAGGGCGACAAGCGTGGTATCACGTCCGTGCGGCTTCTCGAGCAGCGCGGAAAACACGTCATTCAGAACAGTCAGGGATTTGTATTGTTCACCATCAGGCAGTATCACCTGATCAACACGAACGCCTGCCTGCTCCAGAACTGAACGGATAGCGTCCAGATAGAGAGGAGCAAGCGTTTCATTGGTCACTATCATGACCTGATCGCCTGCCTTTACCGGCATAAAAGAAGCCGGATCGTGGAACAATCCGGCAGCAATCGTAATGGGGTAGCTACGCTCCCCTAACGTTACGGTAATCCTCTCCATGTCGTGCTTTGTAACCTTTTTAGCTGACACCCTCAGGCAATGACCGGAACCAATAATCAGTTACTTTCCAGCATGTTAATAATCTGGTTAGCAACGACTTTGGCGCTTTGATCATCGGTACGAATAGTGACGTCGGCAATCTCTTCATACAAAGGATTGCGTTCCTTCGCCAGTGCTTCAAGCACTTCACGTGGCGGAGCACTCACTTGTAATAATGGACGTTTTTTGTCGCGTTGTGTACGCGCCAGTTGTTTTTCGATGGTAGTTTCAAGATAGACGACAACGCCACGCGCTGACAAACGGTTACGGGTTTCACGTGATTTAACGGAACCCCCACCAGTTGCCAGAACAATGCCCTGTTTTTCTGTCAGTTCGTTGATCACTTTTTCTTCGCGGTCGCGGAATCCGTCTTCGCCTTCTAAATCAAATACCCAGCCCACATCAGCTCCGGTACGTCGCTCAATTTCGTGATCGGAGTCGAAAAACTCCATATTGAGTTGCTGAGCTAACTGTCGACCAATAGTGCTTTTGCCGGCACCCATAGGCCCAACCAGAAAGATATTGCGTTTCTCTGCCATGTTTTTCGGTATTACTAAGACAATTCGTTGATGATAACCCGCCCCGCCAATCAAATTAGCGGCGGGACCTAAACTGAAACCTCATGAGCGATATAGTGCGAGATCAGAAAAAAATTATCTCAACACTCTTGGTAGTTTGGCAACCGAATAAATCACTTTGCACGCCGCAGGAGGGAAACCGTACGTTTTTATCGGCGTGTCTGTCGTAATAAAAAGATCACGGTGCTCAATTCGGTAACCCTTGTAAGCTAAATCGACCGCAGCGTCAAACTCAGAAGTCTCTCACGACACAAAAAGTTGCATGCGCTCAACGTTATTGTGCAATTTCAGTTAAGTCAGAATACCCGTTTATTGGGTGCGGATTAAGGTCGGAGTGATAAAAATCACCAACTCGCGCCGCTGTTCATTCGTGTACTGGTGTTTAAACAAGGAACCGACGACAGGAATGTCGCCCAGCACCGGCACTTTGGTGTCTGTTTTTTGGTTTTTTCGCTGAAAAATCCCGCCAAGAACAAGGGTCTCCCCATCTCTGACCGTCACCTGCGTTTTAATTTCCTGCTTATCAATTGCCAGCGCTTCGCCTTCGGCCTGTTTGATGCTTCGTCCCGGCATATTTTGGCTGATTTGCAGCGCCAGCTCGATACGCCCGTCGCGAAGAATCTTCGGTGTCACTTCCATGCCGAGTACCGCCTCTTTAAATTCAACCGAAGTACTGCCGCTTGCGCCGCTTGAAACCTGATACGGAATCTCAGTGCCCTGTTTGATGCTGGCGGTTTGCATGTGCGCGGTCAGCAGGCGCGGGCTGGCGATGATATCCACCTTATCTTCCTGCTCAAGCGCCGTGAGTTCCAGATCCAGAATTCGGCCGCTGATGTGCGCCAGATTAAAACCTGCGGCAAACATCGGGTTCTCCACCGGCAGTCCCATGTTGAAATTATTGACACGTACCGCTTTGGTGATGGCTTCCTCACCGTTGAACCCCCAGCGAACGCCCAGCTCACGCAGGCTCTCGCTGTTCATCGTGACAATATGCGCAGCCAGCTGCACCTGCTGTAGCGGCAAATCCATCTCCCTGACCCAAGGTTCTGCGACATCCAGCGCTTCGCGGGTATCACGTAATAAAAGTGTGTTGGTGCGGGGATCGGCGGTGGCGCTGCCTTTGGCGGAAAGCAGTGAGCCTTTTTGCGCGTTCAGGCTGAGCGCAACTTCTTTTGCATCGGCATATTTCAACGGCACTGTCAGGCTGATAACGGGGCTTTGCTGCGCCCTTTGATCTGCGGCGTCCTGACGCTGCTGCTGTTGCACAAGCGGATCGATAACCGGTGACACAAGTAAAACATTCCCCTGTAACTGACTGGTGAGATGGCTCATTTGCAAAATGATGTCCAGCGCCTGCTGCCAGGGGACATTTTTCAGCTTCACGCTGATCTGGCTGTCGACACCAGGCGCTATCACCAGATTTAACTCCCGCGTTTCCGCAAGTGCCTGCAATACCATCGCAACCGGAGAGGCCTGGAATTCGAGTGAAACCGGTGGCAGCGTTGCCGCTTTCACCCCACTGAAACAGAGCATTAACCCTGCGAAGAAATAACCGATGTTTTTCATTAATTTCCTTTCCCTGGAGAATTCGTGTTTTTGCCAAGCCAAAGTGTCTGCCGCTGCTCGCCACAGCGGGGATCCGCCATGTTGAGCTCAGCATGTGAGCCGTCCAGATTGTCGATGGTCCACGCAGGCGTGCCGAGCTGTGTGCCCGTTTCAACACGTATCCATCGCCCCTCCGGCGAAAGCAGCCAGCCGGAAAGCTGCTCACCGGCATAAGAGATACCGCTTAACCGCCACAAAAGCGGTTGAACGGCGGTTGTGCAGGACGATGAAACGGCCGAAGCGAACGGATCTCGCTGCGTTACCGCAGTGATTGCATTTTCAGGAAAAGATTCCAGACCCGTCGTTTGTGTCAGTAAAACGGACGCCGTCATTTCACCTCCGGCAGATTGCAAAATCAGTTCACTGAATGCGGGCTGTTCCGGCTGCTGCTGGAGTGCTGACAGAAAATTCATCAGGCCGCTGAAAGATAATTTGAGCTGCAATTTTCCCTGTGGCGCTGCTGACATTTCTGCCGCAGGTTGCCAGCGGATCAGCGTGGCCTGTGCATCTTTTAGCGGCTGCGAAAATTGCTGCTCTAGCGGCAAGCTTTGCTTTTGCTCCGGCGTATTTTCCTTTAGCGAAGGCTCAAGACTGTCCAGCGCCGGAGCGCGTAATAAAGCCACCTGCGCCCGCGAAACCGTCAGTTGCTGCGCGTCGGTTTGCTGCTTTAATTCTGTTTGCTCCAGCCATAAACCCCGGAGCAAAAACTGATAACACATCAGAACGGGCACCAGTGTGCATCCTGCCAGTGCAATAAGACGTTGCCAGCCCGGTTTTTCCATCAGCGGTTCGAGGCGCGCGGAGAATGTCATCATCATGGCAACGCCCCACCAACCGGCGCAGCATTCTGCGGTTGAAAACGGGTTGTCAGCACAAAACTCAGCGCATGCTCAGGTTGTTGCTCAACGTTCGACAGATGAACATCCCTCAGCAACGGGCTGGCGGTCAGCGCTTCGCTGAAGGCCAGAATATCGTGATAAAAACGCCCCTCTCCTTTTAACGTCAGTTGCCCCTGATGCTCTGTCAGCTCGCTCAGCCAGACTTCCGCCGGGATCTGCGCCGACAGCAGCACCAGAAGTTGCAGATCGTTCAGACTGGCCTGTCGGCGCTGCTGGCTCGCGGCACGTTTTTCGGCGATGACTTTGTGCTCAGCCAGCGCCAAGGTCACGCGGCGTTGCTGAACAGACAATTTTTGCGCGCAGGAAGTCAGAGCAGATAAATGCATCTGCAACAGGGTTCGCTCCTGAAGGATAAAAAGCGACAGGCCAAAAACGCCGCACATCACACAGACGGGTACGCAAACGAAAAACCTGAGCCAGTAGCGCAAAAGACGCTGACGGCGCAATTGGCGCCACGGCATGAAGTTAACTTGCAGCATCAGTAATCCGCCTGCCTGAGCGCCAGCCCGACGGCGGGGGCAAATGCACCCGGGTTGGCCGGAAGCGGCGCAGAGAGCTGACCGATGGCACTCAGTGGCGACCAGTTCTGCATCAGTGGTTGCGGTGATTCACCACTGAAAAACACGTCCCGGCTGCACAATGAGGCTGCGCGATATTGAGCACGTACTTTTTCTAACAGGGAGGATTCAGTCTCGATTTCTCCGTGAGAAAACAGGCCAAACTGAAAAGGCAGGCTGTGCGGAGAAGCCCACAGAAAAGCGTCGTCCATCGGATGGACGAGCAACGCATCTCCCGGAAGCCCGGCGGCATGCGCGGCAACGTGCAGCGCACAGGGGGCGAGTTCGATGATATCGGGAAACAGACGCGCCTGGGCCATGCAGGCTATCCACTGCTCAATTTCCTGCTGCCGGGCCGCCGTCACCACAATCTGATTATCACCATGAGGGTCTGCGCGGTAATCCATCACCAGGTGTTCTATGCTCAGCGGGAACTGCTTTGCGGCACTGGCAAAGATAAATGCACTGCGGGCGGGTTCGCGTAAACGGCTGTCCGGCACGGCCAGCCGCTGTTGCATAATCCGTTGTGCCGGAAGACTTATTCGCAACGAAATCAATGCCGGCAGAGTTTTTCGCCAGCACGATAAAATGGCGATTAGCGGCGCGCTCTCATGTAATATCCCCTCCCGCAATGTGAAATCGGGCAAGGGATGTTGCCACCAGTGACGTAATTGCCAGCCATGCCGCCGCCGCTGAACGGCAATCGCACGGGCGAAACCGGCTTGAATATCCAGACCTACCTGCCATGCTTGTAGTCGCATTTTCGTTCAATCTCCATATTGTCAGGTAAATAAAAGAACGTATCCATGTTGCTGGCTTGCCTTTATACTACCGCGCGGTTGTTTATAAACTGCCCAATTGACACTTAATGGGAAATCTCAGGTGAAGTTCGTAAAGTATTTATTGATTCTTGCAGTGTGTTGCATTTTGCTGGGAGCGGCCTCGATCTTCGGTTTGTATAAATATATCGAGCCTCAGCTTCCCGACGTCGCCACGCTTAAAGACGTGCGCTTGCAAACACCGATGCAGGTTTTTAGTGCTGAAGGTGATTTGATCGCCCAGTACGGTGAAAAACGCCGTATCCCACTGAAACTTGACCAAATCCCACCGGAGATGGTGCATGCGTTTATCGCAACAGAAGACAGTCGTTTCTATGAGCATCACGGCGTGGACCCGATCGGTATTTTCCGTGCGGCTTCCGTTGCGCTGGTGTCTGGTCACGCCTCACAAGGCGCGAGTACTATTACTCAGCAGTTAGCCCGTAACTTCTTCCTCAGCCCCGAACGCACGCTGACCCGTAAAATCAAGGAAGCTTTTCTGGCCATCCGTATCGAACAGATGATGTCCAAAGATGAAATCCTTGAGCTGTATCTGAACAAGATCTACCTCGGTTATCGCGCCTATGGCGTCGGTGCCGCAGCGCAGGTTTACTTCGGTAAAAACGTCGACCAACTGACGCTCAGTGAAATGGCGGTGATTGCCGGCCTGCCAAAAGCACCGTCAACCTTCAACCCGCTTTATTCCCATGACCGTTCTCTGGCACGCCGCAATACCGTGCTGGCACGTATGCTTGATGAGAAATACATCACGCAGGCGCAGTACGATCAGGCACGCGCAGAGCCGCTGGTGGCGAACTATCATGCCCCGCACATTGAATTCTCCGCGCCGTATCTGACTGAAATGGTGCGTCAGGAAATGGTGAAACGTTATGGCGACAACGCCTATAACGACGGTTATATGGTCTACACCACCATCACCAAAAAAACGCAGCTGGCCGCGCAGGAAGCGTTGCGCACCAACGTGATGAACTACGACATGCGCCATGGTTACCGCGGTGCGTCAAATCAGCTGTGGAAAGTCGGCGAGCCCGCGTGGGATGAGAACAAGATTGTTCAGTCTCTGAAAACGCTGCCGGTTTATGGCCCGCTGTTCCCGGCGGTTATCACGGCAACGGATGACGCTCAGGCCACTGCCACGATGTCGAATCGCGCCGTGATCAGCCTGCCATTTAGCGGCATGCGCTGGGCGCGTCCTTACCGCAGTGACACCGCGCAGGGCCCGACGCCGAAACGCGTTTCCGACGTGGTTCAGCCCGGTCAGCAAGTCTGGGTACGTAAAGTGGGTGATGACTGGTGGCTGGCACAGGTTCCTGACGTCAACTCGGCCATTGTTTCCCTGAACTCAACGGACGGTGCAATCGAAGCGCTGGTCGGCGGTTTTGACTTCAACCAGAGCAAATTTAACCGTGCTAATCAGGCGGTGCGTCAGCTCGGTTCAAACATCAAACCGTTCCTGTATACCGCCGCGATGGATAAGGGCCTGACACTGGCAACTATCCTCAACGACATGCCGATTACCCGCTGGGATGCCGGTGCAGGCACGGACTGGCGTCCGAAAAACTCACCGCCTACGTATTACGGCCCGATCCGTTTACGTCAGGGTCTGGGTGAATCCAAGAACGTGGTAATGGTGCGTGCGATGCGTGCGATGGGTGTGGATTACGCGGCAGAATATCTGCAACGTTTCGGCTTCCCGGCGGCGAACATCGTTCATTCTGAATCACTGGCGCTGGGCTCGGCTTCATTCACACCGCTCCAGGTTGTGCGTGGTTATGCGACGCTGACCAACGGCGGCTTCCTGGTTGATCCGTATTTCATCACCAAAATTGTGGATGAATCCGGTCAGGTGCAGTTTGAAGCGAAACCGAAAATTGCCTGCCGCACCTGTAATATTCCGGTGATTTACGGCGAAACGCAGAAATCTGCCGTGCTGTCGGATGACAATGTTGAAAACGTGGCAACGTCTACGTCCAACAACAATGCTAGTGTACCAACGCCGCAGCTGGAACAGGTTCCGCCGAACTCGCCGCAGGTTGA
>Ga0153981_1000031_pt1 | contig 44333 bp, 42 predicted proteins | sample TSGA065MetaG_FD_104714 | JGI IMG/M metagenome (GOLD analysis project Ga0153981, IMG submission 104714) | Attine ant fungus gardens microbial communities from Georgia, USA - TSGA065 MetaG | ecosystem: Host-associated > Fungi > Mycelium > Unclassified | place: USA: Georgia, Magnolia Springs State...
AACCGTCAGCCCGTGCTGAGCGTTAAGCATCTGACCACGTCCTTTCGCGGGGAAGACGACTGGCTGCCGGTGGTGCGCGATTTGTCGTTTGACGTCTATCCCGGCGAAACGCTGGCGATTGTCGGCGAATCCGGCTCGGGAAAAAGCGTTACATCGCTGTCGGTGATGCGTTTGCTCAAGGCGCAAAGCAGCCAGATTGAAGGAGAAGTACGGCTGAATCAGCGCAGTTTGCTGGCGTTATCGGATAAGGAGATGCGTGATATTCGCGGCAACGAGATGGCGATGATTTTTCAGGAACCAATGACGTCGCTCAATCCGACGTTCAGTATCGGGCGGCAAATCGCCGAAAGCCTGAAACGTCACCGGGGAATGTCCTCTTCTCAGGCACGGGCGGAAACGCTGAAACTGCTGGAGAAGGTGCGCATTCCCAATGCGGCAAAACGGTTTGATGAGTATCCGCATCAGTTTTCCGGCGGGATGCGTCAGCGCGTGATGATTGCCATGGCGCTTGCGCTGAAACCCAAACTGCTGATTGCCGATGAACCGACAACGGCGCTGGACGTGACGATTCAGGGACAGATTCTGGACTTGATCAAAACGTTGCAGGAAGAAGAGGGCATGGCCGTTTTGTTTATCACGCACGATATGGGCGTGGTGGCGGAAATCGCCGACCGGACGCTGGTGATGTACCGCGGCGAAGCGGTGGAAAGCGGGGCGACGGAGGATATTTTCCATCGCCCGCAACATCCTTATACCCGTGCGCTGCTGGCCGCCGTGCCCAAACTCGGATCGATGCGCGGCCGCGACTGGCCGCTGCGTTTCCCGCAAATCAATCTGCAAACCGGTGAGGCGAATACGCCGCAGGAAGTGGCCGGAACGGTCGATGCCGGGCTGACGCCGTTGCTTTCGGTGAAGAATCTGAGCGCGCGTTTTCCCGTATATGGGGGCGTATTCAGCCGTCAGGTCGGCGCAGTTCATGCGGTTGAAAACATCAGCTTCGAATTATTCCAGGGCGAAACGCTTTCACTGGTCGGGGAATCCGGCTGCGGAAAATCGACGACCGGCCGCGCCGTGACGCGTTTGCTGAAGCCGCACAGCGGCGCGATTAATTTCGACGGTTTTGATGTGATGAATCTGGGTAAACGCGATATTTTGCAAATGCGTCAGCGCATCCAGATGATTTTTCAGGATCCGTTTGCCAGTCTGAATCCGCGTATGCGCATTGGCGACGCGCTGATCGAACCAATGCTGCAACACAAACTGCATAACCGCAGCGATGCGCGGGAAAAAGCGGCGTCGCTGATGCAAAAAGTCGGGTTGTCGCCGGATATGTTGCGTCGCTTTCCGCATGAATTTTCCGGCGGTCAGCGTCAGCGAATTTGTATCGCCCGTGCGCTGACGTTGGATCCCAAAGTGATTGTGGCCGACGAGTCGGTTTCCGCGCTGGATGTGTCGGTGAAAGCGCAGGTGGTTAATCTGCTGCTCGATTTGCAGGAAAGCATGAATCTGTCGTATCTGTTTATTTCGCACGATATGGCGGTGGTGGAACGGGTCAGTCATCGCGTGGCGGTCATGTATCTGGGGGAAATTGTTGAGATCGGCCCGCGTGCGGCGATATTCGATAATCCGCAGCATCCGTATACGCGCAAACTGATGGCGTCAGTGCCGGTGCCGGATCCGTCGCGCAGAATGTTGAAACGGCAGATGCAGGTCGATGAGCTGAAAAGCCCGGTGCGCGATAATGGTTTTATTCCGCCGCAAAGGCAGTATCAGGAAGTATCAGCAGGACATTTTGTTCAGGTTTGAATTGGAATCTGGAAAGGTGCTTGTTGGAGAAGAGACTCAGGGATGAGTCTTGAGATGGTGGTGGGGGAAGGATGACTCGGCCTGCGGCCTCGCCCTTCGGGCCGTTGCTGCGCAACGTTGTCTCGCTTCGCTCGGCTCGAACCTTCGGGTCGAAGATTCTCTATCCTTCCCGGCTTGTGCTTTATTTGATTTTTGGTTTTTACCGGAAGGCAAAGCGAACTACTTGAGATGGTGGTGGGGGAAGGATTCGAACCTTCGAAGTCGATGACGGCAGATTTACAGTCTGCTCCCTTTGGCCGCTCGGGAACCCCACCACAATTTTCGTGGTATTTACTCTTTTAAAATCATCATGCGCTACATGGATGATTTCTCGTTACAGCGGTTAGCTGCGAACGGGGCGCATAATACCAAATGAAACGGATGTGTAAAGCGCTGAAAGCGATAAAAAAGTTCGTTTGCGGTTTTTTTGCCCTTAACGGTGCTTCTCTGAGCGAAAAGCACCGTCAGGCGCGCGGATTACAGAATAACGGTGCGGTTACCGTAAACAAATACGCGCTGCGCCAGCACGCGGTATAACGCGCGGCTGAGCACATTTTTCTCAACGTCCCGGCCAGCACGCATCATATCTTCAGCGGTATAGGTGTGATCGACGTTGATAACGTCCTGCATGATGATCGGACCTTCGTCCAGATTGTCATTAACGTAGTGCGCCGTGGCACCAATCAGTTTCACGCCACGCTCGTAAGCCTGATGATACGGACGTGCACCGATAAACGCCGGCAGGAACGAGTGGTGAATGTTGATCACCTGATGCGGGTAATGCTGGACGAAACCTGGCGTGAGGACGCGCATGTATTTCGCCAGAACCACATAATCAGGCTGGTATTGATCGATTTGCGCAATCATGGCGCTGTCATGTTGTTCGCGGGTCAGGCCATCGTGGCTGACCAGATGGAACGGAATATCAAAACGCTCAACCAGCGTTTGCAGCGTATCGTGGTTACCGATAACCGCGGCAATTTCCACATCCAGACCGCCGTAAGCCGCTTTCATCAGCAGGTCACCCAGACAATGCGCTTCTTTGGTGACCAGAATCACGATGCGGCGACGCCCGGTGCTGTTGAGTTCACGCACTGAACCGGCAGGCAGCGCGCTGTCCAGATCGGCGAGCAACGTGTTGTCGTTGAAGATCCCTTCCAGCTCGGTACGCATGAAGAAGCGTCCGGTGCGGTGATCCACAAATTCGTTGTTTTGCACGATGTTGAGTTCGTGTTTGTAGCAAATGTTGGTGATTTTGGCGATCAGACCTTTTGCGTCAGGGCAAATGGTGCGTAACACCTTAGTTTGTACGTTCTGTTGCGGCATGAGGGTGTGGATCCTGTCGAATTCTCGTATTAATTAAGCAGCCGGTTTATTTACCGCAGCACTTCTTATATTTTTTACCCGATCCGCACGGGCAGGCGTCATTGCGGCCTGTCTGCGGTTTAATTCCGTCGATATAGTACCAGCGATCTTTCAAACGAAGAAATCGCGAGCGTTCATGGATGAGATGAACTTTTTCATTATCGGGCTCGGTGAAACGCGCCGCAAACTCGACAAAGCCTTCGTTTTCATCACGTCCGTCCTGCGACGCAATAACCTGCAATCCTTGCCAAAGCGTATTGGCGAAGCCTTCCTGTAAACTGCTGCGCCATTGTTCGGGCTGACAGTCCGGATGCCAGGTGGCGATCAGATAACTCGCATTTTGCATTGCATACGCAGTGTACCGTGAACGCATCAAGGCAGACGGAGTGGGCGCCACTTTTGTCTCGGAAAGGTATGGCTGGCAGCATTCTTCATAGGAAAGGTTGCTGCAACAAGGGCAAAGTTGTGACACGGGAACTCCTGAATCGGCTGCCGGTGCGCAGGTTGCGCTATTGAATGCACCAAAGTGATATGTTACCTAACAAACTTGCCGGGTGACAACGCGCTTCCCGGCCGATTCTTCACTATTGCGCAATATTAAGGTCATCAGATGAGCAGAAAAGTCACCATTGGCCTCGCGTTAGGCTCCGGCGCAGCAAAAGGATGGGCACATATCGGGGTGATCAATGCCCTTAAAGACATGGATATCGAAGTCGATGTGGTGGCCGGATGTTCCGTCGGTGCGCTGGTGGGCGCGGCGTATGTCAGTGGCCGGTTACCGTCGATGGAAAGCTGGGTGCGTTCGTTCAGTTACTGGGACGTACTGCGGCTGATGGATTTCTCCTGGAAACGCGGTGGCCTGTTGCGCGGCGAACGTGTGTTTAACGCCGTCGGGCAGATTATCCGCATCACGGATTTCGAAAAGTGTTCGAAGAAATTCGGCGCGGTGGCGACAAATCTGAGCACCGGGCGAGAACTGTGGCTGACCAAAGGGGATTTGCCTGAGGCAGTTCGCGCGTCCTGTAGCATGCCAGGCCTGCTGGCACCGGTGTGGCATAACGGTTACTGGCTGGTCGATGGCGCGGTGGTGAATCCGGTGCCAATCTCGCTGACCCGCGCTTTGGGGGCGGATATTGTGATTGCCGTCGATTTGCAGCATGACGCCCATCTGATGCAGCAAGATTTACTGACCGTACAACCTACGGGCGAAGCACTGGATACTGAGAAAGATCTGAGCTGGCGTGACAGAATTCGTCAGCGCCTGACCCGGCCAAACGCGCGAAAACCGAATGTCAGCCCGTCGGCGATGGAGATTATGTCCACCTCCATTCAGGTGCTGGAAAACCGGCTCAAACGTAACCGTATGGCAGGGGATCCGCCGGATGTGCTGATCCAGCCTTATTGTCCGCAAATCTCGACGCTGGATTTTCACCGCGCTGAAGAAGCGATTGAGGCCGGACGCCTCGCCGTTGAAAAGCAAAGAGAGCATTTGCTGCCCCTGATAAAAAATAGACAGTTCTGAATGGTTTAAAATGTGATTGCCGGAATCTGACAATTCTGCCAAGCAGAAACAGGCTTTATGAGCCACTATTAGAATAAGAAATTCTGGGGGACCCTGATGGACAAGCCACTTACAAGCAAGCATATTCTCATCGTTGAAGACGAAGCGGTTTTTCGATCTATCCTTGCTGGTTATGTAAGTTCCCTGGGTGCCACCTTTACAGAAGCGCAAAATGGGCTGGAGGCGTTGTCTCTGGTCGAAGATTATCCCCCTGATCTCATCCTCTGCGATTTAGCGATGCCCGAAATGGGTGGCATGGAGTTTGTCGAAAACTTAAGATTGCAGGGCAATAAAATCCCCGTTCTGGTGATCTCCGCGACCGATAAAATGACCGACGTGGCGTCGATGCTGCGGCTTGGCGTCGAAGATGTTCTGCTCAAACCGATTAACGATCTTCAGCGTTTACGCGAGGCGCTGCTCTCTTCTTTATATCCCAAACTGTTTTCTTCGCAGGCGATGGAGGAGAGTTCGCTGGTCCAGGACTGGGAAGCGCTGTGCCGTAATCCCAACGAGGCACAGCGTTTATTGCAGGAGCTGCAGCCACCGGTTCAGCAAACGCTGGCGCATTGCCGGATTAATTACCGGCAACTGACCACGGCGGATAAACCGGGTCTGGTGCTCGATATTGCGGCGCTGTCTTCGAAAGATTTGGGTTTTTATTGCCTGGATGTGACGCGTGCAAATGAAAATGGCGTTCTCGCGGCATTATTACTGCGCGCTATTTTCAACAGTTTGTTGCGGGAACATTTGAGTAATCAGCATCAGCGTTTACCGCAAATGTCGACGTTACTCAAACAAGTGAATCATGTATTCAAACAAGCCAATCTCGACGGACAATTTCCGTTATTGCTGGGTTATTATCACGCTGAACAAAAAAACCTCATTCTGGTGTCTGCAGGATTACACGCTAACGTAAATACCGGGACAAATATGATACAGCTCAGTAATGGCGTTCCGCTGGGCACCACCGGCGCAACGTATTCCAATCAGATCAGTCAGCGTTGTGAGGCGTGGCAGTGTCAGGTGTGGGGATCGGGTGGACGTCTGAGATTAATGCTCTCAGTTGAGTGAGCAAATTCTGACGCATTAATAACAATGTCTTCATAATATTGAGTATTTTTTCCGCAGGTTATTTTGCCTTTCTATTTTATCCCCTTCTTCTAAGACCTATCTTATGCAAAATATGCCTTTCCAGCGGCACGCGCGGCTGAAACTGGTATAATCCTGTTCGGAATTTTGGCTGTCTATTTTGCGTTGATTATAAATAACAAATAGGAATTCGCTGATGAAAGTAACAGTTTTTGGTATCGGTTACGTCGGACTTGTTCAGGCGGCGGTTCTTGCTGAAGTCGGGCATGAAGTATTGTGCATCGATGTTGATGCTAAAAAGGTAGAAAACCTGAAAAATGGGCAGATCCCAATTTTCGAACCAGGTTTAACGCCGCTGGTTCAGCAGAACTATGAAGCGGGGCGTTTGTTGTTCAGCACCAATGCGGCTGAAGGCGTGGCGCACGCAACGGTTCAGTTTATTGCTGTCGGTACACCTCCGGATGAAGATGGCTCCGCAGACTTGAAATATGTGACGGCTGTGGCGCGCACCATTGCCGAGCACATGACCGAACCTAAAGTGGTCATTGATAAGTCCACCGTTCCTGTTGGCACCGCCGATAAAGTTCGCGCCGTGATGACGGAGAAACTAAAAGAACGCGGTGTTGATATCGATTTTAACGTGGTGTCCAACCCTGAATTCCTCAAAGAAGGCGCGGCAGTGGCTGACTGTATGCGACCTGAGCGTATCGTTATTGGCACGGATAATCCGGATGCCATTGACCCTATCCGCGAGCTGTACGAGCCGTTCAACCGCAATCACGATCGTATGATCCTGATGGATATCCGCAGCGCAGAGCTGACCAAATACGCTGCAAACTGTATGCTGGCAACCAAAATCAGCTTTATGAATGAGATGTCCAATCTGGCCGAAATGTTGGGTGCAGATATCGAAAAAGTGCGTCAGGGCATTGGTTCTGATTCCCGCATTGGTTACCACTTTATTTATCCTGGCTGCGGTTACGGCGGTTCCTGTTTCCCGAAAGACGTTCAGGCGCTGATCCGTACAGCTGAACACATTGGCTACCAGCCAAAACTGCTTCAGGCCGTTGAGCAGGTCAATTATCAGCAAAAATATAAATTGCCAACGTTCATTCAGCGCCACTTTGGTGATGATCTGAAAGGCAAAACATTTGCGCTTTGGGGCCTGTCATTCAAACCAAATACCGACGACATGCGTGAAGCATCCAGCCGTGTATTAATGGAACAGCTCTGGGCTGCCGGTGCAAAAATCAAAGCGTATGACCCGGAAGCGATGAATGAAACTCAGCGTATTTACGGTCAGCGTGACGATCTGGAATTGATGGGGACAAAAGAGTCCGCATTACAAAATGCCGATGCGTTGATTATTTGTACCGAGTGGCAGAATTTCCGCGCGCCAGACTTTGATGCCATTAAAAAGGCATTGAAAGAGCCGGTCATTTTTGACGGTCGTAATTTATACGATCCGGAACGTTTGGAAAAACGTGGATTTACTTACTATGGCATTGGCCGTGGTGCATCAATCAATCCCGTTTTGTAAGGAGACTTCATGAAATATCTGGTAACCGGCGCAGCGGGCTTTATTGGGTTCTTTGTGTCACAACGTTTGCTGGCGGCAGGCCATTCAGTTGTCGGTCTTGATAATCTGAATGACTATTATGACGTCAATCTCAAACTTGCCCGGCTCGCTCAGCTTGAGAATAAAGACGGCTTTACCTTTATTAAGCTGGATTTGGCTGACCGTGAAGGTATGGCGGCATTGTTTGCAGAACAGCGTTTTGAGCGCGTTATTCATTTGGCTGCGCAGGCTGGTGTCCGATATTCCATCGAAAACCCTTTAGCGTATGCCGATTCTAACCTCATCGGTTTTGTTAACGTTCTTGAAGGTTGTCGTCATAATAACGTCGGGCATTTGTTGTATGCCTCTTCCAGCTCGGTTTATGGCCTGAACAAAAAACAGCCTTTCTCGACGGAAGATTCTGTAGATCATCCGGTTTCATTATATGCCGCGACCAAAAAAGCCAACGAATTAATGGCTCACACTTATTCACATCTTTATGGCATTCCTACGACCGGATTACGATTCTTTACCGTATACGGTCCATGGGGCCGACCGGATATGGCATTGTTTAAATTTACCAAAGCCATGATAGCCGGGCAGAGTATTGATGTTTATAACCGCGGCGAAATGTACCGTGACTTCACTTATATCGATGATATCGCCGAATCGATTGTGCGCTTGCAGGATGTTATCCCGCAGCCTGATGCAGAGTGGACGGTAGAAGACGGTTCTCCGGCAAGCAGCTCTGCGCCATACGCTGTTTATAATATCGGTAATAACAATCCGGTTAAGCTGATGACGTATATCAGCGCGCTGGAGAAGGCTCTGGGCACGGCGGCGGATAAAAACCTGCTGCCAATGCAGCCAGGTGATGTAAAAGACACCAGCGCTGATACAGCGCCGTTGTATAAGGCTATTAACTTTAAGCCTGAAACACCGGTAGAGCAGGGCGTGCAGAATTTTGTCGATTGGTATCGCGGGTTCTATCAGGTCTGAGTATGTTTTTTCACTGAAGGCTGCCCGCAGGCGGCCTTTTTTATGAATTCAGCTTATTCTGATGGTTATTTAATCATCCTAATTTACTGCTTAGCATAGTTTTAAAAGCGTGAATTGCGAATGAGAAAACGCGCGATTTTAAAAGTAAAAAAGCCCGTCAGTGATGACGGGCTTTTTGTATTAACATTGCTGTTAATAAGGGCAATTACAGCAGGAAATCGTCCAGTGATTTACCTTGCTCTTCGATTGCTTTCTTGATTACAGCAGGAGTACGGCCCTGGCCGGTCCAGGTTTTGTTTTCGCCGTTCTCATCAACGTATTTGTATTTAGCAGGACGTGCTGCACGTTTTGCTTTACCGGTTGCTTTAGTAGCAGCCATAGTTTGCAGCAATTCGTTAGGATCAATACCGTCAGCAATCAGCATTTCGCGATATTGTTGCAGTTTACGTGTGCGCTCTTCAATCTCAGCAGCTGCCTGAGAATCTTCTTCGCGACGCTCGTTCACAACAACTTCTAATTTTTCCAGCATCTCTTCCAGAGTTTCCAGAGTGCATTCTCTTGCTTGCGCACGCAGAGTACGGATGTTGTTCAGAATCTTTAATGCTTCGCTCATTATACTAGTCTCGAATTATATTGGTGGGGGGCGTTTGGTTAATAATAGAATGCTCTTTGCTATTCTGCAATAGCCAATTTGTTTGCCTGACCTTAATTTACGCATTTAAAGCAAACAATGTTTATCGTATCAAAATATAGTTGGGGCCAGACCGGCTATTTATCTGGGGGTCATAACCCGCGTTTCAATACTTTGCCAGGGGTTATTGTTGCTTTTCATAAGGAGTTTTATAAGCATGCGATTGTTCACAAAATTAAAGGATAAGTGAAGACATTCAATGTAAAGATATGGCAAAAGAGAGCGCGAAGATCCTGCGCGGTGAATGATCAATACATTGGATCTCCATGGGATCACCCATTAATGTATAGACAATTCAATTATGCCGATCCTGTAACATATAAGGAGTACATCCGCCGGTAATGAGTAACGTTAACTAATTATCATCTAATGCTTTTATAATCTCTGTTTGTAAGTTTCTGTGTTTTTTTCAAATGCAATGTCACATCGACCGCAAGGGGAGAATCCCTTTCTACTTATTGTTATAGGCTGGCTGGCGTGTGGTACAATAGCCGCCGAAATTTTATGCCATCCAATACAATATGGGGTCACTGTTTCATGGCTCAGCTTTATTTTTATTACTCGGCAATGAATGCCGGTAAGTCTACCTCGTTGTTGCAATCTTCATATAATTATCAAGAACGTGGTATGCGTACGCTGGTACTGACTGCTGAATTAGATCATCGTTTTGGCGTCGGGAAAGTCAGCTCCCGTATCGGGCTGTCGTCCGATGCAGAGCTTTATAATAAAGACACTGAGCTCTTTAATCTGATAGCGCAGGAGAACCGCTCACAGCGTCTGAGCTGCGTTTTGATAGATGAGTGCCAGTTCCTTACCAAGTCGCAGGTATCGCAGCTCACAGACGTTGTAGATGATCTGGATGTTCCTGTGCTTTGTTATGGGCTGCGGACGGATTTCCGTGGCGAGCTTTTTGAGGGCAGTGAATATTTACTGGCCTGGGCGGACAAGCTGGTTGAGCTCAAAACGATTTGCCATTGTGGCCGTAAGGCAAACCGTAATCTGCGTTTAGATGAAAATGGCAACGCGCTTCACGATGGCGCGCAGGTTGTTATTGGCGGGGATGAAAGTTACGTTTCAGTGTGCCGTAAGCATTACAAAGAGGCGATGGCAGCTATTGACACGAAGGATGACCTAACGTCCGTCTGAGGCCATTACAGCTCGTCTGGAAAGGGTGATGTCGTCAGGATAAACCGTTTAGCCAACTTTGTTCCCTGAAATAAAAAACCCGCCTTCCGGCGGGTTTTTTGCTATCAGAATCTCAGCAGATTATTTTTTGCTGGTTTTCTTCTCAGCTTTAGGCGCTGCAACAACCACTTCTTCAGCAACTTCTTCGCTGAATTCGCGACCGTAGTAGGTATCCATCAGAATCTGTTTCAGTTCTGCAATCAGAGGGTAACGTGGGTTAGCACCGGTACACTGATCATCGAACGCATCTTCAGACAGTTTATCTACTTTAGCCAGGAAGTCTGCTTCCTGAACGCCAGCTTCACGGATAGACGTTGGGATGCCGAGTTCCGCTTTGATTTCATCCAACCAGTTCAGCAGTTTTGCAATTTTCTGTGCAGTACGGTCACCAGGAGCACCCAGACCCAGATGGTCAGCGACTTCTGCGTAACGACGACGCGCTTGCGGGCGGTCATACTGACTGAAAGCAGTCTGTTTAGTTGGGTTATCGTTGGCGTTGTAGCGAATCACGTTAGAAATCAACATGGCGTTAGCAAGGCCGTGTGGGATATGGAACTCAGAACCCAGTTTGTGGGCCATTGAGTGGCAAACCCCCAGGAAGGCGTTGGCAAACGCGATACCCGCGATAGTTGCCGCATTGTGAACACGTTCACGAGCAACCGGGTTTTTAGCACCGTCTTTGTAGCTGGCCGGCAGGTTTTCTTTCAGCAATTTCAGGGCCTGCAGAGCCTGACCGTCAGAATATTCGTTAGCAAGTACAGAAACGTAAGCTTCAAGTGCGTGAGTCACCGCATCCAGACCACCGAAGGCGCACAGTGATTTAGGCATGTTCATGACGAGGTTTGCGTCAACGATAGCCATATCAGGTGTCAGCGCATAGTCAGCCAGTGGATATTTCTGACCGGTTGCATCGTCGGTGACAACAGCGAACGGAGTCACTTCAGAACCTGTACCGGAAGTGGTGGTGACCGCAATCATTTTCGCTTTCACGCCCATTTTCGGGAATTTGTAGATACGTTTACGGATATCCATAAAGCGCAGCGCCAAATCTTCAAACTGAGTGTCCGGGTGTTCGTACAGAACCCACATGATCTTCGCGGCGTCCATTGGGGAACCGCCACCCAGAGCGATGATAACGTCTGGTTTGAAGGAATTCATTTGCTCAGCACCTTTACGAACGATGCTCAGAGTTGGATCCGCTTCAACTTCGAAGAACACTTCAGTTTCAATGCCGTGACCTTTCAGAACGCTGGTGATCTGGTCAGCATAGCCGTTGTTGAACAGGTAACGGTCAGTCACGATGAAAGCGCGTTTCGCTCCATCCGTTGCCACTTCTTCCAGCGCGATTGGCAGTGAGCCACGGCGGAAGTAGATTGATTTCGGAAGTTTATGCCACAACATGTTTTCTGCTCGCTTCGCTACAGTTTTCTTGTTGATCAAGTGTTTAGGACCGACGTTTTCAGAGATGGAGTTACCACCCCATGAACCGCAACCCAGCGTCAGAGACGGAGCAAGTTTGAAGTTATACAGGTCACCGATACCACCCTGTGAAGCCGGGGTGTTGATCAGGATACGTGCGGTTTTCATTTTGTTGCCAAAATAGTTCACACGTTCTGGTTGGTTGTCCTGGTCTGTGTACAGACAAGATGTGTGGCCGATACCGCCCATTTCTACCAGTTTCTCAGCTTTGTTTACCGCATCTTCGAAATCTTTAGCGCGGTACATTGCCAGGGTAGGGGACAGTTTTTCGTGTGCAAACGGTTCAGATTCGTCAACAACACTGACTTCGCCGATTAACACTTTGGTGTTAGCAGGAACTTTGATGCCGGCCATTTCAGCAATTTTCACTGCTGGCTGACCTACGATAGCAGCGTTGAGGCCACCGTTTTTAAGGATGATATCAGAAACCGCTTTCAGCTCTTTGCCCTGCAGCATGTAGCCGCCGTGGGAAGCAAAACGTTCACGAACTGCGTTATAAGCAGAATCAACGACGATAATGGACTGTTCAGAAGCACAGATTACGCCGTTATCGAAGGTTTTAGACATCAGAACAGAAGCGACAACACGTTTGATGTCGGCAGTTTCGTCAACAACAACTGGGGTGTTACCTGCACCTACACCGATCGCTGGTTTACCAGAGCTGTATGCGGCTTTAACCATGCCAGGACCACCGGTTGCCAGAATCAGGTTCAGGTCAGGGTGATGCATTAATTGGTTTGACAGTTCTACACTTGGTTCATCAATCCAGCCAATAATGTCTTTTGGTGCACCTGCAGCGATAGCGGCTTGCAGCACGATATCAGCAGCTTTGTTGGTCGCATTTTTTGCACGTGGATGCGGGGAGAAGATGATGCCGTTACGGGTTTTCAGGCTAATAAGCGCTTTGAAAATCGCAGTAGAAGTTGGGTTGGTGGTTGGAACGATACCGCAGATCAGGCCGATTGGCTCAGCGATAGTGATGGTACCGAAAGTATCATCCTGACCCAGAATGCCACAGGTCTTTTCATCTTTGTAAGCATTGTAGATATATTCAGAGGCGAAGTGGTTTTTGATCACTTTGTCTTCGACGATACCCATTCCGGATTCTTCAACAGCCAGTTTGGCAAGGAGAATTCGAGAATCGGCAGCAGCCAGGGCGGCGGCAGCGAAAATCTTATCTACTTGTTCTTGACTGAAGTTGGCATATTCGCGCTGTGCCTTCTTGACTCGTGCTACGAGTGCGTTTAGTTCAGCGACATTTGTTACAGCCATAATGCTCTCCTGATAAAGTTAAACTCTTTTAGTAAATAATCTGCCAAAGACTAGTATAGACCTGCTATCAGTCACCGTGAGAAACTAATTAATGCTAAAGATCTCAATGTGTTGTCTTTGTCTCTTTATTTGCTCAAAGAGCTTTCAGTTGTGAAGCACCGGGTAAAGTCGATATCTTTTAAATCGCCTCTATCACTGAACGTTTTGTCTTCAAGTAACGCTGAGTGACTATGTACTGAGCTTACCTATTTGTAGGCAAGGTGAATTTGATCTGGATCACTGAATACCGATGCTGACACCATTCAGCAGTGTGTTGTTGAGAATGATTATCAAATTTACCCATGGATAATACAGTTTAGTAGCTAAAGTTATCAATAAAAAAACTCATTTTTAACAAAAGCCTTATTCACTGCCTTTATTTCTAAATCTGGTGATAAAAACTATGAAACGGCGTGGCGCCTTTACGGGGATTCCAGTACATTAGCGCCCATCAAAACCTTCTTCTGCTGGCATATTTGTGCGGAGTTCTGCGTGAGCCAATCTTTATTAGATTTTTCAGGGTATATCAAATTTTTCGTCGGCCTGTTTGCACTGGTCAACCCGGTAGGGATCTTGCCGGTGTTTATCAGCATGACCAGCTATCAGGCAGCGGCGGGACGTAATAAGACCAACATGACAGCCAACCTGTCAGTGGCCATTATATTGTCGACGGCGCTTTTCCTTGGCGACGCGATTTTGCACCTGTTCGGGATTTCCATTGATTCGTTCCGTATTGCCGGCGGGATCCTGGTGGTGACGATAGCGATGTCGATGATCAGCGGAAAGCTGGGTGAAGATAAGCAGAACAAGCAGGAGAAATCAGAAACGGCAATCCGTGAAAATGTCGGCGTGGTTCCGCTGGCCTTGCCGCTGATGGCCGGACCGGGTGCGATAAGCTCGACGATTGTCTGGAGTTCACGGTACAACGGCTGGCAGAATCTGCTGGGGTTGACCGTTGCAATCATCTTCTTTGCATTCTGTTGCTGGCTGCTGTTCCGTGCGGCACCTTTATTAGTCCGCCTGTTAGGGCAAACCGGCATAAACGTCATTACCCGTATCATGGGTCTTTTACTGATGTCACTCGGTATTGAGTTTATCGTCACCGGTATTAAAGCTATTTTCCCCGGTTTGCTCTGATTCTTAGCCTGCAAATTCTCGCGGATACATTAACCTTATCCGTGAGAATTATTACTCCTTCTTATAATCCTGTGCATTATTATAGTGCAGCTAATGACTTAATTGAGAGCATTTGCACCCTAATGTGGCGTAAATCTACATTTCACCTTCCTTTTTAATCCAAGTCTCCATTTATTCTAATAAACTTAGCTAATTCTTCGCTAAATACCGTTATTTATTGCCCGTATTGCCGTTAATTTACCCACATCATTCTGTAAGGCTTGTGCAGGCCGTACCGAGATGTTATTAGTGTTAACACAGCAGTTAACAGCGCTTTATCCTTGAAATCATCCGATTGTTAACTGATTGTGTCAGAGCAATTCCTGAACAACCGTCTTTACAAAAAGGTGTGAGAAATACCGTATTAACTCGATATATAACAATGGGTTAAGTGCTATTTCTGATGTGAGGTCGCGGGTGTCCTTCTGGCACACTTAACGCATAAAAGAGAATTACGTAACAAATTTGCAAAATTTATTGGCGCCCGTATCAGGCTTCTGATAATTTTCAAATCGTCTTCAAAAATGGAATTTTGTTTAGAGTCATGCTCTGAGTGAGAATGAATCTTGCCAGGCGTAGAGAGATTGAAGCAATTTCATTTGTTTTGGAGAGTGTCGTGTCATCATGCGTATCACAAAATTATCCTCGCTCGCTTTCCGTGAAAAGAAAGTCAGGCATTGAGATGACGACAATTAACAACCTTGCGTTGACTCTCCCGATTCAACAAAACAAATCTTCAGTACTTCTTCTGATTAAAATGAATGACAGCGCTTAACTGCGACGGATTTTCTATCGCCTTAATTCGGGTTAGAAGAAAATAATCGGGTGAAGTACAGAAATAACAGAATGTGATTGCCTGGTGTGCGACGGAACATTGTGAAGTTACGTACGGGGTTATCAAATGGAGTGGGATCATCCTTAACGATCCCGGAAACCGCACGGCGAATACAGCCTGACGTTTCATCAAACCTGAGATGTAGCAACATGCAGTAATAGGGGACAGCCATCTGCGGGTGGTACTACATGGGGGGCCTTTCTCGAGCAATTCGTTCCTGCTTTTGAAACCCATTGACCCAGCAAGGGTTTATCTTGCACCCGGGCGTGCAAGTTCATAATAAAAATTGGAGTTAAATAAAAATGACCAACATCACAAAAAAAAATCTGCTGGCTGCATGCATCATGGCTGCGGTAGGAACAATTTCTATCAATAACGCAGTTGCGGCCAATGTGCCTGCCGGCGTAACTCTGGCGGCTAAACAAGAACTGGTGCGTAATAACGGTTCTGAAGTTCAGTCACTTGACCCGCATAAAGTTGAAGGCGTGCCGGAATCAAACGTAATCCGTGACCTGCTTGAAGGCCTGGTTAATACCGACAGCAAAGACGGCAGTGTAATCCCCGGCGTAGCAACCAGCTGGGATAACAAAGATTTTAAAGTCTGGACCTTCCATCTGCGTCCGGAAGCTAAATGGTCAAATGGCGATCCTGTCACTGCAGAAGATTTCGTTTACAGCTGGCAGCGCCTGGCTGACCCGAAAACCGCTTCTCCATATGAGAGCTATCTGCAATACGGTCACATCGAAAACATCGATGACATCATCAGCGGCAAAAAAAGCCCTGATACCTTGGGTGTGAAGGCGATTGATGACCATACCCTGCAAGTGACACTGACCGAACCTGTTCCGTATTTCGTAAAAATGCTGTCTCACACCGCGATGAAGCCGGTAAACAAAAAAGTGGTTGAGAAATTTGGCGACAAATGGACTCAGCCTGAAAACTACGTGAGCAACGGCGCGTACACCCTGAAAGCCTGGACCGTCAACGAACGTATCGTTCTGGAACGTAGCCCGACTTACTGGGACAACGCGAAAACTGTGATCAACCAGGTGACTTACCTGCCAATCTCTTCTGAAGTGACAGACGTAAACCGCTACCGCAGCGGCGAAATCGACATGACTTACAACAACATGCCGATCGAACTGTTCCAGAAACTGAAAAAAGAAATCCCGGCTGAGGTTCATGTTGACCCGTATCTGTGTACTTACTACTACGAAATCAACAACCAGAAAGCGCCATTCACCGATTCCCGCGTTCGTGAAGCTCTGAAACTGGGTCTGGATCGCGACATCATCGTGAACAAAGTGAAAGCGCAGGGCGATCTGCCAGCGTACGGCTACACACCGCCTTACACCGATGGCGCAAAACTGACGCCTCCGGCCTGGTTCAAAGAAACGCAGGAACAACGTAACGAGCAGGCGAAAAAACTGCTGGCCGAAGCAGGTTACACTTCCGCTAAGCCTCTGACGTTTGATCTGCTGTACAACACCTCTGATCTGCACAAAAAACTGGCTATCGCTGCTGCCGCTATCTGGAAGAAAAACCTGGGCGTTGACGTTAAACTGGTCAACCAGGAATGGAAAACCTTCCTCGACAGCCGCCATCAGGGCAACTTCGACGTTGCACGTGCAGGCTGGTGCTCTGATTACAACGAACCTTCTTCCTTCCTGAACACCATGTTGTCTGACAGCAGCAACAACACTGCGCACTATAAGAGCCCGGCGTTTGATAAAGACATCGCTGATACTCTGAATGTGAAAACTGACGAAGAACGCGCTGCGCTGTATCAGAAAGCGGAAGCTCAGCTGGATAAAGACTCTGCTATCGTGCCTGTTTATTACTACGTGAACGCCCGTCTGGTGAAACCTTACGTCGGTGGTTACACCGGTAAAGATCCACAAGACAACGTCTACGTGAAAGATCTGTACATCATCAAACACTAATTAAATAGTGCAGAGCAGGGCATCCCCGAGCTGCCCTGCTCGTTGTATTTTGATGAAGGTAAAGTTTTTAGCGCGAAATTTTCGTGCTGAAGCAAAGAGCCACCATGACGGTAATCACCCGATGGCCGTCGTGATCAAGCCATAAACTATCAAGCTGTAGTGACAGGCTTAGAAACAGGTACGGGCAATGTTAAAGTTTATTTTACGCCGCTGTCTGGAAGCGATTCCGACGCTATTCATTCTGATCACCATTTCGTTTTTTATGATGCGTCTCGCACCGGGCAGCCCTTTTACGGGTGAGCGTAATCTTCCGCCAGAAGTGATGGCGAACATTGAGGCGAAATATCACCTCAATGACCCGATGTATAAGCAGTATTTCCACTACTTAGAACAGCTGGCGAAAGGTGATTTCGGCCCGTCGTTCAAATACAAGGATTACACCGTTAATGATCTGGTTGCGGCCTCGTTCCCGGTTTCAGCGAAACTCGGGCTGGCGGCATTTATCATGGCGATTTTCTTTGGTGTGTCGGCGGGTGTTGTTGCTGCGCTGAATCAAAACACGAAATGGGATTATACCGTGATGGGCGTAGCGATGACCGGGGTAGTTATTCCCAGTTTCGTGGTTGCGCCGTTACTGGTGCTGATATTTGCGATTACCCTGAAATGGCTGCCGGGCGGTGGCTGGAATGGCGGCGGAGCGAAATACATGATCCTGCCGATGGTCGCACTCTCGCTGGCGTATATTGCCAGTATCGCGCGTATCACCCGCGGTTCTATGATTGAAATTCTGCACTCCAACTTCATCCGTACGGCTCGCGCCAAAGGTTTACCGCTGCGTCGCATTATTCTGCGTCACGCACTGAAGCCCGCGCTGCTGCCGGTACTGTCCTATATGGGGCCAGCTTTTGTTGGGATCATCACCGGTTCTATGGTTATCGAGAGCATTTTCGGATTGCCGGGCATCGGCCAGCTGTTTGTTAACGGAGCATTAAACCGTGACTACTCGCTGGTTCTCAGCCTGACCATTTTGGTGGGCGCATTGACCATTCTGTTCAATGCAATCGTCGACGTGCTGTACGCCGTCATCGACCCGAAAATCCGTTATTAATGCCGGAGTACGTCAATGATCTTAAGTAAAAAAAATAGCGACGTCGTCGAAAACTTCAGCGAAAAGCTGGAAGTTGAAGGCCGCAGTTTGTGGCAGGACGCGCGACGCCGGTTTATGCATAACCGCGCTGCGGTCACCAGCCTGATTGTGTTGGCCTTTATCGCACTTTTCGTTACGTTTGCGCCGATGTTGTCACAGTTTGCCTACGACGATACTGACTGGAACATGATGTCTGGCGCGCCTGATTTCGCCTCTCATCACTATTTCGGCACCGATTCTTCTGGCCGTGATTTGCTGGTGCGTGTGGCTATCGGCGGGCGCATTTCCCTGATGGTCGGTGTGGCTGCGGCCCTGGTGGCGGTGATCCTCGGTACGCTGTACGGATCTTTGTCCGGCTATCTGGGCGGTAAAATCGACTCCGCCATGATGCGCCTGCTGGAAATCCTTAACTCCTTCCCGTTCATGTTCTTCGTTATCCTGCTGGTAACGTTCTTCGGGCAGAATATCCTGTTGATCTTCGTGGCAATCGGGATGGTGTCCTGGCTGGACATGGCGCGTATTGTTCGCGGTCAGACCCTCAGCCTGAAACGCAAAGAATTCATCGAAGCTGCGCTGGTGAGTGGTGTGAACACGCGCAATATCGTTTTGCGTCACATCGTCCCTAACGTGCTGGGTGTCGTGGTGGTGTATGCGTCACTGCTGGTTCCAAGCATGATCCTGTTCGAATCCTTCCTGAGCTTCTTAGGTTTGGGTACGCAGGAGCCACTGAGCAGCTGGGGCGCGTTGCTGAGCGACGGCGCCAACTCGATGGAAGTTTCACCTTGGTTGCTGCTGTTCCCGGCAGGTTTCCTGGTTGTCACTCTGTTCTGTTTCAATTTTATCGGCGATGGCCTGCGTGATGCCCTCGACCCGAAAGATCGTTAAGGAGTGCGACCATGAGCACAATTGAACATTCCACATTTGCAGCACCTGCCGCAACTGAGGGCACAGCGTCGCCGATTCTTTTAGATGTCAAAGACCTGCGCGTGACCTTCGCGACACCGGACGGTGATGTTACCGCCGTTAACGACCTTAACTTCGATCTGCGTGCTGGTGAAACACTCGGTATTGTCGGGGAATCTGGTTCCGGTAAATCCCAGACTGCCTTCGCCCTGATGGGGCTGCTTGCCAGCAACGGCCGCATCGGCGGGACGGCGAAATTCAACGGTCGAGAGATCCTGAACCTGCCACAAAACCAGTTGAACAAGCTGCGTGCAGAACAGATTTCGATGATTTTCCAGGATCCGATGACGTCCCTCAACCCGTACATGCGCGTTGGGGAACAGCTGATGGAAGTCCTGATCCTGCATAAAAAACTTAGCAAGCGTGAAGCGTTTGAAGAGTCCGTGCGCATGCTGGACGCTGTAAAAATGCCGGAAGCCCGCAAGCGCATGAAAATGTACCCGCATGAATTCTCCGGTGGCATGCGCCAGCGCGTGATGATTGCGATGGCCTTGCTGTGTCGTCCGAAATTGCTGATTGCCGATGAGCCAACTACGGCACTGGACGTGACCGTTCAGGCGCAGATCATGACGTTACTCAATGAGCTGAAAGCTGAATTTAATACTGCCATTATCATGATTACCCATGATCTGGGTGTGGTCGCCGGTATTTGCGACAAAGTGCTGGTGATGTACGCCGGTCGTACCATGGAATATGGCCGTGCACGCGATGTCTTCTACGAGCCTTGCCATCCGTATTCCATCGGCCTGCTCAATGCAGTTCCGCGTCTGGATGCCGAGGGGGGTGCGATGCTGACCATTCCGGGAAATCCGCCAAACCTGCTGCGTCTGCCAAAAGGCTGCCCATTCCAGCCACGTTGCCCGCATGCCATGGATATTTGTGCCTCTGCACCGCCGCTTGAGCGTTTCGGTGATGGTCGCTTACGTGCCTGCTACAAGCCGCTGGAGGAACTGGTATGACAGACAACACAGTAATGAACAGTGCGGCTATGAATTCGTTCGCGCCCGAGAAAAAAGTTCTGCTCGAAGTGGCGGATCTTAAAGTCCATTTCGACATCAAAGACGGCAAACAATGGTTCTGGCAACCGTCCAAAACGCTTAAAGCAGTAGACGGCGTGACGCTGCGTCTTTACGAAGGCGAAACGCTGGGCGTGGTAGGCGAATCGGGTTGCGGCAAATCGACGTTTGCCCGCGCACTGATTGGCCTGGTGAAAGCCACAGACGGGCGGGTGGCCTGGTTGGGCAAAGATCTGCTGAACATGTCTGACAGCGAATGGCGTCACACGCGCAGCGATATCCAGATGATTTTCCAGGATCCGCTGGCGTCCCTGAATCCGCGTATGACTATCGGCGAAATCATCGCTGAGCCGCTGAAAACCTATAACCCGAAAATGCCTCGTACCGAGGTGAAAGAAAAAGTGAAGGCGATGATGCTGAAGGTCGGGCTGTTGCCTAACCTGATCAACCGTTACCCTCACGAATTTTCGGGCGGCCAGTGCCAGCGTATCGGTATTGCCCGCGCGCTGATCCTTGAGCCAAAACTGATTATCTGTGACGAACCGGTTTCAGCGCTGGACGTTTCCATTCAGGCACAGGTCGTCAACCTGTTGCAGCAATTGCAGCGTGAAATGGGCCTGTCACTGATTTTCATCGCGCACGATCTGGCGGTGGTTAAACACATTTCTGACCGTGTTCTGGTGATGTATCTGGGCCACGCGGTTGAGCTGGGTACGTATGACGAGGTGTATAACAATCCTCAGCATCCGTATACTCGCGCGCTGATGTCTGCGGTGCCGGTTCCGGACCCGGACAAAGAGCGCAACAAAACCATTCAGCTGCTTGAAGGGGAGTTACCTTCGCCGATCAACCCGCCATCAGGTTGCGTGTTCCGTACGCGCTGCCCGATTGCCGGGCCGGAATGTGCGATAACCCGCCCGTTGCTGGAAGGCAGTTTCCGCCATGCAGTTTCCTGCCTGAAAGTTGATCCGCTCTGATTAACGTGCGGTAAACCTGAAGCATAAAAAACCTGCCATTGGCAGGTTTTTCTTTTTCAACATTCAACTAACCCTAAATCATTCGAGCTGTATCAAGGCAGCAACTGAATAAATCCCCGGCTGCATACATAAGTATGTGACCGGGGTGAATGAAGGCAGCCAGCGCAGGGACAGCTTAAAGGATGACGGGTGAGATTATTCTTTCCAGAGGATGTGACACAGCTTGTGATCTTTCTCGCGGCACAATAATACACGTGCGAAAATATCATTAATCGGCTGGTCTTCCGCATCGGCCAGACCGATGACGACTTCAGCGAAAAAATCCGGGTTTAAGTCGAAATCAACATGCTCAACCCAGTCTTCCGCCGGATCATATAATTCAGCGCCGCCGCGTTCTTCAAATTGCAGATTGAAGATCAGGATATCTGCAGGATCCAGGTTGTCTCCGGCCAGCTCCAGAAAGATGTCATAGGCTTGTTCAAGCGTTTCGTCTTCGGTCAGGCGATTATTCAGGTCCATATTAATTCTCGTTTACAGATGAATGTGTTCAGGCTTATGCAAGCCGGTACTGCGTGTATTACATCACGCCCGACGCGGCTTTTACAGCAGCGGACTGAAAAAGTAGAACAAACGTTCGACGATGCGATGCCAGAACGGGCGCTTAAGCCAGGCTTCAACATCCAGCAGATGAGAGCGGGCAATGTAATCTTCCTGCACACGGCCCAGGTCGTCACCGAATCCGGCGTCATCAATGACCAGTGTTATCTCAAAATTCAGCCACAGGCTGCGCATATCGAGATTCACGGTGCCGACCAGACTGAGCTGACCGTCGACCAGAATGCTTTTGGTATGCAGCAGGCCATCTTCAAACTGATAGATTTTTACGCCAGCCTCCAGCAACTCGCCAAAGAAAGCTTTGCTCGCCCAGTCCACCATCATCGAATCATTTTTCATTGGCAGAATGATACTGACATCGACTCCACGCTGTGCCGCCGTACAGATGGCATGCAGCAGGTCATCGCTTGGCACCAGATACGGCGTGGTCATCACCAGCTGCTCGCGGGCAGAATAGGTAGCGGTCAGCAATGCCTGGTGGATCATATCTTCCGGGAAGCCCGGCCCGGAGGCGATCACCTGAATGGTATGGCCGCTTTCCTGCTCGAACGGCATCTGATTCAGGTCAGGTTCCGGCGGCAGAATACGTTTCCCGGTCTCAATTTCCCAGTCGCAGGAATATACAATACCCATTGTAGTGGCGACCGGGCCTTCCATACGCGCCATCAGGTCAACCCACTGACCCACGCCGGCATTTTGTTTAAAGAAACGCGGATCGACCATATTCATGCTGCCGGTATAAGCAACATAGTTGTCGATGAGCACGACTTTACGGTGCTGACGTAAGTCCATACGGCGCAGGAACACGCGGAAAAGGTTCACCTGCAACGCTTCCACAACTTCAATACCGGCATTGCGCATCATGGCCGGATAAGGGCTGCGGAAGAACGCCACGCTGCCTGCGGAATCCAGCATCAGACGACAGTGGATACCGCGACGGGATGCGGCCATCAGCGATTCTGCAACCTGATCTACCAGCCCGCCGGGCTGCCAGATGTAAAACACCATCTCGATATTACTGCGTGCCAGCCCGATATCGCGCATCATGGCTTTGAGCACGTCGTCACTGGTGGTCAGCAATTGCAACTGATTGCCTTTGACGCCCGCAATGCCCTGGCGGCGTTCGCAGAGCTGGAAAAGCGACGCGGCAATTTCGCTGTTTTCAGTGGCAAAAATACGTTTGCAGTCTTTGAGATCGTTCAGCCACCGCGCCGTTGAAGGCCACATGGCTTTTGCGCGCTCGGCGCGGCGTTTACCTAAATGCAGTTCACCGAATGAGAGATAGGCAATAATACCGACCAGCGGAATGATGTAAATAATCAGCAGCCACGCCATGGCGGAAGGCACCGCGCGGCGTTTCATCAAAATACGCAAGGTCACGCCGGCAATCAGTAACCAGTAACCGAAAACCAGAAGTCCGCTGATTACCGTATAAAATGTTGTCATAAAGGCGAAAAATCCTGTTCGCAAGCTGTCGAAGTGAGTGTACGGGAAAGAGGGGGACTTTTAACCAACTTTATCCCACCAATCAATCAGCTACCTCTTAAATATGTATCCGATTAATAAAAGTTTCACTGTCCTGACATCAAGGTTAGCTGATAACGCTGAATAAGGGAAAAACAAGACTTGGATCACAACGTCATCGGCCTATAATGTCCCCGCAGTTTTTTACGATGAGAAATTTTCCGGCTAAGAAACGCTTCCGTTAATAACGGTCATCACGGGACACAGGTGAATGAAACGCAGTAAAAATGAAGTCGGCCGCTGGCGCATGTTACGCCAGACTCAGCGCCGGAGAAGCCGCTGGCTGGAAGGTCAGTCGAGACGCTATCGTCACATCTACCGAATTCGTCAGATTCATCATCAGCAACATCAGCGTTTGTCATTGTATGCCGTGAACTACGAATGGAATGCGTGATTAGCGGGATTTAGGCTGAAACAGCGCGCCACATTTTTTACAAACCAGCGTGGAGTTTTTGCGCACTTTTGCGCTCATCTGTTCAGAAACGTAACCGCATTCCGGGCAGGTGACCTTCGTGGTCGTACTGGTTAGAAACTTCAATCCGTCGAAGAATGACATAGTGCTTACCTCGTGGGCAGGGGTAGTCATCCTAACACACAACGGATGAAAGCAATGTGACGGCTTTGGAGAAATGGCGCCAGAGCGTTTCTGCTACGGCGCGCGCTTTCCGTTATTCAGTCGAAAAGCTCTGAAAGAAAACTCTTCTTTTTATACGGTTTTTGTGAGGAATAATGGTCGCGATTGTCATGCCCGCTGTGATGACGGTGATCGTCGCGGCGTGCGGCTTCTGCATAGCGTGGTGCGGAAGGACGTTCCGTCTGCTGGATCACGGCGGATTTCTCGATGATTTTATCCAGCTCTCCCCGGTCAAGCCAGACGCCACGGCAATCCGGGCAATAGTCGATTTCTATACCCTGACGTTCTGACATAACCAGCTGACTTTCTTTGCATACAGGACATTGCATATCGGGCTCTCCGCGCGGTATTGATTAATAAGTGATGCAGTGAATGTTCAGGTAACCGGATATTTAGACAATCAATTGCTGTAAGCAAAAGTAAAGTTGCTTAAAACAAGGGCCGAGGCAGAGATGAAGTGCAGATAAGCAAAAGGCGGGCAGCATGAGACTGCCCGTCGGAAATCAGAATACGCGTTTGAACGGTTTCACCGTCACCGCTTTATAAACACCTGCGGCGACATACGGATCAGCGTCAGCCCACACTTTGGCGGCTTCAAGCGTTTCAAATTCGACGACCAGCAGGGAACCGGTCATTCCCGCAGCGCCCGGGTCTTCGCTGTCGATGGCCGGTGTCGGGCCGCCAATCAGGACGCGGCCTTGTTCCTGCAATTTTTTCAGACGTTCGATGTGCGCCGGGCGCGCAAGTGTGCGTTTTTCCAGTGAGTCGGAAACGTCTTCAGAATAAATAACGTAAAGCATGAGTCACCTTTAATGGGTTTTTATTGAGCAATTTCAGGCCGCCATCGGCAGTCAGATCATTTTGCAGAATTAACATAGCTAAACCTGAAGCCCGGGGAAAGTGCTTTGCGTGGGATCAAAGCAAAGGTTATTTGAGAATAGTTGTCATCTCGGTGTTGAATATGATTGCTATTTACATTTAAACTTGCGGCTTCACGGGGAAAATGAATCATTATGCCGCTAAAAAAGTTTAGATTTATCCGCAAGGTTACATTGCCTGCCGTTCTTTCTGTCACTTTGCACATTGCTGTTATTGCGGGTGTTTTGTACATGGCAGTCGGTGAGTCAATCAAGTTGCCGACGCAGGAACAAAAAGTCATGAGTGTGACGATGGTCAACCCGGCTGACTTTGCGCCACCTCCGCCGCCGCCACAGCCTGAGCCAGCACCGCCGGAACCTGAGCCTGAACCGGAAGTGGTGCCAGAGCCTCCGCCGCCGCCGGAAGCGGTTGTGATCCCGGAACCGCCGAAGCCTAAACCTAAGCCGGTGAAAAAACCGGTCGTGAAGCCAAAAGTGAAACCAGTAGAACGTCCGGTGGAAAAACCAACGCAAACGGTACAAACCGCGCCCGTCACCAGCAATCAGCCGGTCACGAAGCCAGTGAGCCAGCCACCTGCGTCCACCAATGCCCAGAGCAACACCGGGCCGCGACCGCTGCAACGTGGTGAACCGATGTATCCGGCGCGTGCGCTGGCGCTGCGTATCGAAGGACGTGTCCGTGTGCAGTTTGATGTCGACGGTGATGGCCGCGTACAAAATATCCGCGTACTTTCCGCAGAGCCGCGCAACATGTTTGAGCGTGAAGTGAAACAGGCGATGGGGAAATGGCGTTACGAACCGAAGGCCGCCAGCAACTTAGTGGTTAACCTGGTGTTCAAAATCAAAGGCGGCACCACCGTCGAATAAAGCGGCATCGTGCCCCTTGCTCCATAAAAAAGGTCGCCTTCAGGGCGACCTTTGTCTTTCATACTGCCGCGTTCTGTTTAATCCTGAGAAACACCACCAGAATCAACACTGAAATTGCTGCGCCCGTCAGGCAACTGCCGGGATTTTCCAGATTCATCCACCGCAACGTACGTGAACACCGCTTCAGTGGCCCTGTAGCGCTGTCCGATAGGCTCAGAGGAGACCTTCTTCACCCACACTTCAACGTTGATGGTGATCGAGCTGTTGCCGGTACGAATACAGCGTGCATAACAACAAACCACATCACCCACCGCGACCGGCTTGAGGAACGTCATGCCGTCCACACGAACGGTCACTACGCGGCCTTTAGCGATTTCCTTCGCCTGGATCGCGCCGCCCATGTCCATCTGTGACATCAGCCATCCGCCAAAGATATCGCCGTTTGCATTGGTGTCAGCAGGCATTGCCAGCGTACGCAATACCATTTCACCATTGGGTAAACTCTGTTTTTCGTTCATGTTTGATTGCTTCACAGTGATCAATGTTTTATTCAAAACAACGAAGGCCTTCAAAAGAAGGCCCGTGCAGAAGAATGCTTATTTTTTTTCATCATCCGGCATGTGCCGGTAAATATAGATGCCGCTGAGTAGCGTGAAGACCAGCGTCATAACGGTAAGTCCGAACACTTTGAAGTTAACCCAGATATTCTGTGGCAGCCAGAAAGCCACGTAGATATTGGCCAGACCGCACAGCAGGAAGAAAATCGCCCAGCTGACATTCAGCTTATTCCAGACGTGGTCGGGAAGCGTCAGCTCTTTGCCCAACATGCGCTGAATCAGAGGCTTTTTCAGAACCAGCTGGCTTATCAGTAAAGCGCCGGAGAACAGAACGTAAATGACGGTGACTTTCCATTTAATGAATTCATCATTATGGAAGACCAGCGTCAGGGTGCCAAAAACAGCCACCATGGCGAAGGTGATTAACGTCATTTTCTCAATTTTGCGATACATCACCCAGGTGATGACTAACGCCAGCGCAGTGGCAGCGATCAACGCGCCTGATGCGACAAAAATGTCGTAAAGCTTATAAACCACAAAAAAGACAATCAGGGGAAGAAAATCGAGGAGCTGCTTCATACTTCATTCCATGTTTTATGTATGGGATGACTATACCGGAATCATTTACCGGACAAAAGAAAAGGGCGCCGGAGCGCCCCTGAAAAAGTTATGTCACTATTAAACATGTAATTTCATGTAAAGACGGAACAGATAAATCAGGATAAATGCCGTGATGACATTGCTGAGTGCGCCGAAAATCACCGCGCTTATCATCGGATTCAACGCACTTAACGCGCCGACGAAAAGCATCAGAACCACCTGCGCCAGAATCCACATCAAAACACCCGGCGCAACCAGGCGCACATGGCTGAAGGCCAGACGGGTGCTCAGACGCATGGCTTTAAACATCCCGACCTGCTCTTTACAGGCGATGATTGGCGACATTGACCAGGCAATAGCAATCAGAAACGCAGGCACGAAAAGCAGCGCCAGACCGAGACGGAACATCACGCTGAAGACGAACAGCAAAAGGATTAAGCGCGGCAACACCGGCAAAGAAGCGGTCACCACCTGGGTTACGCTGGCGCGCACGCCCTGTGAAACCAGCTGGATCAGCGTCAGGATCCCGCCAACCAGAATCACATTTCCGGCCAGCGTCGAGAACAGCGCCGCAATGCTGTAGCGGAAAATGGCGCTTTGCTGTTCCGGCGTGACCTGTTGTTCAATGAAACCCATCATATCGGCGACGCTCATGCCCGCCATGTTGTTCATAAGTTGCCCGATAGCATCAAGCTGATCGGCTGACGGGCTTAAAATCCAGCTCAATATGACGGTAATTAATGCGGCCAGCAGGGAAAGCGCGAAAACGCTACTCAGCTGATTACGCAAAAAATTATAACTGTCACGGTACAATGTACTGGCCGTGATAGACATGGACGCTCCTTGGCACAAGCTAAAAATAACAAGGCGGGGATTGTAACCTGTAATAGGCCCCCGCCGATACTTTTGCGCTGACTTCCTGTCAGTCAGCCTGATGAACCTCTGCCAGCTCTGGCGTGAAAGCCCCGACATCAATCATCGGTAAATCCACATCCAGCGGCGGCAGGCCGTAACGCGCACGTGCGCGATCGCAGGCCGTATTGGCGACACCGTTCAGCCCCGACTGATCAAACTCGCGGCAGGGTGTCGGGCGGTTAAGGTAAACAGAACAGGAAACCGATTGTCCCACTTCCCCTTCCAGAGCCACACAGCGAGGCGACTTGCTGTTGGTGCCTTTCATGCAGCTCAAAAAAGGCGTGACTTGTTCTGTCAGTGACTGCGGAACAACGCCGCCAGCTTCTTCAGATTCAGCCCAATAAAATGAAACACGGAAATAGGCGCAGCACGCGCCACAGGTCATACAAGGATTATTAATTTCGCTCATCTTGGGAAGCTACCGACTCCTTACGGCACCAAACCAAAACCAACAGGGTTCAGGCAAATTACGCAGCGGCATTTTTTTTAGCAACTGAAATTTTTGGGCTTTAATGAAACAGCAAAATCCCCTCGTTTTTGATGCAGATCAATTCCTTTGTTTTTAGAGATTTAGATCGGATTGAGAAAGATGCAATTTATGAAAAATTGTTTTAAAGATGTGATCCCGCTTTGATCAAACCGTACCAAAGAGTAGGTATCATTCGCGCGGCCAATAAATAAACCACACAAAGGGAAGGGACAATGAAAGCAGCATATTGGGCATTAGTGGCAGCAGCGGCATTTCCGGCAATCGCGAGCGCACATGAAGCAGGGGATGTGATTGTTCGTGTAGGGACAGCAACCGTTCGTCCAACCGAAGGTTCAGACAACGTCCTGGGGCTGGGTTCTTTTAACATCAATAACAACACGCAGATGGGTTTGACGCTCGGCTATATGTTTACCGACAACATCGGGATGGAACTGCTGGCCGCGACGCCATTCCAGCATAAAATCGGTCTGAAAAGCACCGGAACAATTGCTGAAGTGAAACAGTTGCCGCCGTCATTGATGGCGCAATACTACTTTGGGGATAAGCGCGACAAACTGCGTCCGTACCTCGGTTTGGGTATCAACTACACCACCTTCTACGATACGAATTTCAACCAGACCGGGCGCGATGCCGGGCTTTCTGATCTGAGCGTAAAAGACTCCTGGGGCGTGGCCACGCAGGCGGGCCTGGATTACAATCTCGATGATAACTGGCTGATCAACATGTCGGTCTGGTGGATGGATATCGATACTGAAGTTAAATTCAAAGCAGGCGGCGAGCAGCAAAACATCAACACCCGGATTGATCCATGGGTCTTTATGTTTGGCGTCGGCTACCGTTTCTGATATTGCCTGTTACGTTGCAAAAAAAAGAGGCGCTTTGGCGCCTCTTCGTATTTCATCAGAAAGATCTCTGATTATTTCAGTCGCATATCGTTCTCGATGGAGCGTACACCCGCCACGCCACGCGTGACTTCTACCGCACGGTTTGCATCTGCCGTTGACGTCACGAAACCACTCAACTGAACGCGGCCTTTGAAGGTCTCAACGCTGATTTCCCGTGATTTGATGGTCTTATCGGCCAGCAGGGCGGATTTGACTTTCGTGGTGACTACGGTGTCATCGATGTAACCACCCGTGCCTTCAGATTTTTTTGTCGGTGCGCAGGCGGCCACGGCCATGACGACCACTGCGGCCATGCAGAAAGCAGACAATGTCTTGAATAGCTTCATAAATAACTCTCCATGCTTTGTTATAAAACCAAAAGTCACCCGATTCAGACTCAGGCAAACAATACTTCGAGCACCCGTATTGTTATTGATTTGCCGAGTGATTTTAGTTTGGATTATTGGCGGGCTTTATACAAATCGAATGGAGAAAAAAAACGTAAGAATTTAAAAGAAACAGAACCTTAGTCAGGCATTGAATAAGGTTCTGTTTGCAGAAGCGCACGCGTTTACGCGCGGGTGGCGGCTTTCATTTCACTGACGAAACGGGAAAGCTGAGCCAGCATTTCTGAAGGCTGATGCTGATTATTCTCTATGATGCGTACCGTCGCGGAACCGGAAATAGCCCCCGCCGCACCGGCGGCCAGCGTTTCTTTCACCTGTGAAGGCTCAGAAATTCCGAAGCCTTGCAAAGGCGGCGCTGCGTTATATTCACGCAGTTTATCCACCAGATGATTCAGCGGCGTCAGGGCGCGTTTTTCCGTCCCGGTCACACCGGCGCGTGACAGCAAATAGGTGTAGCCGCGGCCATGAGAGGAAATCTCGCGCAGCAGATCGTCTGACGCATTCGGCGGGCAGATGAAGATCGGCGCGATGCCGTGACGCAGCGCCGCCGCGCGGAACGGGGCCGATTCTTCAAACGGCACGTCGGCGACCAGCACGGAGTCCACGCCCACGTCAGCGCAACGCTGGTAGAAAGTTTCGATGCCGTTATGGAACACCAGGTTGGCGTACATCAGCAGGCCGATCGGGATATCCGGATGTTTTTCGCGAATGCGCGCCAGCATATTGAAGCATTGTGTTGGCGTCACCCCGGCGGCAAACGCGCGCAGGTTGGCGTTCTGAATCGTCGGGCCGTCTGCCAGCGGGTCAGAGAACGGAATGCCCAGCTCCAGCGCGTCGGCACCGGCTTCAATCAGCGTATCGATGATGGACAGGGACAGCTCAACGCCCGGATCACCCAGCGTCACGAAGGGAACAAAGGCACCTTCTTTTTTGCTTTCCAGACGCTTAAATAATTGCTGATAACGTTCCATTAAATTTCTCCCCGGGCAGTCAGGATGTCATGTACGGTGAAAATATCTTTGTCGCCGCGGCCAGAAAGATTCACCACCAGAATTTGTTCTTTCTCTGGCGTTTCCTTGATAAGTTTCAGCGCGTAAGCCAGCGCGTGTGAAGATTCCAGTGCCGGAATAATCCCTTCATGGCGGGACAATTCTTTAAAGGCGTCCAGTGCTTCGTCATCGGTAATCGATACATATTCCGCGCGGCCGATGCTGTTCAGGAAAGCATGCTGCGGCCCGACAGACGGGAAATCCAGACCGGCAGAAATCGAATAAGATTCTTCAATCTGGCCTTCTGAGGTTTGCATCATCGGGGCTTTCATCCCGAAATAGATACCGACGTGACCATGTTTGAGCGGCGCGCCGTGTTGCCCGGTTTCGATACCCAGGCCACCCGGTTCAACACCAATCAGCTTCACGCTGGTGTCATCGATGAAATCGGCAAACATACCGATGGCGTTAGATCCACCGCCGACGCAGGCGATCACCGCATCCGGCAGACAGCCTTCGCGTTCCTGCATCTGCGCTTTGGTTTCTTCGCCAATCATGCGCTGGAATTCACGCACGATGGTCGGATAAGGATGCGGACCTGCCGCGGTACCCAGCATATAGTGAGCGGTTTCATAGCTGCCAGACCAGTCGCGCAGTGCCTCGTTACAGGCATCTTTCAGCGTGGAAGAGCCGCTGTGAACCGGGATCACTTCAGCGCCCATCAGACGCATACGAAACACGTTCGGTGACTGGCGTTCAATGTCTTTCGCGCCCATATAAATCCGGCACTTCAGGCCGAGCAGGGCACAGGCCAGAGCGGACGCCACACCGTGCTGACCGGCACCGGTTTCAGCGATGATTTCGGTCTTGCCCATGCGCTTTGCCAGCAACGCCTGACCCAGCACCTGGTTGGTTTTGTGCGCGCCGCCGTGCAGCAGATCTTCACGCTTGAGATACAGCTTGGTTTTAGTGCCTGCGGTCAGGTTTTTACACAATGTCAGCGCCGTCGGACGGCCTGCATAGTTTTTCAGTAAATCGATGAATTCAGCCTGAAACGCCGGGTCACGCTGCGCGCTGACAAAAGCTTCTTCCAGCTGCACCAGCGCAGGCATCAGAATTTGCGGGACGTACTGGCCGCCAAATTCGCCGAAGTAGGGATTAAGTAAAGTCATGTGATTCCATCCTGTCTGTCAATTTTTGCGTCACTGCGGGAAATTAATAAGCCCGCAATGTCTGGAATACGGCGGTAATTTTACCCGCATCTTTAATGCCCGGTTCGCTCTCGACGCCTGAATTGAAATCCAGACCCGCACAACCGAGCTGCGCGGCCTCGACGCAATTATCTGCGCTCAGGCCACCGGCCAGCAGAACATTGCTCAGGTCTTGTCCGGCCAGTTTGCTCCAGTCGAAACGATGCCCTGTTCCGCCTTTACCGTTATCGAGAACGTAACGGTCAACGTGATTCAGATTGCGTGCCGGCATCGTGTCTTTCACGCTCAGCGCTTTCCAGATCTGCACCGCAGAAGGCAACTCTCTGCGCAGGGCGTCGATATACGCCTGATCTTCATCGCCATGAAGCTGCACGGCGGTGAGATTCAGCGCCTGAGCGGTTTGCGCGACGTCAGCCAGTGGCGCATCGCGGAACACGCCGACGTATTTCAGCGGTGCGCCGTTTTGCACTTCTTTCGCCTGCGGCTGTGTCACGAAACGCGGAGAGGCGTCGACAAAAATCAGCCCGCCGTAAATCGCGCCGGCGTCATGGGCGGCTTTCGCATCCTGCGCACGGGTCAGGCCGCACACTTTGTTGTCGCCAAGCAGCACACGGCTGACGGCGGTATTCAGGTCGGGCTCTGACATCAGCGCGCTGCCAATCAGGAAACCGTTAGCAAAACGGCTGAGTTCGCGGATCTGGCCGTAGGTATTAATGCCGGATTCGCTGATGACCGTTACGCCGTGCGGCACGCGGGGCGCCAGTTCACGGGTGCGGTTGAGGTCTATCGACAAATCGCGCAGATCACGGTTATTGATACCGACCACTTTCGCTTTCAGATTCACCGCACGTTCCAGCTCTTCTTCATTACTGGCTTCGGTCAGCACACCCATATTCAGGCTGTGCGCGACGGCGGCGAGTTGCACGTATTGTTCATCGCTGAGTACGGACAGCATCAGCAAAATGGCATCGGCCTGATAAAAGCGCGCCAGATGAATCTGATACGGGTCAATAATAAAGTCTTTGCACAACACCGGCTGCGTGACGGTTTTGCTCACCAGCGGCAGAAAATCAAAGCTGCCCTGGAAGTATTTTTCGTCCGTCAGAACGGAAATGGCCGATGCGTAGTTTTTGTAAACACCGGCAATTTCTACCGGATCAAAGTTCTCGCGGATCTTTCCTTTGGAAGGAGACGCCTGCTTGCACTCGAGAATAAAAGCCGTTCTTGCACCCTGAAGTGCGTCGTAAAAACTGCGCTGGCTTTGCGTTATTTCGTTCTGAAAGCTGGCCAGCGGTTGTTGTTCTTTACGTTCCGCGACCCAAACTTCCTTATCGCGAACAATTTTGTGGAGCACGGTTTCCTGCTGCATCACTTATCCTCTTGCTGCCAATGCAATCACGCGCTGGTAGGGTTCACCGCTGCGCATGACATCTAAAGCCTGTTGAGCGTTTTGCTTCAAATCTTCCTGACCGAAAAGACGCAGTAACATCGCCACATTGACGGCTACCGCAGCTTCATGGGCCGGATCACCTTTACCTTGTAATAAGCGTGCCAGAATGTCACGGTTTTCTTCCGGCTCGCCGCCCAGCAGGGATTCGATCGGATAATTGTCCAGCCCGAAGTCCTGCGGTGTCACTTCATAGGTGGTGATTTCGCCGTCTTTCAGTTCAGCAACCTGTGTTGCCGAGTGAATCGCCACTTCATCCATTCCGCCACCGTGAACCACCGCCGCACGCTCGTAACCGAGGGCGCGCAGGGTTTCTGCTATCGGCTTCACCAGTTCCGGGCTGTACACGCCAATCAGTGCCAGCGGCGGACGCGCCGGGTTAATCAGCGGGCCGAGCACGTTGAACAGCGTGCGGGTTTTCAGCGCTTTACGCACCGATATCGCATGGCGGAAACCGGTGTGATATTGCGGTGCGAACAGGAAACACACATTCAAATCGTCCAGCGCCGCGCGGGATTCTTCCGCAGGCATATCCAGACGGATGCCGAAAGCGGCCAGTAGATCCGATGAACCTGAACGGCTGGACACGCTGCGGTTACCGTGTTTCGCCACGCGTGCGCCACAGGCCGCGGCCACAAAGGCGCTGGCGGTGGAAATATTGATGCTGTTGGTACCGTCGCCGCCGGTGCCGACGATATCCGCGAACGGATAATCAGGGCGCGGGAACGGTTCGGCGTGTGCCAGTAAGGCTTTTGCGGCACCGGCGATTTCAGCGGGCTGCTCGCCGCGCACTTTCATGCTGATCAGCGCCGCCGCTAACTGCGCGGGTTCCAGCTCACCGTTCACGATGGCGGTAAATAACTGCTGGCTTTCTTCCTGCGTCATCGCCTGAGCCTGATACAGATTTTCGAGAATGCCGGGGATAGTTTGCGTTTTCATGACAGTTCTCCTTACGCCAAAGCCCAGGCCAGTGTCTGCTCAAGCAGACGAGCGCCCTGTGAAGTTAAAATGGATTCCGGATGGAACTGGAAGCCGCAAACGCGATCTTCTTCGTGACGCACCGCCATCACCATGTCGCCGAAGCGGGCGTTAACGGTCAGCCCTTCAGGGATCTGACTGCCGACCAGCGAGTGATAACGCGCTACCGGCAGCGGGTTATTCATGCCCGCGAACATCGCTTCGTTGTCATGCGTAACAGAAGAGGCTTTACCGTGCAGGATTTCACCTGCCTGACCGACGAAACCGCCGTAGGTTTCCACAATCGCCTGATGTCCGAGACAGATACCGATAATCGGTAACTGACCGCGCAGACGTTTCAGCAGTTCCGGCATACAGCCCGCTTCTGACGGCGTGCCCGGTCCCGGAGAAAGCACCAGCACCGGTTTTTCCAGCTGGCTGAGTTTTTCGATAATCACGTCAGCCGGGATCTGATTACGGTAGATCACCACGTTATGGCCGCTGGAACGCAGCTGATCGACCAGGTTGTACGTAAAAGAATCCACGTTATCGATGAGTAAAATGTCGGCCATCTTAAAATACCTCTTTCGCATTGTGGGCAGTGGCGATGGCACGCAGCACGGCACGGGCTTTATTACGGGTTTCGTCAGCTTCGGCTTGCGGTACGGAATCGAGCACCACGCCGCCGCCCGCCTGAACGGTAGCAATGCCGTCTTCCACATACGCGGAGCGGATCACGATGCAGGTATCCAGATCCCCGTGTGCGGTGAAATAGCCCACCGCGCCGCCGTAACTGCCACGACGGGTTTGCTCAGATGCTGAAATCAGCTGCATGGCGCGGACTTTTGGTGCGCCGGTCAGCGTGCCCATATTCATGACGGCCTGATAAGCGTGCAGCACGTCCAGATCGGCACGCAGCGTGCCGATAACGCGGGAAACCAGATGCATCACGAAAGAGTAACGGTCAACTTTAGTCAGGTCAGCGACATAACGGCTGCCCGGTTCGCAGATACGCGCCAGATCGTTACGCGCTAAATCCACCAGCATCAGATGCTCGGCCAGCTCTTTATGGTCGGTTCGCATTTCCAGTTCGATGCGGCTGTCGAGATCCAAATCCAGTGAACCGTCAGCACGACGACCGCGCGGACGGGTACCGGCAATCGGATAAATTTCAATCTGACGGTTAGACGCGTCATATTTCAGTGCGCTTTCCGGAGATGCGCCGAACAGTGTGAAATCGTTGTCCTGCATGAAGAACATGTACGGGCTTGGGTTGTTGTTTTTCAGCGTTTCGTAGGCCGCCAGCGGAGCAGGGCATGGCAGGGAGAAACGGCGTGACGGCACAACCTGGAAGATTTCACCGGCACGGATTGCCACTTTCATTTTCTCAACCACGGCACCAAACACTTCATCGGTCTGGTTCACGCTCAGCTGCATTTCCGGCACGCTCTGGTGCGGGATGGTATGTGGCGGCAATTGCAGCTGATGTTGCAGCTGTTCCAGACGTTCGTGCAGACGCTGTTTTTCCTCAGAGGACGGCGTAAACAGGCTGGCCTGCAAACGGCAGGTGCGGTTCTGGTGATCCAGCACCAGCAGGGTTTCTGCCAGATAGAAGCAGAAATCCGGGCAACGCTGGTCGGACGCTAACTGCGGCAAATCTTCAAAACCGGCAACCAGGTCATAAGCAAACAGGCCGCCGAGGAACATCGCTTCGCGCTCGTGTGCCGGAGATTCTACCGAGGTCAGAATGCTGCGCAGGGCGTCGAAAACAGAGCGGGAACGCAGACGGGCATCTTCATCCTGCATCTGGTCGATCGCCGGGAAAGTCAGTTCGCGGCCATTCGGGCGAACGTCATTGCGAATTTCATACGGCAGCGCGCTGTCAATCAGCGGCAGCAACGACGCACCGTTCGGGGTCAGTGCCTGAATGGAAACCCGGGAACCCAGCGCGGTGATGCGCAGGGCGCTGTCGACAATCAACAGGCTCTTCAGGTTTTCCTTGCTGGTGACTTCTGAGGATTCCAGCAGCAGGGTCGCCGGACGCGCGCCGCACAGCTGATGAAAGATGGCCGTTGGATCGCCGCGGTAACATCCTTGTGCGGTCAGCAATTCTAAACGTGGTTTTTGAATAGTCATTTTGCTTCCTGAAATTTTCTGAACGTTTTCAAACAGACGGCCACAAAAAAGCCCGCGTTAAGCGGGCTTCGGAAATCTTGCAGCGTCTGATGACAGCTATGCGTGATTACTCCGCCCGACAAGGGGAAGTACGCCACCAGCTGAGAACCGCCATCATGTGAGTTTTCATCATCAGACACTCTTTTTAAGTTTGGGAAAGTTCGTGTTTATAAGAACTGCGCGTTCTTAAAACCTAAGCTTTCTGAATTCGTTTGTCACGCCGTTCATTACTGAATCATCCCGTGAACTTGCGTACTAGTAAACTAGTTCATGAAGGCAAAGTCAACCCTCAATTTGTCTGATTTCACACCTTTAGTGCGGTCAGATTGTTATCGCACCGTAACCGTGCGTAAAAACCGGGTGAAATCATCCCTAACGTGCACAGCGCTAACGCGTTATGATAAGTGCTGCATTCAGAAACAGGTTAAATCCCCGACGTGACGATGACTTCGCCAACAACAGCTTCACCCTCAGCAGACGATCAGACTTCCGGCACTGCATTCAGGATCTACGATCTCCACAGCCACACGACCGCATCGGACGGCTATTTAACGCCCGAAGCGCTGGTGGCCCGCGCCGTTGAAATGCGGGTTGGCGTTCTGGCGATCACCGATCACGACAGCACCGAAGGGCTGGCGCGTGCGGCGCGGGCGATAGCCAGCCAGCAACTTCCGCTGCAACTGGTGAACGGCGTTGAGATTTCAACGCTGTGGGAAAACCATGAGATTCATATCGTCGGATTAGGCATCGACCCTGAACATCCGGCGATGGTAAGTCTGCTGAAAAGTCAGGCTGAACTCCGCCAGCAGCGCGCGCAGGAAATGGGGCGCCGGCTGGCGAAAGCACGCATCGAAGGGGCGTGGGAAGGGGCGCTGCGTCTGGCGCAGGGCGGTGCAGTCACACGCGCGCACTTTGCCCGGTATCTGGTCGAGTTTGGTGCGGCGGATAACATCGCGCAGGTGTTCAAAAAGTACCTCGCCAAAGGCAAGACCGGCTACGTTCCGCCACAGTGGTGTACAATAGAACAATCTATTGAAGCTATTCATCAGTCTGGCGGGCAGGCCGTCGTCGCGCATCCGGGACGTTATGACCTGTCGGCAAAATGGCTGAAACGCCTGCTGGCTTATTTTTCTGAGCACGGCGGTGATGCGATGGAAGTCGCGCAGTGTCAGCAGGCGCCGAACGAACGCGCGCAGCTGGCGGCCTTTGCCCGCGATTATCAACTGCTGGCTTCGCAAGGTTCTGATTTCCATCAGCCCTGCTCGTGGATTGAACTGGGGCGCAAACTTTGGCTTCCCGCAGGTGTGGAACCGGTGTGGAAAAACTGGCCGGTCATCGAAAAAAAGCCAGAAATTGAACGGGTCTGAACCCTGCTTTATGACGTCATTTTTTACGCTGACGTCACAGAGGACAGACCTGAAAAGAATTGAGAGGAACAATGAGTCAATATTTCTATATTCATCCTGAAAATCCGCAGCCACGTCTGATCAGTCAGGCGGTTGAATTGCTGCGCAAAGGGAATGTGATCGTTTACCCGACCGATTCGGGCTACGCGCTGGGCTGCCGCCTGGAAGAAAAGAACGCGATGGAGCGCATTTGCCGTATCCGTCAGCTGGACGGCAACCACAACTTCACGCTGGTCTGCCGCGATTTGTCCGAGCTTTCCACTTACGCTTACGTGGATAACTCAGCTTTCCGTCTGATCAAAAATAATACGCCGGGCAACTACACGTTCATTCTGAAAGCGACGAAAGAAGTGCCGCGCCGTCTGATGAGCGAAAAGCGTAAGACGATCGGTTTACGTGTGCCGTCGAACCCGATTGCGATTGCACTGCTCGACGCGCTGGGTGAACCGCTGATGTCCACCACGCTGATGCTGCCGGGCAATGACTTTGCGGAATCTGATCCGGAAGATATCAAAGATCGCCTGGGTAAACTGGTCGATCTGGTCATTGACGGCGGTTCGCTGGGCCAGCAGCCGACCACGGTCATCGATCTGACCGAGCCATCGCCGGAAGTCGTCCGCGAAGGCGCGGGTGATCCGACGCCGTTCCGGTAACTGCTGTTTGAAAAATAATCAGTCCGCAAATCCTCTGGCAGGATACAAATTGCGGATAAATGTGTATAATGGCGGGCTGACTTTTTTGTAAGTCGTTGTATTAAAGCGCAATAAACGAATTTTGGCGGGCAGACAATGGGTCACATTGTGCTGCCGGCTCCCCCCGACGCCTGTGAAGGCGACAAATGAGGCTGCTCAATGAGCGAGAAGTATAATTCCCAGAAGCACACCAGCGATAAATCCAAACCGGCACGTTCGTCTGGTGACAAGCCTAAAAGCGGCAGAAATTCCGGCGCAGCGAAAAGCCGTCCGGAACCGTCGCGGGCTGAAAAGCGTGGCGAAAAGCCACGTACCGATAAGCCACGTTCTGACAAACCGCGTACCGATAAACCACGTGCTGATGCGGGTCGCAGCGATTCACGTTCTGATTCCCGTATTGAAAAACCCCGCATGGGCAAACCGGCACGTCCTGACAACGCGCGCGATGATAAAAAGCGTCCGCTGAAACCGCGTGGCACCAAGCCTAAAGCTGAAGCACTGTTTGATGAAAACGGTGACGAAGAAGAAGTGAAGTACCAGAAGCCGAAAAATGCGCTGGACAGCACCGAAGGGCAAACTGAAAAACTGCAAAAGGTTCTCGCGCGTGCGGGCCACGGTTCACGTCGTGAAGTTGAAGCGATGATCCAGGCTGGCCGCGTCAGCGTTGACGGTAAAATCTCAACGCTGGGCGATCGTGTTGAAGTCACCGGTGGGACAAAAATCCGTCTCGACGGCCACATCCTGTCGGTGATGGAGTCCCAGGACACCGTCTGCCGCGTGCTGGCGTACTACAAACCGGAAGGCGAACTGTGTACGCGCAGTGATCCGGAAGGGCGTCCGACCGTCTTTGACCGTTTGCCGAAAATGCGCGGTTCACGCTGGATTGCCGTGGGTCGTCTGGACGTTAACACCTCCGGTCTGCTGTTATTCACCACCGACGGTGAACTGGCTAACCGCCTGATGCACCCGAGCCGTGAAGTGGAACGTGAGTATGCGGTACGTGTATTCGGTCAGGTTGATGATGAAAAAATCAAACAACTGAGCCGTGGCGTACAGCTCGAAGACGGCCCTGCCGCTTTCCGCTCCATCAAATTCCAGGGCGGCGAAGGCCTGAACCAGTGGTACAACGTGACCCTGACAGAAGGGCGTAACCGTGAAGTTCGCCGTCTGTGGGAAGCCGTTGGCGTCCAGGTGAGCCGTCTGATCCGCGTGCGTTACGGTGACCTGAATCTGCCTAAAGGCCTGCCTCGCGGCGGCTATAAAGAGCTGGATCTGCCGGACATCAACTATCTGCGTACCCTGGTCGACATGACCGAAGAAACCGTCAGCAAACTGCCGGTTGAGCGCGATCGTCGTCGTGTTAAAGCTAACCAGATCCGTCGCGCCGTGAAGCGCCACACGTCTGTGGCTCCGGCACGTCGTACCACCGGACCGGCTAAACGGGGTTAATCGCTGACAAGCGAACGGCTAACCGTTATGCTCATAAACCGCAGCTCTCACCGGCTGCGGTTTTTTTTGCTCAAAAATCAGGGCGAAACGTGATTGTTCGCTTAACCCAAAGGGAGCCGATTATGATACTGATTACCGGCGGTGCGCGCAGCGGCAAAAGCCGTTTTGCTGAACAGATCGCAGAAAAACGGGGCGGAGACGTGTTGTATATCGCCACGTCGGCGGTGACGGATACGGAAATGGCCGAGCGGATCCGCTTCCACCAGCAGCAGCGTCCGGCACATTGGCACACGTTTGAAAGTCATCGTGATTTAGGCGACGTTGTGCGCCTGAAGCAGACTGAATTCCCGACGATCGTGATTGAATGCATCACAACGCTGATCACAAATCTGCTGTTTGATATGGCCGGTGAAACTGAGCCGGAAGCGATGGATTTCACCGCTATCGAAGAACATATTCTGGCGCAAATCACTGAACTCGCGGATGCCGCGCAGCATTGTGAAACGGAAGTGATTATCGTCACCAATGAAGTCGGTATGGGGATTGTGCCGGATAACCTGTTGTCGCGGCGCTTTCGTGACATCGCCGGGCGGGTGAACCAGCAACTGGCGGCTGCGGCGGATGACGTATATCTGGTGGTTTCCGGGATCCCGGTGCCGGTAAAAACGTCTGCGTAAAGAAGGATATTACGATGATGACTTGGCGTCTGTTTCTCGCAACGTTGCAGTTCCTCACCCGCATACCGGTAAAAGAACGCTGGTGCGACGGTGTTGAGATGAATGATTACCCGCGCGGGATTGTGTGTTTCCCTTTGGTCGGGCTGGTTGTCGGCCTGCTTTCTGCGCTGGTCTGGGGGATTCTGGTTCAGCACGTTGGCGCATTTCCGGCGGCGGTTGCCGCGGTTATCGCTCATATTATGCTGACCGGCGCACTGCACCTTGACGGGCTGGCGGACACCTGCGACGGGCTGTTTTCGGTGCGCAGCCGGGAACGCATTTTGGAGATTATGCGTGACAGCCGCATTGGCACCAACGGCGCACTGGCGCTGATTGTCGCGGTTTTACTGCGAACGGCGCTGATTTATCAGCTAAGTGCCGACGGGCTGGCAGTATTTGCAGTGCTGGTCGTAACGCCCGTTATCGGGCGGGGAATGATGTCCGTCATGATGTTCAGACAGTCATACGCCCGTGAATCGGGCATGGGCAATCTGTTTATCGGCAAAATCAGCGAAGGGCGCTTTTATGCGACGCTGCTGCTGATGGCCGCCCTGGTTCTGTTTATCGCCGGTTTCTCCACGCTGTTTGCCCTGCTGGTGACGCTGAGCTTTACCTTCGCCTTCCGCCGTTTTGTCGCCAGCCGTATAGGCGGACAAACGGGTGACACGTTGGGTGCGGCCTGCGAATTAAGCGAACTGGTTTTTCTTTTCTTCTTTTTATGGCACTGAGACCCGGAAAAATAAATGAAACTGTATCTGATACGACACGGACAAACTCAGGCAAACGTCGACGGCGTTTTCTGCGGCAGCAGCGATATCGCGCTGACCGCGCAAGGCGAAACTCAGGCGCAGCACGTCGCCCGTCAGCTGGCAGAAACACCGCTCGATTGCGTGATCCACTCCGGCATGCGGCGCAGCCAGGCCACGGCTGAATTTATCGTTAAAGGGCGCGAAATCGCGGTAGAAAGCCAGCCTCTGCTCAGAGAAATGGGATTCGGCGAATGGGAAATGCGCCATCACAAAGAGCTTGAAGCCTCGGAGGCAGAAGGTTATCAGCAGTGGTGTCAGGACTGGCAAAAAGCGGCAGTGCCTCAGGGCGAATCCTTCACCGAATTCACCGGGCGGATCCGTCAGGCGTTGCAGCAAATTCACCTGCGTCCGCCGGGAAGCTGCGTGGCTATTGTGGCGCATCAGGGTTCACTCAGCCTGTTGCTGGCGATGATGTTGAAACTCGCGCCTGCTGACATGTGGCGCTTTCCGTTTAAACAAGGCTGCCTGTGTGAGATCGATTTAAGCCCGGGAGCCTGCGTTATCCAACGTTTCAACGACAGCGGTATTTAATTTTTAAATCACGATAAGGAACACCGATGGCTTCGCTGGCAAATATCATCCGTCAGATTGCTGAACCCGACGCAGAGGCCGCACGGGCTGCCGAAGAACGTCTGGACAGCCTGGTTAAACCGTTGGGCAGTCTCGGGCGTCTGGAGCAGTTGGCTGTTCAGCTGGCGTCTATCCGCGGTAAAGCACCGCTGAAATTCCCCAGCAAAGAAATTCTGGTGATGGCTGCCGATCACGGTGTATGGCACGAAGGCGTAACGCCTTCGCCGCAGGTCGTCACCGCAATTCAGGCGGTGAATATTGTGCAGGGAAAAGCCGGAGTTTCCGTGCTGGCGCGTAACGCCGGTGCGCAGGTGACGCTGGTCGACTGCGGGATACTCGGCCCGGATATTCCCGGCACGCTGAACCACAAGGTCGCGCAAGGCACCGGCAATATTGCGACCGGCCCGGCGATGACCCGTGAACAGGCAGAATCGCTGCTCATTTGGAGCGCAGAACGTGTGATTGCGAAAGCGGAAAGCGGGTTGTCTCTGCTGGCGGTCGGTGAGCTGGGTATGGCAAACACCACGCCCGCGGCGGCGATGGTGGCGGTGCTGACCGGGGCAGCGCCTGCGCAAACGGTCGGGCGGGGCGCAAATCTTCCGCCGGAGCGGCTGGCCCATAAAATCAGCGTGGTGGAAAAAGCCATAGCGGTGAATCAGCCGGATGCTTCGGATGCGCTGGATGTCATGGCGAAAGTCGGCGGGTTTGAGCTTGCCGGTATGGCGGGCGCAATGATCGGTGCGGCGGCGGCCGGAATTCCGGTGGTACTGGACGGTTTCCTGTCTTACGCCTCGGCGCTGGCGGCCTGCCAGATTGCACCGGCCCTGAAACCGTATCTTATTCCGTCACATATTTCTGCGGAGCAGGGGGCGACAATTGCCCTTGAGGCGCTGGGTTTGCAGCCGTATTTTGACCTGAATTTGCGTCTGGGCGAGGGCAGCGGTGCCGCGCTGGCGTTACCGCTGATCGATGCTGCCTGCGCTGTCCATAATGAAATGGCAACACTGGCGGAGTGTCAGATAACGCTTTGAAACTTAAGTTTTAAAGCTTACGTTTCAAAGTAAAGCAGGGCGTTACCAGTCAATGCCCTGCTGCGCCATAATGCCCGCATCAAAAGCATGCTTCACCGGACGCAGTTCGCTGACGGTATCGGCCAGCTCCAGCAGATCCCGATGACACCCGCGGCCGGTGATAATCACCGTCTGGTGCGCCGGACGGGCATTCAGCGCATCAACCACTTCCTGCAAATCCAGATAGCCGAAACTGACCATATACGTCAGCTCATCGAGCACCACGAGATCCAGGGTGGCATCGTTCAGCATCCGTTTTCCATGTTGCCAGACGGCCTGACAGGCAGCAGTGTCGGTTTCTTTATTTTGTGTTTCCCAGGTGAAACCGGTCGCCATCACCTGAAATTCCACGCCGTGTGGCTCGAGCAGATTTTTCTCGCCGTTCGGCCATTCGCCTTTAATAAACTGGATCACCGCTGCGCGCATTCCGTGCCCGACGGCGCGTGTGACTGTCCCGAAAGCCGCGGTGGTTTTACCTTTGCCGTTGCCGGTAAACACAATCAAAATCCCGCGCTGCTCTTTTGCCGCGTCAATGCGCGCATCAACCTGTTCTTTCAGCTTTTGCTGGCGCTGCTTGTGGCGATCTTCAGTCATGTTTGGCTCCGTTATTCGGCTGGACCGGCTTTACGGCCTGGCTGGGCATCAAAGCTGATACCGGTTTTACGACGGCTGTCATCGCCCATCAGGTAGAGATACAGCGGCATGATGTCAGCCGGTGTTTTGAGTTTATCTTTGTTTTCATCGGGGAACGCCGACGCGCGCATGCCGGTGCGGGTTCCGCCCGGATTAATGCAGTTCACCCGCAGACCCGTGTGTTTATGTTCTTCGGCCAGCACCTGCATCATGCCTTCGGTGGCGAATTTCGATACCGCGTACGCGCCCCAGCCGCTGCGGCCTTCGCGCCCGACGCTGGACGTTGTGAACACCAGCGACGCGCTGGCGGATTTGAGCAGCAGTGGCAGCAAGGCCTGCGTCAGCATAAACGTCGCGTTGACATTCACCTGCATCACGTTCATCCAGTCCGGCAGCCTGATTTCGGCCATCGGTGTAATCTCTGTCAGCAGCCCGGCATTATGTAAAACGCCGTCGAGATGTGGCACCCATCCGGCAATGTGGCTGGCGACGCGCTGGCAATCCTGCTCGCTGGCGGTCAGTAAATCGAGCGCATAAATGAACGCAGGCCGCAGGTTTTTAGCGGCAATTTCCTGCTGAACTCTGGCCAGTTTGCTTTCGGTGCGTACGAGTAAAATGACCTGCGCGCCAAGGCGGGCGTGGCTCAGTGCCGCTTCGCGCCCGCTGCCATCACCCGCGCCGGCGAGCAGAATACTACG
>Ga0153981_1000033_pt1 | contig 43017 bp, 32 predicted proteins | sample TSGA065MetaG_FD_104714 | JGI IMG/M metagenome (GOLD analysis project Ga0153981, IMG submission 104714) | Attine ant fungus gardens microbial communities from Georgia, USA - TSGA065 MetaG | ecosystem: Host-associated > Fungi > Mycelium > Unclassified | place: USA: Georgia, Magnolia Springs State...
CTTAGCCTTTCCTTTGCAGGAACCCAGGCCCATAAGGTCGATGTCCGAATTATTTGGTGTTTACGAAACCGTCCGGGAAGCAGGGCAGTTTTGGAAACAACAAAAACAGCAGACGGCGAACCGTCTGCTGTAGGGAATTACGCGGTGGTACGTTCGTTCCAGGAATCGGAATGAATGATGTTGCCGTCTTTGTAAGTCCAGGTGATTTTTTCGTAACGCAGCTCAATCATTTCCAGATGGTTGTGTTTTTCCATCGCAGGATCTTTGATGTCGTGCATTTTTGGTGCGACTTTCACCAGCTTGACGTTTTCCAGTTTGGTGTTGAAATACTCCACTTCCTGGCCAGCGTCGTTGATGCGGTACCATTTGAACTCAGCAGAACGCAAGGTCTGACCGGTGGTCACTGCTTTGTACAAATACGGGCTGGAGCAATCGATCTCTTTGGTAAACAGGAACGGGGTGTGAATACGGGTACCCGTCAGTTTGCCGGTGTTGTTATCGGTCGGGATGTACAGGTTGTGATCCTGTGCAACGACTTCGATACTGCCTTCGCGATCTTTTACGTCTACGGAGCCTTTAATGTCCGCGCCGCCGTCGTCTTTCAGCCACAAATAAACAGGAATTGCCATGGGTAGTTCTCCATTTCTAGGTTGACCACGTTTCAATCATTTGAAACGTGTTGGTTTGCTGCCGCCTTGCAGGCATTGGCCTGTGGCACCAGACTGATTTCGACACGACGGTTAGCCGCACGGCCTTCCGGGGTGTCGTTTGTTGCAATAGGATTGCTTTCACCATATCCCTGTACTGCAAAGCAACTTTCAGGGACATCGCCTGTATCACGCATCCAGTCGCGAACCGATGCAGCGCGTTTGAGTGAAAGAACCTGATTGGATTTATCATCGCCAGTGTCATCGGTATGGCCTGCGACGACGATAAGCCAGTCTGGTTTGGCCTTGATCCCAACCAGTGCATTAATCAGCACCTTTGTTGACCCTGTTTTGAGTTCGGATTTACCGACGTCAAACAGCGATAAGGCATCAAGACGAATGGTTTTAGGACCTTGCACAATTTTATTGATGATTGGTGGAGGTGGCGGTGGCGGTGACCAGCTGTTAATGGCAGCCTCAAGAGGAGGGATTAGTCGCATCCCCTGGTATAACCCTAATGTCATACGCATTGGTGCGCCGCTGCGTAGCCATTCGTCCAGCAAACGCGCATCGGCGCGTAGCTGCTGCTGAGCGACAGTTTTCGGAGCCGGAGGGGTGCCAGTGAGACGGTTGTACAGTGCGAGATGGTCACTCACACTTTGAATTAAGCGTTGGTTGTTGACAAACGATGCGAGCAGCGCAAAAAGTAAAAATATGCCACACAGTAAGCCGGCAATTCGCAACGTCTGCATCAGACGGGAAATACCGCGGCGACGGGGTAAATAGGGTAACAACGCTTCCGGGAGCGGCAGGCAGTCCGGCATTGTCGTTGGGGCTGGCGCCAGAGTGGTAGAACCTGCAACATATTTCTGCCACAAATTGTCCTGACAGCCTGTCACAGGCGAAAAACAGACAGCCCAGATACAGGGGATTAGTGCGGGAATATCGCCCTGGCGCTGTACAAAGATGTCCTGAACATGGCTCTTAAGCCAGGGAAGAAGGCTTTCCATCCAGAAAGTGGCACTTAATCTTTCCTGTACGTTTCTGGCATCCGGTTGTTGGCTCCAGACTGACAGCGGCATTACGCCAGAGCCGGCTTCCCGGACCTGAACATCTTTCTGACCTGGAGTGACTGTGTACCAACGTTCTGTTTGCACAGATGCTACATCGGGCGGGGAAAGCCAGATGCTAACCCATACAGGGGGGACACCAGCCAGCCAGCTTTTGCATTGCACAATAGCCCGGTGCCATATGCGCAGTGACTGAATGAAGTCATCTTTGTCCTGATGCTGCTCTGGAATGATGGCCAGTAACACTGAGACCTGGGCGATCAGCGCGGGGCGTTCAGATGCCAGATGTTGAGCCATCATGGACAAGTGTTCGGGCATTGCAACCGGCAAATACCAACCCTGCTGTGTCTCATGAAAAGGAACGGACGCAGAAAATAACGGGGCACTGTCACCGCAAATAAGCACAACGGCACCCTGAAAATCTTCCGGTGGAAGAACCGTATCGGCTATGTGTGCGAAAGCAACATCATTACGATTTTGTCTGCGCCATTGAAAATAACCGGCGGTACCGCCGAGGATGATCACAAGCATACTCAGCGCTACACGGCTGCCAGTTCCCAATGGCCAAAAGCCGAGTATGAGCCACAAAGACAGGCAGGTCGCCAGAAGGAGAAGTAATAGCTGTGTTAATCCACGCATTCGCTATTGGGTCCCCGTCAGTTGAGACACCATATGCACCAGGGTTGAGTTCAGCGCGAACCACAAAGCGATCAGTACGACGATTCCTGCGACCCATGAGAACCAGTAGGTTTTACGCCCGGAACGAAGACGAGATGATCGCGAGACTATCGGCGTATCCTGGGCCGAAATAAAGGGTGGTACTAACTGGCTCAGTTTACGCACAACGTCTTCTCGGCGTTCGTCACCTTGTTCACGGTATCGACCAGAAAACCCAAGAGTCAGGGCGCGATAGAAGCAAGTTAGTACGGCTGTATCCGGAGCGGGTTCATTAAGAACCGTGCGAATGCGCTCCCATAACTCTTCGCCGGCGTTAAGCGTATTGAAGTAACGAGCCTGGAGTGGATCTTTGATCCATTTTGCGTACCCGCTATCTTGTTTCTGACGATTCAAGACGCTTTCATCCAGTAATGCGCACTGTGTGTACAACATATGGTCGCAACTAATTTCACTGAAACCAGCCTTCGACAAAGATTCACGAGCGCAATCAATCCATTCACGTGCCCGACGGTACAATGCTTCCCCGTCTTCGATTTCCTGACCGTTACGCAACTGGCTGACCATCAGCCAGCACGGGTAAAAGATTTCATCAATAATGGATGTATTCATTTTGCTCATGTGCGAAGCACCGCAAACAGTTCAAGTTTGATATCGCCTAACGATCCTGGCGTGTAGAACGCGCAGTTACCCGCATCCAGCATGGCTTGCGCAGCAGGGCTATTGAGATCAAGGGCAAAGTATTGGTTTTCAAGACGAAGCGGAATTGCTGCCGGAACGTGCGACAAGGCTTTCATGACAACACCATTCAACGCCACGTTGACCACATCTGATACGTCTTCAAAGCTGCCTGCTTTACACAACAGCGGGAACTGAGTTTGAAGAAGGTGATTAGGAATGGAGGAACGTACAGAAAGATAGAAATCAGCTCCTTCGCGGAGACGAGCGTCGTGAAGAGAGCCTGTCCAGAACTGACCTTCATATGTCAGTTCAATAGCTATCATGCGGGACGGCAAGCTGGCTTCGAGCAGAGCATCAAGCAGAGTGAACAGAGGTGGGAAAACCTGCTCTGGCGCATCATGTTGATAAAGCGGAATGTCTTCAGCTTTATGCTCAAGAGAAAATGTCAAAAGGCTACCCGCGAGCCGGACCAGTTCGCGATAGAACAGCTCCGGGTGACGAGCGGGTGCCTGATAAAGCTCTGTCAGCACGGGCTCTGCGCTGTTCAACGCATTGAGCAACCAGAACAGAGAGACATCAGCCACGGCAAAATCAGCCATCCTTTCATTACTTTCGCGGCGCATCGCCATTAGACGGCGTCGACGCGCTTGCAGGCGATGGAGCAAATCGCCGAGTTCCGTGACGACGACAGGGCTTGCCGCAAGAGCTAACATGGGTGGGATAAAGTCATTATCCGGCATCCATTGCCCTTGGGCATTACGCGTCAGACGGGCGACAGGGCAGGTCAGATATGCGCTATTTTCCTGATGAGCAAAACGGAGTGTGACCGCATGACGCATGACTGCCAGTTCAGTTCGCTCATGACCTGACAGTTCCTGTACGGTGACCCACTCCTGTTTCCAGCGGCGCGGACGCTCGCTGTCCTGTCCGTCATCCAGATTACCGCCGTTAGCCGACAGAAGAGGAAGTGCCAACACGACATCCACGTAATCCCGATCTGATACCGATGATAAATCGCAAGCTGGTGGAAGACTGTCCGACAGATCGGTATCAATGAGCGTGCCATCTGGGAAGCGGACAACCAGCCGAAGTGCATTCAGACGAAAGATGGCCAATGAGCCACTGTCGAAAGCAACATCAATGACACCCCAGGGATGAGCAAGTGTCATATTTGCCACTGTATCTGCGACAAAGGCGTCCCAGCGCGCTTGTTGTTGGAACTGTTGCGGGGCCAAAAAGGCCCCGTCATTCCATAACGGACGATAAATTTTCATCGTAACTTCGTTATGCCTTAGCCTTCGGCATCTGAGATACCAGCGACAGGTTCACGTCCATGCCTTCCACCTGGAAATGAGGAATTGCATAGAGTTTCACGCGGAAGAAGCCCGGGTTATCTTCGATATCTTCAACGGTTACTTTCGCATCACGGAGCGGGTGGGAAGCTTGCAAATCGTCGCCCGGATCGGTCATTTCAGTCACCAGCGTGCGAACCCAGTTGTTCAGTTCCAACTCCAGCAGACGGCGGTCTTTCGTCGTACCGATATTTTCACGCTGGATCAGTTTCAGGTAATGCGCGATACGTGACAGCAGGAAGATGTACGGCAGACGGGCGTTGATACGGCTGTTGGCAGTCGCTGCAACGGTGTCGAATTGCGCAGGTTTCTGTGCTGAGTTTGCGGAGAAAAAGCAGGAGTAATCACGGTTCTTGTAGTAAGACAACGGGATGAAGCCAAGGTTGGCAAACTCAAATTCGCGCGTTTCCGGGATCATCACTTCAGAAGGGATTTTCACCTGATTGCCGGTGCCCAAATCGTAAAGATGGATCGGCAACTCTGTTACTGCACCGCCAGCCTGCGGACCACGGATCTGCACGCACCAGCCATTTTTGATGAAGCTTTTGATCATGTTTGCGGCAAAGGCAAACGAAGCGTTGGTCCACAGATACTTATCGTGATCCGGGCCTTTTACTTCTTCGACGTAGTTGAAGCTGCGGACAGGGACGGTGTCCGGGCCGTAAGGCAGACGGCCAAGTACGCGAGGCATCGTCAAACCGATATAGCGGGAGTCGTCTGATTCGCGGAAGTGTTTCCATTTGATGTATTCCGCACGGTCGAAGTAGTTGCCGATATCTTTAATGGCAGCCACTTCTTCCATGGAATCTTTCATGAAGAATTTAGGGCCGACGGAGCCGATGAACGGCATATGTGCCGCAGCAGAGACTTTAGAAATATTACGCAGCAACGCCATGTCTTGCGTTGAAGCATCAAATTCGTAGTTAGAAATCACAGAACCGATCGGTTCGCCGCCCGGCGTATCATATTCCTGAATGTAAGTATGACGGTACAGACCGCTCTGGATAATTTCAGGGCAATCTTCGAAGTCCTGACGCAGGTCTTCTTTAGAGATATCCAGCAACTCGATTCTGACGTTCTGGCGGAAATCGGTGCGATCAATCAGGAATTTAAGACCACGCCAGCCTGACTCGATCCGCTGAAACTCAGGGTGATGCATGACTTCGTCAAGCTGACGACTGATCTGATCGTCAAGATCGGCGATGTGGTGATCGAGCAGGGTTTTATCCAGGCGTTCAACGGTCTGGCCAGAAAGTTTCAGGCGTTCCAGGAAGACCTGAACAGCGGCTGTGACGCGCTGGTCGGCAGTGACGTCCGCCAGTGCGGAGGTATCTTGAAAATCATTCAAGTCACCCAGCGAAGAGACGGGTTTGAGGTTGATTTTATCAAACAGGGAACTGTAAACAGTGTTTGCTTCAGTACGTTCCAGAACAGTAGTCTGATGGGAAGAAGCATTTTCGTTATTAACTGACATAAGCATTATCTCGCATTAATCCATTAATTGGAGGCGGTTACGCCTTCGGCGCCAGAGCATCCAGTTCATTGCGCAATTCGTTGCTCAGTGACGGATCTTTCAGGATGGTTTCGAGTTCTTTACGGAAGGTCGCGTTGTCGAGCAGATTTGATTTGAGGTCACGTAACAGATTACGCATTGACAGCATGGCGCGGAGTTGTGGGATCTGTCGGGCAACTTGCTCCGGCTCAAAATCTTTCATGTCATTAAAGTTGAGAGAGATATCTTCCTGGCTGTGATCGCCAGCTAGCGTATTTTCAACGATCAGATTCAGGGAAGGGCTGAATTCAGCCAGCACGCTATTAAAGTTATTCTTATTAATGTTGATTTTTTCGCGTTCTGATAACGGGCGAGTTTCTTTTCCGTTACTGTAATCGCCCATTACCATTAGCTTTAACGGTAATTCGGCTTTTTTTAGTAGTCCACCGGTGTGCAGGTCAAGCTTGATATTAACGCGCGCTTTCGGAATCTCATTCTGGAAGCTATTAGACATGGGTAACCTTCTGCATATTGTCTGGAGTGGGAATATCTCATTTTGCGACACGCAGAAACGTAGAGCGCTGCTTCCTGCAAGGCCACAAACGGGTTCAGTTAACGAGTTAATAAAAAGACGCAGGTAGCGGATGCATTTAAATAAGCGCCTTGTTTCGTCATGATATTCCTTAACTCAAATTAATCAATACAGAAAATGCGCTCGTTACCGAGGTTTTATCCTATTTTTCATCGATGAACAGGCATTTTGAGTTGGCTGGCAACATTCTTTTTTCTCTTGAATCCCTTGAGCCACTGGGGTTACAGGTAAATAGCTGCTATTATCATTAAGGGAGGAAGATTAATTTTACCAGATGAAATAATCGCATGGAAATTTGTTTTTTATATTTAACTTATGAATGAATAAGATTTTTATTTAAGATTTTTCTATGGGTTTAGGCTTTTTATTATAATAAGTGAGGGTTACCTTCCTGTTTTTATATCTTAGGGGGATGTTATCGTGAAAAACTTAAGTCATTTGGGATGTGGAAAGAAAATTCTGAATAATTTACAGAAAATTTCTTAAAATACTGAATGGAGTGATTATAAATTCCCATTAACACTACTTACGGATACTTTATTTGTTTTGCTATAGAAAATGTGTTTCACCGTTTGCCCCTGAGAATGTGACGCTGCCTTATCAGAGCTAAAAGCCTGTTAGCTGGCGAGGCCGGAATGATTTCCGGTAGTAGTTATGTGATCTATTTATCGTTGAGAATACGCATAATGGCTGAATTATGTTTGACAGCATAAGGGCCGGGCATATATTCCTTGCCAGTCTGGGCAAAACCCGGTTGCGGCAAGGCGGTAAAAAAGCGCGTCACGTTGCGCAGGAAATAATCCGTGCCGCCGGGCAGCGGGCTATAAACCGTCCAGCGGCAACGCATCCAGCGGTTTGACTTCCCGCAGCACGAACGAAGTCTGCATCTCTTTAATCCCCGGTAAACGCCGCACGACTTCCATCGCAAAACTGGAAAAACTGTCGAGATCTTTCGCCACCACCTGCAACAAAAAATCTGCGTCACCGGCAATTGCATAACAGGCAATCACTGGCGGCAACGCGCCTACCTGCTGCTCAAAACGCTGTGCATCTTCCTCGCTGTGGCTGTCAATTTTCACGCGAATAAACGCCAGCAGCCCGAGGCCGATTTTTTTTCTGTCGATATTGGCCTGATAACCGGTGATCACGCCGTTCTCTTCCAGTTGTTTCATCCGCCGCCAGCAGGGCGACGCCGCCATGCCGGCTTTTTCGGCCAGCTCCTGGTTGGTCATGCGCCCCGATTTTTGAAGTTGCCTGAGAATGCGAATGTCTGCCGGTAAAATTTCTGATGTGGACATAATTTGCCTGTTATTGAGTGTTTTCGGAAAGGAATGACCGGATTAGGGCATTTTACAGCGATAAAAGAAAGCACCTTTCAGTCGCAGACGGTTATGATTTTTGCATCCATAACGATGAAAAGGGCGCAAACATGGCAGACACTCTCCGGGTGGCAATTATCCTCAATCCTGAGCTTCCGCACGGTTTACTGGCGAATACGGCGGGAGTGATTGGTATCGGTCTGGCGGCAAAATTTCCGATGCTGGCAGGCCATTCGCTGTGTGATGCAAGAGGGGTGAGCACTGACGTTATCTCGAAATATCCGCTGCCAATTTTACAGGCGACGCCGGATCACATTAAGGCACTGATGTTTAAAGCGCTTGAAGCGAAAGGGGAGTGCAGTGTTGTGCCGTTCCCGGTATTTGCCCGCACGATGCATACGTTTGAGGAATACGAACAAGCTTTCCCGTTGCGGGATTTATACGATGAAGTGCTGGATGGCGTCGGTTTTGTCGGGCCGGAGAAGTGGATTAAGTCGCTGACAGGCAATCTGAAATTGTTACGTTAAACAAAAAAGCCCGAATGCAGGGATCGCATTTGGGCTTTTTTTTGAAACATTCTTACCGAATCAGCTCGTAATTTTCAGCTGCGGGTAGCGTTTGAAAATCGTCAGACACCAGACAAACGCGATACACCCGAGAAGGCCACCGGCATAACCGACGTTGCTCATTTCAAGATGCAAACTCACCTGATTACCAATCAGCGCGCCCGCGCCGATGCCGATATTGTAGATGCCGGAAAGCAGTGACATCGAAACGTCGGTCGCATCGGTCGCCAGTGCCAGCACGCGCACCTGCATCGCCAGGCCGATAATCATCATTGCCAGCCCCCAGATAACGCAAAGTATTGAAATAGCGACCGGATTCATCGCCGCGACAAACAGTAACAACATGCTGAGCGTCACCATCAGGATAGGCCCGCAGAGCATGGCTGCCGGGAAACGGTTACCGAGCACGCTGAAAAGGATACTGCCGAAAATCCCTGCACCGCCGAAGATCAGCAGCAGGAACGTGGTGAAGTTTTCACCCATATTCGCGACGGTCTGGATAAACGGCTCGATATAGCTGTACGCCGTATAGTGAGCAGTCACTATCAGCGCGGTCAGGACATACATCCCTACCAGCGCCGGACGTCGGAATAACATCGGTACGCTTTTCAGCGAACCGGTATGCTCACTTGGCAGCGGCGGCAGCAATTTAATCAGGCAAATCAGCGTCAGCAGCGCGACGACGCCGATGCTCATGAACGTGGTGCGCCAGCCAAGATACTGACCAATCAGACGCCCGAGCGGCAGCCCGAGCACCATCGCCAGCGCGGTGCCGGTGGCTAACATACTCAGCGCTTGCGTTTTTTTACCGGCCGGGGCGACACGGATCGCCAGCGAGGCCGTAATCGACCAGAAAATGGCGTGGGCGAGTGCGATACCGACGCGTGACGCGACCAGACTCCAGAAATCCCAGGCGACGACGGATAAAATGTGGCTGACGATAAACAGGATAAAAATCGCGATCAGTAGACGCTTTCGCTCAACGTTACGGGTCAGCAGCATCAGTGGCAGCGACATCAGCGCGACGACCCATGCATAGATGGTGAGCATCAGGCCGACCTGCGCCGTCTGCATATTGAAACTGGCGGCGATGTCGGAGAGCAGCCCGACAGGCACAAATTCAGTGGTGTTGAAGATGAACGCGGCTATAGCCATCATCACAACGCGAAGCCATGCTGTCCTGCGCGAAACGGTATCTGATTGCATTGAAATTTATGACTTTTTAAGAAGGTGTAAAGATCAGGCCTCCGACGCGGAAGGCCTTCTGAAGGCATAGTGTGTTTTATTTGTTCTAAAAATGAAACAGAAAATTGGCCTAACAGATAAATGTTTTGGGGACAATTTTAGTTATGGCAGATGTGACGGGCGTCACTCACTTTTTTGCCGGATGCCAGCACCAGTGCCAGGGTTCGTAAATGAATCCCCACGGATTATCCGGCGGAAAGGACATCATAAAGCCAAAGCGCGCGGCGCTGGCTTCAAGCCAGCGGAAAGCATCGGTTTCACCGAAGATACCGGTGACTTCGTCGCAGCCGGGAGTGTTGATGTCCACGGCGCAGCCGGTGTGATGTTCACTGCATCCCGGCGGTGCCAGCGATGTGAAAAAGTCTTCCGGCGCGATCCCGGCAGCTTGCTTAGTGCGGATTAAACCGGCCTGATAATCAAGGCTGCGCCAGGCGGAAACCAGATAAATGTCCACGCCGTCGGCGGCGGCCTGCCGTTTCATCTCGCGCCATGCCTGAGTGGCGGGCGCGATCAGCCGGTAGATTTTACCGGTAACAGCATCCGTTTCTGCGTCCACCAGTAAGTGCTCACTGACTTCTTCAAAGTACGGCAGCGTGCGGTGCGCGATAACCGCCGGGTCGATATTCAGCTCGCGCAGCTTCTCATCGGTTCTGGCTTTCAGCGCCGCCTGATTCATGCCTGTTCGTTTCCGGTACGTGCAATCACATCGGTCATCACTTCTGTCATCGCTTTACCGGCGGAGCGCATCGCCTGTTGGTAGCGCGACGCGGCCGCGACAAACGCGTTAAGCAACTGCGTATCCTGCTGATGTTGCAGATATTCCGGGTGCCATTGCACGCCCAGGCAGAAATCATACCCTTCGCACTCAATGCCTTCGATCACGCCGTCCGGTGCATGCGCGTTGACGATGCTGCCCGGCCCTACGGTTTTCACCGCCTGATGATGTGAGCTGTTCACTTCATAATGATCACGGTCGACCGAACGGCTCAATAATGTGCCTTCAACAATTTCAACCGGATGCCGCGCGCGTTTCTTGCCACCGGCATTTTCGGTATCCACCGTCGTGCTGTGTTCCAGCGCGTCGGGCAGTGCATCGGGAATATGCTGATGCAGCGTGCCGCCGGTTAAAACGGCCAGCAGTTGCTGACCACCGCAAATACCCAGCAGCGGCATATTGCGCTGCATGGCGCCTTTGACGATGGCCTTTTCGAATTCAGTGCGGCCCGGTTTCAGGCGAACCTGATCGCTGTTTTGCGTTTCGTTAAACAACTCCGGCGGGACATCAAACGCGCCGCCGGTCACGACAATTCCGTCGCACAGCGCCAGATATTCGTCGGCCAGTTCTGCGTGATGCGGCAATGCCAGTGGCACCGCGCCCAGCCCGGCCAGGCTGCTCATGTAATTCTGACGTAACGCATACCAGGGAAAATCGGCGTAACCACCGGCGTCTTCACTGTCCAATGTGACACCGATGACCGGTCTGGATTGAAATTTTGTCTGCATTCTTCTGAATTCCTGCCATGAAGATGAAAAACAATCAGAAAAATCACCATATCAAGTCGGGGTCAGCGCAAACAATATAAATTATCAATAGGTCTAATTTTCAGGATTTACCTCTGGTTTTATCACCCGTTGAGGGGGTATGACAGGTCATTTTCTATCCTAACCCTGCGTTTTCCTGACAAAATTTCGAGATGACCTGACACTTCCTGATGCTTTTCTGTCAGCGTCTTCAATATTCATTCTCATTTACCTCTTAACATTGGGGATGCCTGGAGGCAAAATTAGCGCGTATAATTCACGCGGCCGATTGAAATGGAATTTCTTAATTGCTAACGAAATCTTTACGTTGTCCTAAAAACAGCCACCTGCACTTTTAGGGATAATGCGCTGTCACTTTTGAATGAAGTACATAAGAAAATCTCTGGTTGAAGGTCTTATTTCAGCTGTTTTCTCCTCATTAATACTGCGAAACCAAGAAATTTATGCTGCCGACTGCCTCTTCTCGTTCCAAAAAACGCACCCTTGTGTGGGTTATCGTCGCCATTATCGTTGCTGCGATCCTGGTCTGGTTTTTTGCTTTCCACCAAAGCGCGTCTGATCACACGGCAAAAAAAGGGGCGGGCGGCCGCGGCGGTATGCGGGCGATGCGCGGTCAGATGATGATGGGCATGGATACACCGGTGCAGGCAGGAAAAGCCACGCAGGCGGATGTCCCTGTTTATTTGCGTGCGCTGGGTACGGTGGTGGCGAATGCGACCGTGACGGTGACCAGCCGGGTTGATGGCCAGTTAATGAAGGTGTATTTCACCGAAGGGCAGAAAGTCGCGCAAGGGCAGTTGCTGGCGCAGATTGATCCGCGCAGCTATCAGGCGACGCTGGAACAATATCAGGGCGATCTGGCGCAGAATCAGGCGTTGTCGAAAAGTGCAGAACTGACGTTAGCGCGCTACCGCAAACTGTATGCGCAGGATTCCTTAGCGCGTCAGGATCTGGAAAGCCAGATTGCGACCGCCGGTCAGTATGCGGGCGCGGTGAAAGCCGATCTGGCACAAATCGCGGCGGCCAAGCTGAATCTTGAATTCGCGAAAATCACCGCGCCGGTCAGCGGGCACGTCGGTTTGCGTCTGGTTGATCCGGGCAATATGGTCACCAGCAGTTCTACCACCGGTATCGTCACGATCACCCAAACTCAGCCGATTGCCGTCACCTTCAGCGTGCCGCAGAGCAATCTGCAAACCTTACTCAAAGCGCTGCGCGGCGGAAATCAGCTGCCGACCACGGCGTTTAATCAGGACGGCAGCGAAGTCCTCGATCAGGGCAAACTCCAGTTTATCAGTAACGAAATTGACACCAGCACCGGCAGCATCAAGCTGAAAGCGCTGTTTGATAATGCCGATGAAAAGCTGTATCCGAACCAGTTTGTGAATGCCCGTTTGCAGGTGTCCGTGCTGAAAGACGCCACGGTGATCCCGGCGGCAGCATTGCAGCTGAGCAGCGACGGCGATTTCGTTTACGTGGTGAAAGCCGATAACACCATTGAGCGCCGTTCAGTGAAATCCGGCCCGGACTTCGGTGACGATAAGGTCGCGATTTTATCGGGTGTGAATCCCGGCGAACAGGTGGTGACGACGGGGATTGACCGCCTGACCAACGGCGCGAAAGTTCAGATCGTGACGGCGAATTCACTGGATGCGGCCGCAGCGGGTGGTTCTTCAAAAGAACGTCAGCAAAGTGGCGGCGTGGATAAAGCGACCACCGGCGCTGACAACGCTGTCGCGGGTAAAAACGAAGCCGGTAAAGACAGCGGGTCTAAATGAATCCTTCACGCCTCTTTATTCTCCGGCCGGTCGCGACCATTTTGCTGATGGTCGCCGTGCTGTTGTCGGGGATTTTTGCCTACAACATGCTTTCGACCTCGGCGCTGCCGCAGGTCGATTATCCGACCATTCAGGTAACCACGCTGTATCCGGGCGCCAGCCCGGACGTTATGGCGTCGGGCATCACCGCTCCGCTTGAACGCCAGCTCGGCCAGATGGCGGGTCTGAGCCAGATGTATTCCACCAGCGCCAGCGGTTCTTCAATAATCACGCTGAAATTCTCGCTGGATCTCTCGCTCGACGTCGCCGAACAGGAAGTGCAGGCGGCGATCAACGCCGCCGACAGCCTGCTGCCCAGCGATCTGCCGAATCCACCGACCTATAAAAAGGTTAACCCGGCGGATGCCGCGGTACTGACGCTGGCGGCCACGTCCGAATCGCTGCCGCTGACCAAAGTGCAGGATCTGGTGAATACCCGCGTGGCGCTGAAATTGTCGCAGATTTCCGGCGTCGGTATGGTGACACTCGCAGGCGGGCACCAGCCGGCTATCCGCGTGCAAGCCGATCCGCGCAAACTGGCGGCGCACAACATCAGCCTGGAAACCATTAATACGCTGATCGGTAACAGCAACGTTAACGGTTCTAAAGGTGGTTTCGACGGCCCGCATCACTCGATCACTATCGATGCCAACGATCAGCTGCGCACGGCGGATGAGTACGGCAATCTGATTGTGAATTATGAAAACGGCGCGGCGCTGCGTTTACGCGATGTGGCAACGTTGTCCGAAGCACCGGAAAACCAGTATTTATCCGCTTGGGCCAACAAGCAGCCAGCGATCATTATCAGCGTTCAGCGTCAGCCGGGCGCGAACGTGATTCAGGTTGTGGATGCCATTAAAGCGCAGTTGCCGAAATTGCAGGAAGCCCTGCCGGAATCGGTCAAAGTCAGCATTTTGTCTGACCGGACGCAAACCATTCGCGCGTCGATCAGCGACGTTCAGTTCGAATTGTTGTTGTCGATTGCGCTGGTTGTGATGGTCACTTTTCTGTTCCTGCGCAATGTCGCGGCAACACTCATCCCAAGCGTGGCCGTACCGCTTTCGCTGGTTGGCACCTTTGGCGTGATGTACCTGTGTGGTTTCAGCCTCAACAACCTTTCGCTGATGGCGCTGACCATCGCCACCGGTTTCGTTATTGATGACGCCATCGTGGTGGTGGAAAACATTTCGCGGCGGCTGGAAGAGGGCGAAACGCCGATGCAGGCGGCGCTGAAAGGTTCACAGCAAATCGGCTTCACCATTATTTCCCTGACATTCTCGCTGATCGCCGTACTGATCCCGCTGCTGTTTATGGGGGACGTCGTCGGGCGTCTGTTCCGTGAATTTGCGATCACGCTGGCGGTGTCGATTCTGGTGTCAATGATTGTTTCCCTGACGCTGACTCCGATGCTGTGCGCCTATTTACTGCGCCACACGCCGGAAGAAAAACAGAGTAAGTTTTACCGCAAAGGCGGCGAGTTCTTCGACAAAATGATTGCCGCTTACGACCGCATGCTGATCGTCGTGCTCAATCACCAGAAGCTCACGCTGCTGGTGGCGGCCGCGACGTTGGTCTTTACCGCGCTGTTGTATGTGATTGTGCCGAAAGGGTTCTTCCCGTCGCAGGATACCGGGATGATCCAGGGCATCACGCAGGCCTCGCAGGACGTCTCTTTCAGTGAAATGGGGCGTCGGCAGCAGTTACTGACGGCGGCAATCCTCAACGATCCGGACGTCGAAAGTGTGGCCTCCACCATCGGCGTGGACGGCAATAACACCAGCCTGAACAGCGGACGTTTGCAGATCAGCCTGAAATCTTTTGATGAGCGCAGCGAGCGCGCACCGGCGATTATCGAACGCCTGAAACAGGAAACCGCAGGCGTGCCGGGCATTGAGCTTTATATGCAGGCCTCTCAGGATCTGACCGTTGACGACCAGGTCACGCCAAGCCAGTACCAGTTCACACTCGACGACGCCGACAGCGAAAATCTGGTGGAATGGACGCCGAAGTTGCTGGAAAAACTCAGCGCGCTGCCGGAGTTCAGCGACGTGGTCAGCAACCTGCAAAATCAGGGGCAGATTGCGTATGTCGAACTCGACCGCGATGCCGCTGCGCGTTACGGCATTACGGCGTCAGACGTCGATACCGCGCTGTATAACGCATTCGGCCAGCGTCTGGTTTCCACTATCTTTACCCAGGCAAACCAGTACCGCGTCGTGCTCGAAGTGGCACCGCAGTTCCAGCAGTCTCCGGCCTCGTTTGATGATGTATATCTGGCGACCAACAACAGCACGTCTACGTCCGGCACGGTGGCCACCACGGCGACCACGGCCTCAACGACGACGTCCGACAGCGGTGCGACCACCACCAATTCCGGCGCGACTAACGGCATGATCAAGCTGACGTCGATTGCGCAAATTCATATGCGCACCGGTGCGCTGTTGCAGGCGCGTCTGAATCAGTTCCCGGCGGTAACCGTATCGTTCAACCTGAAAGACGGCTATTCGCTGGAACAGGCGCAGCAGGCCATCAAAACGACCGTGGCGGATATCGCCATGCCGGACAGCATCACCCTGCGTTATCAGGGCGCGGCGGCGTCGTTTGAAAGCGCCACCGGCAATACGCTGTGGCTTATTCTGGCTGCACTGCTGACCATGTATGTGGTGCTGGGCATTCTGTACGAAAGCTTCATTCACCCGGTGACGATCCTGTCCACGCTGCCGTCGGCGGCCGTAGGCGCGTTGCTGTCGCTGATCTTCGCCGGAACGGAATTCAGCCTGATCGCCCTGATCGGGGTGATCCTGCTGATCGGGATCGTGAAAAAGAACGCCATTATGATGATCGACTTTGCGCTGGATGCGGAAAACAAGCAGGGACTCTCGCCGCGCGAAGCCATCCATCAGGCGTGTTTATTACGTTTTCGTCCGATCATGATGACGACTATGGCGGCATTGCTGGGGGCGCTGCCGCTGATGCTGGCGAGCGGATCCGGCGCCGAGCTGCGTCAGCCCTTGGGGCTGGTGATCGTCGGCGGGTTAATCTTCAGTCAGATCCTGACGCTGTTCTCCACGCCGGTGATCTACCTGATGTTTGACCGTTTATCTCACCGCCTTAACCCACGTCACCGGCGTGCAGCACAGCGGGCGGAATAACCGATGAACATCTCGCGTTTCTTCATTTTCCGCCCGGTCGCGACACTGCTGCTGACGCTGGCGATCCTCCTGCTCGGTTTGCTGGGGTATCGCCTGTTGCCGGTCGCGCCGCTGCCGCAGGTGGATTTCCCGACCATTCTGGTAAGCGCGAGCCTGCCGGGTGCCAGCCCTGAAACCATGGCGGCCACCGTCGCCACGCCGCTGGAAAGGGCGCTCGGGCAAATCGCCGGTGTGACGGAAATGACCTCGCGCAGCTCGCAAAGCTCCACCAGCGTCATTTTGCAGTTCGATTTAGACCGTGACATTAACGGTGCCGCCCGCGATGTGCAGGCGGCGATCAACGCCTCGCGATCGTTATTACCCAGCAGCATGCCGTCGCTGCCGACGTACCGCAAAGCCAACCCGTCGGATGCGCCCATCATCATGCTGGCGCTGACGTCGGCCACGCGCAGCAAGGGCGAGCTGTACGATATTGCCTCCAGCCAGCTGCAACAGAAAATCGCACAGGTCAACGGCGTCGGGCAGGTTTCTCTGGTCGGTTCCGCGCTGCCGGGCGTGCGTATTGATTTGCGCCCGGAGGCGGTGACGTCTTACGGCATTTCCCTCGACACCATCCGCACCGCGATTGCCAACAGCACCAGCAATTTGCCGAAAGGGTTACTACAAGGCGCGAATCAGTCGTGGATGATTGAAGGCAACGGCCAGCAAAGTACCGCCGCACAGTACAAAACGCTGATTATTACTTACATCAACGGTTCGGCGATCCGCCTCAGCGATATCGCCAATGTTTATGATTCCGTTGAAGATAAATACAACGTCGGCTATTACAACAGCACGCCGTCGGTGATGATTGGCGTGACGCGTCAGGCTGGCGCGAACATGCTGGAAACCATCGAAGCCATTAAAGCCGCGCTGCCGCTGATGAAAGAAAGCCTGCCGGGCGACGTTCAGCTCAATCTGGCGCTCGACCGCTCGCCGAACGTTTCCGCTTCCCTGCGCGACACTGAAATGACCCTGCTGGAAGCCACGCTGCTGGTCATTGCGGTCGTTTTCGTGTTCCTGCGCAACTGGAATGCGGTGCTGATCCCCGCGCTGGCGCTGCCGGTGTCATTAATCGGTACCTGCGCGGTGATGTATTTACTCGGTTATAGCCTTGATAACCTCTCGCTGATGGCGCTGATTATCTCTACCGGCTTTGTGGTCGATGACGCCATTGTCGTGCTGGAAAATATTACGCGGCACATAGAGGAAGGAATGGGGCCGGTGCGCGCGGCGCTGAAAGGCGCGCAGGAAGTCAGCTTTACCGTGCTCTCGATGACGCTTTCGCTGATCGCCGTTTTCATCCCGATCCTGCTGATGGGCAGTATTGTGGGGCGTCTGTTCCGCGAATTTGCGGTCACGCTCAGCGTTTCGCTGATAATCTCGATGCTGGTGTCGCTGAGCCTCACGCCCATGCTGTGCGCCCGTTTTCTGAAACGTAAACCGCCGGTGGAAAAACGACAGCCGCGCATTTACCGGATGATCGAACGTGGCCTGAACCGGCTGCTGGCGGCGTATTCCGCCGCGCTCGGTTGGGTAATGCGCCATCAGCTCATCACGCTGGTCGGCCTGTTCCTCACCGTGATCCTCAATTTCTATCTCTATACCGTGGTGGAAAAAGGCTTCTTCCCGGATCAGGACACCGGCATGCTGATGGGTATGCTGCGTGCGGATCAGAACACGTCATTTCAGTCGATCCAGCCGCAGGTGCTGAAATACAGCAAGATCATTCAGGACGATCCGGCGGTAGAAGCCGTTATGAGTTCAGCGGGCAGCGGCGGGTTTGGTGCGCGTAACACCGCCACCTTCTTCGTGCGCCTGAAAGATTTTGACAAACGCACCGCGACCGCCAATCAGGTGGCTAACCGTCTGATGATGGCGACCGCCAAAGTGCCGGGCTCGCAGCTGTTCCTGATGGCCGCGCAGGATCTGCATATCGGCGGACGCAGCGCGAACGCGCAATATCAGTACAGTTTGCAGGCTGACGATCTTTCTCTGCTGCGCGAATGGGCACCGAAAGTGCAGAAAGCGCTGGCGAAACTGCCACAGCTGACCGGCGTGGATTCGGACTCGCAGACCGGCGGGCAGGAAATCATGCTCAACATCGACCGCGATCGCGCCACGCGGCTCGGCGTGAACGTGAAAATGATCGACGCGCTGCTCAACAATTCCTTCAGTCAGCGGCAGATCGCCACCATCTACAAAACGCTGAACCAGTATCACGTCGTCATGAACCTGACGTCGGATTACACCAGCAACCCGGATGTGCTGCACCAGCTTTACGTGGTGACCGACGCGGGCGCGCAGGTGCCGTTATCCGCTTTTGCGACGTTCAGCGGGGCGAATTCGCCGCTGTCGGTTTCGCATCAGGGCCAGACGGCGACCACGACCATTGCCTTCAACCTGGCGGATGGTTATGCGCTGGAAGATGCGCAGGCCGCGCTGAAAACCGCCATGGCGCAGATTGGTTTGCCGGACACCATTCACGGGAGTTACGCCGGTACGGCGCAGGCATTCGAAGCGCTGACCAAAACCATGCCGTGGCTGATTCTGGCGGCGCTGGCGGCGGTGTATATCGTGCTAGGCGTGCTGTATGAAAGTTACATTCATCCGCTGACCATTCTTTCGACGCTGCCGTCGGCCGGTCTGGGCGCGTTGTTGCTGATGTTGCTGACCAATACTCAGCTGACGGTCATCGCACTGATCGGGATCCTGCTGTTGATCGGTATCGTGAAAAAGAATGCGATCATGATGATCGACTTCGCGCTGGATGCCGAACGACGGCTCGGATTGTCGCCGCAACAGGCGATCACCCAGGCCTGTCTGATGCGTTTTCGTCCGATCCTGATGACCACGCTGGCGGCCTTCTTCGGGGCGTTACCGCTGGCGCTGGGCAGCGGCGGTGACGCAGATCTGCGCAGTCCGCTGGGTCTGGCGATCGCCGGCGGGCTGGCGCTGAGCCAAATCCTTACCTTATTCACCACGCCGGTGGTTTACCTGTATATGGATCGCACCAGCCGCGCGACGCACCGTTTATGGCACCGTTTGCGCCCGCATGCGACACCGCCGGAGGTCAGCTCTAATGACTGATAAAACAATGAATTCTTACCCTGAAGCGAATCCGATGACTCTGCAAAAACCGCGTTCTCCAGTGTTCCGTCTTGTTCCGCTGGCGCTGGCACTTCTGGTCAGCGCCTGTACCGTCGGCCCGGATTACAAGCGGCCTGATGTCGCGATGCCAACGGCATTTAAAGAAGCCAAAGGCTGGACGGCGGCTATTCCGAAAGACAATCAGGCCAAAGGTGAATGGTGGTCGGTGTATCAGGATCCTGAACTGTCATCGCTGCTGACGCAGGTACAAATTTCCAACCAGAACGTCGCGCAGTACGCCGCGCAGTACCGTCAGGCACAGGCGCTGGTGACGCAGGCGCGTTCCGACTTATATCCTTCCGTGGATGCCACCGCCGGCAGCACGCGCAGCGGCACATCGACGTCTGCCACTAACAAACAAACGGCAGAACTGAGCGCCAGCTGGGAACTGGATCTCTGGGGTAAACTGCGCCGGACGGCAGAAGAGCAGGATGCCAGCGCGCAGGCCAGCAAGGCCGATCTGGCTGACGCGACGCTCAGTGCGCAGTCTGAACTGGCGCAGGATTATTTCCAGCTGCGCGTGATGGATCAGCAAATCGCGCTGTACAAACAAAGTATCGATGCGTATCAGCGCTACCTGACCGTGATACAGAACCAGTACGCGGGCGGCAATACCTCGCGCGCCACGCTGGCTCAGGCGCAGACGCAGCTTGAAAGTACCAAAGCTTCCGCACTCGACCTGCAATGGCAGCGCGCGCAGCTGGAACATGCGATTGCGGTGCTGATCGGCAAGCCACCGGCCCAGTTCAGCCTCGCCGCGCGTGACGTGAAACTGAACCTGCCTGCGATGCCGGACGCGATCCCCTCGCAGCTGTTGCAGCGACGTCCTGATATCGCCGCGGCTGAACGCACCATGGCGTCTTCCAATGCCGCCGTCGGTGTGGCGACTGCCGCGTATTATCCTGATCTGACCCTGAGCGCCAGTGGCGGTTTCAGCAGTTCGGCGTTACATAACCTGTTCTCGCTGCCAAACCGTGTCTGGTCTTTAGGCCCGGAACTCAGCCAGACGGTGCTGGATTTCGGCGCCACCCGCGGCAAAGTGGCGCAAGCCGAAGCCGCGTATGACGCCGACGTCGCGAGCTATCGCCAGAGCGTGTTAACCGCGATGCAGGAGGTGGAAGATTATCTGGTCGAGCTGCACACGATCGACACCGAACTTGTTGCCCGCCAGAACGCCGCCGACTCCGCGAAAGAATCCGCGCGCGTCACCAACAACCAGTATCAGGCCGGGATGATCGACTATCTCGACGTTGCCACCACCGAAAACACCAGCCTGACCCAGCAGCAAAGCGTGTTGTCACTGCTCAGCACCCAGATGGTCACCAGCGTTAAGCTAATCGCCGCATTAGGCGGTGGCTGGAACGGGGATGTGGGTAAATAATAAAAACTCGGTCAACTCCCCCTTCCCAGGGGGAGTTGCTGTTTGAGCCCGTTTTACCTGCGGTGAAACAAACCCTTATTTCCCTGCTTTCCTTGCCTTAGCCACGTCGCCCGGCGTGACTTCTGCTGCCTGATTTCCCCAGCTGGCGCGCAGGGTATTGGTAAGATCAGCCGCCTGCTGATCGGTCAGTGTCCAGCCGTAGCCCGGCATGGTGTTGGACATATGTTCTGCCGTCACCGGCGTCCGGGCTCCGTAGAGGATCACGCGCAGTAATGTTTGTGGATCCTCTGAATTGACGGTCAGATTGCCCGCCAGTGCCGGAATGGCAAACGCTTTCCCGTCGCCTTTCACACCGTGGCAGGTCGAGCAGTAGCGCATAAACGTCTGTTGTCCGGCTTGTGTTGCGACGGCTTTTTTGGCCGGTGCCGGTTGCGGCTCAGCTTTCAGGCTGAGCAGATAAACCGCCATGCTGTTAAGATCGTCATCTGTCATAAACTGCGTGCTGTTGGTGATCACTTCTTCCATCGGGCCGCTGACCGCATCATGAGTATTGCGACCGGTTTTCAGCAGCGTCACCAGTTCCGGCTGACTCATTTTCAGGCCGCGCAATGAAGGCGCGGACCAGCCATCCAGTTCGCCGCCGCTGAGAAATGCCCTGTCCTTTTCATCGACGGCTTTCTCCTGTTGCGCCCAGCCACGCGGCGTGTGGCAGGCACCGCAGTGTCCGGCACCCTGCACCAGATAAGCGCCCCGGTTCCATTGCGCGCTCTTATCCGCCTGCGGTATAAACTCACCGTCTTCGAGGAAAACGCTGTTCCACACGCGCAGCGGCCAGCGCATCGACATTGGCCAGCTGATGTCATTTTCGCGATTGGCGACAGCCTGTGGTTTCACCTCCTTCATCAGATAGTCATACAGCGCGCGCATGTCTTTCGCGCTCATTTTCACGTAAGAGGTGTAGGGCATCGCCGGATAGAGCGCATGACCGTCTCTGGCAATGCCTTTACGCATCGCTTTATCGAACTCTTCAAAACTGTAGCTGCCAATACCGTGCTGAATATCCGGCGTGATATTGGTGGAATAAATCTCACCGACCGGCGTGGCGAAACGCACGCCACCGGTCAGATCTTTACCCTGCGGCGACGTATGGCAGGCCGCGCAGTCAGCGGATTTAGCGACATATTCCCCTTCGGACATCGCCATCGAAGAACCCGCCGTGGCCATCAGCGTGGCAAAAATCATCAGCTTTTTCATGCGCTCACCTTCTTCATGGCCGTCAGTTCATTCACTGCCCGCCAGGCCTGATCCACTGCCGAGTTAGCGTACGGGCTCCAGTCGGAATCTGAATTGGCGATGGTGATACGTCCGACCGGTGTACGCGCCAGATGAATGGTTTTCTGCGATTGTTCTTCGTCGTCGAACATCCCGCTGAGGAAATAGGAATAGCCGTGCGACCAGCGGTTGACGGTGATCGCCATGATGTCGCGCTGATGGTCAAAACCGGCTTCACCGAACATGCCCTGAAGCTGATCGCGGATCATCTTTTCATGCACATCGAACGAGGTGCCAAGCAATAACGCGCGCCCCTTACGCGACTGTTCGCGCGGGCTGAGGCCGCTGCCCGGCAGTGTTGGCACGTAAACCATATGCAGGCCAATCGGCTGATTCGGGTCGCGCGGATGCTGATAACCGCCCATATCCACCGGATAATCCAGCTTCACGCGACTGTAAGGCGCGGCGGGGGAGTAAATCTCATGGACGCCGAGTTTAATAAACGGCTGCCAGTTGCGGATCACCACTTTCGAATAGACCAGCGGCGCTTTAACGTTTTCTTTCAGTGCGGCTTTCTGCGCTTCAGGAATTTCCGGCACCAGATACGGGATCATCATATTGTATCCGGCCATCACCGCCTGACCGGCGCGAACCCGGTGGAGCGTGCTGCCGGTCATGTACGTCACTTCTACCGCCAGTTTACCTTCGTGTTCGACATTGGCGACATGCATCCCGGTGCTGTTCAGACGCAGACGCACCGGCTGCCCGGTTTTATCCAGCTGGCTGTAATCGAATTTCGCCAGCACGATATCTTCCATCGTGTTACCCGGCGCCACGTCCGGGATCAGATGGCGAACCATCAGTCGTGCTAAACCGGCATTGCCGTCCGGAAAGTGGAAAATATACGGCTCGTCGAGATCGGCCAGAGACTCGGCATCCAGCGGAGGTAATCCCATGCCCTCGAGCCCCGGCAGGGCGCAGATGCGGGCGTCGCTGCAAGAGGTGGCATCAATTCCGACCGCCTGAAAATCGTTGGTACGCTGCTGGAAATAGCGGATAGCGATTTCGCTCAGCCCGACTTTTTCGCGCAGGAACTGGGTATAACTGTGCCCGTCGACCCAGGCGATTTTTTCTTCCTGACTCATGCCGTGCAGATAATCTTTCGATTCAGTGTGCAGGTCGATCAGCGCCTGACGGTCTGATTCCGGCAGCGGGAAATCGCTGATGAATGCAGTAATATCGCGGCCATTGAGGCGATCGGGTGGAATATCATCCGCCACAGCCCGTCCCGGATCGCCGCTGACAATTTTATCGACACCGAAGTTTTTCCGGTCGAAATACACCCCGCGGCTCAGGTGCAGATCAGGATAAAACGTCTGATCAAAGTCTTTCGCCATCTTCTCGATATCGACGTTCAGGGTTTTCAGCAGACCCATTGCTACCGGACTGAAATTGGTGCGCGGCGACTGGAAGGACTCGCTGCCGCCGTAGCCCAGCAGCATTTTATCTTCGACGTGGAATTCATTACGCTTGGCGTGGCCGCCGAAATCATCATGGTTATCGAGCAGCAAAATACGCTGATCTTTACCGTGCTGTTCCTGCCAGAAACACGCCGCCGCAAGCCCGCTGATCCCGGCCCCGACCACCACCAGATCAAACTCATCCTCAACAGGCAAACCGGAAGGCTCGACCTTTTTGCCTTCGCGCCCGAGGATATGCGCCGCTTCGTAAGAACCCTGATGATTACCACGCAACCCGGTGAGGGAAGGCGGGTAATACAACGACTGCGTGGCCGTTTGCGGCGAAGCCCGGAGCGCCTCAAACGGAGTCATACCGGCAGTGACCGTAATAGCCACACCGTTGAGAAAATCACGACGAGTGATGCCCATATTGTTTCCTTAAAATTTACACCATCAACCCGCGCGGAAGCCGCACGGCAAAAGCTTTTCGCTCAAAAATTGTCTAAATATTTTAACAAATTTAACATAAAGAAACACTTAGCGAGCGTGACGGCAGGCGCAAATGAGGAAACAAGGGGAGTTCACCGGTAACAAATTTCTGAAAATTCCATTTTTAAAGGTTCCCGAATGGTTTGTGAAAACATACGGGCATAACGTATTGCCTCACTTTTTAAAAAGGAATTTATCAGAATGGCAATCCCGGCATATTTATGGCTTAAAGACGACGGTGACGACTCAAACGATCAGTTCTGGATAAAGTGTGGTATCGATTATGCAAAAAGAACGGGGTTTTAAAAAACGCTATGCTTTGGTGCCTGTACTTTTTGCGTTTATGTTAATCGCATGGGTCATTCACTTTCTTAAATTTTCAGTGGAAGAGGAGTTATATAAGAAGGTTAAAGTGAATAATCTGGTCACCTTATATATAACCCAGGCCAGCGCCGGAGCAATGACGTCATTTTCGTACCACTATTATTTGTATGATGCGACGAAAAGTGAGGCTGATTTTATGGCTCACATTGATGATCAAAGGGCATTCATGGTCACATCTGACAGCAAGGCCACGGCCACAGCCAACAATGATCATCTATATCTTCGCGTTCGTGGCGATATATCCTCATTCGATAATGGAAGCTATAAAGTTATTGTGCATCTGGACGCTTCGCCTTATTAAAATAAAGACAGCGGGGCTTTTAAAAAAAGATTGGAATGAAGGCCGCAGCACTGGTGTGAGAAAAATATCATCACCGCATTTGCAGATACTCTCAGTACGGCTCCTCCCCCTGCGAAGGGGGAGGTTGGGTGGGGGTATTAAAGACAACTCGGTGTGACATGTTCAACGATTCAAAACAGAAAGAATTACGCAAGGATCTGCGGGGAAATCTTACTTATCCAGAGTTTGTTTTATGGCAGGCGATCCGGTGTAAAGCGCTGGGTACTAAATTTCGCCGTCAGCATGGGATCGGGCGCTATATCGTCGATTTTTACGCCGGAGAGGTGAGGCTGGTGGTTGAGCTGGATGGTGAAAGTCATTTCAGTGAGAAAGGGATGGCAGCGGATAAAATCAGAACGGACTTTCTGTGTGATTCAGGAATGAAAGTTATCCGGTTTACGAATCTTCAGGTTATGCAGGAATTACCTGAAGTTCTTGAGCATTTGAGAAATGAAATTATGCGTCGAAAGACAATGTTAACTTTCTGATTTTATTTTTAATACCCCCTCCCAGCCTCCCCCTTCGCAGGGGGAGGAGTTAAAAGCCCGATCGGCTTCCTCTCCTGCGAAGGGCTGGGGTGGGGTGGGGTATTAATGGTTACTCGGTGAAAAAATTCCCACCAAAATAATTTTTATCAGTATTTAGCTCAGCTAACTCATCAATATTAAATTTCATCTTATCTATCAATGACCTGAACACTATTCCTCCGGTTTTATCCCGTTTTGGGATAATTTTTCACCCGCTGACTGGCATCAGGCAGACATCATTGCGGCATTGCGTAAACGGGGCACGACATTGGCCGCGATATCGCGCAACGTGGGATTGAGTTCATCCACGTTGTCGAATGCCCTGTCTCGCTCATGGCCAAAAGGGGAGAAGATTCTGCGATGAGTATTTTTACGGGATGATGAGTCTACGGGTTTAAAAAAACGCCGGCTTCCGTCGGCGTTTGCGTTAATTCAAAACCTACTCCTTCCATCCCCCGCCCAGCGCTTTATACAAACTGATGTCCTGATTCAGTTGGGCAAGTTGTGTGGTGATCAGCGTTTGCCGGGCTGAGTACAGCGAGCGTTGCGCGACCAGTACGCTCAGATAATTATCTATACCGCCTTTAAAGCGCATCTGCGAAAGATCGTAGTTGCGCTGGTTGGCGTCGGCGTCCTGCTGGCGCGCCAGAAGTTCGTCTTTATAAGTCGCCTGACCGGCTAAACCATCAGACACTTCTTTGAACGCCGTCTGAATCGCTTTTTCATAGTTGGCGATATCAATTTTTTTGGTGTCTTTGGCGATGTCGAGATTGGCCTGATTCACGCCGCCGTCGAAGATTGGAATGTTGATCGAGGGCATAAAGGACCACGCGCCGGTGCCTCCGTCGAACAGTTTACTCAGACTGCCGCTTTCAGAACCGGCGGTGCCGGTCAGTGTAATGCTCGGGAAGAAAGCAGCACGCGCTGCGCCGATGTTGGCGTTGGCCGCTTTCAGCGTATGTTCCGCTGCAATAATATCGGGGCGGCGGGTCAGCAGATCAGACGGTAAGCCAGCCGGTGTCTGCGGGAATTTCCAGTCCTGTTGCAGGGTGGCGTCCGCCAGCAGACGCGGTGGAATGGTGGTGCCAACCAGCAGCGTCAGCGCGTTCACGTCTTGCCGTACCTGGCGCGTGTACTGCGCGATATCGGCCTGCGCCGCGCGTACCGTGGTTTCGGCCTGCACCAGATCCTGAGAGGTGCTGATGCCGGAGTCGTAACTGCGTTTGGTCAGCTCGTAGGATTTGTTCTGGCTGTTGGCGGTATTGATCGCCAGTTTCAGCAGGTCGTTATCCGCCGCCAGACTCAGGTAACCGGAAGCCACTTCAGACACCAGCGAGATTTGCGTTGCGCGCTGCGTCGCTTCGGTGGCGAGATAGGTTTCCAGCCCCTGATCACGCAGGCTGCGCACGCGGCCAAACAGGTCAACTTCATAAGACGTCACGCCCAGATTGGCGCTGTATTGCTGATATGTTACCGGTCCGGTGCTTTGCGTCGAATACAATCCGCCCGGCAGATGCTGGTTGGTTTCACCGGCGCTGGCGTCGAGGGTCGGCAGCAGCGCGGCGCGGTCAATCTGGAAGGCCGCGCGGGCGGTATCGACGTTTAACGCCGCGACCCGAAGGTCGCGGTTATTCGTCAGGGACATACCAATCAGCTGGTTCATCGCCGGCTGACTGAAGAACGCTTTCCAGCCGATATCCTGTGCGGCACCGGTTTTGGCACCGTCCCAGCTGCTGGCGACCGGCAGCGCAGGGCGCTGATAATGCGGCTCCATCGTACAGCCCGCCAGCAGGGTGAGTGTAAACGCGCCGATAAGTGACAGCGCGAAATGCGATTTATTCATGGTGTGTTGCCTCAGACGCAGGAAGCGCCTTGTCATGTTTTTTCGATTTGCGGGTGAACAGATTCACAATCGTCACGTAGAACATCGGGACGAAGAAAATCGCCAGGAAGGTCGCCGTAATCATCCCGCCAACCACGGCGGTACCGATGGAATGCTGGCTGCCTGCGCCCGCACCGCTGGAAATCGTCAGCGGGAATACACCCAGAATAAAGGCCATCGAGGTCATGATGATTGGCCGGATACGCAGTTTGGCCGCTTCAATCGCCGCTTCCGTAACCGACATGCCTTCGTTCTCATGCAGCTCTTTGGCGAACTCGACAATCAATATGGCGTTCTTTGCCGCCAGTCCGACGGTGGTTAACAGGCCGACCTGGAAGAAGACGTCGTTGGATAATCCGCGCAGCAATACCGCGCCGATGGTGCCTAAGATCCCAAGCGGAACCACCAGCATGACCGAGAACGGAATCGACCAGCTCTCGTAAAGTGCCGCCAGACACAGGAACACCACGATCATCGACAGGGTATAAAGTGCCGGAGTTTGTGAGCCGGAAAGCTTTTCTTCATAGCTCAGGCCGTGCCATGCCACTTTGTAACCCGGTGGCAATTTGGCCGCGATTTCCATTACCGCGTCGTTGGCGTCGCCCGAGCTGTAGCCCGGTGCCGGTGCGCCCATCAGTTCGACGGAGGACACGCCGTTAAAACGCTCGTAACGCGGTGAACCGTAAACCCATTTACCGCTGCCAAAGGCGCTCCACGGCACCATATCGCCGCTGGAATTTCGGAAATACCAGTTGTTTAAATCTTCCGGCGTGACACGCGAAGCCGCCTTGCCCTGGATGTAAACGCGCTTCACGCGGTTGTTGTACATGAACTGGTTCACGTACGCCGAACCCCAGGCCGCCGACAACGTATTGTTGATGTCGTCGAGGCTCAGACCCAACGCCTGTGCGCGTTCATCGTCAATTTCCAGCTGATATTGCGGCTCATCTTCCATGCCGTTAGGACGCACAGCGGTCAGGCGTTTGTCCTGTGACGCCAGTTGCAGGAACTGGTTACGTGCGGCCATCAGCGCGGCGTGACCCTTGCCGTTGGTGTCTTGCAGGAAGAAGTCGAAGCCGGTGGCGTTACCCAGTTCCATGACCGCAGGAGGAACGAAAGCAAACACGCGGGCGTCTTTGATGGTGGCGAAATGCGCCATTGCACGACCCGCCAGCGCCTGAACTTTCTGCGCCGCGTCCGGACGTTTCGCCCAGGTTTTCAGCTGCACAAAGGCGATACCGACGTTCTGCCCGCGACCGGCGAAGCTGAAGCCGTTGGCGGTGAACACCGACGACACAATCCCGCCTTCTTTATCCATCAGGTATTCACGGACGTTATCGAGCACTTCCTGCGTACGTTGTGATGAGGCGTTGGCCGGCAATGTGGCCTGAACCAGCATCACGCCCTGGTCTTCATCCGGCAGGAAAGTGGTGGGCACGCGGATAAACATAAAGCCGGTGGCAATCACAATCAGCAGGTAAATCAGCATAAACAGACGACGGCGGGAGATGACCGTGCCGACGGCGCGGGTGTAATGCATCGCGCCTTTGTCGAAATTACGGTTAAACCAGCCCGCAAAGCCTTTCTGCGATTTCTCCTCGTCGTTGTGTCTGATGATGGTGGCACACAGCGCCGGGGTGAAAATCAGTGCCATCAGAACCGAAAGCGCCATCGCGGAAACGATAGTGATGGAGAACTGGCGGTAAATGATCCCGGTCGAGCCGCCGAAGAATGCCATCGGCACTAATACCGCCGACAGCACCAGTGCGATCCCGAACAGGGCGCCCTGAATCTGTTTCATCGACTTAATCGTGGCTTCTTTGGGCGATAACTTTTCTTCCGTCATCACACGTTCGACGTTTTCCACCACCACGATGGCATCATCCACCAGCAGGCCTATCGCCAGTACCATCCCGAACATGGTCAGGGTGTTAATGGAATACCCCGCGGCCGCCAGAATCCCGAACGTCCCGAGCAGAACGACCGGCACCACCAGCGTGGTGACCAGCGTGGCGCGCAGGTTTTGCAGGAACAACAGCATGACGCAGAACACCAGCACGATGGCTTCGATAAGCGTTTTCACCACTTCTTCAATGGAAGCGCTGACCACCGGCGCAGTCTGATACGGGAACTCGACTTTCACGCCCGCAGGCAGGGAATCCTCCAGCCCGGCGACGGTGGCTTTCACCGCTTTGTCGGTATCCAGCACGTTCGCGCCGCTCGCCAGACGCAGGGCGATAGCGGTAGAAGGACTGCCGTTAAAGGTAGATGAGATGGAATAACTTTCCGGCCCCAGATCCACATTCCCGACATCACTCAGACGTACCTGCGAGCCGTCAGCGTTCACTTTCAGCAGCACGTTTTTGAACTGGTTAATGCTGTCGAAACGGGTTTTGCCGATGATGGTGGCGCTGAGTTTGCTGTCTTTCACCGTCGGCAATCCGCCGAGAGAACCGGAAGACACCTGCACGTTTTGCGCTTCGATGGCGGCGCTGACATCACTTGGGATCAGCTGATATTTATAGAGTTTCGCCGGGTCTAACCAGATACGCATCGCATACTCTGAACCGAGCACCAGGAAGTCGCCGACGCCTTTGGTACGGACAATCGGGTCTTCAAGTTTGGTGACCAGCAGGTTACTCAGATCCGAGTTACTCATTTTGCCATCAGTTGAAATCAGGCTGACCAGCAGCATGAAGTTGGCCTGATATTTGGCAATACGGATCCCCTGATTGACCACTTCGGTCGGCAACTGCGATTCGGCCAGAGACACTTTGTTCTGCACCTGAACCTGCGCGATATCCGGGTTAGTCCCCTGATCGAAGGTGGCGATAATCGTGGCACTGCCGTCGCTGTTACTTTGCGATTCGATGTAACGCAGGTTATCCAGCCCGTTAAGTTGCTGTTCAATAACCTGAACGACGGTGTTCTGCGCGGTTTCCGCCGAAGCACCCGGATAGGTGACGCTGACGGAAATCGCCGGAGGCGCGATATTCGGATACTGGTTGATCGGCAGTTTCATGATCGACAGCGCACCGGCGATCATGATGACAATGGCGACCACCCAGGCGAATATCGGGCGATTAATAAAGAAAGTAGACATTCAGCTCACCTATTGCGCGGAAGGATCGGTCATCGCGAGATTAGCCTGTTCGGCAGGGGCGCTGGCTTTGCGCTCGGTGGCATTCACTTTGGCGCCAGGCCTGACGTTTTGTAATCCGTCGGTGATCACTTTATCGCCGTCGTTCAGCCCCTGATTTGCCAGCCAGTAGCCATTCATCATCTGGCCGGTGGTGACGGAACGCTGTTCGACGGTGTTATCGGCTTTCACCACGTAAACGTACGGTGCACCTTTCACGTCGTGCATGATCGCTTCCTGCGGCACGAGGATCCCTTTGTCATCTACGCCCTGTTGCAGCTCGGCGTGAACAAACATGCCTGGCAGTAATTCGTCGTGCGGATTCGGGAATGAGGCGCGCAGCGTCACGGAACCGGTGCTTTGCGAAACCGTCACTTCTGAGAATTCCAGCTTGCCCGGCAGCGCGTATTTACTGCCATCTTCCAGCGTCAGCGTGGCCTGTGCGGCGTTTTCACCGGCCGACTGTAATTTGCCGGAAGCCAGCGCGCGACGCAGTTTGAGTAAATCCTGTGAGGATTCACTGACGTCCACGTAGATAGGATTCAGCTGGTCAATCGTGGTCAGATACGCCGTCTGGCCACTGGTCACCAGCGCCCCTTCGGTATACAGCGAGCGTCCGATGTGGCCTGAAATCGGCGCGTAAACTTTGGTGTATTGCAGATTGACGCGGGCGGTTTCGACATCGGCGGCGGCTTCGCGCTCGGCAGCTACGGCGTCGTCATACTGCTGACGGCTGACTGCCTGCGCTTCGACCAGCGGTTTGTAACGGCGCGCGGTGGCATCGGCGCTTTTCCATGTCGCCATCGCGCGGTCATAGGCCGCCTGATAAGTGGCGGGGTCAATCTGATAAAGCTGCTGACCAGCTTTGACTTCGCTACCTTCCACAAACAGACGTTTCTGGATCACGCCATTGACCTGCGGGCGAACTTCGGCGCTGCGCACCGCGATTGTGCGGCCGGGCAGGCGGGTAGTTAACGTGACGGGCTGGCTGTGCAGAGTGACGACATTGACCGCAGGCACTTGTGCCGCCGGAGAGGCAGAACCGGCGGAACCATCACATGCGGAAAGCAGTACAACCGTACTGACAGAAAGAAACTTCAGGCGCATAGAATTCACTCTTTTTGGGGAATTGAGAATAACCGTTCTCAACAAGTCCCCCACTATACGAGAGCGCCACAATTCGCTGTGTAAGGTTATTGTCATGACGCATGTTGCGATGTTTCAAAATGGAAGGTAAATGTTGCGGCATAACCCCTTGTATCATTGAGGTTTTAATCTTTTCGTGCAGTCGCAAAGGGCAGGTTATTTGTTACTTAGCAAACTAACCAATAGGCCTTAAGCGGGATTTATAGCAGATTCATCTGAACGTAAATGAATTGTTGTCGCGCGGCGAAGTGTGATCTGGATCAAACAAATTTATACATTTTAACCTGCCGTTTACCAGAAAAGGCTGAAGGTTCTTCCCGTCTGCCGTTACCTTAAGACCCGAGAGCGAGCAGTTCTCACATTTGCTTGTTGCCAGCCGCTCTGAACGACGGCCAGTTGCAACCCCCGTGCCCACAGTCCGATGTGGGCTTTTTTTTGTCTGAATATCTCGTCTTTTACCGCTTTCTCGCTGTGCTGCTTCACACTATCAAAAAAATCCATTCCCAAATGACTGGCCACAGTATCAATATTTCTGCCATTTCGACATGATAAGTATAACGTTATAGTAGAACGTTATACTTGAGTTAACGAACTAATTAATAGGGATATTTACTAATGAAGATGTTTTCAGGTTTTGTAAAATCGTTGTCGAAACTGTCCATGATAGGCAGGGCGCTTATGCTGCCCATTTCATTGCTTCCTGCGGCGGGACTTTTGCTGGCTTTTGGTGACCGCTTTCATTTACCTCTGATGATGAATGCGGGCGGTGTCATTTTTGACAATCTGCCACTGCTATTTGCGATTGGTTCCGCCGTCGGATTAGCCGCAGAATCAGGTATTGCTGCCTTATCGGCCGCTGTCTCTGTGTTAACCATCAACGTCACGATGGGGACGCTCCTGCATATCACGCCGGAAATGGCGGCTGCCGGGGGGAAATATGCGATGGTGCTTGGGATACCGACCCTGCAAATGGGGGTCTTCGGTGGACTGATTTCCGGCATTCTTGCGGCATGGTGTTACAACAAATTCAATACATTGCAATTGCCTGAATTCCTGGGTTTTTTCTCCGGAAAACGTTTTGTGGCTATCGCGACGGCATTTCTGTCTTTCTTGTTGGGGATGGGACTGCCCTGGGTCTGGTCATACATCCAGTCAGGGATTGACGGGCTTTCTGTAGTGGTCAATGGCGATAATCAGGTGTTATCGACCTTTATTTTCGGCACAGTCGAACGTGCACTTATCCCGTTGGGCCTGCATCACATTTGGTATCCTTCCTTCTGGTATTCATTTGGTGAATACACCACACAAACGGGGCAGGTCATTCACGGTGATCAGACAATTTGGTTCAAAATGCTGGAGGAAGGGGTTAAATCTTTTAGCAGCGATAGCTACCAGAATGCTGGCAAATTTATGCAGGGTGAGTTTCCGCTGATGTTGTTTGCATTGCCGGCGGCTTGTCTGGCGATGTATCACGAAGCCAATACAAAAAATAAGAAAATTGCTTTCGGTATTCTGTTTTCTGCTGCCCTGACGTGTTTCCTGACGGGGATCACCGAGCCTGTTGAATTTACTTTTATTTTTGTTGCGCCTGTGTTGTATGTCTTCAACGCATTGATGGCGGGTGTCTCTTATATGTGCATGTATCTGCTGCATGCGCATATTGCTAAATCCTTCTCCGCGGGCTTAATCGACTACATTTCTTTTGGCATTTTACCGTCTCTGAATGACTACCAGACCCACTTCCTCAGCGCCGTGTTCGTGGGGATCCCGATGGCGATCATTTACTATTTCACTTTTCGTTTTGTTATCCGACGTTTTGATATTAAAACACCGGGCCGTACAGAGGTGATGGTGAATTGTGATGACAAAACAGATACGGAAATTTCTCATGAAATTATAACGTTACTGGGCGGTCAGGAAAATATTCTGTCCATCAGTGCCTGCATAACACGCTTACGTCTGGAGATAGCAAAGAGTGAGTTAGTCAATAAAGATGGCCTGAATCAGGTCGGTGCCAGAGGCGTAGTCTTTGTCGGAGACAAAGGCATACAGGTGATTTTTGGTGCAAGGGCGCAATTTATTGCCCAGACAATGTCTGAAATCACGCTTAAGCCCTAGGATGAGACGGGCCACCTCTGCTGGCCCGGTTATTCCTTTCGATACGTCATGCCGGCAACCCCGTAACCCTGAAATACCTGGGCATTCTGTGAGACAATTGGACAATAACGTTCGGGATCCTCAGGGAGGCCGCATGCCATCGATTGAGAAGAACAAAAGCAGCAAGAGGCCTGATGAAAAAAGTAAACATTACTGATGTCGCGAAACGGGCGGGCGTCTCTGTTTCAACCGTTTCTCTGGTATTGCGCCAGAAAGGAAAAATCTCTGAAGCGACTATCGGGAAAATCCGTTCGGCTATCGACGAACTCGGTTATGTCCACAACGTAGCTGCGGCGAACCTGCGCTCGAATACTTCTAATCTTATCGGTCTGATTATCGATGATTTTAGCGATACGTTTTCTCTGAAGGTTATGGCCAGCATTGTGCGTAATCTTGAGCTTCAGGGGTATATGGTATTTCTGGGTCAGCCACAAAATGATGAATTAACGCTACGCCACTGCCTGAGATCCTTCCTACAGCAGGGTGTTGCCGGCGTTATTTATCTCACTTGTGATCATTTGTCGAAAAAGATCCCGGATCCGGTTATTGAAAGTCATTTACCCGTTGTGATTGTTTCAAAATCAGGTGTAGAAGGTGCTCAGGATAGTGTCGAATGCAATAATCGTGAAGCGGGGATCAATATTACCCGTTATCTTATTGAGCGTGGTCATCGTGGTATTGCTTATCTTGGCGGAAATAAACGCTGCCTGATCCGTGAAGATCGATTGCAGGGATATCGCTATTCATTAGCGCAATATGGTTTGCCGTTTCGCGAAGATTGGCTTCCCGAATGCGAAGAGAGTACTTTTGCCGCCTCCGCAGCCGTGGGCGACTTATTGAAAAAATACAATAATATTACTGCGATTTTATGCCATTCACCTTCTGCAATCATTGGATGTATAAACGGAGCGCATCGTATCGGGCGCACCATCGGGAAAGATATTTTTCTCTCGCAACAAATTTCGGTAGCAGGGTTTGAAGATATGATGCATATCAACCTGACTTCTCCTTCCCTTACGTATGTTTCATCTCCCGGCGAAGAAGCAGGATACGAAGCGGCATCGCTTATCATTAAAAAAATCAAAGAACCGGCCCAGGATTTTCAGAGAATTGTTATTTCCAGTCAGCTGGTTTTACGCGAATCGGCTTAAGCTGGAATATCTCAAAAAAATACCAGCTCATGGTGAGCTGGTATTCATTATTGACAGCATTGTAAATTATGCTAATACGCAATAATCTGCGGTGCAACTGGTGTCTTTGGTTATTGATTTATACTTTGCCTTATCCAGAGTATAAATAATAAAGTCATTATTTTTATTCAAGTCAGCCTCATAATCATCCGTGTACTGAGTGCGATAATGGGCATCGAAAATTTCATGCATATGGGTATTTTTATACTGGCCAGGCTGGCAGGGCATGCCCAGAGACGTCAGGCCATTACCGGTACGGGCATTGAGTTTGTCGAATTCAACGAAGCGTTGATCAGTATTATCTGAAGTGTAGGGTTCATCTTCAACAAATACAATTTGAGCTTTGGCATTATCACCCACCAGGAATGCCGCATGCAGCATAGCTTCGCGAACGTTGAAATGGTCTACGTGGCTTCCATTGGCGATTAAGCACAGGATGGTGGTATTTTCCTCCTGAAGCATCCACATATATTGCGTAATCAGACGATTATACATGTCGATTTCTTCAGGACGGAATGTAGAGAAATCTCCCCACGAACCCCCACCTGCGGTCATAGGGCCTGAATAGCCGCGAATTGGTGCATCCCACTCGCCGATGATCCCCTGTCGCCAGTTATAACTCCCCCCAAAGAGATCATTACAGCCCAGCGTATCTTCTTCGATGCGTGCCTGAGTGACGCGTTGAATTTGCTCCTCAGACAGCAGGCCTTCCTGATAATTTGCAAAGAAGTTTGTGCGACTGCAAGAGACAAAGACGCGCGTTACGGTTGTTAAAACCCCACGGGCGAGGGCTTCGATAACAAAGTTGCCGCAGCCCAAAATGGTATCGTCGTGATGAGGGACAACCATAATCAGGTTATCGCCAGCTTTCAGCGGGAATTCATCAGCAGTTACAGTTTTTACGGTGTTCATAGTTAGTCCTTTAATTTTAAATTGACAACCATTTCAAAAATGGTTGGTTATTATTGTCCGTAATATAGGCAGTACTAAGGCGTATCAGTTCATGAGATATCTAATATCTTAGAATTAATAAGTTTTCGCCGTATAATGCTCATTACGAACGTTAGGTTGCAATTCCTCTTTGAGGGATTACATCACTTCATTATGGATAGTCTTTTCTTGATAGTTCAAAATGTGTGCCATCGTTTAAATCATCCCATTTACCTCCCCATTCAATTTCAATTGACAGTGTTTTTGATAATTCAGAAACTATGTTGGCTATCGCCTGATAATATTTGAACTCCCAGGATATTGCATTGTTTGGCAGAGCAAAGATATCAACGGCATGACCCGTAATATGCCGACTGTTATTGGTCAATGATCTTCCTTTCGCGACCAGCTCAAGTTGTCTCTTTTTATTTCTGAGGCCTTCAGAAATTCCAAAATCGACAGGGGATAATGCTAAGGCTTTTCTCATGATTATGCATAAATCAGGGTGTACACCTTTCAGATTATCTTCTGAGCTCTTACTGAATTTAAAATGTTCCATGTTAGCCTTCTGTTAACCTCCTCCAGTAATAATCCAAAGCGGCAACACCCATAGCACCAGATATACCGCATATTGCCAGAGTGGTATGAAATCCCGATCCCATACTTTCTGATAGGAGTCCGGCAACGACGCCTGTAAATGCAGATATAATAACCTGTGCGATTACCGCCACAAAACTCCGGCATATTTTCCCAGAACGTACATCTATAATGTATCTGACCACGCCACCCCAGGCAGCGAATATAAAAATGTATAGCCAGCTTACAATGTTATTATTGGATGGATCTCTCCACGGCAAGGTATGACTCCCTTTTATATCAGTTGATGGTGGTGGAAATATATTATTCTGTTTTTGTTAAATCAGTATTTATTTCGTTCTTAACAATGAGAGAAGAATAACTATTGCACCATAATGATTCGTGATCATTGTCACAATTTTCTACACCAATAGATTTTAACGATCGATTAACGCGTTACGGTAAGTTTTTTATTGTTGATGATTATTTAATTATTCATATCAATGATGTTTTTAAGTTATTTACTATTGGAAAGTAGATACTCTTAATCCATTCGTTGATTTTCATTTGTTGGATATATTTATTTTTAAGGTTTCTACGTCATAAAGTTAATGATGGTCTTTACTTATTCCACTATTTAAACCTGAAGGGGGCTTGTGGGCTGAACACCCTCCCGTATGTTCATCTGCATCTTTTACCGCTGCACTCATAGTCCTCTGAAGATCCCATTCCCACTCTTCTTTTACCGCGCAAAACTGTGATCTCTTTCATACTCCTGACTTCTATGTCTATACAACTATACATTCTGTGACTTAACTCAATTAACGGCTTATTTTTAGCCACCCAATTGAGGGATTTCAGATGATTAAACTTGGCAGCAAAATTCACGACCTGGGCAAAGCCCTGATGACGCCTATCTCGGTGATTGCCGCCGCCGGGATCTTCTTAGGGCTGGCGGCCGCGTTACAGAATCCGGCGGTGACCGGCGAAGCCTTTACCCAGATGAAAACTTTGCAGCTGGTGATCGGGTTTATCCGTCAGGTTTCCGGCGCATTGTTCGCCAATCTTCCGCTGTTTTTTGCCGTTGCTACCGCGATGGGTCTGGCCAATGCAGAAAAGGCCACGGCGGCCTTTTCCGCAGTGATCGGCTTTGTCGGGCTACACGTCGGGGTGAATTACAGTTTGCTGGCCCAGGGGATTTCACCGGACACCATTACCGTTGCGAAGCTCACCGCAAAGGGCATGACCGAAAGTAACGCGATGATTTACGCTGCCGAATTCACCAACACGCTGGGGATTTTCACCTACAACATGAGCGTGCTGGGCGGTGTGCTGGTCGGGCTCATCACCATGTGGCTGCATAACCGGTTTTATACGATTGTGTTGCCGACGGCGATTGCCTTCTTCGGCGGGCGTCGTTTCGTGCCGATTATTACCATCCTCGTGCTGCCGGTTGTCGGCGTCATTATGTCGCTGATCTGGCCGACGATTGCGCTGGGTATTCAGTGGGTTGGCGAACTGATTGGCCGCACGGGAGAAATCGGGACGTTCATTTATGCAACGTCGGAACGTCTGCTGATCCCGACGGGGTTGCATCACATCATCAACGAAACCGTGCGTTTCACGCCGATTGGCGGGGTAACGACGGTGGATAATCAGAGCATTGTCGGTGCGCTGAATATCTTTAATGCCGCACTGGCCGATCCGGGGATGATCCCGGACGCCGTTACGCAGCAGGCGACACGGTTCCTGGCGCAGGGGAAAATTCCGGTCATGATGTTTGGCCTGCCGGCCGCTGCGCTGGCGATGTATCACTGCGCGCGCCCCGAACATAAAGGCCGTGTGAAAGCGCTGATGCTGGCGGGCGGACTGGCGTCATTTACCACCGGGATCACCGAGCCGCTCGAGTTCTGCTTTATCTTCGTCTCGCCGGTGCTGTATATCCTGCATGCGGTGCTGACCGGGCTTTCGTTCGTACTGATGCAGATGCTGCATGTGATGATCGGTAACGTGCAGGGCGGGGCGATCGACTTCCTGATCTTCGGCGTACTGGGCGGCAGCAAAACGCACTGGTGGTATCCGCTGATCCTCGGGATCATCTATGCACCGGTTTACTACTTCAGTTTCCGCTGGGTTATTTTACGCATGCAGGTGAAAACGCCGGGGCGTGAAGATGAAAATGATGCCGAAGAACGTGCAAAACCGGCGCAGGGAACCGGCGAGAAAACCAAAAATATTATTATCGGTCTGGGAGGCGAGGGAAATATTACCGCCGTCGACTGCTGCTTTACCCGTTTACGGGTGAAGGTCAAAGATATGGCTCAGGTGCAGGACGGCACGTTAATGAAAACCGGTGCGGCAGGTGTGAAACGGATCACCGAAACGGATGTTCACGTTATTTATGGCCCGCAGGTTGAACAGGTGGCGAATCTGGTGAAGGCGGAGTTGTCAGGAATAGCCTGATGGCCGCTAGCTTTTAACTTTGGCATGGACGCTGAAGCTGTAATTTTTCTGGTTGTAGTAGACGTCGGAAACTTCAAACAGCGTGCCGTCGGTAAACGACACCACGGCGTGCGAATGCAGCACCGGCTGGTCGCGCGACAGATTCAGTGCCAGGCGGATTTCATTGGAAGGTAGTTCGGCGGAAATCAGTTTTGTGCTGCCCGCAGGCTGAAAACCTTTGGATCGCAGATAGGCGTATTTCGACGATGTCATCGCCGCGCGGCTGATATCCGGTAGGTTATCGGCGCGCATCCAGCATTGTTCATACACGAACGGCTCATCGCCCAGCAACCGCAGGCGGATCATAAAATAGACGTCCGTTCCCGCCGGGATATTCAGCTCGCGGGCGATTTCGTCGCTGGCGGGCGTCCGGCGAAATTCCAGTACCTGATTTTCGATGCGCTGATTATTTTCCTGCGCGACTTCGCTGGCGGTCAGATGGCGGTCGAGCGGCAGAATGATTTTTTCCTGCCTTGCGGGCCCGACGACAAACGTGCCGCGCCCGCGAAAACGGGCGACCTGACCCTGACGCACCAGATAGTCCACCGCTTTGCGTGCGGTCATGCGGGATACGCCGTAGATTTCGCACAGCGCCGCTTCCGTCGGGATCGGGTCACCGGCTTTGATTTCGCCTGCGCTGATTTTCTCGGTAAGTTGCTGCTCGATTTGCAGGTAAAGCGGTATGAACGAGTTTTTATCTATTTTCATCAGACCTGAACCTCCGGATTTAAAGAAAGTCACTTAAGGATAATTGTATAGTCAGGTATACATTTGAACCAGGCAGACTGTTGATTTTCTGCGCGAAATGGGTTTCAGCACACAAAAAAGAAAGGTTGCTGACATCAGCAACCTTTCTGTATTTCGAAACCACAGGACGGTGGTGTCAGATTTTATTCAGCCAAAATCGCCGAAGCGGTGAATCCGCACGGGCCGTTTTCCTGATTCTTGAACTGCCAGCAATGCTGATGATATTTTGCCACCGTGCTGCGGTGCGCGACGCTGATTACCGAGGTTTCCGGCAGTTCGCTCAGCAGCAGCGAATAAACCCGGTGTTCAGTTTCTTCATCCATTGCGCTGGTCGCTTCATCAAGGAACAGCGTATCAGGCTTGATCAGCAGGGCGCGCGCGAACGACAGACGCTGTTGCTCGCCCGGCGACAGGCGCTGGCTCCAGTTGGCGTAGTCATCCAGCACTTCAGTTTTCGCCAGATGCGGCAGACGGCATTGTTCCAGCACGCGCTGCAACTGCTCGTCGGTGTATTCGCGGTCAGTGTCCGGATAACTCAGCGCATCGCGCAACGTCCCGATCGGGATATAACTGCGCTGTGGCAGGAACAGATAGCGCTTACCTTCGGCCAGCGAAACATTGCCTGCGCCATAAGGCCAGATACCGGCAATCGCGCGCAGCAACGTGGATTTACCACAACCAGAAGGCCCCGCAACCAGCACGCGTTCGCCCGGTTTCATGGCCGCAGAAACGTTGCAGAACAGCGGGCTGCCGTCCGGCAGATTCAGCGTCAGGTTATCAAGTTTCAACGCATGTTCTGCGTTTTGGCTCACTTTAATGCCGCGCGGCTGAGCGTTCACCTGATCAATGGCGGCATTGAAACCGGCCAGACGGTTCACGGTGGCTTTCCAGCTTGCCAGATTATCAAACGCATTGATAAACCAGGATAACGCGTCCTGAACTTGCCCAAATGCCGAGGAAATTTGCATCAGCGCGCCCAGCTGGATTGCACCGGAGAAATAGCGCGGAGATGCCACCAGAATCGGGAATATATTGGCAAACTGCGCGTAGAAGTTGGTGGCAATGTTCAGGCGACGGGTGACGCGCATGATTGACCACCAGTTGGTTTTGATGGAATCAAATTTGCCGGTCAGCTGGTCGTGCTCATTTTTCTCGCCGTGATACAACGCAATCGCATCGCTGTTTTCACGGATACGGATCAGCCCGAAACGGAAGTTCGCCTCGAACCACTCCTGATTAAAACCTAAACGAACTAACGGCTTACCGACCGACCAGATGATGGCAGAACCGACGGCAGCGTAAAGGATTGCGAACCACACCATATAACCGGGGATCGTGAATTCATGGGAAGCAATCGCAAAAGACAGCGGCCCGCTGATAGACCATAAAATAAACACGAAGGAGAACAGCGTGACTACGCTCGACAACAGCCCGAGCACCAGAGAAAGCGTGCCGCTGGTCAGGGAATTCAGGTCATCGGAAATACGCTGATCGGGGTTATCGACCTGATGCTGATACTCCGTGTAATAATAGGCGTGATTGGTCAGCCACTTCTCCATATACTCTTCGGTCATCCAGCGCCGCCAGCTCATTTGCAGGCCCTGCGTCAGATAAACGCGATACACCGCAATGACGATAAACAGCAGCGCCAGCCAGGTAAATTTGAACAACTGGGCTTTGAAAACCGGATAGTTTCTGTTTTGCAGCGCGTCATAAAAAACGCGGTTCCATTCGTTAAATTGTACGCTGAGGTATACGCCGGCCAGCGAGAGGATGATAATCGTGGTTAACATGCCCCAGGCACGCCACTTTTCTTCTGAGCGCCAGTAAGGCTTAATTAGCTGCCAGACGGCGCCCCATTGCGCCGATTTCCCAGGTTTTTTAGTCATAATTGCCATTAGTCATCGATATGTTGTGAAACCAATCATCCCAGAATGAGTGCCTCAGCGCGATAGAGCAATGAGCCACTTGTAAGGATGTTTTTCCAGCACGAAGCTCTGTAGACCACAAAAGTAGAAGGATGTTTGATGAAAGTCGCAGTGAATTTACTGCTGGTGGCAGGATGTTTTGCCAGTGTTGAGGCGTTTGCTCAGATTGATGAACCGGATATTGCGAATGATTGCGTAAAAGCGGGCATCTATGCGGCCGCCGGAAAAGTGGCGTATCAGCAAGGGGAATTCGCCAAGGCGCGGGAGATTTTCCGTAATCAGGTGGCCTGGAGTGAGTTTTGCCACAAACCTCAGGACCAGATTGCGACGGCTTACAACAACATCGCGCTGACCTATATAAAGCAGGGAGATTACCTGAAAGCCAAAGCCTGGCTGATGCTGGCGCCTTCGGACAAAAAATCGCAGTACAATCTGGGGCAGATTCAGCCAAAACTGGATGCCTTACCGCAACCGGAATCTCCGGCAGGCGTTTACTGGCAATATGCCGGTTTCGGCAGCTGGAATCTGGTGGAAGTCAAAGCGGAAGAAGCGCAGTTCAAAATCGATTTCACCGGCATGTACATGGGGCAAATGTCGTTGTATTACGGCCCGAATACCGGCGAATTTTCGGTGGTGACGGCCATTAAAGATCATCACGCGGTTTACCATGAAGCCGACGACGCCTCCGCGGGTGACGGTGAATGCAGCGTGGACATGAATTTCGATCCGCAGAACGTGAAACTGCATACCACCGGTGACTGCGGCTTCGGACACAACGTGCAGGCCGAAGGGCAATTTGTCAGAGTGACACCGTAGGTTGAATTATTGCTTTCAGTAATGCGGGTGCCCAATCTGGCACCCGATTTCACCCTTTTATTCCGCCGGATAAGGGCCAAAGCGGTTATCTTCAGGATCACTTTTGAAGAACATCAGGATCAGGTTAAAAACGGGGCAGAGGATCCACCAGCCGCTGTAACCTGCATCATGATTACGGCGAACCATAACTGCCAGACCCGGTAACAACGCGAATAAAGAGTAAAGCGTCGATATAATCCAATCATCGCCAAATAACAGGGCAATCAAAGTTACGCCCATTGAGATAAGGCCATTAAAAAGGGTAAACCACCAGTACTCTCTTCTTCGCGCGCGGCCAGAAAATGTGGAGTAATTCTTAAGTGCCTTGATATACCAATTCATAATATTCCTTTATATAAATTGAGGTGGGTAATCCCAGAATGAATAGGATTTTCCCTGTACCTTTTGGGGAAGTGTAATGCCGTGCGGAGTCTAATACGGGGAAAGTGAGGCTTCAATTGCTGATTAATGTGTTGTTATTGCTTAATAAAGGATTTTTCGGCTGTTTAGGAAAGGCGAATGGCTAACACAATGATTAATAATAAAGAGAATTTTCTATACTTTCTGAAAATAAAAAACGGCGATAAATAATATCGCCGTCAGTTTTTATTCATTATTTAAAAAAGTGTATTCACTGCGGCCACTTCATTTCGCCTTTCAATACTTTTGCACTCAGCTGTAATGAAGAATCGTCTTTCAGCTGCGGATAATGTTTTTTCATCGCAGCGATCAGTGTGGCAGAATCTTTCGCTTTTGGTCGTTCTTTTTCCAGC
>Ga0153981_1000034_pt1 | contig 41879 bp, 36 predicted proteins | sample TSGA065MetaG_FD_104714 | JGI IMG/M metagenome (GOLD analysis project Ga0153981, IMG submission 104714) | Attine ant fungus gardens microbial communities from Georgia, USA - TSGA065 MetaG | ecosystem: Host-associated > Fungi > Mycelium > Unclassified | place: USA: Georgia, Magnolia Springs State...
AAGCTGCTGGCCGAAGCCATGCTGGATAAGGAGGCGCTTCAGGTGGCTCTTGGGCGAAAGTTCTGACGACAGACCAGAAGCGGGAAGCCGTGATATTGATGTGTGATGCGACCGGTCTGTCGCAACGTCGTGCCTGCAGGCTGACAGGTTTGTCCCGGTCGACCTGCCGCTACGAAGCGCAGCGTCCGGCGTCAGATGCGCATTTATCCGGACGCATCACCGAACTGGCACTGGAGCGCAGACGTTTTGGCTACCGTCGCATCTGGTAGTTGCTGCGCCGTGAAGGGCTGGCAACAGAACGTCTGCCGCTGCTCCGTCCGGCTGCGCCTAATCTGACCTGGTCGATGGATTTCGTCATGGATGCACTGGCCACCGGTCGCAGGATCAAGTGCCTGACCTGCGTGGACGACTTCACGAAGGAGTGCCTGACGGTCACTGTTACCTTTGGGATTTCAGGCGTGCAGGTCACGCGTATTCTGGACAGCATTGCGCTGTTTCGCGGCTATCCGGCGACGATAAGAACTGATCAGTGCCCGGAATTTACCTGCCGCGCGCTCGATCAATGGGCCTTTGAGCATGGCGTGGAGCTGCGGCTTATCCAGCCCGGCAAGCCGATACAGAAAGGATTTATTGAGAGTTTTAACGGACGCTTTCGCGATGAATGCCTGAATGAACACTGGTTCAGTGACGTCAGTCATGCCAGGAGAACCATCAGTGAATGGTGTCAGGATTATAATGAGTGCCGCCCGCACTCCGCGCTCAATTATCAGACGCCGTCTGAATTTGCGGCGGGCTGGAGAAAGGGTAATTCTGAGAGTGAAGGATCCGACATTACTAGGTGAGCGTTGTATCTAATCCTGGGGGCAGATCAGCAAGGATGCCTGACAGGAAGCACAAGCAGATATGGGAATCGCGCAGGGATGCAGCTCTGAGGAAAGGCAAGCCAGTTCCTCAGTACAAAGAGAAGCTGATTTCAGCGGCCACGCGCAGCCAATACCTTTCATTCATTCGCGGATTATTTCGGATCGCCGCCGATGAATGGAAGTGGCTGAGTAAGGCACCTGTCATCAAGACGAGAAAGCCAATCTCCCGCCGCGTCAAATGGCTGACACGCGAAGCAGATAGACGCTATTTTGGGGTTTTTGTTCCAAATCTGTCCCACTCGCAAATTTCGAAGGGAACGACTGACAGCTAAGTGATTGATTTTGAATGGTACGCCCTACAGGGCTCGAACCTGTGACCTACGGCTTAGAAGGCCGTTGCTCTATCCAACTGAGCTAAGGGCGCATTGCTTGTCCCAAATTGGGAGCGTTGCGGGTTCGGATTATACGGGCAGACCGGGTTGAGTCAATGGCTTTCGAACTCTCTGCTTAATGCCTGAACAATTAGCAGTTATTCCCGGTATGCCTGATAAGACGATGTCATCAGCGGTGGTTATTTTTCGTGCTCAGATTTCAATGCAGCGGTGATAACGCGCGCGGAGGCGTGGTATGCCACGCCTTCGTAGGCGGTCAGTTCCGGCTGCAAAGTTTGTACGATACCGTTTTTACCGATCACCGCAGGTTGCCCGATATACACGCTAAGTTCGTCATCCCACGCGGAAACCGGGTACACGCTCTGCGCATTGGACAGCACGGCATCCACCAGACGCGCTGACGCGGTCGCAATACCGAAGCTGGTCCAGCCCTTCCCTTGCAGGATTTCCCAGCCGCCGCCGCGAACGGCGTCGTCCATTTTTGCCCAGTCAACCTCGCGATCGCCCGCCAGTTCGGCGACCGGACGTCCACCGAGCGTGACAGTGCTCCAGGCGACAAACTGCGACTCACCGTGTTCGCCCATCACGTAGCCCGTGACGCTTTTCGGATCAAAGCCGAAAAACTCGCCGACGACGCGTTTCATCCGTGCGGTATCCAGAGACGTGCCGGTGCCAAATACCTGCGAATCCGGCAAGCCGCTGGTTTGCTGAATAATCTGGGTTATCACGTCGCACGGGTTGGTGATGTTGATAATAACGCCGCCAAAACCGCTGGCGATGACACGGGGAATGACTTCACGGACTGCCGCACGGGTTTCGGCCAGCTCTTCCAGACGGTCTTCGCGTAACAGCGTTTTAGGGCCGACGGCGATGACCAGCACGTCGGCGTCATGCAATTCGCTGTAATCATTAGCGATGACCTGAACGCGCGAAGCAGTCAGTGAAGCCATATCGCGTAGTTCTAGCGACTGGCTGACGGCTTTCTTTTCATTTTCATCCAGCAGCACAATGATGTCGCACAAACCCTGTGTGACCAGTGAAAACGCGACGTCAGCGCCCACGTGCCCGGCACCGATGATTCCCACTTTACGTGTCATTTATTCCTTTCCTCATGATTTAAATAGAGTCACATCTAAAATAGACACTTTTTTCGCCACTGTCTCAGGTTAAATTCTCACCCGCCGATAACAAGTTATTCGCATTCAGCGCCTGACAGCGCACGCCGCTTCTGACAAAATAGACGCATCCCCCTGCATTTTTTAATTGATGGATTTATTCCCTGATGGCAGCAAAGATTATTGACGGTAAAACGATTGCGCAGCAAGTCAGAAACGAAGTTGCGGCGCGTGTTCAACAACGACTGGCGGAAGGGAAACGTGCTCCCGGGCTGGCTGTCGTACTGGTCGGTGAAAACCCGGCATCGCAGATTTATGTTGCCAGCAAGCGCCGTTCTTGCGAAGAAGTCGGGTTTATTTCCCGCTCTTACGATTTACCGGCGACGACCACCGAAGGCGAACTGCTCGGCCTTATCGATCAGCTCAATAACGACAACGAAATCGACGGTATTCTGGTTCAGCTTCCGCTGCCTGCGGGCATTGATAACATCAAGGTGCTCGAGCGTATTCATCCTGACAAAGACGTCGACGGGTTCCATCCGTACAACGTGGGGCGTCTGTGCCAGCGCGCGCCAACGCTGCGCCCTTGTACGCCGCGCGGTATCGTGACCCTGCTCGAACGTTATGGCGTTGATACATTCGGGCTGAACGCCGTGGTGATCGGCGCATCCAATATTGTTGGCCGTCCGATGAGCATGGAGTTACTGCTGGCGGGCTGCACCACGACGGTCACGCACCGCTTCACTAAAAATCTGCGTCATCACGTCGAAAACGCCGATCTGGTGGTGGTTGCCGTCGGTAAACCGGGTTTTATTCCGGGCGAATGGATTAAACCGGGTGCGATTGTCATTGATGTCGGTATAAACCGTCTGGAAAGTGGTAAAGTTGTCGGCGATGTGGAATATGATGGCGCCGCTGAGCGAGCTTCCTTTATCACACCGGTGCCGGGCGGTGTTGGCCCGATGACGGTCGCGACGCTGATCCAGAATACCTTGCAGGCTTGTGAGGAATATCACGACATCAGCGCAAATAAGTCTTAAACAATTAGCACTACACATAAAGTCAGGAATACATGGAAACTTTTTTTCTCGAAAAACATCCGCACGTTGAACTGTGCGACCTGCTCAAATTTATGGGCTGGTGTGACAGTGGCGGTACCGCTAAAGCGGTGATCGCTGAAGGCCAGGTTAAGGTCAACGGTAAAGTCGAAACCCGTAAACGCTGCAAAATCGTTGCTGACCAGAACGTTGAGTTCGCCAGCAATAAAGTCGTGGTGAAGGCGTCAGTATAATTTTCTGACCCAATCCGGCTTCGAAAAAATGCCCTGCAAGCTTCACGCTGACAGGGCATTTTTTATGTCTGCTTTAGGACAAAGACTGAGTTACTGAGCCTGTGTAACCCATAATACCGGCCAGTCGCCGCCGCTGCTGTAGCCATCACAGCTTGGCTCTGACGCAAACGCGGCCAGGCGGAACGTTTTGCCGTCGAATATCCAGCGGGAAGAGACGCCGCAATCTCCGACGCCACGGCCTTTATCGTAGGTCGTCAGCAATCCGGTTTTCGGATCAAAATCAGCATTGATCAGTTCCGGAGACTGATCGTCTTCGCCCAGTTTGAACGGCATGCTCAGCGCCAGATCGTCCATTTTATACGGTGACTGACGCGAAACCAGGAATCCCAGCGCGTAAAGGTTATACGCGCCCATATCGCAGTTCACCGTCATCAGCGCTTTCTCGTTGCTGAGTGCAAAGATATGTACTTCGCGCTCCGACGGGTCGAGGCTGCAATCGTTGTTCTCAATGGTAGTCGCGGCATTCTGCGTTATCGCCGAAATCTCAGTTTCAGAAAGCGCATGAGGTTCGCTGAAACGCGGCAGAACCGGCGTTGCCGGGATCGGCGGCACCGTATTCACCGGCTTCGTTCCGCGGTTCGCCCAGGCAGTTTTCGTGCCAACGCGCCCCTGCTGTGCATCGATTGCCAGCAAAGCGGCCTTCAGCCCTTTGAGTGAAATAACCGGCCTGACCGGCTGCGCGGTATCGGCTTTACCGGCCAGCTGAATGCTGCTGCCTTCACGGATAGCGGCAATAAAATCATTCACCACCAGACGGTTACCGGTAGAAAGGTGTTTTTTGCTGACATCCCATTCGCGATGATTAAAGCTCAGCGTTTTGCCATTCATCTGCAAACGGCTGGCGATTGGCGCTTCAGCAGACTGTTCATCGCTGTTGCGCTGGTAATCAATGCTGACAGTCGATTTACCTTCGGGTCCGGCTTCGCGGGTAATTTTCATTACCAGCTCCTGCCCGTCCTGAGAATTTCGGGCGACGCAGTGATTGAGATTGTCGCAGCTGACCTGCCAGTCGTTATAAATTGCCTGCGTCGGCTCGGCCTGCGCGCTGAAAGCCAGCATTCCGGCCAGCAGGCATAAAGGGGCGGTAATCCATCTGCTCATTATGAGTTTCTGCTCTGTTCGAAATTATCTTTTTTGATAATAGCGTAACCGCCGCCAAGACTCTGCCAACAATGCAGCATTTTTTATTCGAAATAAGAAAGAGATACTTTGCCGGATTTATTTTTTTGCAGGCATTTATTTTTCACCACTTACGAAATCACGTAATGGTGACGTAACGAAACTTTCAGTACACTGACTCCGCCAATAACGAAAAAAAATGGCGAAAGGATGATGTTCATTTCTCCGGGAGATTCAGATGAAGTTATGGATTTGGCTGATAACGTTGTTCTCTCTGTCCGCGTGGGCGGAAGAGCCGCCGGTGGTGTACAACGGCACACTGGGAAAAACCAGCATAGTGGTTGAGCTGGACATGAATAAACCTGACGAAGTGACGGGCCGTTACTTTTATCAGAAGTACCATCTGGATTTGCCACTCAACGGCGCGCTGGACGGGCAGGATCTCAAACTTCAGGAAGGGCTGGACGATTTTGACGATACGCCGCGTCCTGAATTTACCCTGACCAAAGATGAAAACGGTGGCTGGCAAGGCAACTGGACCAACCCGCAGGGCAAAACGCTGCCGGTGACGCTAAAACCTGCGCAGCTTCCTGCGGCGGCTACCGACGACAGCTATCTGGGTTCGCTGATTCATACCGATCCTTACGAGTATCTGCGGTTATCCGAATTGCAGCTGAAGGCCGGTAAAAGCGAGAATTTCATGGGCTATCAGCTGCAATGGTGGGTTGAGCCTCAGTCGAAAATCACGCTTTTCGAGATTGTGTCCGGTTATCCGGACGCCAGTTTGCAGGCGATGAACCAGAAACTGCGCACCCGTTTATGGCAGGAAGTCAGCGGATGGCATGCGTGTATGCTCGGCGCCAGCCGGTTTGGTCAGGGCGAATATCAGCAGACCGTTACGCCGGAATTCATGAGCCCGGAAGTCGTCAGTGTCAGTCTGTTCACGTCCTATGATTGCGGCGGTGCGCATCCTGATTTCGGCGAAGCGCCGGTCAATATGAACGCCCAAACGGCGGATACACTGACGCTGGAAGACATCGTGTGGGTCGGTGACGGCGCGCCGTTCCATTATCTCAATGCGGAAGATCGTGCCTCATCGGGCAAAAATGACGTGGATTTCGATACCTTCGCCTCGTACCGCGATAAGAAATGGGCACCGTGGCTGGTGAAACAACTTACTGCGGCGCATCCGGAACAGATGAAGAAGCCGACCGACGATAGCGACGATGACTGCGATTATTCGGATCCGTCCGTCTGGCAGTTCCCGGCGTGGTATTTCACACCGAAAGGCCTGTATTTTGATCCGACGTTCGCCCGCGTACAACGTTCGTGCGAAAGCCCGGAATGGTCAGTCTTGCCGTGGTCAGCGCTGAAAGGCCACGCAGGGAGCACCGCCATCAGTCTGGAACACTAAAAAACAACAAAGGCACCTGCGGGTGCCTTTGACTTTTAAGATAACAGTGACTTTTCGGGATTAAAATTTTTACGCCAGCCAGCCCTGCAACTGCGCGTATTGCAGCAACATAATTGTTTTACCGTCTTTGATGCGGCCATCTTTGATCATCGCCAGCGCTTCGGTGAACGGCACTTCCAGCACGTCAATATCTTCATCTTCCACGCCACCGCCAGCATTCGCCCGCTGCGATTCATCATATTCTGCGGCAAAAAAGTGAACGATTTCCGTCACGCTGCCCGGCGACATGTAGCATTCGAAGAGTTTCTCGACGTGCCCGACGGCAAAACCGGTTTCTTCAATCGCTTCTTTACGGATGCAGTCTTCCGGCGAATCATCGTCCAGCAACCCTGCGCAGGTTTCCAGCAACATGCCGGTCGGGTTGCCGTTGACATACGTCGGCATACGAAACTGATTGATCAGCAGAACGGTTTTCTTTGGCCGGTTATAAAGCAGAATGGTCGCACCGTTTCCCCGGTCATACACTTCACGGGATTGCGGCTGACGTTCACCGTTGCGTTTGATTAAGTCGTAGGTGAATTTTCGAAGAACATACCAGTTATCAGAGAGTAACTCGGTCCGGACGTTTTCGATTTTAGATGACCTGCCATGAGATGACATTTAGCGTGCCTCCGCTCAGAAGTGGTGAGAGAAGCCCGATATCATAGCCGCAATAGTACGCCCCTGCCAGCGTCAGCCGTGCTCAATTGCGTCGAGAAGTTGCTCGCGATGTCGGCCAATCCATTGGGGATCCAGCGGTCCCCAGCCGGAAATCTGATAGTAGCCGTCGTTGTTGCGCACGCCCTGCTGCACAAATTCCAGCTCGATGCCCATTCCCGGTAACGCTTTCAGCACATCCTGCAAAGTGCGGCGCGGCCAGCCGGTAATCTCCATCAGTTTGGGCACATTCGGTTTTTGTTCGTTATCCAGCAACCAGCAAAGATAGAGACGGCGCGCAAACACCGAATTCAAATTCAAACTCATCTGGACGACCCCTGCGTATTGTCATAAAAAGAAGATAGCCAAAGCGTAGACTGTTTCAGCGAATACGTGTGAGACATAACCCTGTGTGCGGGGAGGCTTTTTTACATTATCTCCTTTATTTCTCCACGTTTTATCGGGAATGAGAAGGTAAAGTGCATTGACGTAAAACGACACTCTAACACTCGCTCAGTCCTTTTCGGACGGTACTGCCTCTGAGAAAACCTTTTCAGGGGATTTTTTTGTCAGATTACTGACGCTCTGTTTGTTTGCTGATGTTAGTCACTCACGCCAGAGTGACAACGAGGTTCTTGACGCATGGCTAACTTTTTTATCGATCGCCCGATCTTTGCCTGGGTTTTAGCGATCATCATTTCCTTGTCCGGCGCACTGGCTATCTATTCTTTGCCCGTTGAACAGTACCCCGATCTGGCTCCGCCAAATGTGCGTATAACCGCGACTTATCCGGGCGCATCAGCTCAGACGTTAGAAAACACGGTGACACAAATCATCGAGCAGAACATGACCGGGTTAGACAACCTGATGTACATGTCTTCTCAGAGCAGCAGCAACGGCAAGTCACAGATTACCCTGAGTTTTGTGGCCGGAACCGACCCGAATGAAGCCTTGCAACAGGTACAAAATCAGCTGCAACAGGCGATGAAACGATTGCCGCAGGCGGTGCAAACGCAGGGGGTCACCGTCTCGAAAACCGGTGATACCAACCTGATGACCGTCGCATTCGTGTCCACCGACGGCAGTATGGATAAGCAGGATATCGCCGACTATGTGGCCTCCAATATTCAGGATCCACTAAGCCGTATCGACGGTGTCGGCAGCATTACCGCTTACGGCACGCAATATGCGATGCGTATCTGGCTCGATCCGAACAAACTGACTAACTACCAGATGACCACCAGCGATGTGGTGACGGCAATTGAAAACCAGAACAGTCAGGTGGCAGTCGGGCAGCTCGGCGGCGCACCGTCGGTTGATTTGCAGGCGCTCAACGCAACGGTTAACGCGCAGTCGCAGTTGCAAACGCCGCAACAGTTTCGCGATATCACCCTGAAAGTGAATCAGGACGGCTCACAGGTCAAACTCGGCGATGTCTCAACCGTCGGTCTGGGTGCCGAAGACTACAGCATTCTCAGCCGTTATAATGGCCAGGCCGCATCTGGTATGGGCGTGCAGCTGGCGTCCGGCGCCAACGAACTGCAAACCGACAAACTGGTTCGCGCACGTCTGACGGAACTGGAAAAATACTTCCCCCACGGGCTCGAAACCCGCATCGCCTATGAAACCACGCCATTCGTCAAAGCGGCGATCACCGACGTGGTGAAAACGCTGTTCGAAGCGATCGTGCTGGTGTTCCTCGTAATGTATCTGTTCCTGCAAAATATCCGCGCAACGTTGATCCCGACCATTGCCGTCCCGGTAGTTCTGCTGGGGACGTTCGTGGTGCTGCATCAGTTCGGTTACACCATCAACACCCTGACAATGTTCGCGATGGTGCTCGCCATCGGGCTGCTGGTCGATGACGCCATCGTGGTGGTGGAAAACGTCGAGCGCGTGATGAGCGAGGAAGGGCTAAGCCCCAGAGACGCAACCCGAAAATCGATGGGGCAAATTCAGAGTGCGCTGGTCGGTATCACCATGGTGCTGTCGGCCGTATTTATCCCGATGGCGTTTTTCGGCGGTACAACCGGTGCGATCTACCGTCAGTTCTCCATCACGATTGTCGCCGCGATGGTGCTTTCTGTCTTTGTCGCGCTGACCCTCACACCGGCGCTGTGTTCGACCATTCTTAAGCCGATTGCCAAGGGCCATCATCACGGAAAAACAGGTTTCTTCGGCTGGTTTAACCGCACGTTCGATAAGAATGCGCACCGTTATGAACGGGGCGTTGGCAGCATTCTCCGTCACAGCGTGCGTTATATGCTGGGTTATCTGCTGATCCTCGGCATTCTTGCGTTCCTGTTTGTGAAACTGCCGACGTCATTCCTGCCGCAGGAAGATCAGGGCGTACTGACCGTTCAGGTTCAGCTGCCGCCGGGTTCTACGCTGCAACAGACACAAAAAGTGGTCGAGAAAATCGAGCACTATTTCCTGACGGAAGAAAAGAATGATGTGGTTTCCGTGTTTTCCACGCTGGGCGCAGGCCCGGGCGGTAACGGTCAGAACGTTGCCCGTCTGTTTATCAGCCTGACGGACTGGGACAAACGCACCTCCGGTCATAACTCTGTCTTCGACATTATTGACCGCGCGACCAAAGAATTCCGGCACATCCGCGAGGCGCGCGTTATCGCCAGCGGACCACCGGCCATCAACGGACTGGGGACATCTGCCGGTTTCGATATGGAATTGCAGGATCACGCAGGGAATGGTCATGACGCACTGATGGCCGCGCGCGATCAGCTTCTGGAAATGACCAGCAAAGACAGCACGCTGAGCCGCGTTCGTCATAACGGTCTCGATGACAGCCCGCAGTTGCAGATCGACATCGATCAGGTAAAAGCGCAGGCGCTGGGGGTTTCCGTTGCGGATATCAACAGCACGCTGAGTACCGCCTGGGGTTCCACGTACGTGAATGACTTCGTTGACCGCGGGCGTGTGAAGAAAGTTTATGTTCAGGCTGCCGCGCCGTTCCGTATGCTGCCGGACGACGTTAATAAATGGTACGTGCGCAATTCCAACGGAACGATGGTGCCGTTCTCCGCATTCACCACGTCGCACTGGCAAACCGGTTCACCGCGTCTTGAACGTTACAACGGTTATTCTGCGGTAGAAATTGTCGGAGAAGCTGCAACGGGCGTCAGCAGCGGTACGGCGATGGACGAGATGGAAAAACTGGTTGCGAAACTCCCCGCCGGATTCGGTCTTGAATGGACGGGGCTTTCTTATCAGGAACGCCTCTCCGGTGCGCAGGCTCCGGCGCTGTACGCCATCTCCCTGCTGGTCGTATTCCTGTGTCTGGCGGCGCTTTATGAAAGCTGGTCGATTCCGTTCTCGGTCATGCTGGTGGTGCCGTTAGGCGTGATCGGTGCGGTGATTGCAACGTGGCTGCGCGGGCTGGAAAACGATGTTTACTTCCAGGTCGGGATGTTAACCATCATCGGTTTGTCGGCCAAAAACGCCATTCTGATCGTCGAGTTTGCCAATGACCTGAACCACAAAGGCAAAGCGCTGGTAGAAGCCACGCTCGAAGCCTCAAGGATGCGTTTGCGCCCTATTCTGATGACGTCGCTGGCGTTTATCTTCGGGGTCTTGCCGATGGCGACCAGCACCGGCGCGGGTTCCGCGAGCCAGCACGCAGTCGGCACCGGGGTTATCGGCGGGATGATTTCTGCCACCGTTCTGGCAATCTTCTTCGTTCCGCTGTTCTTTGTGCTGGTCCGCCGCCGCTTCCCGGGGAAAACCGGTGAGCCGGTCATCTCGGATATCGTCGCAACCGTGCCTCACGAACACAAATAGCAGGCACAAAAAAGGCGTTAATGTGAATTAACGCCTTTTTTATTAATGATTTATTGGCTGGTGTAAATCGTCTCTAAATGGACGTAATGGTCTTCCTGAACAAACGTTTTTATTATGACGCGCTGACACGGTGAATAAATCTTCTCTTTGCTTTGTCGCTGGTACTGTGGGCAATTACGCTTTCAACATACGGTCGATAAAGTCTTTCCAGTTACCTAATTCTTGCTCTAACATTTTTCTCCCCTTGATTGGACGGCATCATTATACGTCTATTTTTTGTACACGCAAAAATTCAATGACAATTGTTTAATCGCGATCACAATCCCGCCCCGTCTGGATCCTGCCCGCGTTTTGCCTCATTATGTGATTATTCGTGTCGCGCTTTTTGCGCTGGTCAAAAGTTCCTTTATTACTCACAGGTTATGTTTTTTTATGGCAACGACGTCTGCTCAAACCACTTTTATTCTTTACGGCATTAAAAATTGCGATACCGTCAAAAAAGCCCGCCGCTGGCTGGAAGAAAATGGCGTTGAATGCCAGTTCCACGATTATCGGGTTGAAGGCCTGGACGAGGCGCTGCTGCAAAACCTCATCGACAAACAGGGTTGGGAAGCGATGCTCAACACGCGCGGCACCACCTGGCGCAAACTGGACGAAGCCACGCGCACGGCCTGTGATAACGAAGCCAGCGCCAAAGCCGTGATGCTTGAACATCCGGCGGTGATCAAACGCCCTTTCTTGCTGGCGCCAGATGGCCAGTCTCTGCTGGGATTCAAACCAGAAAGCTATCAGCAATTTCTCGCACAGGTGAAGTAACATGAGTTGTCCGGTTCTCGATTTAGCCCAGCAGTTAATCCGCCGCCCTTCCCTCAGCCCGGACGATGCAGGCTGCCAGGAAATTATGATTGCCCGCCTGCAGGCCATTGGTTTTCACGTTGAGCCGATGAATTTTGGCGATACCCTCAATTTTTGGGCGACACGCGGTGAAGGCAAAACCCTGGCATTTGCCGGGCACACTGACGTCGTACCGACCGGCGATCACAATCTGTGGGTAACCGGCCCGTTCGAGCCAACCCTGCGCGATGGCATGCTGTATGGCCGTGGCGCTGCCGATATGAAAGGTTCGCTGGCGGCGATGGTGGTCGCGGCAGAACGCTTTGTGGCAGCAAACCCGAATCACAAAGGCCGTCTGGCGTTTCTGATTACTTCCGATGAAGAAGCCAGCGCCGTGAACGGCACCGTCAAAGTGGTTAACGCCCTGATGGAACGCAAAGAGCGCCTGGATTTTTGCCTGGTCGGCGAGCCGTCCAGCACCACGCGCGTGGGCGATATTGTGAAAAATGGCCGTCGCGGCTCGATGACCGCTAACCTGCACGTGCATGGCGTTCAGGGGCATGTTGCCTATCCGCATCTGGCCGATAATCCGGTGCACCGCGCCATGCCTGCGCTCAACGAACTGGTCGCTACGGTCTGGGATAACGGCAACGAATTCTTCCCGCCGACCAGCATGCAAATCGCCAATATCAATGCCGGTACCGGCAGCAATAACGTGATCCCCGGCGAGCTGTATGTGCAGTTTAACTTCCGTTTCAGCACGGAACTGACCGATGCCATCATTAAGCAGCGCGTCGCTGAACTGCTGGATCGCCACAATCTTCAGTACACCCTGAACTGGGTGGTGTCCGGCCAGCCGTTCCTGACGTCCCGCGGTGAACTGGTTGACGCCGTCGTGAATGCCGTTCGCCACTACAGCGAAATCACGCCAGAACTGCAAACCACCGGCGGAACTTCCGACGGGCGTTTCATCGCGCTGATGGGCGCTCAGGTGGTTGAACTGGGACCGGTGAATGCCACCATCCACAAAATCAACGAATGCGTACATGCCGCCGATTTGCAGGTTCTCAGCCGTATGTATCAGCGCATCATGGAACAGTTAGTCGCATGATCAGCCACGAAATGCTGACCGGCCGCTCCGACGCGCATCTGGTCACATTGGGCGAAGGCCCGCACCGGTTACAAAAAGCCGCCGCCGGTGCCTTTGCAGAAATGCAAAAAGCAGCGGCGCTGGCCGGGTTTAATTTGCAGCCAGCCAGTACTTTTCGTGATTTCAGTCGCCAGCAGGCCATCTGGAATGGCAAATTTCGCGGCGAGCGACCAGTATTAGATAAGAACAGCCAGCCGGTGGACATCAGCACGTTGTCTGCCGCTGAACGTTGTGAACTGATCCTGCGCTGGTCGGCACTACCGGGCGCAAGCCGCCACCACTGGGGCAGCGATCTGGATGTTTACGATCCGTCTCTGCTGCCGGAAGGCCGGACGCTGCAACTGGAGCCGTGGGAATACGAGGAAAACGGCTATTTTCATCCGCTGAACCTCTGGATGTCGGCGCACATGGAAGCATTTGGCTTTTACCGGCCTTTTGCACAGGATCGTGGCGGCGTTGCCGTTGAACCCTGGCACCTGAGTTATCGTCCTCTGGCACAGCAGTGCGAATCACAGCTGACGCCGGAGGTGCTAATCAGCGCGTGGCAGGGCCAGGATATCGCCGGTTCTGACTGGGTCATCAGTGAGATAGCGACAATTTTTCCGCGTTTTATCGCCCTAAACCCTACATAAATTAAGGAGCACGCCATGGAGTGGATTAAAGATTACTGGTGGATCGTTCTGATCATTCTGATCGGCATGTTTATCAGCGGGATGAAAGAGTTACGTCGTGTGGACGTGAAGAAATACCTGAAAGATAAACCTGAACTTCCACCGCATCGCGACAACAATGCCGAGTGGGATAAAGACGATGACTGGCCAAAGAAAAAGTAACACCGGTCAGCACGGCTACAAAACCTAATCAATATTAGTCGGCGGATTATGTAGCGATTCTCCGCCGATTGACTCTCTCTCCGGCCAGTATCATGTGACGTGAAACTGACGTACGGAGAGACGAGTCCTTTGCCAACTTTAACAACCCCGACACCAGAGCAGGCGACAGCCGACGCCACGCAATTTCTGGGGCTTGCTCCATTTTTACGCATGAGCATAGCCGGTGACGAGTGCACCGCGATCGCGCAGGAACTGGTCACACGTGCGCAGCAAAATCCTGATGATGCCATTTTGTGGATGAACCTTTCCACGGTGATGCTGTGCCTGCAACGCACCGATCTTGGCCTGACTATCCAGAATCAGGCGCTGGCGATGCAGCAGGTTTATACCCTCAGCGCTGTGCAAAAACCGGCAAAACTGCGTTTACTGATGCTGATGGTGCCCGGTACGCTGTCCGCCAACGTGCCCCTCGACTGTCTGCTGGAAAACAGCGACATCGACCTGATTTATTACTACATCACGCCGGAAGCACCGTTTGAGGCGCCCATTCCTGAACATGACCTGCTGATGATTGGTATCAGCGCGACCACCGAAAATCTGTTCCTGTTGCAACAACTGGAAACCGTGACCTGCCAGTGGCCGGTGCCGGTGATCAACGCTCCCGAGTGCATTCCTTATTCAGAACGCCACATCGCCAGCCGCGTTTTACAAAACAAACCGGGGCTCACCATCGCGCAGGCGTATCCGGTGACGCACGCCCTGCTTACTGCGGTCGCAAGCGGGCAAATGACGCTGAGCGATGCGTTACCGGGCAGTGATTTCCCGGTTATCCTGCGCCCCGCAGGTTCGCACGGTGGCCACGGTCTGGAGAAAATTACCCGGCAGGACGAACTGGCGGATTACCTTGCGCGCGTTGGCGTTGAAGATTATTTCCTGTCGAAATTCATTGATTACAGCAACGCGGACGGCCAGTTCCGTAAATACCGTATATCGCTGATCGACGGTAAACCTTACGCCTGCCATATGGCTATTTCGTCGCACTGGATGGTGCATTACGTCAACGCGGCGATGTATGAAGATCACAAAAAACGTGAAGAAGAAGCGGCTTTCCTGACGAATTTCCACGAATTCGCCGCGCGCCATCAGCCCGCGCTGAAGGCCATTTATGACACAACCCAACTCGATTATGTCGGGATTGATTGCAGCGAAGCGCCCGACGGCTCGTTGCTGGTCTTTGAAATTGATCCGGCAATGGTGGTTCACGCCATGGACCTGGAAGTCATGTTCCCGCACAAACAAATCCATATGAATAAAGTTAAAACAGCATGCCGCGAGTTGCTGTTATCCCGTGCCTTTGCGCACGCCGACACTTCCGCTGATGCGCTAACAGGACAAGAATAAACATGATTTCACGTAACGCCCTGAATTTCTCTGGTGGTCCCGGCGCATTGCCGGAAACGGTTCTGGCGCAGGTCGAGGCCGCCATCAAAGAAGTGCCGGAGGTTGGCCTGTCGATCCTCGGGATCAGCCACCGCTCAGACTGGTTCGCTGCCGTCGTCGAAGAAACGGAAAACAACATCCGTACCCTGCTCGGCTTGTCTCAGGATTTCCATATTCTGTTTCTGCAAGGCGGCGCCACGCAGCAGTTTTCCATGGTGCCGATGACGTTACTTCGCGGCCAGAAACATGCGGCTGAATATCTGGATACCGGTTACTGGAGCAGCAAGGTTGTGACCGAAGCGCGTCGCGAAGGCCCGGTAAAAGTGCTGTGGAGCGGTGAGTCCTGTGGTTTTAACCGTCTGCCATCTGATGGCGAGCTGGATTTTTCACCGGACGCGCCGTATCTGCATTACGTTTCGAACGAAACCGTGGAAGGGCTGCAATTCCAGCGTGTTGTGGGCCGCGATGATGTGCCTCGCGTCTGCGATATGTCCTCTGATTTCCTGTCTAAACCGTGCGATGCTAATAAATTCTCGGTGATTTACGCCCATGCCCAGAAAAACATCGGCCCGGCCGGTGTGACGATTGTGCTGGTGCATGACACCGTGGTGAAAGCCTCCTCTGACGAACTGCCGACATTCCTCAACTACCGTCGTCAGGTTGAATCCCATTCCAACCTGAATACGCCGCCAGTTTTTGCGATTTACGTGGTTCTGCTGGTCACCCGCTGGCTGCTCAATGACGTAGGCGGTCTGGAAAATATGGCCCAAACCAACCGCCATAAAGCCGAATTGCTGTATGCGATGCTTGATAACAGCGACGGTTTTTACAAAGGCTGGAGCAGCAAGGAAGACCGTTCACAAATGAACGTGGCGTTTAAATTGCCGGATGAGACGCTGGAGCAAAAATTCCTGGCAGAAAGCCATGAAGCCGGTTTCTCAGGTCTGGCGGGGCATCGCGCCATTGGCGGGATCCGCGCCTCAATCTACAACGCGCTTTCACTGCCAGCGGCAGAGAAACTGACCAACTTCATGGATGACTTCCTGCGTCATAACCGCAAATAAACCTCTGTGATTTCAATAAAAAAGCCCCCAACTGATCAACAGGCGGGGGCTTTTTTACGGGTAAAAATCAGTGCTGATGAGACTTCGGTTCGTAGTTTTTCAAATGCGCAATCGCGGTATTGATCATGTGTGAATCCAGCCCGTGGCCCATGCCCGGCTGAAGATTCAGGGTGCAATCGCAGCCTAATGATTTGAGGCGCTCAGCGGCACTTTTTGACTGGAACGGGTTAATCACCGGATCCTGTTCACCGTGAATAAAATGCACCACCGTACCGGCAGAAATCGGTTTTTCCGGCAGGACGGAGAAACGTCCGCTGAAAGCCACAATGCGCGAAGCCAGATGTTCTTCCACTTTGGTGGATTCCAGCGCCATGATGGTCCCCTGAGAAAAACCAATCAGCGTGGTATGTTCCGGCGGCACGCCGGTTTTCTGCTGCCAGTCGCGGACAATTTCGACGAATGCGGGCATCGCCGCGTCGACACGCGGCTGACGGTTTTGCTCCGTCACGCCCTGCACGGAGAACCACTGGAAGCCACGGCCAAAATCACAGATGTCCGGGCTGCCGACGCTGATAACCTGCGCCTGTGGAAAAGAAAGCGCAAAAAACTTGCCGATCTCACCCATGGAAATCGGGTTATCGCCCACGCCATGAAACAGTAAAATCAGCTGGTTAGCTCTTTCTTCCGGTTGCTGGACAATAATCTGTTCTGAGCTCATGAATTTCTCCCGTTGTAGGTTAATGGCCTTACTATACGCCGCCCGCCGGTCAGTGAAATCGGGTTTTATTGAACGAGTCTTTCCATTTTTTGCAATAAAACCGTTGATTTAATCGCCAGTGTGCAGGGAAATTGCCCGCCGACGCCAAATTTCACACGCCGTCGCATCCGTGGCTTTCAGCGCCTGCGCCGTTTCCTGACGCCAGCGGACCAGCAGGTCTTTCCGGCCATTCAGCCGCAGCATCTGCACAATGTCGGCGACACTTTTCCCCTGTTGCAGGTAAGCGCGCAGGGCGACCAGCGGCAGGGAAAGTTGCAGTAAGAGGCGGTTCAGCGCCGGTAAACTGCTTTCCAGCGGCCGGTGCGCAAACGCAAATCCGGCCAGTTCGCGCCAGTCGGCTTCATCTAATGATAAATCGCCCGTTAACGGGAGCGGCAGCTGGCGGTCAATCTGCGGTGCCAGCCAGCGCCAGTCGCGGTTGAGCTGCGACTCTGCGGCATCCGTCAGCGCCTTTCCGGCATCGCTTAACGGTAACAGCGCCATCGCGGCGTAACATCCGCTGCTGGCCTCTTTCTGCGAACTCACGCGGACCAGACGAAAACCGGCCTGCTGCCACAACGCGGCGAGTTCATCGGTATACCCGAAACTGACCGACATAAAATCCAGCCTCTGTTGCTGCGCGCTGTGTTTTTGCTGCATCAGCAACTCGCTGGCAATTCCCTGACGCCGGAACGCCGGATGAACAGCAATACGGCTGATGCGGCGCGAACGCAAAACCGCCGCCTGCGGGAAACCGGCGTGCGCGGCAAGAGATTGTGCGACCAGGTTCCCGCGCGGACGCCGCCTTCCGGCCCAGACTTCATGCGCCAGTTCCGCACTCAGCCCGCCCTCTTTCACCAGCCACAGCGCACCGGTCAGCGTGCTTTTCTGCCGGGCGGCACTGAAAATCATGCCAGGTGCATCGAGCAGGCGGCGTAAATCCAGCGGCGAGGTGCGGTAGTGTGCGCTGGTCAGTAAACCGTAAAACTGCTGCAAAAGCGCAGGTTCACGCAGCCAGTCGCCGGCATCGATGGAGAATATTTCGGACGTTGCTGTCGTGGCATCTCCGGCGGGAATTTCTTCCGAAAACAGCAATAACTCGCTGATGAACGGCTCCAGCAGGTCGCCTGCGGACCAGCGGACCGGTTCGGTCAGACGTAAATCATGCCAGTGCGGCAGCGAGGCGCAGAATTTCAGCAGAAAACCGCGGCCTGTGCCTTCATAGCCCTGAACCGTGGTGGAAAGTAAAACGCGGGGAAACGACGCGATCAGCGCCGACAGCATCGGTGCGGGGATCGCCGCCGCTTCATCGATTATCAGCCAGTCGGCGTCCGTCACCGGCCCGGTGTCACATAATGCAAGCAAGGCATCCGGTGCGATAAAACAGGCCGATTCCGGAAGATGACTGAGGATTTGATTTGCGGACGCTTTACCCGGCGCGGTAATCCGGCAGATACCCGGCCAGCGACTGGCGAGCATGCCGGCCAGCGTTGATTTGCCGCGACCGCGCGGTGCCGTCAGCACCCAGACGCCGGAGTCCGCGCTCAGCAGCTGTTGTAAAATCAGATGCTGCTGAGGCGTTGGCTGGCCGTCGGGCGGTATCCACGCAACGGCGGGCGATAAAGGTGGAATGGCTAAAGGCGCATTCTGGCGACACACGGAAATTTCCGGATGGCGACGCAGTAAAGTTTGAAAACGTTGGATAAAACGCGGAGCCGGGATCGCCTGCGGCTGTTCGCTCCAGCGCAGACTGTCGGCATCAGGACGCTGCGGCCACTCATCCCATTCCGGCACCAGTAAAATAAGCCAGCTTCCCGCTTTCAGAATGCCGGAAAACACCGCCAGCGCGTCGGCATTCAGCCCGGTTCGCCCGTCGAATATGCCGTGCAGTTTTTCCTGTCCCAGCAACGTGTGTACCGCAGAAAAAGTCACAGACTGCGCGCCTGCCGGGGAATTTTCGCTGACCCACACCCAGTCGCCAGGTTGCCCTTGCGCAAACTGCTCCGCCTGTGCGGCACACCACGCCGCCTCGCCGCTGAAAACCAGCAGACGGCGAACGCCCTGTTCAAGCATCTGCTGTTGCAGGGTATTTTTTAGCGCAATATCCATGGGTTACCGCTCAGGTTTTTCCCACCAGCATCGACAGCAGACCTGCCGCAATCAGCGGCCCGACCGGAACGCCTTTAAACATCGCCACGCCCAGCACCGTCCCGACCAGCAGACCCGCCACCAGATGCGGCTGACTGCCCATCAGCGTCAAACCGCGTCCGCCCAGCCATGACACCAGCACGCCCACCAGGATCGCCAGAATGGATTTCCAGTGGAAGAAAGAGTGAACCACGGTACTGGCGCTGATTTTGCCGCTGGCAATCGGTGCCATCACCCCGATGGTTAAAATAATAATGCCGATAGTAAGGCCGTATTTTTCGATCCACGGAAAGAAATTATTGAGCGGTGTAATGCGCACCGTCAGGAGAAAAAACATTGCGATAGTGACGGCACTGTTGTGACTGATAATTCCGAGACCGGCAAAAACGAGCAGAATTAAAAGGGTTGGATCGAGAAAAGCCATGGCGTTCCCAGCGGTTCAACATGCAGATGAAAGAGAGGCTCAGTGAGCCTCTCAAAGTCGGACATTGATTATTGAACAGTTTTTACTGGCAGACCAGAGCTTATTCTCACTTAATCAGCGGCTGGCGAAGGTGTTGCACTGGTCAGGATTACCGGTGTCGAACCCGCGTTTAAACCAGGTGTAGCGTTGTTGAGACGTGCCGTGCGTAAAGCTGTCCGGCACGACGCGCCCCTGGCTTTGCTGTTGCAAACGGTCATCGCCGATCGCCTGCGCGGCATCCAGAGCTTCTTTTAAATCGCCTTCTTCAAGCACGTTTTGCTGCTGCATCGCGTGGCCCCAGACACCGGCGTAACAGTCGGCCTGAAGTTCCATTTTTACGGAAAGCTGATTCACCACAGTTTGCGAAGCGCCCTGCTGCATCTGACGAACTTTACGCTCGGTGCCCAGAAGGTTTTGCACATGGTGACCGACTTCGTGCGCGACCACATAACCCTGCGCAAAATCGCCGCCCGCGCCGAGCTTATTCTGCAAATCCTGATAGAAAGAAAGATCGATGTAAACCGTGCTGTCCGCCGGGCAATAAAAAGGCCCCATGACCGACTGACCGGTGCCACACCCGGTTCGGGTTGCGCCGCGGTACGTCACCAGTTTTGGCTCGCGGTAGGTCATCCCCTCTTTCTGAAATATTTCTTTCCAGGTGTCTTCTGTTGACGCGAGGATCACGGACGTGAATTTCGCCTGCTCGTCATCTTTCGGGCTGATGGATTGCGATTGCGTCTGACGCTGTATGTCGCCGGACTGACCGCCGTCAATCAGCGGCGTCAGGTCGATGCCGTAATAACCGGCCACCAGTACGACGATAATAATCACAATGCCGCTTTTGCCACGGATAGGCAGGCGCATTCCGCCACCGCCCATTCCCGGCCCGCCGTTAGATCCTTCTCCGCGTCTGTCTTCTACATTGTCGCTTTCGCGACGCCCTTGCCAACGCATACCCCACCTCCAGACTGTTTTTTTAAAGACTAGCCAGCGCACACGATTAATACCATCTGCGAAGGGACGTAATTTTAGGCGAGGAATATTTAATTGAAATAAAACAGTGAGGAAAAGGGAAAATAAAACGTAAAGAAAAGAGCGGGTGATGATTTTCATCACCCGTTGAACACCGGGCTGCACCGCGTAAACGATTGCGCAGCCCCGCTAAAAAAATAGCGGTCGCTTAGTCCAGTTTTACACCGATGCGATGCGCAACTTCTTCGTACGCTTCGATCAGGCCACCGAGGCTCTGGCGGTAACGGTCTTTGTCCATTTTGTTCAGGGTTTCTTTATCCCACAGACGGCTGCCGTCCGGGGAGAATTCATCACCCAGTACAACTTCACCGTTGAACAGACCGAACTCCAGTTTGAAGTCGACCAGGATCAGACCCGCATCGTCAAACAGTTTGCTCAGAACGTCGTTCGCTTTGTAGCTCAGCTCTTTCATGCGCGCGAGGTTTTCCTCGTTTACCCAGCCAAAGGTCTTGCAGTAGGACTCATTGACCATCGGGTCGTGCATCGCGTCGTTTTTCAGGAACAGATCGAACAACGGCGGGTTCAGTTCCAGACCTTCTTCAATGCCCAGACGTTTTACCAGCGAACCCGCAGCACGGTTACGGATAACGCATTCAACCGGGACCATATCCAGTTTTTTCACCAGCACTTCGGTGTCAGACAACAGGCGTTCCATTTGCGTTGGGATACCCGCTTCTTCCAGCTTAGCCATGATGAAATGGTTAAATTTGTTGTTAACCAACCCTTTACGGTCGAACTGCTCAATACGCTGACCATCCAGTGCTGACGTATCGTTACGGAACTCCAGTACCAGCAGGTCCGGGTTTTCGGTGGTGTAGACGGTCTTCGCCTTGCCGCGATACAACTCAGCTAACTTTTGCATCTTTACTTACTCCAGTGGAAAAAACAGATGTAAAAAGGGGCCGGAGCCCCTTGGTATTATTTTGCGCTGCTCTGGCTAAACGCGGCCTGCATGACCGCCACCATCGCGTCGTTTTGCGACTGGCTGAGAGCATGTCCTTTCGGATCAAGGAACTGCAAGCTACTACGGTTATCGAGGTCGCCGACCTGAAGTTTGTAATCACCGGAAGTGAGGCCCGGATCTTTCGCACCCAGTGTCTGCCACGCGTCGTCGTTCAGTGGTTTGTAGGTCACGGACAATGTGCCCTGCGGACGGCTGCTGTCGGTGACTTTCATGCCTGCTTTCGCCAGGGCATTCGGCAGGCGATCCCACACTACGCCGTACGTTGAACGAACGATCAGCACCGGTAAACCGGTATCATCCGCGCCGCTCTGGACATCAATCTCACCCACACGACGGTTGTCGAGGCGTGCCTGAGTATCCTGCTGTACTTTATCCAGATTCGCCGTGATGGTGTTCATCATCTGGCTGTTATAACGCTGGATTTCAGCTGTGGTTGTGACCGCTTTATCCTGCTGTTTCAGCTCAAGCGTTTTCACGGTCAGCGCTAACTGGTAGCTCTGCTGTTTCACGCTGATCTGATAACGGCCCTGATACTGGAAGTCTTCATCGGCACGATTCCAGTTAACGAAATCAGTGGTCAGAGTCTGGTTAGCATCATCGCGGTTAGCAATTTTGTAATTATTTTGCTCAACGGCTTTCACTACGCTGTTCCACAGGTCGCGGTTTTGCGGCGTGTTTTCCAACAGTACGGTGCTGCTGTCGCCAGAGAACTGGGTCTGAGAACCGTTCAGTAAGGCCAGCGGCTGGGACGGCGGACGAATGTCGAGTTGTTTGCCGACAGCGCCCTGCATTGAACCGGCCTGAATTTCATACGTACCGTTCTGAACCGGTAAAATCATGCCCGCTGGCGCTTTCAGATCATGCAGCGCAGGGGCATCCAGATAAGCTTCATCGCCGCTTACCTGGCGCTTATAACGTTGATCGCTTGAACAAGCAGCCAGCAACATAATCAGGGAAACCCCGACCACTTTTGCTACGGCAGACTTCTGCAAATGGGTCATCTGGAAACTATTCTTGTCAAATAAAGAGGCCATCAAATCTTCCTAAGAGTTACAGCAAACCGGCGCTTTTTAATGCTTCTTCCACGACCGGACGGGCAGCATCTGTTAACGGCGTCATAGGCAGACGCAGAGTATCGGTTGCCATCAAACCCAGTGCCTTACAGGCCCATTTCACCGGGATTGGGTTTGCTTCTACAAACAAATGCTGATGCAACGGCATCAGGCGCTGATTCAGGCGACGCGCTTCGGCAAAGTTACCGGAGGCCGCCAGCTCACACAGTTGAGCCATTTCACGGGCAGCTACGTTGGCAGTGACGGAAATGACGCCCTTGCCGCCGAGTTGCATAAAGTCCAGACCGCTGGCGTCATCGCCGCTCAGCAGAATGAAATCTTCATCATCAACCAGCACTTGGATCTGACTAACACGACTTAAGTTCCCTGTTGCCTCTTTAACAGCAACAATATTCTTCAATTTTGCTAAACGCGCGATGGTCGGCGGCAACATATCGCAGCCGGTACGTGAAGGCACGTTATAGAGAATTTGCGGCAGAGACGTGTTTTCAGCAATCGCTTTGAAATGCTGATACAGGCCTTCCTGCGTCGGGCGGTTGTAATAGGGAGTGACTGTCAGGCAGCCAATAACGCCACTATTTTCAAAGCGTTGTGTAAGAGAAATCGCTTCAGCGGTGGCATTTGCCCCGGTCCCGGCGATAACAGGAATGCGCCCATCGGCCAGTTCCAGCGTCTGAAGAACCACGTCACCGTGCTCTTCATGGCTTAACGTTGCCGACTCACCGGTCGTGCCAACGGAAACGATCGCCGCAGTACCACTGGACACATGATAATCAATCAGTTTTTTCAGACTCGCGCGATCGACAGCACCTTTGGTGTCCATCGGCGTAACCAGTGCAACAATACTTCCCGTAAACATTGACCTTCCCCTCCACAAACAGGTCACTCATGGTACTTTTGACACCACTGCAAAAGCAAGCAAACAACGAGCGGTAAGCGCTTGTCCGGCGGTTTTTTTTATGTTTACCTTGGGAATACTCCCAAGCACGACAGGAAGACACAATTTGCCGCAGCCACAACAACATTATCTGGTTATTACCGCATTAGGTGCCGATCGTCCGGGTATCGTGAACACCATCACCCGTCAGGTCAGCAGCTGCGGCTGTAATATCGAAGACAGCCGTCTGGCGATGCTCGGCGATGAATTTACGTTTATTATGCTGCTTTCCGGCAGCTGGAATGCCATCACGCTGATTGAATCCACCCTGCCGCAGAAAGGCGCTGAACTGGAATTATTGATCGTGATGAAGCGTACCAGCGCACATGAACGCCCGCCGATGCCTGCGACGGTTTGGGTAAAAGTGGATGTTAAAGACTCCCCTCATCTGATTGAGCGTTTTACTGATTTATTCGATACACATCAGATGAATATCGCCGAACTTGCGTCAAAAACACGTCCGGCCGATGCGACCACGCCTGCGCAGTTATCTATTCAGATGACCGCGCACAGTGCCGCCAATACCGACCCGGCAATTATTGAGCAAGCGTTCCATCAGCTATGTACAGAACTGAAAGCGCAAGGCAGTATTAACGTCGTTAGTTATTCTGAGAATGAAGATAAACTGCAGTAACAGCTAAGAGATACGGAGAAAGACAATGAGCCCACTGAAAGCCGGTGACCCTGCGCCGCAATTTAGTTTGCCCGATCAAGATGGTGAACAAATTAATCTGGCCGACTTCCAGGGACAGAAAGTCCTGGTCTATTTCTACCCTAAAGCGATGACGCCGGGCTGCACCGTGCAGGCTTGTGGTCTTCGCGACAACATGGAACAGTTGAAAAGCGCAGGCGTTGAAGTGCTGGGGATCAGCACTGATAAGCCAGAAAAACTGTCACGCTTCGCAGAAAAAGAACTGCTGAACTTCACATTGCTGTCCGATGAAGATCATCAGGTTTGCGAACAGTTTGGCGTCTGGGGTGAAAAATCCTTTATGGGGAAAACCTACGACGGCATCCATCGCATCAGCTTCCTGCTCGACGGGAATGGCAATGTTGAGAAAGTCTTCGACGACTTCAAAACTACCAACCACCACGACATTGTGATGGCTTACCTCAACGGCAATTGAGCCAACCGGTAACCTTCGCACCATCACAAAGTTGGCTTACGGTAGTGGAAATTAAAAAAGCGCAGACGCGCTTTTTTTATTGCTGCTAAACCAACACGTAACGCCCTTTCAGACAGTTTCGTTCAGGGATTCATCCGGCCAGACGTGAACCACGGCCTTGACCAGTGTGGCCAGCGGTATCGCGAAGAACACGCCCCAGAATCCCCACAGTCCGCCGAATACCACCACCGAAAGAATAATCACCAGCGGATGCAGATTTACAGCTTCCGAGAACAACAGCGGCACGATAACGTTGCCGTCTAATCCCTGAACCACCAGATACGCCACAATCAGCGTCCAGAAATCCGCGCCAAGACCCCACTGGAACATCGCCACAATGACCACCGGAATCGTCACCAGCATCGCGCCGATATACGGGATAAGCACCGAGACGCCCACCAGCACAGCAAGTAAGAGCGAATAACGCAAATCCATAACCACAAACACCAGATAGGTCGCCACACCCACGATGATCATTTCCAGCACTTTTCCGCGGATATAATTGGTGATTTGCTGATTCATCTCTGCCCACACTTGCCCGGCCAGACCGCGGTCGCGGGGCAAAATACGGCGCACAGCGTTCAGCATCTGCTCTTTATCCTTGAGCAAAAAGAACACCATCATCGGCACCAGAATCAGGTAGATCGCCAGAGTCAGTAACCCGACCAGCGACGCCAGTGAATATTTCACTACGGATTCGCCTAGCCCTGACAGCTTGCTGCGCAGGTTTTCGGCCATCATATCGATGATGCCCGCATCCACCAGCGCCGGATAACGTTTAGGCAATGTGGCGGCAAAATCATAGAAACGGTTAAGCATACTTGGCAAATCGGCCAGCAAATTGACGCCCTGCTGCCACGTCACCGGCGCCACCACAAACATGCCGAGCAGTAAAATTCCGGCAAATATAATCAGCACCACGCTGACCGCCAGCGTGCGCGACAGCCCGACGTGTTGCAGCCGTACCGTCGGCCATTCCAGTAAATACGCCAGCACAATCGCCACTAAAAGCGGTGCCAGAATGCCGTTGAGAAAATAAAGAATACAAAAACCCGCCACCAGAATAGCCAGCAACGCGATGGCCTGCGGGTCAGTAAAGCGGCGGCGATACCATTGCAATAACATGTCCAACATCGTGAGAACACTCCTGTAAATTCCGGGTCTGACGGGTTTGCGCTGTTCGTTCCCTGCGCGCTCAGACACAAGTAACTATCTTCAAATCTCGTTGTCACACAACTGTAGCTGCGGAGTGTTTTAAACTCTCACGAGGATAGCTACTATAGAGACCGGCGCAAAGAAAAGCGTCACAAAATAATGGTGTGACCAACAGTTCATGGATGAAAGGCTCTTAATGCTTATCGGCATCGCGGTTAACTTATTGGGAAGCAAATGTTTATGGTAATGCGGTTGAAAAAAACGGTGATCGCCCTGTGCCTGGGCAGCCTGTTCACTGGCACAGTCCTCCCCGCAGGAGCCGACGACAGTTCATTCTGGTCGACGCCCGTTGGTTCTTCATCCCAAAATACCCGTTCACCGTCAGCGCCCGTGTCGAGCGATCAGCTTCCCGACATCGGCACCACCGCAGGCGGGACGCTCAGTATTAATCAGGAACTGCAGATGGGCGATTTTTACGTCCGTCAGATGCGCGCCAGTACGCCGCTGATTAACGATCCGCTGCTGAATCAATACATTAATGCGCTCGGCCAACGTCTGGTCGCCCACGCGTATTCCGTCCGCACGCCTTTCCATTTCTTTATCGTCAATAACGATGAGCTGAACGCCTTTGCCTTCTTCGGCGGCAACGTAGTGCTTCACTCCTCGCTGTTCCGGTATACCGATAACGAAAGCCAGCTGGCTTCGGTGATGGCGCACGAAATTTCTCACGTAACGCAACGCCATCTGGCGCGTGCGATGGAAGATCAGCAGCGTAACGCGCCGCTGACGTGGGTTGGCGCACTCGGTTCGATTCTTCTGGCAATGGCCAGCCCGCAAATGGGCATGGCGGCGCTGACCGGCACGCTGGCCGGAACCGCGCAGGGGATGATCAGCTTCACGCAGGCCAACGAACAGGAAGCCGACCGCATCGGGATCCAGGTGTTGCAGCGTTCCGGCTTTGATCCGCAGGCCATGCCTGCATTCCTGCAAAAGCTTGCCGATCAGGCCAGTTATTCGACGCGTCCGCCGGAAATGTTGCTGACGCACCCGTTGCCGGACAGCCGTCTGGCCGATATCCGTAACCGCGCCAACCAGATGCCGCACCTGTTTGTCCAGTCGTCACAGGACTACGTGATGGCGAAGGTGCGTATTCTCGGGATGTACGGCTCAGAAAGCTATCCGCTTTCCGATGACTATCTGCAAAAGCTGAGTAACGGCAATGTCCGCGAGCAGCTGGCGGCGAAATATGGCCACGCATTGCTGTTCTATAAAGCGAAAAAATTCGATCAGGCGCGCGCCATTCTTGAGCCGTTGCTGACGACCTATCCGGGCAACGAATGGTTGCTCGATTTGTCCACCGATAATGACATCGACAGCAAACGCGCTCCACAGGCGATCACCCGTCTGGAGCAGGCCGGTGCGGCGACCAGTTCCAACCCTGTTTTGCAGCTGAACCTGGCAAACGCCTATCTGGAAGGTGCGAAACCGGCCAACGCCATGAAAATCCTTAACCGTTATACGTTCAATTATCCGGGCGACCCGAACGGCTGGGATTTATTGTCTCAGGCTGCTGCCGCGCAAGGCTTGCGTGCGCAGGAACTGGCCGCGCGCGCTGAAAGTATGGCGCTGGTCGGGCGCCTGGATCAGGCGATTGAAATGCTGAGTAATGCCAGTGCATTGCAGAAATTAGGCAGCCTCGAGCAGGCCCGCTACGACGCACGTATTGATCAGCTCCGCCAGTTACAGGGGCGTTTCCGCCAGTATCAGAAAGGCTGATGTCTGAATCTATCAGGGAGAAAGTTATGTCAGATGAAGTTGCGATTTATCACAATCCGCGCTGCTCAAAGAGCCGCGAAACGTTGAAACTGCTGGAAGATGAAGGTATTACGCCCGAAGTGATCCTGTATCTGGACACACCTCCGTCTGTCGAAACGTTGCAAGGTTTGCTGAAAAAGCTGGGATTCAGCTCTGCGCGGGAATTAATCCGCAAAGGCGAGGAAATTTATAAAACATTGAATCTGGCCGATAAAAACCTGAGTGAAGCTCAGCTTTTGCAGGCGATGGTGGAAAACCCGAAACTGATTGAACGTCCGATTGTGATCGCCAACGGCAAAGCGCGTTTAGGCCGGCCACCAGAACAGGTGAAAGAGATTTTGTAATTCCCCGCGTCAAATTCGGGTTCGCCACACGAACCCGGATCTTCTCCGATTTACAACCCTGATTTACAGCCCCAGAATTTCTTTCACAAACGGGATCGTGAGTTTCCGCTGCGCCGTGATGGACGCGCGATCGAGCTGATCCAACGTCATGAACAATGTCCGCATTTCGCGATCCAGGCGTTTTAACAGGAAACGCCCCACGTCTTCCGGCAATTCAAAACCGCGCAGCTTGGCGCGCAACTGTAATGCCTGAAGTTTTTCATCATCGGAAAGCGGCTGGAGTTTGTAGATTTGCCCCCAGTCGAGACGGGAAGCGAGATCCGGCAAGCTGAGATTCAGCTGACGCGGAGGACGATCGCCGGTAATAAACAGGCGCGTGCGACCGGTTTCGAGAATGCGGTTATAAAGATGGAAAACGGCCGCTTCCCATTCATCATCTCCGGCAATCCCTTCGATGTTATCAATACAAACCAGCGCCAGATGCTCCATGCCGTCCAGCACTTCAGGGACGAAATAAGCGCGCTTGTCTAAAGGCACATAACCCACGGCTTCACCGCGTTGCGATAATTCGGCGCAGGCTGCGTGTAAAAGATGGCTGCGGCCACCGCCTTCGCGGGACCAAAAATAGATATACGTGCCGTGTTCCTGATGCAATGCGGTCTGAATCGCAGAAAGCAGAGAAGAGTTTTCCCCCGGATGAAAACTGGCAAAAGTCTCATCATCGGGCAGATAAAGTGGCAGGGAAAGCTGTGCCGGCGTATTCAGAAGCACCTCAACCAAAGCGGTATGAAGACCGCAGATGTTGTCACGTCAATAAAAGGAACTGCCGAATTCTAGCAAGGATCCGCGGTGAAATGAACTGTGCCCGGTGCAACCGCTTGCGATCCGAGCACCTGACCGGTTGCGCGCTGGCAAACCGGTCAGAAATGATCCCCCTCAGACTGGCGGATTTTCCCTCTCGTCATCGATATCAATGATCTGTTCTTCGCCGCGGAAAATCTCGATCACTTTGAACAACAGACTCAGGAAGATACCCACGATCGTGGCCAGCGCCATGCCTTTCAGCTCCGCCGCACCGATGTGGATCTTCGCGCCGCTGACGCCGATGATGAGGATCACCGCAGTCAGGATCAGGTTCTGTGCCTTGTTGTAATCGACTTTAGATTCAATCAGTACGCGGATACCGGATGCGCCAATCACGCCATACAACAGCAAGGAAACGCCGCCCATTACCGGAACCGGAACGGCCTGAATTGCCGCCGCCAGTTTCCCGATGCAGGAAAGCAGGATCGCCAGAATCGCCGCACCACCAATCACCCAGGTGCTGTAAACCTTGGTGATCGCCATCACGCCGATATTTTCGCCGTATGTGGTATTGGGAGTAGAACCGAAGAAACCGGACAACACGGTAGAAAGGCCGTTAGCCAGCATCGAACGGTGCAGGCCCGGATCACGCAGCAAATCTTTTTTCACGATGTTCGCCGTCACGACTAAATGCCCGACATGCTCGGCAATAACCACCAGCGCCGCAGGCAAAATGGTCAGGATCGCTACCCATTCGAAACGCGGTGTATAGAAAGTTGGCAGAGCAAACCAGTGCGCGTTTTCAATCGCAGAAACATCCACAACGCCCATAAAGAAGGACAGCGCATAACCTACCAGCACGCCGATGAGGATCGGGATAATCGCCAGGAAACCGCGAAAGAGCACGGAACCAAGGATCGTCACCGACAGCGTCACCAGAGAGATGATGATCGTTTTGGAATCCACCGGTACGCCGTCAGCCGGCAGCAAACCGGCCATATTGGCAGCCACACCGGCCAGCTCCAGCCCGATGACGGCAACGATTGCGCCCATCGCTGCGGGCGGGAACATCACGTTAATCCAGCCAATCCCGGCTTTCTTAACAATCAGCGCCACCAGGCAGAACAGTAAACCGCAGGCAATAAATCCGCCCAGCGCCACTTCATACCCCATCGGCAACAGCAACAGCACCGGTGAAATGAACGCGAAGCTTGAACCCAGATACGCCGGTATTTTCCCTTTACAGACAAATAAATACAGCAAAGTCCCTATGCCATTGAACAGCAGCACCGTTGCCGGGTTAATTTTGAACAGAATGGGAACCAGAACGGTGGCACCAAACATGGCAAACAGATGCTGGAAACTCAGGGGGATTGTCTGCAGTAAAGGCGGACGCTCACTTACCCCGATGACACGACGGGTCATGGATGTGATCCTCTTAAAGTGTGGTGTTGTGTTATGTGTTTTAAAAACCAAAAAAAAGCCGACTCATGAGTCGGCTTAACGCTTACTTCGTACCAAATATCTTGTCGCCCGCATCGCCGAGCCCCGGCATGATGTAGCCCTTTTCGTTGAGTCCCTGATCCACCGAGGCCGTGTAGAGCTCGACGTCCGGGTGCGCAGCTTCGAGAGCGGCGATCCCTTCCGGTGCCGCCACCAGCACCAGAACTTTAATGCTCTGGCAGCCCGCTTTTTTCAGCAGGTCGATGGTTGCGATCATGGAACCGCCGGTTGCCAGCATCGGGTCAACCACCAGCGCCAGACGTTCTTCGATGTTAGAAACCAGCTTCTGGAAATACGGCACAGGCTTCAGGGTTTCTTCATCACGGTACACACCCACCACGCTGATACGCGCGCTCGGGACGTGTTCCAGTACGCCTTCCATCATGCCCAGACCGGCACGCAGAATTGGCACAACGGTAATTTTCTTGCCCTTGATCTGGTCGATTTCAACCGGACCACACCAGCCTTCGATAGTCACTTTTTCAGTTTCTAAATCGGCAGTCGCTTCATACGTCAGAAGACTACCCACCTCAGAAGCCAGTTCGCGAAAACGTTTCGTGCTGATGTCATTTTCACGCATCAGGCCCAGCTTGTGTTTCACCAGCGGGTGTTTCACCTCGACGATCTTCATTGTTTATTCTCCTAAGGTGGTTGGGCTGCAAAAAAAAATCGCGAGATTATAACGCCATTTTTTTTGAACGCCACTGCCAATTGCCTGATCCGGATCAACATATCCTTCGTCAGTCTAACTGCTGCGGTGTTGGCTGCACTTTCTCACCCGAATCACTGACTCATGTCAGCTCATCGGGATTCGTGCGTTTGCCGCCTTGCTGCAATCAGAGTGACTTTGGATAAACTCTCTCATTGGCTTCTAAAATCAGTATAGATAGACACAGTCAATAAGGCGCTCGCAAACGTTTGCTTCCACTGTTAGAATTGCCGCGCATTATTTTTCAACCACCAACCCAAACCGCCGTGGGGACTTCGCAGTGACCGACAAAACCTCTCTCAGCTATAAAGACGCAGGCGTAGATATCGATGCCGGTAACGCATTGGTAGACCGCATTAAAGGTGTAGTAAAACAGACCCGTCGCCCGGAAGTTATGGGTGGATTGGGCGGTTTTGGTGCTCTCTGCGCGCTGCCGCAAAAATATCGTGAACCCGTGCTGGTTTCGGGTACCGACGGCGTTGGCACCAAGCTGCGTCTGGCGATGGATTTAAAACGCCACGATACCATCGGTATCGACCTGGTCGCGATGTGCGTCAACGATTTGATCGTTCAGGGCGCTGAACCGCTGTTCTTCCTCGATTACTACGCCACCGGCAAACTGGATGTCGACACTGCCGCCAGCGTGATCACCGGTATTGCAGAAGGCTGTAAACAGTCTGGCTGTGCGTTAGTTGGCGGCGAAACCGCTGAAATGCCGGGGATGTACCACGGCGAAGATTACGACGTCGCGGGCTTCTGCGTCGGCGTGGTGGAAAAATCAGAAATTATCGACGGCAGCAAAGTAGCTGACGGCGACGTGCTGATCGGCCTGGCCGCCAGTGGCCCGCATTCCAACGGCTACTCGCTGGTGCGCAAAATTCTGGAAGTCAGCAAAACCAATCCGGAAACCACCGTTCTGGCAGGCAAATCGCTGGCCGACCATCTGCTGGCACCGACCAAAATTTACGTGAAATCGATCCTGAATCTGATCGAAAACGTCGAGGTGCACGGTATCGTCCACCTGACCGGCGGCGGCTTCTGGGAAAATATTCCGCGCGTTCTTCCTGAAAATACTCAGGTCATCATTGATGAATCAAGCTGGCAGTGGCCGGATGTCTTTACCTGGCTGCAAACCGCCGGCAACGTCAGCCGTCACGAAATGTACCGTACCTTCAACTGTGGCGTTGGCATGCTGGTTGCACTTCCGGCTGAGCTGGCTGAACAGGCGATTGCTTTACTGAACGATAATGGCGAAAAAGCGTGGAAAATTGGCTACATTAAAGCCTCTGACTCCGCTGAACGTGTTGTCATCCAGTAATTCAACTCACTGAAGACAGGTATAGAAATGAAAAGGATTGTGGTTCTGGTATCGGGCGAGGGAAGCAATTTACAGGCCCTGATCGATGCCTGCCAGCAGGGAAGGATCAACGCAGAAATCTGCGCTGTTTTCAGCAACAAATCCGCCGCTTACGGGCTTGAAAGAGCCCGTACTGCCCACATTCCGGCGCATGCGCTGGATGTCAAAGCCTACGAAGATCGCGCCGCGTTTGATGTCGCACTGGCCGATGCCATCGACACATTCCGGCCCGATCTGGTGGTACTCGCCGGGTATATGCGTATCCTCACCGCAGAATTCGTTCAGCGCTTTGCCGGAAGGATGATCAACATCCACCCTTCCCTGTTGCCGAAATATCCGGGTCTTCATACTCACCGCCAGGCGATTGAAAATCAGGATACCGAGCACGGCACATCGGTGCATTTTGTCACTGAGCAGCTCGATGGTGGCCCTGTCATATTGCAGGCGAAAGTCCCGGTGTTTACCGAAGACACTGAAGAAGAGCTGGTGGCGCGTGTGCAAACGCAGGAACACAGCATTTATCCGCTGGTGGTCAGCTGGTTTGTTGAAGGACGTTTGTCCTTGCAAAATGGAAAGGCGCTACTGGATAATAATCCACTGCCTGAACAGGGTTACGCGGCGGATTAATCTGCTTAAGCGCGATGATTTCACTATAAACCGGCCCCGTGCCGGTTTTTTATTTTCTTCCATTTGACACTTGTTTACATTTCACCCGATATAATGCCCATCCCGGCGCACGTTTAAACGTCGTTTGTGCGCCGACCTTCATCTGAAACACGGTTGTTTCAGATCTCATATTCACGAAGGTTACCTCAGGTAAAACGGCTTTTTGATTTTTTGAGGAACACCCCATGTTTAGCAATAACAGCGTCAGATTACGTCCACTGGAAAAGGATGACCTGTCGTTTGTTCACCGTCTTGATAATAACGCCAGCATCATGCGTTACTGGTTTGAAGAGCCTTACGAGGCGTTCGTCGAACTGACAGATCTCTATAACAAACATATTCATGACCAAAGCGAGCGTCGCTTTATTATTGAATTCCAGGGCGGGCCGGTCGGATTAGTCGAACTGGTCGAAATTAATCATATTCACCGCCGCGCGGAATTTCAGATAATCATCGACCCGCAGCATCAGGGTAAAGGCTTTGCCGGTGATGCCGTCCGTCTGGCCATGGATTATGCCTTCTCCGTTCTGAACCTCTATAAGCTGTATTTAATCGTCGACAAAGAAAATAAAAAGGCGATTCATATTTACAGCAAACTCGGATTTGAACTTGAAGGCGAACTGAAGCAGGAATTCTTTGTGAACGGCGAATATCGCAGCGCCATCCGCATGTGTATTTTCCAGCCTCAGTTCCTGGCGAAATATAAAACTAAGCCTGTTCAGGTCAAACCTGAATCTCTTATTGGTGCCAGCGCCGTCTGATTTCGCATAAATACCTTACCGGTGAGGGCGACAACGCCTTCACCGGTAAGACTTTTCCCGCTTTTGATCCTCATTTATTCCCCCTGCATAAACTCTCCTTAATTCATCCCCTGTAGTGTTGGACTTTCCTGTCAATCTTTCGCAATATTGGTAGTAGACACTAGGCCCTCTCACAAAAGGCTTCCTGTTGCGCCCGGCTTTGAAACAGACGGGTAACATGAAGATCACGTTGAGCTAAATTGCGGTGTTTTTCAGGCGATTTGCCTGTATGGGCCAGGTTGTAAGCCAAATGAACGGAGTGAAAATGGGTCAGGAAAAGCTTTATATCGAGAAAGAACTAAGCTGGCTGTCCTTCAATGAGCGCGTGTTGCAGGAAGCGGCAGACAAAAGTAATCCCCTGATCGAAAGGATGCGTTTTTTAGGGATTTACTCCAATAATCTGGATGAGTTTTATAAAGTCCGCTTTGCTGATTTAAAACGGCGGATCCTCATCAGTGAGGAACAGGGTTTTCTTGGCGCGTCCCGTCATTTGCTGAAAAAAATTCAGGCAAAAGTGCTTCGCATTGATCAGGAATTTGACAGTCTCTACAACGATTTACTGCTGGAAATGGCACGTAATCAAATTTTCCTGATTAACGAGCGTCAGGTGTCGGAAAACCAGCAAGCCTGGTTGCGTCAGTATTTCAAACATCAGCTGCGCCAGCACATTACGCCGATCCTCATTAATCACGACACCAATCTGGTGCAATTCCTCAAAGACGATTACACCTATCTGGCGGTAGAAATTATCCGCGGCGAAGAGATTCACTACGCCCTGCTGGAAATCCCGTCCGATAAAGTTCCGCGTTTCGTTAACCTGCCACCGGAAGCGCCGCGCCGCCGCAAGCCGATGATCCTGCTGGATAACATTCTGCGTTATTGCCTCGACGACATTTTCAAAGGCTTCTTCGATTACGATGCGCTGAATGCCTATTCGATGAAAATGACCCGCGACGCCGAATACGATCTGGTCACAGAAATGGAATCCAGCCTGCTGGAACTCATGTCATCTAGCCTGAAACAGCGTCTGACCGCTGAGCCGGTGCGTTTTGTCTATCAGCGCGACATGCCGGATGAAATGGTGGAATTGCTGCGCGGCAAGCTCGGTATTTCCAACTACGATTCTGTGATTGCCGGTGGCCGTTACCACAACTTTAAAGATTTCATTGGTTTCCCAAACGTCGGCAAAGCCAATCTGGTCAACCGCCCTCTGCCACGCCTGCGTCATTTGTGGTTCGATAAATTCCGTAACGGCTTTGCCGCCATTCGTGAACAGGACGTGTTGCTGTATTACCCATACCACACGTTTGAGCACGTTCTCGAACTGTTGCGCCAGGCATCGTTTGATCCGAACGTTTTATCGATAAAAATCAATATTTACCGCGTGGCAAAAGACTCACGCATTATTGAATCGATGATCCACGCCGCGCATAACGGCAAGAAAGTGACGGTTGTTGTTGAGTTGCAGGCGCGTTTCGATGAAGAAGCTAACATTCACTGGGCGAAACGTCTGACGGAAGCCGGTGTACACGTTATTTTCTCTGCGCCAGGTCTGAAAATTCACGCAAAACTCTTTCTTATCTCGCGCCGCGAAGGCGATGAAATTGTCCGCTATGCTCATATTGGGACCGGTAACTTTAACGAGAAAACCGCGCGGCTTTATACCGACTATTCGCTGCTGACCGCTGATGCGCGTATCACCAACGAAGTCCGTCGCGTCTTCAACTTTATTGAAAACCCTTACCGCCCGGTTTCTTTCGAACATCTGATGGTGTCGCCGCAAAACTCGCGCGACATGCTCTACCGCCTGATCGACAAAGAGATCGCCAACGTGCAGGCTGGCGGAACCGGCGGCATTACGCTGAAGATCAACAATCTGGTGGACAAAGGGCTGATTGATCGTCTGTACGTCGCGTCGAATGTGGGCGTCAAAATCCGCCTGCTGATCCGCGGCATGTGTTCACTGGTGCCCAACTTACCCGGCTTCAGCGAAAACATTCAGGTCACCAGTATCATCGACCGCTATCTTGAACACGATCGCGTTTATGTCTTTGAAAATGGCGGCGATACCAAAGTCTTCCTGTCTTCCGCTGACTGGATGACCCGAAATATTGATTACCGCATTGAAGTGGCTGTCGCCCTGCTCGATCCGCGCCTGAAACAGCGCGTTCTGGACATTCTCGAACTGCTGTTCAGCGACACGGTAAAAGCCAGAGTGATTGATAAAGAACTGAGCAACCGGTATGTTCCACGCGGAAATCGTCGCAAAGTGCGCGCACAACTGGCGATTTACGAATATCTCAAAGATCTGGAACAACAAAGTCAGCAAGCCTGAACCTCTGGAGCGTTACACAACTATGCCCCTTAAAAGCAGCAGCCCATTGAATGCCAAGCCACAGGAAATTGCTGCGATCGACCTCGGATCGAACAGTTTCCATATGGTGATCGCCCGCGTCGTTAACGGCGCATTGCAGGTGCTGGGACGCCTGAAACAGCGCGTTCACCTGGCCGATGGCCTCAACAATAAAAATGTGCTCAGTGAAGAAGCCATTCAACGCGGGCTGGATTGCCTGGCTTTATTTGCTGAACGCCTGCAGGGTTTTCCGGAAAATAACGTCACTATCGTTGGAACCCATACGCTGCGTCAGGCGGTGAACGCTGAGGAATTCCTCAAGCGCGCCGCCGAAGTGATCCCGTATCCGATAGAAATTATTTCCGGTCAGGAAGAAGCACGTCTGATTTTTATGGGCGTTGAACACACGCAACCTGAAAAAGGCCGCAAGCTGGTGGTCGACATTGGCGGCGGTTCGACTGAACTGGTCATCGGCGAAGATTTCGAGCCGCTACTGGCCGAAAGCCGCCGCATGGGCTGCGTCAGTTTTGCGCAGATGTTTTTCCCCGACGGTGAAATCAGCCGCAGCAATTTCAAACGCGCACAACTCGCCGCCGCACAGAAACTCGAAACACTGGCGTGGCAGTATCGTCTGCAAGGCTGGCAGTATGCGCTGGGCGCCTCAGGCAGTATCAAAGCCGCCCATGAAGTGCTGGTCGAAATGGGTGAAAAAGACGGTCTGATTACCCCTGAACGGCTGGAAATGCTGACCGAAGCCGTGCTGAACTTTAAGAATTTCAGTGCGCTGGAGTTGCCGGGCTTATCAGAAGATCGTCAGTCGGTATTCGTTCCCGGCCTGGCGATTCTGCGCGGCGTGTTTGATGCGCTGGCGGTGAAAGAATTACGCCTTTCCGACGGCGCGCTGCGTGAAGGCGTGTTGTATGAAATGGAAGGCCGGTTCCGTCATCAGGATATCCGCACCCGCACGGCGAAAAGCCTGGCCGAGCATTACAATATCGACCGGGAACAGGCGCGCCGCGTGCTTGAAACGACGGAACAGTTGTATGCCCAATGGCTGGCGCAAAATACCAAACTGGTACAGCCGCAGCTCGAATCTCTGCTGAAATTCAGCGCCATGCTGCATGAGGTCGGCCTGAGCATCAACCACACCGGCATGCACAAGCATTCTTCTTATATCCTGCAAAATACCAACTTGCCGGGCTTTAATCAGGAACAGCAAACGCTGCTGGCGACGCTGGTGCGTTTTCACCGCAAAGCCATCAAGCTCGAAGAACTGCCGCGCCTGAATTTGTTTAAGAAGAAGCATTATATTCCGCTGATTCAGCTGCTGCGTCTGGGGGCGTTGCTCAACAACCAGCGCCAGTCGACAACCACGCCGGAATCCCTGCGGTTATCGACCGATGATAATCACTGGACGCTGCGTTTCCCGGCGGGATATCTGGCCCAGAATAACCTGGTTCAGCTCGATTTCGAACGCGAACAAAGCTACTGGAACGATGTCACGGGCTGGAAACTGATGCTCGAAGAAGAAGACGCTGAGCCTTCTGACAAATAAATCCGGACAATAAAAAAAGCCCTCTGGCATTTTGTGCTCAGAGGGCTTTTAACTTTTCAGCGTACTGATAAATCAGTTTTTTTGAAATTCCAGCAGCGAGGCCAGCGGCAGAGGCTTGCCCACCAGATACCCCTGCATATAATCCACGCCCAGTGCGTGAAGTGCCGCTTTCTGCTCTTCGGTTTCCACGTATTCCGCCACAATCGACAGATGTTTCATGCGCGCCACCTGACAAATTGACTGCACAATGTATCCGTCCAGCGGATCAGTCAGCATGTTGCGCACAAAACTGCCGTCAATCTTCAAAATATCAGCCTGAATCGCCTTGAGGCGGCCATAACTGGCGTAACCGGTGCCGAAGTCGTCAATCGCAATCCGGCAGCCATAAGAGCGCAGTTCACGCATCGCATAATCCGCATACTTCATGTTTTGAAGTAGATGCGATTCCGTAACTTCTAAAACGATCTGGAACGGTTCGATCTCAAATTCCAGCATCAGCGTTTTAAAATCGCGGGTAAACGTCGGGCGGCACAGCGTGGATGGTGTAAAGTTCACGGCAAAACGCAGGCTGGGAAGACGCACGCGGTTCTGATGAATAAACATCAGCGTGTGCCGCAGAACCCACATATCCATCTGATAAGAAAGACCGAACTCATGCACCACCGGCAGGAATTTATCCGGCGTCACCAGTGATTCCTGTTCACCATCAAACAGGCGCAGCAGAATCTCATGATAACTGTCGCCGCGCACGCCCAGTATCGGCTGCGCCATCAGCACAAAGCGGTCGTCATCAAGGGCACGCTGGATTTTATGCAGCATGTCGACTTTCTCTTTAATCTCCAGCTGAACCTGACTGTGGTCGCTTTTATTGGATTCTGGCTGACCGGTGGTCAGGGAAACTTCCGCAATACCACTGAGTTCGCCGAGCAAAATCGGCAAATGCTCAACCGGGGAATAGACTGTGCAATAGGATAAGCCGATGTTCGGATGCAGCGGCAGACCGTTCCAGATCAGCCGGAAATCTTCCAGATAATCATGCAAATACTGAAGCTTTTTATCGGCGTCTTCGCAGTTTAAACGCAGAACCAAATCATATCCCGGCAGGTGGTAAACCCGCTCACCGTCCTGCAAATAAGGATTCAGCCCCAGCGCCAGTTGCTGTTTAAACTGGATACGCAACTGCATGCCGTAGTTGCGGCTCAGCACATCCATGTCCGAAACGCGGATGAAGCACAACATTGAGCGCGGATGACGGGCCAGATCACGGTTAAACGCGCGCAGGTTGGGCAGGCCAAAGACCGGATCCTGCAACGCCGCGGCGCTGAATTTTTTCATCAGCAGACGCTGACGGGAAGAAAGCACCGACATGAGTAACAGCGTCACGGTATAAACCAGCATGAGCGCAGAAACAAAGACCAGATTATGTGTAAACCCGTGTTCAGAGATAAAACCCTGATAGTTATTGAATAAGACGGTAAGCGTAACCGTCCAGACGATGCTGATGAAGTAATAGCCATAACGCAGCGCGCCGAACAGCAGCACCGGGAAAAGCAGTGTCAGCGTATAGTCGCTGAGCAAAATCTTGGTAAACGGCTCGCTGAGCCCCGGAATGCACAGCAACGTCACCATGAAGGTCAGCACAACAAACCACAGCAGCACTTCGAGACGTTTCACGCCCGGCGCACGCTGTTTTCTCAACATCATGCGCAACACGCGGAAATAACGTGGCTGACGGATCAGGCGGATAACCAGATAAATAACGTGAGAGTTAAGCAAGATCCCTAAAATCATTGCCTGCAAATTGACCAGCGTTCTGAGGGTGACAAACTCTGCGGTCGCCATGCCCAGATAACCGGGTAAAAGACCGCTTTCCACGACAATCTGCAAGACGATCATAAAAAAGAACGTCAGAAAAATCAGCAGCCAGCCAACACGAACTTTCGCCAGCGTCATTAATCCCAACGGAGCCGACCAGCGGTTCCCGGCCTGCCAGCGATAACCCAGCCATGCGAGAAACAGTGACGTGAAATAAATCACCGTCATCAGCACGCTCATGTCAAAACCGACACGCAGGTAATAACGCAGGAAAAGCGTGAGGACAATGCCCGGGAAAGCCGCCCAGTCAAATACCATCAGTAAGGCAACGCACGTTGCCAGCGGCATGTAGATCAGATACGTCCGGCCTTCCGGCAGCATAATGATCGGCGAAAGCCATGACGTCACTGGAATCAATACCAGCGCGCAAATAACGGGAAGTCCCCACCATTTGTGGCGCAGGTCATGCCAGGAGAAATTTTTACGCATCAAGTCCATCTACGTTTGCGCATGAGGTTCATGCAGCGGTGAGTGATTTAGGATGTCACGGACGTCAGGCAATCCGGCAGCAGTGGCGACAGCTCCGCTCTCCGTTATCATTGTAAAAATGTCATTTCACAGAAAAAAATGCGGAAGAAAAGAATACAGCAGACGAAAGCCTGGTCGCAGATATTTAAATTATGGCTGGATTCTAATGCGACTTATCTTAAATCCTTTGATGCAGATCATTAAACAGAATCTTTACGATTTTCACTAAAAATCATCCAAAACAAATTAATCACGCGATGAATGAAGTGAAAAATCTTATTTGGATTAGAATCATGAAACAAAGAGAAAAATTCTATGCAGTGAGGCTTTCACCGGAGGTCAAATCGCCATTTTTGCGCTTTTTTTGATTATCTGGTTGCCCGTTTAGTTCTGTTATATATTGTAAATATTATTATTTATCCTCTTTCTTTCCCGCTACCGGAGCCAGGAACCACTTAAGCGATCTTAATTATGTCTCGAAAATCCAACATCAAGATGACGAAAATCGTTTTATCGATAAGTTTCATTATTTTGTTCGGCCGTCTCGTCTACTCAGCTATCGGCGCGTATACGCATCATCAGAACCAAAAACAGTCCGAAACGCCAACCGAAACCCGACGAGATCAGACCCCCGAAAAAACATGTACCGGCACGCTGAAAAGTTGCCGTTACTTCAAGGAATAAGGATCTCGAATGTCTGCCGAAAAACCTAAGAATTACGGCCAAAAGCTGGCGGAAAGCCGCAGCAGGATCCTCGATCTCCTTCTGAATACCGACAATCTGGCTGAGAGCATTCTGGGCGAAGACCTGGATGTGGATGACGCAACGCGTGCCACGCTGATGGATAACACCGCCGAACTCAGCGCGCGCGTACAAAAATTGCATGCGGCGGACGTCGCCGACGTGCTGGAAGCATTACCTATCCGTGAACGTCTGGCGTTGTGGAGCCTGGTTGAGCCGTCGGCGCGCGGTAAAGCGCTGGTCGAAGTTTCAGAAACCGTCTGGGACAGCCTGATTGAAGAGATGAGCGATAAAGACCTGCTCAAAACCATGTCGCTGCTCGACGTGGACGATCAGGTGTATCTCGCCGAATACCTTCCGCGTGACCTGATTGGTCGGGTTCTGACGTCCCTCGACCCGCGCCAGCGCGATAAAGTCCGCGAAGTCATGAAGTTCAGCAAGGAATGCGTGGGCCGTATCATGGATTTCGAGCTGCTGAGCGTTCGCCCGGATGTCACGCTGGGCACCGTGCAGCGCTTTCTTCGTCTGCGTAAAACCATTCCGCAAGCGACCGATAAGTTATTCATTACCGACCGGAAAAATACGCTGCTCGGCGAACTCCCGCTGACCACAATTTTACTGAACCCGCCGCATACGCCGGTTTCTGACGTCATGATCACCGACTTCACCAGTTTTGAGCCGGAAGATAAGGCCGAAGACGCAGCCAGCGCGTTTGAACGTTATGACCTGATTACCGCCCCGGTGGTGGATAAAAAAGGCAAACTGATGGGACGTCTGGCGGTGGAAGAGATTGTTGATTTCGTGAATAACGACACCGACAGCAATCTGCGCCGGATGGGCGGCCTGAGCCCGGAAGAAGATGTGTTTTCTCCGGTCAGAAAGGCCGTACGAAACCGCTGGGCCTGGCTGGCTATCAATTTGTGTACGGCGTTTGTCGCCTCGCGCGTTATAGGCCTGTTTGAACATACTATTTCACAACTTGTGGCCCTTGCCGCGCTGATGCCGATTGTCGCCGGGATCGGCGGTAATACCGGCAATCAAACCATCACGATGATTGTCCGCGGGCTGGCGCTACACCATGTTCAGCTCGGTAACCTAAGATTTCTGATGTTCAGGGAGTTGGGT
>Ga0153981_1000035_pt1 | contig 41008 bp, 33 predicted proteins | sample TSGA065MetaG_FD_104714 | JGI IMG/M metagenome (GOLD analysis project Ga0153981, IMG submission 104714) | Attine ant fungus gardens microbial communities from Georgia, USA - TSGA065 MetaG | ecosystem: Host-associated > Fungi > Mycelium > Unclassified | place: USA: Georgia, Magnolia Springs State...
CGTAACTCCCCTGGCTTCAGCGGCTCGCCGCTATCAAACCTCGCCTGAGTGACCTGCCGCTGCTCATTGACTGTCACAATAATTTTGCCACTGACTGGCAGGCAAGGCGTCTGTGGAACCGAATCACACACCTGACGTTGCCGGGATAACTCCTGCTGCAAAGCCTGCGTTATGGCATAACTGAGAGCCATATAATCCCCCTGCATGAGAGAACGCGGATCAACCGGTGCAAGCGGCAATATCATCACCGCCCCCTGTTTAAGTATCTGTTCTTTTTGCCAGATACCGGCATTCACGGCGATCAGCGCCAGCAGTATCACTAATCCCGCCAGCCATTTTCTCAAATTAGTGGTTTGCATACGCTTCCTCCTTCCGCGCCGGTATCAGTTTTTTGGCGGCAAATGCCAGCGCAAGCAGCGCCACGCCAGTGACAAACATCAGAAGGGATTTCTGCAATAAACTGACACCGAGGAAGTAATACCAGTCAATAACATAAAGCGCGAGGAAACAGCCGCTGGCGGCCAAAACCCCCTGACTTCCCTGATAACGCGCCATCAGTAATAACCACAGGCCCAGGCCGATTCCCGGTGCATAATAAGCAGCGAAACCGCACAACAAAGCAGCAACCAGAAGCAGCGGCGCTGATGACGTCTTTTTCACCACCGTCTGATACAAACACCCGATGATTAAACCTGCGGCAATACCTGCGCCGGTTCCCGTCGAAAGCGTGAAATACCCTGCTGGCCGCCAGAAAAAATCAAAGAGAAGTGAGGAATTAATACCGGAAAAACACTGCAATATCAGGCCGGACGGGATCCCCCAGAGGAGAGGGGAAACAGCCTCAGCGCCTGCAGTGGCTGCTAAGTTAATTTGTTCCCTGATAATCCACAGCCAGAAAATCACAATGACAGCAATCAGCGCTGAAACCATACAAAAACTGGCGACTGGCGGTAAATACATCCCGGCCAGCAAATTGCCGGAAAGTATCAGCAAAAAAGTCGCCGCTGTTACCGCCATAAAGCGGAATGTACGATCTGCCATCGCCAGCGCCATCACTGCGAGAACCGGCAATGAACAAAGTGAGCCCACCAGAAAATACATATCCCAACTGGCTTCAAAGAGCATACAGAAGCCAAAGCACAGGCCACAGGTTGCCGCTATCGCCCATGCCAGTCCGATATGATGTTTGCTCACACCCTGCGCGCGAAGAAATCCGCCCGCGACCAAGGCAAGGATCAGCGAAGGGATAATCACAGTGGCAGCATTAGGGTCATTGAGCAGGCCGGCAACATAGAGCACCAGTATCAGCAGGAACAGAATGATCATGGCCGCCACCCAGCCACCGACCCCCAGCGTCAGCCGCAGATACCAGGGGAGATGAGAGGAGTGATCGTATTGCTGAATCTCTTCAATTTGCGTCTGATTAAGCAAATTATGTCGGCGTAACTGTTCGGTCAGCAATGCCACTTTCGTGAAGGAAACCTCGACCGGCTGGTTCTCATAGAGTTTACGCCGCCAGTGGAGCATCAAAGCGCCACATCCCGCCAGCCATAGAGCCATCAGACAGCCCAGCATAAACAGCCCCCCCACATCGTAAGAACTGTCGAACATCTGCATGATCAACACGCACCCGATGGCCGCTCCACTGGCCGTCCCCAGCGTCAGCATACACAGGTCAGGATGGCGGTAGCGGTAGAAGAAGTAGCCCGCCAGTAAAACGAGCAGCCATAACGCCGTCGCAAAGTGATGAGGGGGACCGTAACGCCAGCCGGATACATTTCCGGCAACGATGGAGGTCAGCATTAACAGGAGAAAACCGGCCATCACACGGGAGAACCAGCGACTGGCGAGCCACGACTTAGGATTGTGTTTAATTGCCCGCAGGGCAAGCACTTCACGCGTAACCAGACACAACACCTGCACAATCAAGTAACTATAAAGTGCGGTGGAGGGAAAATAGTCGAGACCATCAAATATCGCGCTGTCCATCAGGGACATAGACACCGTGACGTAATAGAGCTGAAAGGTAAGATTGGCAAGCAACCAGGAGCAGAACCACAAATTGTTCTGTCGGGCGATGAGGGCTAAAGGCAGGAAAACAAACAGCCAGGCTCTGAACAACTCCCAGCTGTCGGCGCCCGTCTGATAAATCTGCCCATAGAGGGCAAACAGCGCGCCAAAACTGAGAGCGGCCGCCAGTAAGGCACTACGCGCAAGTCCGTCATACCAGCGCCACCAGACCACGACGGTAAGCGCAACGACCAACAACTCTGCCAGCGCAAACTTTGCCATCTTCGGCATATCTGCCCAGTTCCAGGCGACAAAAAAGACGGCAGCCGCGACCAGCGATAACAATCCCAGCAGCGAGAGTAACGGCACCAGAAATCTTCGCCATTGCGGAAAATCAGGCCGGACACCGCAGAAATCATAAATACGCTGGCATTCTGCGGGTGTCAGGCTTTTGCCTTTAACCAGCCGCTCCGTCTGGCCACAGAGAAACTCTGCTGCCCGCGAAGGCATCCATTCTTTGCTGCCTGCTTCAGTTTGTGTCATGACATCCCTGCCTTATAAAGTTTTACCCGAGATTAAACGCCATACTCCTGCCGGTAAGCCCGCACAGCAGCCAGATGGTCAGCCATTTCCGCTTTTTCTTCCAGATACTCAATCAGGTCGGCCAGCGTAATAATTGAAATCACTTTGCAATGATAGTCGCGTTCAACTTCCTGAATAGCAGAGATATCCGCGCGGCCACGTTCCTGACGATCCAGAGAAATCAGAACGCCCGCTAGCGTTGCATTGTGAGAATTGATGATTTCCATGGACTCACGGATAGCTGTACCGGCGGTAATCACATCATCAACCAGCATGACGCGGCCCTGAAGAGGGCTGCCCACCAATAAACCACCTTCACCGTGATCTTTGGCTTCTTTGCGGTTGAAACAATACGGCACATCGCGTTCATGATGCTCAGCCAGCGCGACGGCAGTGGTGGTTGCAATCGGAATCCCTTTATAGGCCGGGCCGAAAACTAAATCGAAATCAATTTTTGAATCCATCAATGCTTCAGCGTAAAAACGTCCCAGTAACGCCAGATCACGGCCAGTGTTAAACAAACCGGCATTGAAGAAGTAAGGACTTATGCGCCCGGACTTCAGGGTAAACTCGCCGAATTTCAAAACCTGTTTGTTCAGTGCAAACTCAATAAACTGGCGCTGATAGGCTTTCATTGATGGTCTCCTCGATAATGTCTTATATCTGCAATTGTCAGCCCGCAGGCCATAAAAAAGGCGACTTCTCAGTCGCCTTAAAAAATTATTCCGCCAGCGCCGCTTTCTGCGCCTGGAAGATAGTGTCGATGCCCCCTCTGGCGAGGGCCAGTAAACTGAGCAACTCCTCATGACTGAACGGCTCGCCTTCTGCGGTGCCCTGCACTTCGATCATGCGGCCATCTTCCATCATCACGACGTTCATATCCGTTTCAGCGGCCGAATCTTCGACATACTCAAGGTCGCAAAGCGCTTCGCCTTTAACAATACCCACAGAGACGGCGGCAACCATCCCTTTCATCGGATTGGCTTTCAGTTTACCCGCTGCTACCAGCGCGTTCAGTGCATCTGCCAGCGCCACACAGGCACCGGAAATGGACGCAGTACGCGTGCCGCCGTCAGCCTGCAAAACATCGCAGTCCAGCGTGATGGTGAATTCACCCAGTTTTTTGAGATCCACTGCCGCACGCAATGAGCGGGCAATCAGACGCTGAATTTCAAGGGTACGACCGCCTTGTTTGCCTTTCGCGGCTTCACGCGCATTACGGCTGTGCGTGGAGCGTGGCAGCATACCGTATTCAGCCGTGATCCAACCTTGTCCCTGACCTTTCAGGAAACGCGGAACGCCTTCTTCGACCGTCGCGGTACACAGCACTTTGGTATCACCAAACTCCACCAGCACGGAACCTTCAGCGTGTTTAGTGTAATGGCGGGTCAGTGTTACGGGGCGTACTTGTTGTGCATTTCTGCCTGCTGGACGCATGGATAGTTCTCCGGGTCGCGAATCGTGTTTGGCTGCGCATTATACGGACTTCGCGAGGTAATGCCTATCATGACCCGCTTACCGGGGCTATAATCGCTGCATCTTTACATTAACAGGTACGCATACATGATCCGTAGTATGACCGCTTATGCCCGACGCGAAATTAAGGGTGACTGGGGCAGCGCCGCGTGGGAACTTCGCTCGGTAAACCAACGTTATCTCGAAACTTACATCCGTCTGCCAGAGCAATTTCGCAGCCTGGAGCCGGTTATTCGCGAGCGCATTCGTGCCCGGCTGACCCGCGGTAAAGTCGAATGTAATCTGCGTTTTGATCTCGATCCGGGCGCGCAAAGCACTCTGCAACTGAATGAAAAACTGGCGAAACAGCTGGTTGAAGCGGCGCAATGGGTAAAAATGCAAAGCGACGAAGGCGAGATTAATCCGCTGGAAGTTCTGCGCTGGCCGGGTGTCATGCTGGCCGAAGAGCAGGATCTGGATGCAATCAGCACTGAACTGCTGCTCGCGCTGGAAACAGCTCTCGATGATTTCATCGCTGCCCGCGAAAGCGAAGGCGCCGCACTGAAAACAATGATCGAACAACGCCTTGATGGCGTTAGCGCAGAAGTCACCAAAGTCCGTGCCCAGATGCCCAATATCCTGCAATGGCAGCGCGAGCGTCTGGTCAGCAAGCTGGAAGACGCGCAGGTACAGCTGGAAAATACCCGTCTGGAGCAGGAACTGGTTCTGATGGCGCAGCGTGTTGATGTTGCAGAAGAGCTGGACCGTCTGGAAGCGCACGTTAAAGAAACGCATAAAATCATGAAGAAAGATGAGGCGGTCGGCCGTCGTCTGGATTTCATGATGCAGGAATTTAACCGCGAGTCGAACACGCTGGCATCCAAATCGATCAATGCCGATGTCACAACATCCGCCATCGAGCTGAAAGTCCTTATCGAACAAATGCGCGAACAGATTCAGAACATTGAGTAAATCATCTGATCTGATGCAATAAAAAACGCCTCCCGTCAGCCTGACCGGAGGCGTTTTATTATGCTTTAGCTCTGAAATTCAGAAAGAAATTAATCTTCCCAACGTTTCAGCAGTACACAAGCATTCACACCGCCAAAACCAAAGCCGTTGGACAGCGCGTAAGTAATGCCGTGCTTCTGTGCCGTATTGCCGACGATGTTCAGGCCTGCAGCCGCTTCATCTTTGTTTTCCAGATTCAGCGTTGGCGGAACAATCTGGTCGCGAACGGCCAGAATAGTGAAGATGGTTTCCAGACCACCCGCCGCGCCCAGCAAATGCCCGGTAGCAGATTTGGTGGACGTCACCGCCAGCTTACCGTCGGTGCCGAACAGGGTTTTAATCGCATTGATTTCACCCAGGTCGCCCACTGGCGTAGAGGTCGCATGCGCATTCAAATGCTGCACGTCTGAAGGCTGAATCCCCGCCTGACGCAAAGCAATTTTCATCGCACGCCCGGCACCGTTGCCGTCTTCCGCACCGGAAGTCATGTGATAAGCGTCGCCGCTGGTACCGTAACCGACGATCTCAGCGAGAATTTTTGCACCACGCGCTTTCGCATGTTCCAGTTCTTCGATAACCAGCATGCCTGCGCCTTCGCCCATCACAAAGCCGTCGCGGGCGCTGTCAAATGGACGGGATGCTTTTTCCGGATGATCTTCGTGGCCGGTAGACATCGCTTTTGCCGCCGCGAAACCACCCAGGCTCACGGTATCGATAGCCGCTTCAGCGCCACCACACAGTGCAACATCCGCTTCATCATTGCGAATCAAACGAACCGCATCACCGATTGCCTGAACACCCGCCGCACATGCGGTAACCGGCGCACCGATTGGACCTTTGAACTGATGTTTAATGGAAACCTGGCCAGATGCCAGATTCACCAGGAATGAAGGAATGGTGAACGGGGATAAACGCTTAGCACCGCGGCTGTCGTTGGTGCGCACAGCATGTGCAATCGCCGGGAAACCACCGATACCAGAACCGATGACGGTTGCAGTACGTTCCTGCTGTTCAGCGGTTTCCGCTTTCCAGCCTGAATTCGCAATCGCCATATCGGCAGCTGCCATGGCGAAAAGAATGAAACGGTCCATTTTCTTCTGGTCTTTCGGCACAACAAACAGGTCAGGATCGAAACCTGATTCAGGATCCTGTTCTTTAGTTTGTACCTGACCGCCAATTTTCACGGACAGTGTTTCAACAATTTCTTCCGGCAAAACGCGGATACCAGACTGACCGGCCAGCAGGCGCTTCCAGATAGTTTCGATATCACAGCCCAGAGGACTCACAGCCCCCATGCCGGTAATAACCACTCGACGATGAGTCATAAAACTTTCCTCTCTGTCTGTTGAAGACATAAGTTTCTGCTGAAACTTCCACCAGCGGGCAGAAACGATTTAATTAAAGGCTGACAGTATGTGACGAATTACGATTTTGTAAACCCGTAACTCGAAATTTTTGTCGTGACTATTTTGCCAGACTGCGCAGAACCAGACCGGTAATGGCCTGAACGCGTTCTTCCAGTTGCTCCGGCGTTTTTTGTTCCAGTAACAGCGGGTGAGAGAACGGAGTCGTTACGCTGGTGATGGCCATACAGACTTCATCCAACGGCGTTTTACGTTCAAATTCGCCAGACTCACGCCCGTCGCTGACTATTTTTTCAACGATGGCATACATCATAGCCCGGTGATTTCGCGTGGATTTCCACTGCTGCGCAGAAGCTGTCGCAGCCAGGTCGTGTAACTTTCGATCCTGAAAGAAGAGATCCAGACTACGTGTTAACAACGTTTTAAAAATTGAACGCAGGCGCAGAGTTGCACTTTGGTCACTCTGGGCAATCAGCAGCAAAGCCTGATCAATCTGACCGACACGCTGGGAACAGATGGCTTCACCAATCGCCTGTTTTGACTCAAAAAATTTATAAATATAAGCACTTGAAACACCGATCGATTTCGCCAGATCCGCCACAGACGTTTTGGCATAACCATACAGACGAAAGTGCTCAAATGCCGCATCAATAATTTGTTCGCGCCGTTCGTGTTCAGCTGGTCCACGCTGAGTTAACGCAACCGGAATTTCGGGCTTCATACACTCCTCCGGACAGATAAAATCATTGGGTCTTGCGTCTTTTAGTGACGATTTTAAATAATCGTAACTTAAAAATAGACACTTTTCACCTTTATGGGAGAGACACTTCAGGTAGAAAACGAAAGAAGGATGAACAAACTGGCATGCGATAACTGTTTTTCTAATCTAAAATAAGCCAGAATCCTTCCCGAGCCTTTTGTTTAGCCTGACTGATGCGTAAATAACATTAGTTTTAATAATCTGAAATAAGATGCAAAAGAAAAATTCAATCGAGAGTTTATGAAAAGCTCATTACTCTACGCGGCTCCTGCTTTCTCACTTACTGATTTGTCCGGCGAACATTCATGTTACTCACAGTTCTTTATATTATTGGGATCACCGCAGAAGCCATGACGGGAGCTCTGGCGGCCGGGCGTCGTAAAATGGACTCCTTTGGCGTCATTATTATCGCAGCGGCGACTGCTATTGGTGGCGGCTCTGTTCGTGACATGTTGCTCGGACACTATCCTTTAGGTTGGGTTAAGCATCCGGAATACATCGTCATTGTTGCCGTTGCTGCCATTATGACGACCTGGCTGGCCCCACTGATGCAACATCTTCGCCGGCTATTTCTTGTGCTTGATGCCGTAGGCCTGGTGGTGTTTTCAATCATCGGGACGCAGGTTGCGCTTGATATGGGTCACGGCGCAATTATTGCTTCAGTCTGTGCAGTGATTACTGGCGTTTTCGGCGGCGTACTGAGGGATATGATGTGTAATCAGATCCCGCTGGTTTTCCAGAAAGAAATCTACGCAGGGATCTCTTTCGCCTCCGCCTGGGTTTATATCGGCCTGCAATACCTCGCGTTACCGCACAATCTGGTGGTGATCATCACCCTGCTTGTCGGTTTTATCGCACGTCTTATCGCGCTGCGCTTTCGTCTCGGCCTGCCGGTTTTCAACTACCCGCACTCAGACCATTAAGTTATCGGCTGGCTTTGTACACTACTGAAAAGCAGGCAGTTCTGCCTGCTTTAGCCGCTCGGCCAGCGCCATAACCTGCGGGTGATGAATAAAGCCGTAAACCTGACGGGCCCGTTTTTGCCCAACTCCGGCCTTTGTTTCCCAATCACCGGAAGTCAGTTGTTCCAGCTGACCCCAGTTTTGCCTTTGCTCCGCAAACTTCAGGGCAAAGGTAGGAAAACCCAATGCTGACAGCCAGTGTCTGAAACCTTTATCCCGTGCCAACTGGATTTGCGCCGCCAGCTTCTGCGCCTGCTTAACACTAATCCCCGGCACAGCCGCCATGTCCTTCTCATTCAGATTTAACCACGCCACCAGTGAATCAGCCGAAATCCTCTCGAACAGCTTTTGCCACGTCGCACCACCAAACCCGGCCATATCTAGTCCTTCAGGACCGCTTAGCCAGACAAGGCGCGAGAGAAACTGCTGCGCGCAACCGGGCTCCGGCGTGAAGCAAGAAAGCGCATCATATTGTTGTGGATCAGGAAGGTTTATTTCGGGGCGTTCGCTCACGCGCCACGTGACATCATCAAGCCGCGGGATCCCCTGACCGGCCAGACTGATAGCCACCTGATCACCGGGCAACACATCCCATGATTTAAAGCGGGCAACCGAGCCTACACTGACTTTACTCACCGATTTATCGTCCAGTTTCAGCGTCTTCAGGTTCAGAATTACGGTGACTTTTCCACTTCGCCCCGTGGTTGTTGTAATACCGGAGACTTCTGTGAGTTGTCTTGCGGGCGGGTATTTCCACGCAACTGCCCATGTAGCGGGTTTATTCATCCAGTATTTTCCGGATGGCTCTTCTTGCTGGCGGATCACCACGCCGTCGGTCGCAAAAGGCAGCGGCTGGAGAAACCAGGTATCCCGCCATTTCGATACATCTTCCACAGAGTTAACTGCAAGTGTGAATTGAGAAACTTCAGGGAAACCTAAAGCACTAAGTTTTTGGAGGTGTTCCTGCATATCGGCAGGCCCGTCAGGCCAAGACCAGATGAAGATGCCAAACTCACTGAGCTGATCGGATATCGAATTTCGCATCATGGCGCCCGCCACTTTCGATCTCGCATTCATGCCACCTTCAACACTTTGTTGATGACCGGTCATCTTCAAATACAGCTCGCCCTGCAATACCAGTTCCGGGCTTTTGTCGGCAATATTGAGTGGAATTGACGGAATGGAAGCCGCTTTAACCGTCCAGTTCTGGCCTTTAACACCATCGCCCCGGCTTAGCAGGGCCGCCAGTTTGCCATGCCGGTAAATCACCGAAACGGCCACACCGTCGACTTTAGGCTGCACCCAGAGATTTTTACGGCCGCGCATCCAGTCTGTTACGCCCTGTTTATCGTGTAATTTATTGAGCCCGGTATGTGCTACGGGGTGAGCAATGGTGGCATCATCGCCACCCGGCACCGTAAGCTCAGGCAATGGCAATCCGGCGCACTGCAACCACTTACTCTGTTTCTGTCGCAGGTTATCGTAAACAGAATCTTCGATCGGGCTGCTTCCTGATTCATGGTACGCCTTGTCCCATTGAGCCAGTTGCTCCGAAAGCTTATGTGTTTCCCGGTTCAGCTGAGCCGCTGACCATGCAGGACAATCTTGCGGAAATATCTCACCGGCAACCGTTGGGAAAATAAAACAGAACACACTGATAAAAAGAATGAAACGGCGCATAAGCACCTCCTTGTGGGTGCCAGTAAACGCTGTCGGTATTTTATCTGCCAGTGCCAATGTTCGTTCTTGCGAGATGCTTTCCTGGTTATTTCATTCGTTGCTGTAATACAAAGAAATTTTGGAATACAGCGCGTAATTCCACAAAGTGGGGCTGTTTTCCCGGGCTTAGTTACGATGAAATACGTCGGAACGCTGCACCGAATGCGGCGAGCGTGTATACTGTGCGAGAGATCACTCTTCGCATACTTCCTATCAACCCAATCAGTTGAAATGTCATCATGGTTCAAGGCACGCTATATATTGTCTCCGCCCCGAGTGGAGCAGGTAAATCAAGTCTGATTCAGGCTTTACTGAAAACACAACCGCTCTACGACACACAGGTTTCTATTTCCCATACCACCCGTACAGAACGTCCGGGCGAGAAACATGGCGAGCACTACTTCTTTGTTTCTAAAGAAGAGTTTCGCGAGATGATTGAACGTGATGCCTTTTTAGAACACGCAGAAGTTTTCGGGAATTATTACGGGACTTCACGTGAAACCATTGAGCAGGTTTTGGCGTCTGGCGTTGACGTTTTTCTGGATATCGACTGGCAAGGTGCTCAGCAGATCAGGAAAAGAATGCCGCAAGCACGCAGTATTTTCGTATTGCCGCCATCAAAAGATGAGCTTGATCGCCGCCTGCGTGGCCGTGGTCAGGACAGCGAAGAAGTTATCGCAAAACGTATGGCGCAGGCTGTTGCAGAAATGACGCACTTTGCCGAATACGACTATTTAATTGTGAACGATGATTTTGATCTGGCGTTATCGGATTTAAAAACCATTATTCGCGCCGAACGTCTGCGTCTGAGCCGTCAGCGGCTCCGTCATGACGGATTAATCACCAAACTATTGGCAGACTGAAGTCACTTTCAGTATTATGCCCAGTCTTTCGTCACCCTGTGGAGTAGCACATATATGGCACGCGTAACTGTTCAAGACGCTGTTGAGAAAATTGGTAACCGTTTTGACCTGGTGTTGGTGGCTGCTCGTCGCGCACGCCAGCTGCAATCTGGTGGTAAAGATCCACTGGTCGCTGAAGAAAACGATAAATTCACCGTTATTGCCCTGCGCGAAATCGAAGAAGGCCTGATCACCAATCAGATCCTCGACGTTCGTGACCGTCAGGAGCAACAAGAGCAGGAAGCCGCAGAGATTCAGGCAGTGACTGCCATCGCTGAAGGCCGTCGTTAATTAACGAAACGGATCTCACTTGTATATCTTTGAAAGCCTGAATCAACTGATTCAAAAATACCTGCCGGAGGAGCAAATTAAGCGCCTCGTGCAGGCTTACCTCGTGGCGCGGGATGCGCACGAGGGGCAGACACGCTCCAGCGGTGAGCCTTATATTACTCACCCGGTAGCCGTGGCCTGTATTTTGGCTGAAATGAGGCTCGATCATGAGACTCTGATGGCGGCGTTATTACACGACGTTATCGAAGACACGCCTGCAACTTACCAGGATATGGAACAACTGTTTGGCAAAAGCGTTGCTGAGCTGGTTGAAGGTGTTTCAAAGTTAGACAAGCTGAAATTCCGCGATAAGAAAGAAGCGCAGGCGGAAAACTTCCGCAAAATGGTCATGGCGATGGTGCAAGACATCCGCGTCATCTTGATCAAGCTCGCTGACCGTACCCATAACATGCGCACGCTGGGCTCTTTGCGCCCGGATAAACGTCGCCGCATTGCCCGCGAAACGCTGGAAATTTACAGCCCGCTGGCACACCGTTTGGGTATTCACCATCTGAAAACCGAGCTTGAAGAGCTGGGCTTCGAAGCACTCTATCCAAATCGTTATCGCGTTATCAAAGAAGTGGTTAAAGCTGCGCGTGGTAACCGTAAAGAGATGATCCAAAAAATCCTCTCTGAGATAGAAGGCCGTTTAACCGAAGCCGGTATTCAGTGCCGTGTAAGTGGTCGCGAAAAACACCTGTATTCGATCTATTGCAAAATGCACCTTAAGGAACAGCGTTTCCATTCCATTATGGATATTTACGCCTTCCGGGTGATCGTTAAAGACCTTGATACCTGTTATCGCGTATTAGGCCAGGCTCACAGCCTGTACAAACCGCGTCCGGGTCGGGTTAAAGATTACATCGCCATCCCCAAAGCCAACGGCTATCAATCCCTGCATACCTCTTTAATCGGCCCGCACGGTGTTCCGGTTGAGGTACAAATCCGTACCGAAGATATGGATCAGATGGCAGAGATGGGGGTTGCGGCACACTGGGCTTATAAAGAGAACAGTGAAACCAGCACGACGGCGCAGATTCGTGCGCAACGCTGGTTGCAAAGTCTGCTAGAACTGCAACAGAGCGCGGGTAACTCATTTGAATTTATCGAGAGCGTTAAATCGGATCTGTTCCCCGACGAGATTTACGTCTTCACGCCGGAAGGCCGTATTGTCGAATTGCCTGCGGGCGCGACACCGGTCGACTTTGCTTATGCCGTGCATACCGATATCGGCCATGCCTGTGTGGGTGCACGTGTCGATCGCCAGCCTTATCCGCTCTCGCAGCCGCTGACCAGCGGTCAGACAATCGAAATCATTACCGCGCCGGGCGCCCGTCCGAATGCAGCATGGCTCAACTTTGTCGTCAGCTCACGCGCTCGCGCCAAAATTCGTCAGATGCTCAAGAACCTGAAACGTGATGATTCCGTTTCGCTCGGCCGACGTCTGCTGAACCATGCGCTGGGTGCCGGTAAGAAATTGTCAGACATTCCGCCAGAGAATATCAAAAACGAACTCGACCGCATGAAGCTCGCAGCGATGGACGATTTGCTGGCTGAAATTGGTCTCGGCAACGCCATGAGCGTCGTCGTGGCTAAAAATCTGATGGGTGATCAGTCTTCAATGGCAACATCGGGCACACGTAATCTGCCAATCAAAGGCGCAGACGGCGTACTGATTACCTTCGCGAAATGCTGCCGCCCTATTCCGGGCGACCCGATTATTGCTCACGTGAGTCCGGGTAAAGGACTGGTTATTCATCACGAGTCCTGTCGTAACATTCGCGGTTATCAGAAAGAACCTGAGAAATTCATGGCCGTTGACTGGGACGATCACCAGGAAACCGATCAGGAATTTATTGCGGAAATCAAAGTCGACATGTTCAACCATCAGGGCGCTCTGGCAAATCTGACCGCTGCGATTAACGCCGCGCAGTCAAATATCCAGAGCCTGAGCACTGAAGAAAAAGACGGCCGCGTATACAGTGCCTTTATCCGCCTGACGACCCGCGACCGCGTTCATCTGGCGAATATCATGCGTAAAATTCGTATCATGCCGGACGTCATCAAAGTTACCCGCAACCGAAACTGATTGTTATGACCCCAGAACGTTATGCGCGTATCCGTGAAATGCTTGCGGCCCGACAGCCAGACCTGACGGTCTGCATGGAACAGGTGCATAAACCGCATAACGTTTCTGCTGTCATCCGGACCGCCGACGCCGTCGGCGTTCACCAAATCCACGCGGTCTGGCCAACGACCCGAATGAAGACGTTAGTGTCTTCCGCTGCAGGCAGCAACAGCTGGGTTCAGGTCAAAACACACAAAACAATTCAGGATGCCGTCGCACAAATGAAGGCGCAAGGTATGCAAATTCTTGCGACCAACCTGTCTGAAAAAGCCGTCGATTTCCGCGCGATTGATTACACCCGCCCGACCTGCATTTTGCTGGGGCAGGAAAAAACCGGTATTACTCCCGAAGCGCTGGCTCTTGCAGACAGCGATATTATTATACCGATGATCGGGATGGTACAGTCGCTGAATGTGTCTGTGGCCTCCGCTTTAATCCTGTACGAAGCTCAGCGTCAGCGTGAAAATGCCGGAATGTATACTCGCGATAAAAGCGTTTTAAGTGAGAAAGAACAGCAACGTCTGCTCTTTGAAGGTGGCTATCCGGTCTTATCTCATGTGGCACAACGTAAGAAATTACCGCGCCCGTTCATTGATGAGAAGGGTCAAATTATTGCTGATGATGAATGGTGGTCAGCGATGCAAATGACGGTGAAAAAAAGATGAAAGGCCGCCTGCTCGACGCCATCCCGCTGACGTCGCTTTCCGGCGTCGGAGCCAGTCAGGCAGACAAACTCGCTAAACTCGGTCTTGAAACTATTCAGGATTTATTGCTACATCTCCCTTTACGTTATGAAGACCGTACCCGCCTCTACACCATCAATGATTTACAGCCCGGCATTTTCGCGACTATAGAAGGCGAAGTGCTGCGCAGTGATATCAGTTTTGGCCGCCGCAGAATGCTGACCTGTCAGATAAGTGACGGCACCGGCATGGTGACATTACGCTTCTTCAATTTTAACGCCGCGATGAAAAACAGTCTGGCTGCAGGCCGTCGTGTCACCGCGTATGGTGAAATTAAACGCGGCACAATTGGCGCCGAAATTATTCATCCGGAATATCGTATTCAGGGTGAAAACAGCGAAGTGGTTTTGCAGGAATCGCTGACGCCAGTTTATCCGACAACGGAAGGCATCCGTCAGGCCACACTGCGTAAACTGACCGATCAGGCGCTGGAATTACTCGATACCGTGCCCATCGCTGAACTGTTGCCGGAAGAACTGAGCCGCTCGTTAATTCCGCTTCCACAGGCGCTGCATTTACTGCACCGGCCGCCACCAGATATTCAGCTGGCCGATCTGGAGAAAGGACATCACCCGGCACAACGACGTCTGATTATGGAAGAGTTGCTGGCGCACAATCTCAGCATGCTGGCCGTTCGCGCCGGCACGCAAAGCTATAAAGCCATGCCGCTGCATCATGACGATCGCCTGAAAAATCAGTTTCTTGCCTTGTTGCCGTTCAGCCCGACCGGCGCACAACAGCGCGTGGTGGCTGAAATCGAACAGGATTTGGCAAAAAACTATCCGATGATGCGTCTGGTTCAGGGCGACGTCGGTTCAGGTAAAACGCTGGTAGCGGCACTTGCCGCGCTTTGTGCGATTGCGCAGGGTCAGCAGGTCGGGCTGATGGCGCCCACAGAATTACTCGCCGAGCAGCATGCTAATAATTTCCGTCAGTGGTTCGAACCGCTGGGTATTCAGGTCGGATGGCTGGCCGGAAAACAAAAAGGCAAAGCCAGACTGGCGCAGCAGGATGCGATTGCCAGTGGTCAGGTTTCGATGGTCGTCGGGACTCACGCGATCTTTCAGGAACAGGTTCTGTTCTCCTCATTATCGCTGGTGATCATTGATGAACAACACCGCTTTGGCGTTCATCAGCGGCTGGCACTATGGGAGAAAGGTCTGCAACAGGGATTCCATCCGCATCAGCTGATCATGACCGCAACGCCAATCCCGAGAACGCTGGCGATGACCGCTTACGCCGATTTGGATACGTCAGTAATCGATGAACTTCCGCCTGGCAGAACGCCGGTAACGACGGTTGCGATCCCTGATACTCGCCGCAGCGATATCATCAGCCGCGTTAAAAGCGCCTGTGAGCAGGAAAACCGCCAGGCTTACTGGGTTTGTACGCTGATTGAAGAATCCGAAATGCTGGAAGCTCAGGCAGCGGAAGCCACATGGGAAGGGCTGAAAGAAGCCCTGCCTGCGCTGAATATCGGGCTGGTTCATGGCCGGATGAAAGCGCAGGAAAAACAAGCCGTTATGCAGGCGTTCAAAAAGGGCGAGGTGCAGCTTCTGGTGGCGACAACCGTCATCGAAGTGGGCGTCGACGTGCCCAACGCCAGCCTGATGATCATCGAAAACCCGGAACGCCTCGGGCTGGCGCAGTTACACCAGCTGCGTGGCCGCGTCGGGCGTGGTGCTGTCGCATCCCACTGCGTGTTGTTATACAAAACACCGCTCAGCAAAACAGCGCAGAAGCGCTTGCAGGTTTTACGCGACAGCAACGATGGTTTTGTCATTGCTCAGCAGGATTTAGAAATCCGCGGGCCGGGTGAATTACTGGGCACACGCCAGACAGGTAGCGCTGAATTTAAAGTGGCTGACTTGCTGCGCGATCAGGCTATGATCCCCGACGTACAGCGCATTGCACGGTATCTCCAGCAGCAGTTCCCCGATCATGCCAAAGCGCTGATTGAGCGCTGGCTGCCGGAAAGAGTGCGTTATACCAACGCATAATTCTTATGCTTTTCGACTTTTCTTTTTCTTTCTGAAACGCCAAAACATTATTGAAAATGATGTTTTGGCTTCAATGTATTAACCCAACTTTTGCTCATTTCTGCCTCAAAACCATCAAGCCTTCTGGTTATTTGATGACCTTCACAGACTGGGGTAAAGTCGGTAACCGGTTTCACACCCCGCCACTACACTGATGATAATTAAGGTAAGCCTGTCAGATCCCCTCACCATAAGGCCAAAATCATCATGAGTATCAGCCAGTCCCTCTTTGATTTTATAGAACAGAAAATCAGCCCGTTTGCGGCCCGGTTATCTTCCCAGCGCCATGTCATGGCGGTGCGTGACGGGTTTATTTCAGCAATGCCGTTTATGATTGTAGGGTCCTTTTTGCTGGTTTTTGTACATCCACCTTTCTCTCCTGAATCCTCATGGGGATTTGCCCGAAGCTGGCTGGAATTGTCGGCAAAATATGAAGTACAGATTCTGACGCCGTTTAATATGACGATGGGGATTATGTCGATCTACATCGCTGCGGCCATTGCCTACAATCTGGCGCGAAGCTACAAGCTTGACCCGTTTATGACCGCGATGCTGTCGCTGATGTCTTTTCTGCTGGTGGCTGCGCCTCAGATTGATGAAAAAATGTCTACAGCCGCACTGGGCGGCGTAGGGATTTTCACCGCAATTCTGGTGGCGATTTATGTGACCGAACTGACACGCTTGCTGAAAAAATACAATATTGGCATACGGCTACCTGAACAGGTACCTTCCAACATTAAGCATTCATTCGATCTGCTGATCCCGATTATTGCCGTTGTGATTACGCTTTTCCCGCTGAGTTTGCTGGTGCAGTCGGGCTTCGACATGCTGTTACCACAGGCAATTATGGCGCTGTTCGAGCCGTTGATTTCCGCCGCTGACTCCCTGCCCGCCGTACTTCTGGCGGTACTGATTTGCCATCTGCTGTGGTTCGCCGGTATTCATGGTTCGGCCATCGTTTCCGGCATGTTGCAGGCTTTCTGGTTAACCAATCTCGGCCTTAACCAGACCGACCTCGCCGCCGGTTTGCCGATGACGCACATCATGACCGAAGCGTTCTGGAACTTCCTGATCGTCATCGGCGGCTCCGGCGCGACAATGGGACTGGTGCTGCTGTTTTGTCGCAGTAAGTCCGCGCATCTGCGTACAATGGGGAAACTCAGCCTGGTTCCCAGCTGCTTTAACATCAATGAGCCGGTGATTTTCGGCACGCCGATTGTCATGAATCCGGTATTTTTCATTCCCTTCCTGCTGGCACCGATGGTGAATGCCGTTATTGCCTACACCGCTGTCTCAACCGATCTTCTGCCACATATGATTTCGCTGGTTCCATGGACGTCCCCTGCGCCGATTGGTGCTGCCTGGGCAATGGGTTGGGACTTTAAAGTGTCGCTTCTGGTCATCATGCTGATGGCGCTTTCGATGGTGATTTACTATCCGTTCTTCAAGGTTTATGAGAAGCAGTTGCTGACGCAGGAAAAAGCAGCGGAAGCTGAAGCCGTGTTTACGGAAAAAGCAGATGTCACTCAGTAAGCGATAAGTGAAGAAACAGAAAGCCTGAAACAGGCGCCGTGGCTTTTATCCCGGCGCCTGTTTTTCTTCAGTCTCCCACCGGAATTACCCGATTTCCCGTACAAAACAGAACAAGACCTTCTCAGAAAAAACCTCAGCCGGGCAAACAGTTCACAAAAGATTTTTTAACGAAGATTTCACAGTTTAAATTGTCGTTAGCAAACGTTTGCTTTTGTCGCGTATTTCAATAAAAATGCCCGCTTTGCCGCTTATTGGAATGCCATAACATGAGTTCGCAAACCACAGAACAAGACTCTCAGCAACCAGACCTTTCCCCCCAGCCAAAAAGTGAACTGATTTACCGGCTCGAAGACCGTCCGCCAATACCTCAGACTCTCTTTGCCGCCTGTCAGCATTTACTGGCGATGTTTGTCGCGGTGATCACCCCCGCATTACTGATTTGTCAGGCGCTGGGATTACCTGCGCAGGACACTCAGCACATTATCAGCATGTCGCTGTTTGCTTCGGGCCTGGCTTCCATTCTGCAAATTAAAACCTGGGGTCCCGTCGGTTCCGGCCTGCTTTCAATTCAGGGCACCAGCTTTAACTTTGTATCGCCGCTGATTATGGGCGGTCTGGCGCTGAAAAACGGCGGCGCTGACGTTCCGACAATGATGGCCGCGCTCTTCGGCACATTGATGCTGGCGTCCTGCACCGAAATCGTTTTGTCGCGATTCCTGCACCTTGCCCGCCGCGTCATCACCCCGCTGGTTTCCGGCATCGTCGTCATGATTATCGGTCTTTCGCTGATTCAGGTCGGGTTGATGTCAATTGGTGGCGGCTATGCGGCGATGAGTAATCATACTTTTGGCGCGCCTAAAAACCTGATTCTGGCCGCCGTCGTTCTGGTGGTTATCATTTTGCTCAACCGCCAGCGTAATCCGTATATGCGCGTCGCTTCTCTGGTTATCGCCATGGCGGTAGGGTATCTGGCGGCCTGGATGATGGGCATGTTGCCTGACGTGGCACCAGCCGCGCAGAGCAACTGGATTACGTTACCGACGCCGTTGTATTACGGCCTTGGCTTCGACTGGAATCTGCTCATCCCGCTGATGCTTATCTTTATGGTGACGTCGCTGGAAACCATCGGTGATATCACTGCGACATCTGACGTTTCCGAGCAGCCGGTCAGTGGCCCTCTGTACATGAAGCGCATCAAAGGCGGCGTGCTGGCTAACGGCCTGAACTCAATGCTGTCCGCAGTATTCAATACCTTCCCTAACTCCTGTTTCGGCCAGAACAACGGCGTGATTCAGCTGACCGGCGTAGCCAGCCGTTATGTTGGCTTCGTGGTTGCGCTGATGCTGATCGTACTGGGGCTTTTCCCTGCGGTTGCCGGGTTTGTGCAGCACATTCCTGAGCCTGTTTTAGGCGGCGCAACCATCGTGATGTTCGGTACGATTGCCGCTTCCGGCGTGCGTATTGTTTCCCGCGAGCGCCTGAACCGCCGCGCGATTATGATCATGGCGCTTTCACTGGCCGTCGGCATGGGCGTTTCCCAGCAGCCGCTGATCCTGCAATTCGCGCCAGACTGGATTAAAACGCTGCTGTCTTCCGGCATCGCGGCGGGCGGGATTACTGCGATAGTTCTGAATCTGGTTTTCCCTCACGAAAAGTAATCACGGGATGTAATCCACGTGCAACAGCGGCAGCGGGTCTGGAACCCCTGCCGCTTTTTATTGTCTCCCTTCTGCTAACCTGTTGAGAAAAGTCGCTGTTTGCGGCATAAACAAAGAATCTTTTTTCCTTTTTCCCGTTACAGGGCTCCAGACGATGAGATTTATCGGTAAAATTTTGCTGACGTTCGCCTTACTTCTGGTGCTGGCGATCGTACTGGTGTACGTCCTATTACAAACCCGCTGGGCTGCCGGCTGGGTCAGCCGCTGGATAAGCGACAACAGCGAGTACCGGCTCTCGGTAGAAAAGCTGGATCACAACTGGTCAATGCCTGGCCGCATCACGCTGACGAATGTCATCTTCGGGCAAAAAAATCAGCCTGAAATTCTGAACGCCGGAGAAGTGGATCTCGATTTGAGCTGGCGTCAGATTACTGACCCTTACTTTTTCGATCACGTTGTTCTGGCCAATGGCCGCCTGAACGTTAGCCCTTCAGCCATCAAGCTGCCCTTACAGGCCAATACGCTGCAACTGAGCAAGATGGCACTGACCGGCAATACCGCAGGCCTCGATATTCAGGGGCAGCAAATTAATGCCGGTATTTCGCCGTGGCAACCGAAACCGAATCAGCTTTTGGGTGATAAAGCCGATTTCCAGTTGAGCGCATCGAGCCTGACCGTAAACGGGCTTCCGGCTGAAAACGTGCTGATTCAGGGCAATATCAACAACAAGAATCTGACACTGAGTAATTTCGGTGGCGATCTGGCGCGCGGTCAGCTGACCGGTAAAGCGACGCAGGACGCCGACGGCAGCTGGAATATCGAGAATCTGCGTCTGAGCAATGTCCGCCTGCAAACGTCAAAATCGCTTTCTGCATTCTTTGATGATTTCCAGACATTGCCGAAAGTGACGATTCAGCGCCTGGATTTGATCGACGCCCGGCTGCAAGGCACTGACTGGGCTTTCAGTGATGTAGACCTTTCCGTGCAAGACCTGACGCTGGAGAAAGGCGACTGGCAAAGCGATGACGGCGAAATCACGCTGAACGCGACGGACATGATTGACGGTAATCTGCATATTCAGGATCCAATCATCAGCCTCGACCTTTCCCCGCAGGGAATTTCCATCAAACAGGCCACCGCACGCTGGGAGCGTAGCTTGCTGAGAACGACCGGTAACTGGCTGCGTGCGAACAAACGTCTGCAGCTGGATGAGCTTTCCGTTGCCGGGCTGGAATACACGCTGCCTCAGAACTGGAAACAACTCTGGCTTCAGGCGTTGCCGGCTCCGCTGGCCGAAATTTCTGTCAGCCGGTTCATCGCTAACCGTAACCTGATTATCGATATCAACCCGCAGTTCCCGTTCCAAATCACAGCGCTTGATGGTTTGGGCAGTAATTTGTTGCTGGCGCGCGACCATCAGTGGGGAGTCTGGGGCGGGAAGCTGAATCTCAACGCCAGTGAAGCGACGTTCAACCGTAATGATGTTCGCCGCCCTTCCATAACGCTGGATGCGAACGACAGTCAGGTGAATATTTCCGAGCTGAGCGCCTTCACCAAAGAAGGATTACTGGAAGCGACGGCAACGGTAGATCAGCAACCACTGCGCCATTTCTCCGTGAAAATGACCGGACGTGCGGTGCCGGCAAATGAGCTGGAAAACTGGGGATGGCCGCACCTGGCGCTGGACGGTAATGCCAATATGCAGCTCAATTTGCAAGGCCAAATGCCCGCCAACGTCGATTTCAAACCGACACTCAGAGGCACTTTGCAGGTTACCGGCAGCAACGGACAGACTTTGAATCAGCAAATGGTTAACGGGCTGGTTTCAGGCGCTGCGCCGGAATAATCAATTCCGCATCTGAACGTAAAAAGGCACCGTTTGCACGGTGCCTTTTTGTTTTTACGGAAAGCGAATCAGTTGATTTCAGGTTCCAGCGGCGCGCCGGGAGCGGCGGGAAGAACAAGATAAGTGCCTTCAAACACGGCGCCGTCAGTCTCGTCGCCGTATAAATTAACTTCAAGCTGCACGCGCGCTTTGCGTCCGCGGGCCAGCCGGTCAAGGTCGCCCCGGACAGAGCCCAAATCGGCGATGGCACGCGGTCTGCCGGTCACCGGCGTGCTGTAACGGATATGCGCATCGGCCAGCACGATAGTGCCGCCCAGATGGCGCTCACGCAGCAATAACCAGATGAGTCCCCAGCCGGTCAGTGTGGCCAGCGAGAATAAGCTACCCGCAAACAAGGTGTGATGAGGATTCTGATTGCCCGTTTCCGGCATCGTGGTTACGAATCTCTGGCCGGTGTACTGGCTGATACGCACACCCATTTTTTCACTCAGCGGGATGTGATCGTACCAGGCCTGCTGCAACTGACCGCACCAGTCTGGGCGGTGTAAAATATCGTCCAGCGTTTCAATGGGTTTAATCATCAGGAAATGGCGAACCGGTGTCGTTTGTGGCGTGGTGATTTCGCCCTGATTCACAAAACCCAGCTTGGCGAAGAATTCCACGGCATCTTCACGCGCGCTACACACCACACGCTTCACGCCTTCCTGCCGGGCGACAGACTCCAGCGTCATCGCCACCAGCGTCCCCAGTCCTTTGTCCTGTACATTCGGATCAACGGCCAGAAAACGGATTGAAGCCTCGTTATCTGCATTAATATATAAACGACCGACCGCAACCGGATCGCCGTTTTCATCCACAACCATCTGGTGATGCGCAATCGAATCGTAGGCATCACGTTCTGAACCTTCCGGTTGATGCAACGGCTTGCGCAGCATTTCCCAGCGGAATCGGTAATAGGCGGCCAGCTCTTTTTCGGTCGTCGGTACTCTCAGGTGATACATAGATGCTTTCTCTCCGGCGTTATGCCTTATCGATCAGACTTGTAGCCAGAAGGTCACCGGCCCGTCATTCACCAGTGCCACTTTCATATCCGCGGCGAAACGGCCCGTTTCGGTAGCAATACCCTTCTCACGGCATTGCCCGCAAAAATACTGATACAACCGGTCGGCTTCCTGCGGCTCAGCGCCCTGTGAGAACCCCGGACGCATGCCTTTTTGAGTGTCCGCCGCCAGCGTAAACTGCGAAACCACCAGCAAACTGCCACCAGCCTGCTGGACGTTCAGGTTCATTTTGTCATTCTCGTCACCGAATATCCGGTACCCGATCACCCGTTCACAAAGACGTTTGGCTTTTTGTTCGTCATCGCCCCGCTCAACCCCCAGCAAAACCAGCAACCCTGGCCCGATTTCACCACAGACGCTTCCGTCGATGGTCACGCTGGCATTCAATACCCGCTGAATTAACGCAATCATACAAATCCTTCAGACTGATTTTTCTGCTGCTACTTGCTGAGCAGACTGCAATTTTCTCAGGGAACGAAACTCGCCAAGCGTAACGGTGATTTCCGCGCCAAGAAGCACGATACACCAGCTGACATAGACCCAAAGAAATAAAATTGGAATCACCGCCAGTACACCGTAAATCAACTGATACGATGGGAAAAGCTGAATATACAGAGTGAAGATTTTTTTACTCAGTTCAAATAAGGCACCGGAAACCAGGGCGCCTACCAGCGCATCTTTGGCCGGCACCCTGACCGTGGGCACGACCTGATATAAGAGCCAGAAAGTCACCCAGGAAATCAGCAAAGGCAGGATCCGCAGCGCATGATCGATAAGGGAATGCACGCCACTCAGGTTAAGCCAGTTCAGCGAAAGCAGATAAGAACTGACCGCAACGCTGGCTACCAGCAGAATCGGGCCGAGCGTTAATACCATCCAGTACACTGCAAAGGAGAACACAATCGGGCGCTTGGTTTTGCTGTCCCAGATTTTATTCAGCACGCTGTCTACAGAAGCTATCAGAAGCAACGCAGTGACGATTAATCCACAAGTGCCCACCGCGGTCATTTTACTGGAGTTGGCCACAAACTGTTCAAGATAGCGCTGGATGGTATTGCCCGTTGCCGGCATGAAGTTAGAAAAGATGAAGGTTTTCAGTTGCGCACTGATTTCCGAAAAAACCGGGAATAATGCAAACAGCGAAAATACCACGGCGATCAGCGGAACCAGTGAAAGCAAAGAGACATAGGCTAAATGGCCCGCGAGAAGCGTCAGGCCATCTTTATCTGAACGCTTTAAGAGCAGGACTGTGAATTTCCATAATGATTTTGGGTAGTGCCTCAATGCCCTTTTGTGCATCCTTACATCCTTCAGGAAAAGTATTTCGGGACTGTCTGGTTATCTTCCACCCACACAGCCTCAATGCCTGCCGCACGGGCGGCTTCTATATTCTCAGCAACATCATCAAAGAATACTGTCTGGCTGGCAGAAAACCCTTCTTTCTCAAGTACATGCTGGAAAATTTCCGGTTCAGGTTTACGCATGCCCAGATTTTGCGAAAGATACATCGCATCGGTATTGGCTTCAATTTCCGGGTAATGCTGAGGCCAGAAATCCAGATGTAAGCGGTTAGTATTCGACAGCACGACAACGCGATGGCCTTCTTCGCGCAGTTTCTTGAATACCGTGATCACCTCAGGTCTCAACCCGACGAATATGGCTTGCCAGCCCGCGCTGAACTGCTCGAAACTGAGCGCAATGCCCATTTCATGACATAAGTCGGCGGCAAACTGTTCATCGCTGATTTCGCCACGCTCGTGCTTCTGGAATACCTCGCCCATCGAGAATCGCTCCATCAGCGTAGCCAATGGCGTACCGCTCAGATGGCTCCACACGCCAAGAACACGTTTGAAATCAATATCAATAATGACGTTTCCCATATCAAAAATGTACAGCATTGCACGCTCCTGATTTCAAAGATGACTTTTAACTTTAGCGGTAAAACGTACAGGTGAACAGTGACAGATGCGTGGGGTTTAGCGCAGGTTTGGAAAAAAAACACAAAAAAAACAGGGTACCCAAAGGCACCCTGTTTCTGTGTAACGGTATGCGTAAAAGAAGATTAACCTTCTTTTGGACCACGCATTGCACGTTTACGGTCGTTCTCGGTCAGGTGACGTTTACGGATACGCACAGACTGAGGAGTCACTTCGACCAGTTCGTCATCATCGATGAATTCCAGAGCTTGCTCCAGAGACATTTTGATAGCAGGAACCAGAGTCGTTGCTTCGTCAGTACCGGACGCACGCATGTTGGTCAGTTTCTTACCGGTCAGGCAGTTCACGGTCAGGTCGTTAGAACGTGAGTGAATACCGATGATCTGGCCTTCATACACTTCTGCGCCGTGGCCCAGGAACAATTTACCGCGGTCTTGCAGGCTGAACAGTGCGAACGCAACTGCTTTACCCTGACCGTTGGAAATCAGAACGCCATTCTGACGCTGACCGATTTCGCCCTGACGGACGTCATCGTAGTGGCTGAACGTGGAGTACAGCAGACCGGTACCTGAAGTCATGGTCATGAATTCAGTACGGAAGCCGATCAGGCCACGTGCTGGGATCAGGTAATCAAGACGGATACGACCTTTGCCGTCTGGGATCATGTCTTTGACATCGCCTTTACGCTCACCCATGGCCTGCATGACAGAACCCTGGTGTTGCTCTTCGATATCCAGTGTCACGTTCTCGAATGGCTCTTGCATGCGGCCATCGATTTTACGGTTGATTACTTTAGGACGGGAAACCGCCAGCTCGAAACCTTCACGACGCATGTTTTCGATCAGAACCGACAGGTGAAGTTCACCACGGCCTGAAACGCGGAATGCATCAGCATCTTCAGTTTCTTCAACACGCAATGCTACGTTGTGCACCAGTTCTTTGTTCAGACGGTCAAGGATCTGACGTGAAGTCACATACTTACCTTCTTTACCACAGAACGGAGAGGTGTTAACGCAGAAGTACATGGTAACGGTTGGTTCATCAACGCTCAGCGCTGGCAGAGCTTCAACATTTGCCGGGTCACAGATAGTGTCGGAAATGTTCAGCTCACCCAAACCGGTGATCGCGATGATATCGCCAGCTTCAGCAACGGTCGCTTCGATACGCTCAAGACCCATGTGGGTCAGAACTTTACCGACTTTACCGTTACGGGTTTTACCTTCGCTGTCGATCACAGTGATCTGCTGGTTAGGTTTAACAGTACCGCGTTTGATACGACCGATGCCGATGACGCCAACATAGTTGTTGTAGTCCAGCTGAGAGATTTGCATCTGGAAAGGTGCTTCCATCTCAACTTGTGGCGGAGATACGTGGTCAACAATCGCCTGGTACAGCGGGGTCATGTCTTCGGCCATATCGTTATGGTCGTTACCCGCGATACCCATCAGTGCAGATGCATAGATGATTGGGAAATCGAGTTGTTCGTCAGTTGCGTCCAGGTTTACGAACAGGTCAAAGACCTGATCAACAACCCAGTCAGGACGCGCGCCAGGGCGGTCAACTTTGTTGATTACCACGATCGGCTTCAGACCATTAGCGAATGCTTTTTTGGTCACGAAACGGGTTTGCGGCATTGGGCCATCCATTGCATCCACAACCAGCAGCACCGAGTCGACCATTGACATCACACGCTCTACCTCACCGCCGAAGTCGGCGTGTCCTGGGGTATCCACGATGTTGATGCGGTAGTCTTTCCAATTAATGGCGGTGTTTTTTGCGAGGATGGTAATCCCACGCTCTTTCTCCAAATCGTTGGAGTCCATTACGCGTTCGGTAGCTTCTACACGTTCTCCGAAAGTACCGGATTGTTGCAGCAGCTTGTCGACCAGGGTGGTTTTACCATGGTCAACGTGGGCAATAATGGCGATGTTACGCAAATTTTCGATCACAGCTTTGCCTCAGGCATTAGAAATAGCGCGCTATTGTACACGTATTAAGCGAGGTTCTAAACAAGATCACAAGGATCTTGTTGAAACAACTTGTGGATGGCTACTTTGTGATCCCTTTCACGGTGCAAAAGAACCCCTGAACCATTATGACGCACCTTTTTGGTGCCTTGCATCTCACGATTAGCACCATTGTAGTGCAGAAATTCCGTTATGGTGCATACTTATCGAGTGCAAAAGCCCTGTAAAATGGCGTTGTTTGCATTTTCTCAAAGTTGGCACACTTTTCGCTAATAGTTTTTAGAGTAAAAATTTTTTAGGGTAAAAAGTTTTTACTGGGTGAAAGAGTCTGACCAGACAAATAATAGTGCTGTTTAGGCCACACGCCAGTTCAAGTAAAGCTGTTATTTCCAACTAAAGACCAAAAATGGTTATTCGTTCCACGACGATAATGAGAAATTCGGGAGAACTAGTATGTCCGCTGAACACGTTTTGACGATGCTGAATGAGCATGAAGTGAAATTCGTAGATTTACGTTTCACAGATACCAAAGGCAAAGAACAGCACGTCACCATTCCTGCACACCAGGTTAGCGCTGACTTCTTCGAAGAAGGCAAAATGTTTGATGGCTCTTCAATCGGTGGCTGGAAAGGCATTAACGAATCTGACATGGTTTTGATGCCAGATGCGAGCACTGCTGTTCTTGACCCGTTCTACGAAGAAACCACGCTGATCATTCGTTGCGACATCCTTGAGCCAACTACGCTGCAAGGTTATGACCGCGACCCTCGTTCTACTGCAAAACGTGCAGAAGATTTCCTGCGCTCTTCTGGTATCGCGGACACCGTTCTGTTCGGGCCAGAGCCAGAGTTCTTCCTGTTTGATGATGTGCGCTTCGGCAGCAGCATCTCCGGTTCTCACGTTGCTATCGATGATATCGAAGGCGCATGGAACTCAAGCACCAAGTACGAAGGTGGCAACAAAGGTCACCGTCCTGCTGTGAAAGGCGGTTACTTCCCGGTTCCTCCGGTCGACTCCTCCCAGGATCTGCGTTCTACCATGTGTCTGACCATGGAAGAAATGGGTCTGGTTGTTGAAGCTCACCACCACGAAGTAGCAACTGCTGGCCAGAACGAAGTGGCAACCCGCTTCAACACGCTGACCAAAAAAGCTGACGAAATCCAAATCTACAAATACGTGGTTCACAACGTGGCTCACGCATTTGGCAAAACTGCGACCTTCATGCCAAAACCAATGTTTGGCGATAACGGTTCCGGTATGCACTGCCATATGTCTCTGTCTAAGAACGGTAACAACCTGTTCGCTGGCGACAAATACGGCGGCCTGTCTGAAATGGCACTGTTCTACATCGGCGGTATCATCAAGCACGCTAAAGCAATCAATGCCTACGCTAACCCGACAACCAACTCCTACAAGCGTTTGGTCCCGGGCTACGAAGCACCCGTGATGCTGGCGTATTCTGCGCGTAACCGTTCTGCCTCTATCCGTATTCCACACGTATCCAGCCCTAAAGCCATGCGTATCGAAGCACGCTTCCCTGATCCAGCGGCTAACCCATACCTGGCGTTTGCTGCACTGATGATGGCCGGCCTGGACGGTATCATCAACAAGATCCACCCTGGCGACGCGATGGATAAAAACCTGTATGACCTGCCACCGGAAGAAGAAGCAGAAATTCCAAAAGTTGCAGGTTCACTGGAAGAAGCTCTGAACGCACTGAACGAAGACCGCGAGTTCCTGACCCGTGGCGGCGTGTTCACTGATGACGCTATCGATGCTTACATCGGTCTGCGTAAAGAAGAAATGGATCGTGTGCGTATGACTCCGCACCCTGTTGAGTTCGAACTGTACTACAGCGTTTAATTTCTGATTAAACCCTGAACTCAGCGCCAGCTGTTGATCTGGCGCTGAGCGTAATACCCGACTGATGGCCTGGTTGTAACAAAGCCTTTAGCGTCAAAATTAAGTAAGACGATTTTATTTGTTGCCGTGGAAACTTTCAGCCCATCTCCGGATGGGCTTTTTTCTCCACACTCTTTCCTGCTTAACCCCTCTGGCCCGTGATTTCGCCGGGTAGCGAGATAAAATGCACCAATCAGGTGCGGGAGACTGCGGTATGGCAACTGGCAAGCTGCCCGATGCTGGGCAGATCCTGAATTCCTTAATCAACAGCGTTCTGTTATTGGACGACGAATTGGCTGTGCATTACGCCAATCCAGCCGCTCAGCAGTTACTGGCGCAAAGTTCCCGCAAACTCTTTGGTACCCCTTTGCCGGAACTGGTGGGATATTTTTCGCTCAATATCGACTTAATGCGTGAAAGTTTGACAGCCGGACAGGGCTTTACAGACAGCGAAGTGACTCTGGTTGTCGATGGCCGCGCGCACGTACTTTCACTGACTGCGCAGATGCTGCCGGAAGGTTTTATTCTGGTCGAACTGGCGCCGATGGATAATCAGCGACGCCTCAGTCAGGAACAATTGCAGCATGCTCAACAGGTTGCAGCACGGGATTTGATCCGCGGCCTGGCCCATGAAATCAAAAACCCGCTTGGCGGGCTGCGTGGTGCCGCCCAGTTATTATCCAGAGCACTGCCCGATCCGGCTCTGCTGGAATACACCAAAGTCATTATTGAGCAGGCCGACCGTCTGCGTAATCTGGTTGATCGCCTGCTGGGGCCACAACGCCCAAGCCAGCACGTCACACAAAGCATTCATCAGGTTGCCGAACGTGTTTGCCAGCTGGTGTCGATGGAAAAACCGGATAACGTTCAGCTGGTCAGAGACTATGACCCGAGCCTGCCAGAACTGGCGCACGATCCGGATCAGATAGAACAGATTTTGCTGAACATCACCCGCAACGCATTGCAGGCGCTCGGGGACGAAGGCGGCACAATTACTTTGCGCACACGCACGGCTTTCCAGATTACGTTACACGGCGTGCGTTATCGTCTGGTGGCCCGTATCGATATTGAAGATGACGGCCCTGGCGTACCGGCGCATTTGCAGGACACCCTTTTTTACCCCATGGTCAGTGGCCGCGAAGGGGGCACCGGTTTGGGCCTCTCCATCGCGCGCAGTTTGATTGATCAGCATTCGGGTAAAGTTGAATTTAACAGTTGGCCAGGACACACCGAATTCTCGGTTTTCCTGCCTATTCGCCAGTGAGGTTATTATGCAACGAGGGATAGTCTGGATCGTCGATGACGATAGCTCCATCCGCTGGGTACTTGAACGCGCGCTCACTGGAGCCGGTTTAACCTGCACCACGTTTGACAGCGGCAATGAAGTGCTTGATGCCATTGCGACTCAAACCCCTGACGTTTTGTTATCAGATATCCGTATGCCCGGCATGGACGGTTTAGCGCTGTTAAAACAGATTAAACAGCGCCATCCGATGCTTCCGGTCATCATAATGACAGCGCATTCCGATCTGGATGCCGCGGTCAGCGCCTATCAGCAAGGTGCGTTTGATTATCTGCCAAAACCGTTCGATATCGACGAAGCCGTTGCGCTTGTCGAGCGTGCGATCAGTCATTATCAGGAACAACAACAACCCGCGCGCAGCCAGCCCGCCAGTGGCCCGACAGCTGATATTATTGGTGAAGCGCCAGCCATGCAGGACGTGTTCCGTATCATCGGCCGGTTATCACGCTCTTCAATCAGCGTGCTGATAAACGGGGAATCCGGAACCGGTAAAGAGCTGGTCGCCCATGCTTTGCATCGTCACAGCCCGCGCGCCAAAGCACCGTTTATCGCTCTGAATATGGCAGCAATCCCGAAAGACCTGATTGAGTCCGAATTATTTGGCCACGAAAAAGGCGCATTTACCGGGGCGAATACCATCCGCCAGGGACGTTTTGAGCAGGCCGATAACGGCACGCTGTTCCTCGATGAAATCGGTGATATGCCGCTCGACGTGCAAACCCGTCTTCTGCGCGTGCTGGCAGACGGGCAGTTCTATCGGGTCGGCGGCTATGCGCCGGTAAAAGTGGATGTCAGGATTATCGCGGCTACCCACCAGAATCTGGAGTTACGGGTTCAGGAAGGCAAATTCCGTGAGGACTTATTCCACCGTCTGAACGTGATCCGCGTCCATCTTCCACCGCTGCGTGAACGTCGTGAAGATATCCCGCGTCTGGCGCGTTATTTCCTGCAAGTTGCGGCGAAAGAACTGGGCGTTGAAGCAAAAAACCTGCATCCGGAAACAGAAACCGCGCTCACCCGTCTGCCGTGGCAAGGCAACGTGCGCCAGCTGGAAAATACCTGTCGCTGGTTAACTGTCATGGCCGCCGGTCAGGAAGTGCTGATTCAGGATTTACCGAGTGAATTGTTTGAAACGGCAGCGCCAGAGACGGGTGGGCAAAGCCTGCCGGACAGTTGGGCAACGTTGCTGGCACAATGGGCCGATCGCGCCCTGCGTTCCGGTCATCAAAACCTGTTGTCAGAAGCACAGCCGGAGATGGAACGTACGCTGCTGACTACGGCGCTGCGCCATACTCAGGGGCACAAACAGGAAGCGGCACGTTTACTGGGCTGGGGACGAAATACCCTGACCCGTAAACTGAAAGAACTGGGTATGGAATAAAAGGCAGATGCCTGAAAGCAAAACAGCCGCAAATGCGGCTGTTTTTGTTTATGCGGCGAGCGTCAGATAACCCGGGAAAATTGCTGCTGGCGAACCTGGCGGCGCAGGTAAATATCAAAACACATGCAGATATTGCGGATCAGCAGACGGCCGCGCGGCGTCACCTGAATATGCGTATCACTCATCTCAACCAGCCCGTCTTCGGTCAGCGGTTTGAGCAGCGCCAGATCGTCGGCAAAATAATCATTAAAGCGGATGCCATAACGTTGTTCGATATCCGCGAAATTCAGCTCGAAATGGCAGATCAGCGATTTAATCACATCACGGCGCAGGCAATCGTCATTGGTCATTTCCAGGCCGCGCCATAGTGCGTTCCCCTGATCTTCCACTCTGGTGTAATACGTTTTAAGGTCTTTCTCGTTCTGTGCATAGGTATCGCCCAGCATACTGATGGCTGACACCCCCATTCCCAGTAAATCGCTGTCGCCCTGCGTGGTATATCCCTGGAAATTGCGGTGCAGTTTGCCTTCGCGCTGGGCTATCGCCAGTTCGTCGTCAGGACGGGCAAAATGATCCATCCCGATAAAGCGGTAACCGGACGCCGTCAGTGAGGCGATGGTTTCCTGCAGAATCTTCAGTTTCTCTTCTGCGCCCGGCAAATCGGCGTCTTTGATTTTGCGCTGAGCGGCAAACAATTTTGGCATGTGGGCGTAATTGAACACGCTAAGACGATCCGGGTTCAGCTCTGCCACGCGTTGCAGCGTATAAGCAAAGCTTTCCGCCGTTTGTTTCGGCAGGCCGTAAATCAGGTCGATATTGGTGGAGTTGAAACCCAGAGCACGTGCGCGTTCAATCAGCGCAAAGATGAAGTCTTCATCCTGCTCGCGATTCACCAGACGCTGCACTTCTTTGTTGAAATCCTGCACTCCCATACTGAGACGATTAAAGCCTTCGCTGCGCAGATGATCGAGTACATCCAGCTCAATTTCGCGCGGATCCACCTCCAGTGACATTTCTGCATCGGGCAGGATATCAAAGTGTGCCCGCAGAAGGCCCATCAGGCGGCTTATCTGCGCTTTATTAAGGTAAGTCGGAGTACCACCGCCCCAGTGCAGCTGGTTGACCTGACGGCCTTTAAAGAGCGGCGCACGGTGGCTGATCTCTTTCTCTAGGACGTTAAGGTATTCTTCGGCTTTATGCTGTTGGCGGGTCACCAGTTTATTGCAGCCGCAGAAATAGCAGAGCTTATGACAGAAAGGAATGTGCACATACAGCGAAAGGGAACGCTCTGGATAACGCGCAGCCGCTTTTTTAAAGGCCGCATCATCATAGTTTTCGCTGAATTCGAGCGCAGTTGGATAGGATGTGTATCGCGGACCTGAATAGTTGTACTTCTGGATCAGCGCTAAATCCCAGACGGTGGTCTGTTCTGACATGGGTAACTTACTCCTTCCGGCGTCGGATGCTGCCGGTTTCCCTTACAGGCAGGCTTTTGGCCTGCCTGACAAAGGTCGCTCTGCGCAAACGTGCTTTGGTTTTCGATAACCGCCGTAGTTTACCGAATAACCAAAGCATATAACATGCAAAGAGTAAGGCTATTGCCGGGATGACCCAGCGCACGGCTTAGAAACCGTCTTTTGGATTTCCGCGCTTAAGCAACTGCATCATGTCTTCGTTCTTCTCTTCTTCTTCGTCATCTTCATCGTCGCCGAGTTCAATGCCGAGGATTTCCATCAGAACATCAATACGATCCAGCGTCTGATCAACGTAAGCCTGATCTTCTGCGCTCAGTGCTTTGCCATCATCGATAAGGTCCAGGAGTGAATCCAGCCGCTCATCATTTTCCAGCAACGTCAGTTCTTCTTCCGGCGTCATTTTTGGTTTTGCATCTTGTTTCGGCTGCGCGGCTTTTTTAGCTTTCGCCGCATTGTTCGTTACTGTCTCAACGATTAATGGCACTGCTTTCTTGCTGCCGATGCGCGGATCGGCTTTCTTAGCGCCAGAACCGTTTTGATTCTGAGCCGCATCCGGATTGGCACGTGAGCCTGCTTTATGGCCACGGCGCTTGTTATCACGCTTGCGTTCGCGCGCTTCGATATCAAGCTCTACACGACTTTTCTTCTTCGTTTTAGCTGTCGCGGTTTTGGCGCGTGGTGCTTTCGCTGGCTGTTTCATGGCATCTGCTCTTAGGTGTGTACATTTAGTATAGATTTGCGGCGGAATCTAGCAGAAAGCGAACAAAGAAAAAAGGCAGCAAGTTAACCTTGCTGCCTTTTTCTTTCCTTCAACAGAAGGACATTCCTCAAACACTTTCCCTGTATAGCGTCAACGTCCCGGTTTTTCCTTTGCCTTTCAGAGCCTCCGGCCCCGTTCGTCCTTAAATCGCAATGCATTTCCCGTGATCCGTGAATGCAGAACTCATCCGTGTTTCCCTACTTGCCTTCATCGCGTAAGAATTACTTTACCCGACTGGCGCAAAGGCTCAAGATACCCGCCAGCCGCCAGTGAAGTTTCGGAAACACTCAAATTTTATCTTGTTGATTACGATAAGAATTAAAAAATACGGCGATAAAACAAGCGAAATAACCCGCATCATGAATAGCAAATGTCTTACATCATGAAGGCAATTTCCCCCGCCTTCATCTCTGTGGTCCCTTCGCCTCATCATTCGGATTTCAAAAACACGAACACATCTCGGCTCTGTTGCAGTTATAATCGCCAGCCAGATACTCATGCCTCACGGAGACGCACGTTTTGACCAGCCAAACTTACAACTATCATATGACCCATTTCGTCATGAGCGCCCCGGATATCCGGCACCTGCCAGCTGACGAAGGCATTGAAGTCGCATTTGCTGGTCGTTCAAACGCCGGCAAATCCAGTGCGCTGAATACGCTGACGCAGCAAAAAAGTCTCGCACGTACCAGTAAAACGCCGGGACGTACTCAGCTGATCAACCTGTTCGAAGTCAAACCCGGCATCCGTCTGGTCGACTTGCCGGGTTACGGCTATGCAGAAGTACCGGAAGAAATGAAACGCAAATGGCAGCGCGCACTGGGCGAATATCTGCAAATGCGTAACTCGCTGAAGGGTCTGGTTGTGCTGATGGATATCCGTCATCCGCTTAAAGATCTTGATCAGCAGATGATTCAGTGGGCAGTGGATGTTGGTACGCCGGTAATGTTGCTGCTGACCAAGGCCGACAAACTGGCTTCCGGTGCGCGTCAGGCGCAAATCAAGATGGTCCGTGAAGCGGTAAAAGAATTCATGGGCGATATTCAGGTTGAAGCGTTCTCTTCACCGAAGAAAATGGGCGTGGATAAACTGAGCGATAAGCTGAACAACTGGTTCAACGAGATCCCACCGGAAGTGCTGGAAGAAGAATTGTCCGGCGAATAACGTTACCGGCCATTATGAATGGCACGTGTAAGTAAAGAACATCATCAGGGTGACCAGCAGGTCGCCCTTTATTATGGATAGCGTTTGAGGGTAGCCTTCGCAACGCCATGAAAAGCACAATAAAAAACGCCCCAGACATAAATGCCTGGGGCGGCTAAAATATTCAGCCAAATCCGATTACGTGAAGTAAAAGGTCTGAAAGATAGAACATCTTACCTCTGTACCCTACGAGAGAAACTTTACCCTATTTCCTGACGGGGAAAAAGAACTTTTTGTAGTTTACTTACACAAAAATCGCGGATTATGCGATCACCTTCAAGGTCTGAGCACATAATCCTGTAGCTTAATTACAAAAAAAGCTTAATTACTATCCACTTAGTCAAATGACCACTTAGTGAGCCTGGTCCCAGTTTTCACCCGTTCCGACATCCACTTTGAGCGGAACAGCGAGCTCCATGCTCGACTCCATCAAATTACGAATTTTCTCACTTGCTGCATCGACATCATCCTTATGCACCTCGAACACCAGTTCATCGTGTACCTGCATGATAATGCGGGCACGAGGAGCATCGGATTGCTTGAGCCAGTCAGCAACGCAGATCATCGCGCGTTTGATAATGTCCGCTGCCGTTCCCTGCATCGGGGCGTTGATTGCGGCACGCTCGGCGCCTTTACGACGCATGGCGTTACTGGATTTTATATCCGGCAGATACAGACGGCGGCCATCAAGCGTTTCAACATAACCCTGCTCAGAAGCCTGAGTACGTGTACGTTCCATGTATTCAAGTACGCCCGGATAGCGCTCGAAATACAGATCCATATAACGCTGAGATTCTTTACGGGGAATGTTCAGCTGACGGGATAATCCAAAAGCGCTCATACCATAAATCAGACCAAAGTTAATCGCCTTAGCGCTACGACGTTGTTCACCGGTGACGCTTTCCAGTGGCGTACCAAAGACTTCTGCCGCGGTTGCACGGTGGATATCTTTACCTTCAGCAAACGCTTTCAGTAAACCTTCATCTTTGGATAAATGCGCCATGATACGCAGTTCAATTTGCGAATAGTCGGCAGCCAGAATGATGTAATCTTTTGGCGCAATAAAAGCCTGGCGAATACGACGCCCTTCGTCATTACGCACAGGAATGTTTTGCAGATTTGGATCGCTGGATGACAGACGACCGGTAGCGGTTACCGCCTGATGGTAAGAGGTATGAACCCTGCCAGACTGCGGGTTGATCATCAGAGGCAACTTATCGGTATACGTTGACTTCAGCTTTGCCAGACCACGATATTCCAGAATCACTTTTGGCAGTGGATAATCCAGTGCCAGCTCAGCCAGAACTTCTTCATTCGTTGATGGAGCCCCGCCTGGCGTTTTCTTCAGAATTGGCAATTTCTGTTTTTCATACAAAATAGCCTGGAGTTGCTTGGTCGAAGAAAGGTTGAAAGGTTCTTCCGCCAGCTCGTGCGCTTTGTTTTCCAGCTCGTTCAGGCGGATGGCCAGCTCTTTGGAATGAGCGGCCAAAATATTCTGATCAATCAAAACACCTGTGCGCTCGATATGAGACAAAACTGGCACCAGTGGCATTTCAATTTCAGTGAAAACTTTCTTCAGTGATTCACTTTCCTGAATACGCGGCCAAAGCGCCTGATGTAATTGGAGCGTAACATCAGCGTCTTCCGCTGCATACGGCGCTGCTTGCTCCAAAGCGATCTGGTTGAAAGTCAGCTGATTTTTGCCTTTCCCGGCTATCTCTTCGAAACCTACAGTTTTATGGCCGAGGTAACGATCTGCGAGGCTGTCCATATCATGGCGGCCAGATACGCTATCGAGAACGTAGGATTCAAGCATCGTGTCGTAGGCAATGCCTTTCATTTCGATGTCATAGCGCAATAAGATGCCCCGATCGAATTTCAGGTTCTGCCCGACTTTCAGTTGCTTCTCATCTTCCAGCAGCGGTTTAAGTTGCTTAAGCACTTCATCGCGATCAAGTTGTACCGGCGCGTCCAGATAATCATGAGCAACGGGCAGATAAGCGGCTTTGCCTGCTTCTGTCGCGAAAGACAGACCAATCAGGTTGGCCGTCAGCGTATCCAGACCATCGGTTTCTGTATCGAATGCAAAAACATCAGCGGCTTTCAGATAACCAATCCATTCATCGAGCGTTGCCTGATCCAGAATAGTAACGTAGCCCTCTTGCGAAAGCTGGTTAGGTTCGACAGCAGATGTTGAAGTCGTTTCTTCATTCTGCGCAGCTTTCTTAGCTGCTGCTGGCGCTTTTCCTGCCGATTTTTTAGCGCTCAGCCAGGTACCGGATTCGACGTCCGCCAGCCAGCGCTTAAATTCATAGCGGCCAAACAGTTTGTGGAGTTCATCGGCATCAGGCTCAGAAACCGTCAGTTCGGCACAAGTCAGATCCAGCTTAACGTCGGTTTTAATGGTCGCCAGCTGATAAGAGAGGTAAGCAACCTCTTTATTATCCGCCAGTTTTGCAGCCATGGTTTTTGAACCCCGGAAGCTTAATGTCGATACTTTATCCAGATCTTCATACAACGCATCAAGGCCGCCAATCCCCTGCAACAGAGCTTGCGCTGTTTTCTCTCCAACGCCCGGCACGCCCGGAATGTTATCCGAAGAATCGCCCATCAAAGCCAGGAAATCGATAATCAGTTCAGGCGGTACACCATATTTCTCAACGACTTCTTCAGGCCCGAGAATCGCATTATTCATGGTGTTAATCAGCGTCACGCCCGGCGTCACCAGCTGCGCCATATCTTTATCGCCGGTACTAATGAGAACCGCATGACCTGCCTTTTCCGCTTCCAGTGCCAGAGTACCGATCACGTCGTCAGCTTCTACGCCGGAAACCACCAGCAGGGGCAAGCCCATGGCTTTAACCATCTGGTGCAAAGGTTCAATCTGCGAGCGCAGATCATCAGGCATTGGAGGACGATGGGATTTGTACTGTTCAAAAAGTTCGTCACGGAAGGTTTTGCCTTTCGCGTCGAAAACCACAGCGACATGGCTTGGTGTGTATTGCAGCAATAAACTGCGCAACATGTTAAGCACACCGTACATCGCGCCTGTCGGTTCACCCGCAGAGTTCGTCAGCGGCGGGAACGCATGATAAGCGCGATAGAGGTAAGACGAACCGTCCACCAGGATTAAGGGGTTTTCTGCTATCTGGGCCATAACTCTTCTTTATTCGTGATCAGACATGCTCTAAGGATGCCATAGCCAGCCGGAAAGACGAACCTCAGGAGGAAAAATCATTGCGAACTTGCGAGGGATCTCGAAGGATCTTCCTGTGGATAAGTTTGTGAATAGTTTCCAAAGGGGATTATTATCTGAAATGTACTGGAAAATATTACAGAATTTTAACTACTGGTTTCATCAGGTTATAGAAAGTAGGCGGGGGATTTTCGTGTAATAGAAACTTAATAGCTTTTGTGGATAGTTATATTTATTAAAAACAATTCCCGGCAGAAGACATTTATATTTTCGTCCGTAATCATTTCTGATTTTTAATTTTATAAAAATAGAACGCCAGCTCTAAGGCTGGCGCTGGGATCAAAACGTCTTATTTTTTGGTCGATAAGAAGTTAATCACATCAGAATATTGTTTGACGTAACTGTCCATTGAGCTGGTATCAAGTCCGTCATTTTTAACCATATATTTGCCGTTCACAAATACAGAAGGTACGCCTTGCAGACCCAGATCGGCAGCGGCTTTTTCCTGTTGAACAACCAGTGATTTCACTACAAAGCTGTTAAGCGCAGCATCGTAGTCTTCGCCTTTCACACCGGCCTGAATAAACACCTTACGGATATCATCAGCATTCTGAACAGACTGTTGTTTCTGAACGGCATCAAACATCAGCGGGCTGACTTTATCCTCAACACCCAGAGCAATAGCAACAGCCCATGCCTGAGTTAATTGTTTACCCAAAGGCCCCAGGAATTCCACGTGGTATTTGGTGTATTTCACATCTTTTGGCAGGTTCTTACGGATGCTGTCTGATACATGCCAGACTTGTTCGAACTGATAGCAGTGCGGGCAATAAAATGAGAAGAACTCGAGTACCTGTGGTTCATTAGCAACGGTTTTATCTAAAGTAACGTACTGTGCACCATCAGAAAACTGTGCTGCAGATACACTGAAGGCCATAACCATACCAACCAGTGCCAGGAATATCTTTTTCATATAAAGCCTATCTCCATTTAATTAAACTTCGAACATTAATCGTGACTCAGTACATTGGCATCAGCTGTAAAGGAGGTGCCTGTAATTTCTTAATTTGCTCGGTGAAAGCGGATATCTGACCACGCCAAAAATCTTCGTCCTGCATCCACGGGAAGCTTTTTGGAAACGCAGGATCACCCCAGCGCTTCGCGACCCAGGCCAGATAATAGACCATGCGCATAGCACGCAGCGGCTCAATTAACGCCAGCTCGCTGGAATCAAAATCGGCGAATTCCTCATAAGCTTCCAGCAAGATATCTAACTGAATTCGTTGTTCACTTTGCTCGCCATGTAACAACATCCACATATCCTGAACGGCCGGGCCGGTGCGGGCATCATCCATATCGACAAACAGCGGACCATCACGCCAGAGAATATTTCCCGGATGGCAATCACCGTGTAAACGTATCGACTGCCAGTCCGTATGCCAGAATTCCCGCGTTGTACGGATCAGGTTATCAGTAGCGGATAAGAAAGGTTCGCGCAGGCTGGCGGGTATCAGGGAACATTGCGCGAGAACTTCGCGCGGCTGCGTCAGATACTCATCCAATCCTATCGTCGGACGAACTTTGAACGGGCTCTGACTACCAACCTGATGAATGCGGCCGAGGAAACGGCCCACCCATTCCAGCTGGTCCAGATTATCGATTTCATACTGACGACCGCCCACGCTGGGAAACACTGTGAACAGGTAACCCTGATGGCGATGGAGGGTATCTTTATTGATTGAAAGCGGAGCGACAGCCGGTATTTCAGCATCAGCCATATCAAGCGAGAAACGATGCTCTTCGTAAATTTGCTCTTCGCTCCAGCGTTCCGGGCGATAGAATTTCACGACGTAACGTTTTCGGTCTTCACCAAGAAATTGGTAAACCCGGTTCTCGTAGCTGTTCAATGCAGTGAGGCCGGACTCAGCAATAAGACCGACACTCTCTAAAGCATCAAGGATAAGATCCGGCGACAATGCCTGAAAATTAAATGCTGAATTGTTCATGACTTCATTCGGATTGGCCGCACAGAAAAATGACAATGGGAAATAGTATCATCTATTTTTAGCGGCACGCATGAAGTTCACATAAGTTTACATCAATCTTTAATCACGCCACGGGCACGTAAAAGAGCGGTTTTAAAGTCATCCTCATAGTCTTTCTTAAGCCCCGGGATTTCAGCTGTGCTGTCGGTACCACGCATTTTAAGGTGATAAATCAAGGTATCATCGCTCAGTTCACCCAACTGTCCCTGATAACCACATTCCGTTGCCAGTTTCTGAATAAACTCCATCAGGTTCAGATCACAGTCTTCTTTCCATGCCGGGTGCAGTAGTTCGATCAACTCGTTTACGCGATGCTCTTTCATGATATTCCTTCTCCACTTGTTTTCAGACCTTAAAAATAACAGGGTTATTTCATCAGGGAAAGTACAAGCTCACCGCAGAAAAGTTTAACCTGCGCGCGGCCAAATTATGGCGTTACAATAACTGCAATAATGAGGTTTTAACGGGCAAATATTATGGATCGTAGTAGCATCACTGGCGTTATTTTAGCCGGCGGTCGGTCGAGCAGGATGGGTGAAGATAAAGGACTGATTGATATTCATGGTCAGCCTTTATTTGAACATATCGCTCAAAGATTACGCCCGCAAGTCGGAGATATTCTGATCAGCTGTAATCTGAACTCTGAGCGGTACGGAAGGGATTTCCAGACAGTCCCGGATATCAAACAGGATTTCTCAGGCCCTCTTGCCGGTATGCTTGCAGCGTTATCGGTGAGCAAAACCGAATGGGTACTCTTTGTTCCCTGCGACGTTCCGGCTTTCCCTGTCGATCTCAGTGAAATGTTATCTGCCGGGCTTTCAGGACAGAAAGCGACTTATGCTCGTGACACAGAGCGTGAGCATCCAACACTTTGCCTGTTAAACAGGAGCCTGATACCAGCACTCACGACGTATATTAAAAACGGTGACAGGAAGCTCATGATTTTTCTTCATAGTATTGGAGCAAAATCGGTGCTGTTCAGTGATTCTGCCGCCTTTTCCAATCTCAACACGCCGGAAGATGTGGCTAACTGGAAAACCCACAACCCAGATCTCTCTCAAGATGATAAATAAAAAAACGCCTTTGCTTGGGATCGTCGCTTATAGCGGAACCGGAAAAACAACCTTGCTGAAACAGCTCATTCCCTATCTGCGACAGCGTGGCGTACGGACCGGTCTCATTAAACACACCCATCATGATGTGGATGTGGATACGCCGGGGAAAGATAGCTTTGTGCTACGTAAAGCGGGCGCAGACCAGACTATGGTTGCCAGCAGCAGCCGGTGGGCGCTGATGACTGAAACGCCGGAACAAGACGAGCCGAATCTTGAATATCTGGCAGCGCGTTTCGACAGTAATAATCTGGATATGATTTTAGTAGAAGGATTTAAGCATGAAGAAATTGATAAAATAATGCTGTACAGAAAAGAAACAGGGAAATCGCTGGAGAGTCTGATAGATCTGCATGTTATTGCTGTCGCAAGTGATGATCTGTTCATACCGGTTTCACAGGCAATCAGCATTCTGAATATAAATGAGGTAGATAAAGTAGGAGAATTTGTACTTCAGTGGCTGAAAAATCAGCAAAACTAGGGTATCTCTTCTTTTGTTTCTCCAAATTTCCCATAGCAAAAAGCCCTGTACGTCAGTACAGGGCTTTCCACTTATTTGATGCCTGGCAGTTCCCTACTCTCGCATGGGGAGACCCCACACTACCATCGGCGCTACGGCGTTTC
>Ga0153981_1000036_pt1 | contig 40396 bp, 35 predicted proteins | sample TSGA065MetaG_FD_104714 | JGI IMG/M metagenome (GOLD analysis project Ga0153981, IMG submission 104714) | Attine ant fungus gardens microbial communities from Georgia, USA - TSGA065 MetaG | ecosystem: Host-associated > Fungi > Mycelium > Unclassified | place: USA: Georgia, Magnolia Springs State...
CGGGTCACGCAGCGCATCACGGATGTCCGCCGCTTCGCCCTGGATCACGCGCTCATGCAGCATCGGAATGGCGGCGTCGGTGGCGAGGATCTGATTTTCAGCCAGCATGATGGCCTGACGGCGCGCTTCTCCGGCGGGAATGGCGGAGGCGTGTTGCAGCGCTTCATCAATTTCCGGGCGGCAAAGTTGCGCGATATTGAACGACCCTTTGCAGGAGAAATCGCTGTAGAGATACGCCACCGGATCGCCGGAATCCAGCACCGTCGCGCGGGATAAAATAAAGGCATCGAATTTACCCGCCAGCGCATCGGTTTCAATTTGCGAATACTCGCGCACCACTTGCTTGACGGTAAACCCGGCGGCGGTCAGCTGTTGCGCCAGATACACCGCCACTTCCGGCAGTTCGGCGCGGTCGCTGAAGGTCGCCAGCGTGATGGTTTCCCCGGCCGGTTTACGCGCTGCCGCCGGATGAGCGACCGGCTGGCGTAACTGCGCCGCCCACGGTAACGCCGGACCGAGCAGGCCTTGCGCCACATCCGCGCGTTTTTCATAAACGTTATCCACCAGTTGCTGACGGTTGATCGCCTCGCGCACCGCCGCCCGCAACGCCGGATCCTTCATCACGCCGAGCCGCGTGTTGAGATACAGCGTGTTGGTGCGCGGCATCGGCACTTCATGGATTAAGCGTTGGTCGAGCAAAGGTGCCTGAGAAACCGGGATGGCTTCGACGATATCCGCTGTCCCGGTGCGTAATGCCGCACCACGCGCCGTGCCGTCCGGCACAAAACTGACGTCGATGCCGCTGGCTTTGGCTTTTTCGCCCCAGTAGCCGTCAAATCGCTCGAGCCTGGCACTGCTGGTGCCGTCCACCTGAACCAGTTCAAACGGGCCGGAACCGGTGTGGCGCGGGTCAACCACGCCGCTGGCGCTGTAGGCTTTTTGCGACAGAATCGCCAGCTGAGGACTTGAGAGGCGCTGCGGCAGCAAAGGATCGGGCTGCGCCGTGGTGACAATCACCGCGTGTTCGCCGTCAGCCACGGCAGTGAGCTTAACGCCGTCGAGAATGCGCGGCTTCGGTGCTGCACCGGCGGCAACGGTCAGGGAATTTACGACCGCCGCCGCATCCAGCGCCGTGCCGTCGTGGAATTTCACATCATGGCGCAGCTCGAGACGCCAGCGGTTTTCGCCGGTTTGCTGCCATTTTGTCGCCAGCGCCGGTTGGGCTTCGCCGAGTTTATCGAGCACCACCAGCGTTTCCGCCGTGCTCCAGCGCGAGAGCTTAAACGCATCGTCGCTGAGCGGCGTCAGGCCGGAACGAGGCGGTTGCAACATCGCCAGCCGCAGACGGGGATCGGTGCTGTTTTCGGTGTTTTTATCGGCTTCATTAAAGCAACCGGTCAGTAAAAGTGCAGCAGAAAGCAGCCCGGCCAGCGGGCTAATGCGTAACGCAGACATCAGAAGTTCCTTGTCAGATTGCAGGAGGAGGCAGCTGGCGGCAGATTTTCCACATTGCCAGCGCGCTTAAAAAAGGAACGGCGGCCAGCGCCAGCCAGGGGATCACCGCGCCGGGCGACGGCACCAGTGCGTCATCGAGCAATCCGCCGAGCAGGAAATTTCCCGCCAGTACCGCGATGCCGCCCATCGAAGAGAGCGCCCCGTAATGCGCGCCAAGATTGTGCTGCCCGGCAAAACGCGGAATTAAATCCATGCCCACCGGCACAATCAGCATCTGCCCGATGGTCAGCAACGTGATCAGCAAGACCGACGGCAGCAGGCGCAGCCAGCCTTCCGGCGGCACCGTCCAGGCAAACATCGCCACGGTGGCGAAGGCGGAAGAAAGCAGAAGAAAACCGGCAGGCAAAATGATCTGCGCGCCCATGCGGCGGGAAAACCGCGCCAGCGGCATTTGCAGTACGATCACCAGAACCGATGCCAGCACAAACAGCGGCCCGAGATCTTGCTCGCCGCCGCCGGAGCGACGCAGTTCCACCGGCAGCGCCAGATACAGCTGGTTGTAGCTGAACAGATACGCGCTGTAAGCCACGATAAATGCCACAAAACGCGGCTGACGGAAGGTCTCCCACCAGGGCACAATTTTCAGCCCGGCGGTGCGTTTCGGCGCGGCGGGCAGGGTGAAAAACAGCACCACCAGCGCAACCATAAATAAGCCGGAACCGGCCAGCGCCACCGGCTGAAAACCGTAGCCGGAAAGCAGTGAACCGAGCAGCGGCCCGAGCACTGCGCCGAGTTCCGCACAAACGGCTGACAGCGCAAACCATTCGGCGCGGCTGCGTTTACCGGCTTTCTCGCTGTGCGTTCCTGCCTGCGCCAGCAGGGCTTCAATCGATGGCGAAAATAGCGCGCCGCCGATGCCGGTCAGGCAGGCACCGAGTATCACCGGCGTCAGCGTGTCGGAAAGCCCGAGCAAAAGGTATCCGGCGATGCGCACCACGCAGCCGCAGAGGATAACCACCCGGGCACCGAAGCGGTCGGATAACGCGCCGCCGAGCAAAAACATCCCCTGCTGCGAGAAGGTGCGCAGGCCGAGCACCAGCCCGATCGCCCAGCCGGAAAGCAGCATGTCATCGCGCAGAAACAGGGCGAGAAACGGCACCACGGCGTAAAAACCGATGTTAAAGACCAGATTGCTGCCCAGCAGCAGCGGAGGCCAGGGCGCAGACGAGCGGGTTTGAGAGCGGGTGAACATCGGGTTATCCGTTAACGATCAAAGGTAAATGAGGAACAGCCGCCAGCAGCTGGCGGGTATGCGGGTGGCGCGGAGCAAGCAGCGCGTCCTGCGTCGGGCTGTCTTCGATAATTTCGCCATCGTGCATGATCAGCAGACGTTCGCACAGCCCGGCCACCATCGAAATATCGTGTGTCACCATCAGCAGCCCCATGCCGTTTTGCTGCGTGACCTGTTGTAAAAGCTGTTTGATTTGCTCACGCAGCGGTAAATCCAGCCCGCTGACCGGTTCATCGGCAATCAGAAATTCCGGGCGGATCGCCAGTGCGCGGGCAATCGCCACGCGCTGTGCCTGACCGCCGGACAGCGCACCCGCCGCGCGATGCATCAGCATTTCCGGAAGGCCGGCCTGCGCCATCACCTGTGTCACGCGGGTTTTTATCTCTCCCTGAAAACCCAGACGTTTCAGCGGCTCAGCGATAATCTGCCCGACATTCTGACTGGGCGGCAGTGAACTGGCCGGATCCTGCGGAATGTATTGCACCCGCTGACGGAATTCCCGCAGCGAACGGGCAGAGCCGGGACGGACAGGTTTTCCGTCGCAAAACACATCGCCGCTGTCCGGCGCGTCCATCGCCAGCACAATTCTCAGGAGTGAGGATTTTCCGCAGCCGGAAGCGCCCACCAGCCCGACGCGCTCGTGGCGGCCAATGTGTAAGGATAAGTGTGAAAACAGCGGTGCTGATTCTCGTTTTTTCTGCCAGAAAAAGCCCGGAATGGCCAGTTTCCGGCTGACGTTGTGAAGATGCAAAAACGGTTCGGTGACGAGTTGCAGTGAAGGATTCATCCGATGGCCACCGCGCTTAACGTGGAGGCATTCCGGTGCAGCGCCGCGCTGTGTTTTGCCGCCGCGACCAGTCGTCTGGTGTAGGCGTGTTGCGGATTATTCAGCAGCTGCGCCATCGGGGCGGATTCCACCAGACTTCCGTTTTCCATCACCAGCGCCCGTCCGCAAAGTTGCGCGGCAACGGCGATGTCATGCGTGATAAACAACAGCGCGCGCGGTTGTTGTGCATTTTCACAGGCATCACGCATCACCTGCAAAACTTGTTGCTGTGTGAGCACGTCGAGCGCGGTGGTCGGTTCATCGGCCACCAGCAACGCGGAAGATGACTGCATTGCCAGCGCGATACACAAGCGCTGCCGCTGGCCGCCGGAAAGCTCTGCCGGATACCGTGCGGTAAAGTTTGGGATTTCACCCAGCCCGACCCGTTCAAGCATTTTGGCGAGTTCATCAGCGCTGGCCGCAGGCAGGGCGAGATTCAGCTGTTTGCCGAGCGTCATCAGGGGATTGAGCGCGGTGGAGGGATCCTGAAATACCGTCGCCACGCGGCTTTGCGCGCCACGCGTCACTGGATGTTTACCACAGACTTCAATGCCGTTGACGCGAATGCTGCCGCTGAGCTTTGCGCCCGCAGGCGTCGTGCCGGTGATGGTTTTCGCGGTCAGCGATTTTCCCGAGCCGGAAGCGCCGAGCAGGCAAACCCGCTCGCCCGCGCTTACCGAAAAGCTTAAATCCGTGACACGCTGTTCTCCGGCAATTTCCAGCGTCAGCCCCTTAACCTCAAGAACCGGTTCGACATTTTTTGCCCTGTCAGCAGTCATTCCCTTCAACCTGTGCATCGCGGTGGTGTATTTGATATGTGATAACATAACAAAATGTGTCAATTTGATGCAAAAGGTTTTGTGAGTTTTTTAGATCTGTTGCCTGCGCAGGGACAGGGGATTTTTATTATCAATATTAAAACTCCTCCTGTACGCCTCGCGAAAATAACGTAAGTAATACGTAACAGAATCCCATGTTTTCCGAAAATCAAAACGTCCCCGATGAACCTCGGATATTTCCCACAGTCTGTTAGCGAGGTTATTTCTTCTGAAAGCAAAACTTTTTTGTTTTCAGGAAATTCGGTGAGTTGAAAAACGGCGTGCACGGATCACATGACAATGAAAAAATTACTCTTAGCGTCGCTGCTGTTGAGCAGCACGGCGGCTTTTGCGGCTGACGGTTTTGTCGTAAAAGACATACACGTCGAAGGTTTGCAGCGCGTGACCGTCGGTGCTGCGTTGCTGAGTATCCCCGTGAGGGTGGGAGACACGGTATCGGATGACGATATCAGCCAGACGATCCGTTCGCTGTTTGCGACCGGAAATTTTGACGATGTGAAAGTACTGGAAGAGGGCAACACGCTGATTGTTCGGGTAAAAGAAAGGCCGACGATCGCCAGCATTACTTTCTCCGGTAACAAAGCCATCAAAGACGATATGCTGAAACAAAACCTCGAGGCTTCCGGAGTTCGCGTCGGCGATGCACTGGATCGCACCACCATTTCCTCGATTGAACACGGTCTGGAAGATTTCTACTACAGCGTCGGCAAATACAGCGCCAGTGTGAAAGCGGTGGTGACGCCGCTGCCGCGTAACCGCGTGGATGTGAAGCTGGTCTTCACCGAAGGGGTATCGGCAAGAATTCAGCAAATCAATATCGTGGGCAACAAAGCCTTCACCAATGACGACCTGATCGCGCACTTCCAGCTGCGTGATGAAGTTCCGTGGTGGAACGTGATCGGCGATAAGAAATATGAAAAACAAAAGCTGTCCGGCGATCTCGAAACCCTGCGCAGTTTTTATCTCGACCGGGGTTACGCGCGTTTTAACGTGGATTCCACGCAGGTCAGCCTAACGCCGGATAAGAAAGGCATTTATATTACGGTCAATATTACCGAAGGTGCGCAATATAAAGTTTCCGGCGTCACGCTGACCGGTTCGATGGCCGGACATTCGGCTGAGGTTGAAGCGCTGACCGCTATTCCTGCGGGTGAATTATATAACGGCGCGAAAGTCACCAAAATCGAAGGAGATATTAAAAATATGCTGGGACGCTACGGATACGCTTATCCGCACGTCACCACGCAGAGCGAGATTAATGACGCCGGTAAAACCGTCAGACTGCATATTAACGTGGATACCGGAAATCGTTATTCGGTGCGCCGGATCCGTTTTGAAGGGAACGACACGTCGAAAGACGAAGTGCTGCGACGCGAAATGCGCCAGATGGAAGGCGCGTGGCTGGGTAACGATCTGGTGCAAAAAGGCAAAGACCGCCTGAACCGGACCGGCTATTTCGAGACTGTAGATGTCGATACGCAGCCGGTGCCGGGTTCCACCGATCAGGTTGACGTGGTGTACAAAGTCAAAGAGCGTAACACCGGCACATTCAACGTCGGTGTGGGTTACGGCACGGACAGCGGCATCAGCTATCAGCTTGGCGTGACGCAGGATAACTGGCTCGGCAGCGGTAACACGGTCAGTTTTAGCGGCACGCGAAACTCCTACCAGACGTATGTCGAAATCTCGGCGACCAACCCGTATTACACGGTTGACGGCGTCAGTCTGGGCGGCAAAGTCTTCTACAACCACTACGACGCCGAAGATAACGATCTGGCGGCGTACAACCTGCAAAGCTACGGCACCGGCGTTAATCTTGGCCTGCCGGTCAGTGAAGACAATACGCTGAATCTTGGGCTGGATTATGTGCACAGCACGCTTAGCGACATGGAACCGCAGGTGGCAGTGTGGCGCTATCTGAACGCCAGCGGCGTGCAGCCGGGCGTGGTGACCTCCGGCAACAGCACGGCGGAACTGCGCACCAACGACTTTTTTGCCAGCGTCGGCTGGGCGTATAACGATCTCAACCGTGGCTTCTTCCCGTCATCAGGCACGCGCGCCAGCTTAAGCGCAAAAGTCACGACACCGGGCTCGGACGACAGTTATTACAAAATTACGTTTGATGCCAACCACTACATTCCGCTGAGCGACAAATCCGACTGGGTGCTGATGGGCCGCGCGAAAGCCGGTTATGCCGCCGGACTGGGCGGTAACGACGTGCCGTTCTACGATAACTTCTACGCGGGTGGCTCCAGTTCGGTGCGCGGGTTCTCGTCCAACACCATCGGCCCGAAAGCGGCGTATTACAAATGTGCGACCACGGATACGTCGTATTCTACCTGTCCGGTGGAAAAATCCAGCGACGCCGTGGGCGGAAATGCGATGGCGATCGCCAGCGCAGAACTGTACGTGCCGACGCCGTTTATCAGTGAGAAATACGCCAGTTCCGTGCGCACATCGTTCTTTGTGGATTCCGGTACGGTGTGGGATACGAAATGGCAAAATACGGCAGCGACGGAAGCCGCAGGTATTCCGGATTACAGCGATCCGACACATATTCGTGTTTCCAGCGGTATTTCATTGCAATGGCAATCGCCTTTAGGGCCGCTGGTATTCTCGTATGCGCAACCACTGGTTAAATATGAGGGTGACAGCGCAGAACAGTTCCAGTTTAATATTGGTAAAACCTGGTGATAATATTAGCGACTTACAAAGTTATTACTTTATACAGACGCAATGAGGATAGAAACTGATACTGATTCAATTATAATGTGTGCATGATGTTTATTGAGCAACCATTTATGGTAAAACATCATGCCATTATAATATTGTTGGAGTTCTTCCTTCTTTGAGGCCGTCCCTGTACGGCCTCTTTTTTTATTTAAAATATCGGGATTTTTTATTTCTACTCTGTGATTCAATCAAAAAAATACCGCATCCCTGCGGTATTCATTTTATCTCTCTTTAAACTCTTCGCGTTATTTCACCCCACCACCGAGCGACTGCCACAGCGTGATACGGTTTTCAAAATCGGTCTGCTGTAAGGCAATCAGATCTGCCTGTGCAGACCACAGCGAGCGCTGGTCGGTCAGTACGGCCAGGTAATCGCCTGCACCGGTTTCATAACTGCGGCGCGCGAGGTCATAACTGCGTTGCGACGCGGCGACGTATTGCTGCTGTGCATCCAGTTGTTCGCTGAGCGTTGCGCGACGGGCAAGGGCGTTAGCAACGTCCTTGAACGCGCTCTGAATGGATTTTTCATACGCAGCGATCAGGCCTTTTTTCTCGGCTTCGGCGTACCGCAGTTGCGCGGTATTGCTGCCGCCGGTGAACAGCGGCAGCGTCAGGCCTGGAGCGAATGACCAGACGTTAGCGCCGTGGCTGAACAGGTTCGACAGCGAACTGCTGCCGACGCCTGCGCTGGCGGTGAGTGACAGCGTCGGGAAGAAGTTTGCCCGCGCGGCGCCGATATCCGCGTTGGCGCTTTTGAGGTTATGTTCGGCTTCCTGCACGTCCGGGCGTCGCAGTAATACGGAGGATGAAACACCGGCGGGCACCAGCGCGATGGCCTCCGGCGACAGGTCTTCCAGCGTGCCCGGCAGCAGGTTTTGCGGCACAGTTTCCCCCACCAGCAGGTTCAGGGCGTTGATGTCCTGCGCAACCAGTGTCTGATAGCTGGCGACGCTGGCGCGGGCGGACTGGTACACCGCCATGGATTCGCTGACATCCGGCCCGGAAGCCACGCCTTCTTTCTGGCGCAACCGGGTGATACGCAGTGAATCCGCCGCGCTTTTTTGCGTGTCCTGCGCAAGTTTCAGGTTGCTGTTATCCGCCGCCAGCGTGACCCACGCGGTGCTGGTTTCGGCAATCAGCGTCAGACGGGTGTTCTGCGCGGTGGACTCACTGGCCAGCCAGGTTTCTTTCGCCGCCGTGCTCAGGCTGCGGTTGCGGCCAAATAAATCAATCTCAAAACTGCTCACCGCGCCGTCGGCGGTGGCGGTGCCGGAAACCCCCGCATCCTGCGTGCGGCTGCGGGTTTGCGTCAGTTCCGCATCCACCGTCGGGAACAGGCTCGCGCGCTGCTCCCCGTAAAGCGCTTTTGCCGCTTCGATATCAGCAATCGCTTCCTGCATATCGCGGTTACTGGTCAGCGCCTTTGCGACCACCGCATTGAGGCGCGAATCGGTCATGATGTGTTGCCAGCCGGTGAGCACGGTTGTGGCGGCAGGCTGCGTTCCCTGCGCAGGCCAGACGGCAGGCACCGGCGCGGCAGGGCGCTGGTAGTGCGGATCCAATGAAAGACAACCGGCCAGCAGGAACGATAATGAAATAATACTCAGACGAAATATCATGCTTACTCCTGCGCGTCTTTGTGGCCGGTGAAGACTTTTTTCACCAGAACGAAGAACAGCGGAACAAAGAAAATAGCCAGTAATGTGGCGGTCACGGTGCCGCCGATAATGCCGGTACCAATGGCGATACGGCTGTTAGCCCCCGCACCGGTGGCAACCGCCAGCGGCATGACCCCGGCGATAAAGGCCAGTGACGTCATCAGAATAGGGCGCAGGCGGGTTCGCGCCGCAGAGAGCGCCGCCGCCGTTAACGTGCTGCCCTGTTTGAGCGCCGCCTCGGCGAATTCAACGATCAGGATGGCGTTTTTCGACGAGAGCCCGATGGTAGTCAGCAACGCGACCTGGAAATAGACGTCGTTATTCAGGCCGCGAAGTTCGGCGGCAAGGGATGCCCCAAGCAGACCGAGCGGGATCACCAGAATGACGGAGAAGGGGACAGACCAGCTTTCGTACAGCGCGGCGAGGCAAAGAAACACCACCAGAATCGAGATGCCGTAGAGGCTCAGCGCCTGCCCGCTGGCCAGCTTTTCCTGCAATGACAATCCGCTCCAGGCCCAGGTGGAACCGGCCGGGAGTTTATCTGCCAGCGCTTCCATTTTTGCCATGGCCGCGCCGGAGCTGTAGCCGCCGGTGTTTTCACCCTGAATCTCATAGGAGGTTGAACCGTTGTAGCGCGCCAGACTCTCCGGGCCATACGTCCAGTGCGTGGTGGCGAACGCGGAGAACGGCGTCATGCTGGTGCCGTCGCTGCTGCGGACAAACCATTTGTTCAGATCAGCCGGTTTGGAACGGAACTGGCTGTCGCCCTGAATGTACACTTCTTTTACGCGGCCACGGTCAATGAAATCATTGACATAGGTTCCGCCCCACGCGCTGCTCAGCGTATCAGTGACGTCACTCAGTGTTAATCCCAGCGCCACGGCTTTGTTGTTGTCGATATCCACCTGAAGCTGTGGCATCTGCGGTAAATCATTGGCGCGGACCGATTGCAGCTCGGGGCTCTTCGCCGCCATTGCCAGCAGTTCTGTCCGCAGTTTCATCAGTTCTGCGCGGCTGGTGCCGCCAGCTGACATCAGCTCGAAGGTGAAACCGTTGCTTTGCCCCAGACCGTCCACCGACGGCGGTGTCATGGCAATGACTTTTGCATCGCGGATCACCGCGAGATCTTTCATGGCGCGTCCGGCGATAGACTGCGCGGTGTTGGCCGTGCCGGGGCGGTCGTCCCAGTTTTTAAGGGAGACGAAGGCCATCCCGGCGTTCTGGCCGCTGCCGCTGAAGTTAAAGCCGGTGATGGTGAAAATGACGTTAGTGTTGTCTTTTTCTTTATCCATAAACCACTGGGTGACGCGGGAGTTCACCGCTTCGGTGCGGTTCGCCGTAGCGCCCGCCGGCAGGGTGTACTGCACCATAATCTCGCCCTGATCTTCGGACGGCAGGAAGCTGGTCGGCAGTTGCCACATCAGCAAGCCCATCAGCGCCGCCATCGCACCGTAAATCAACACCATCGCGACCGGGCGACGCTGAACGTGCGTGACGCCATTTTCATAGCGATGCTCAGTGCGGGAATACAGGCGGTTGAAGCCGCCAAAGAAACCGGTGGTCGATTGCGGTTTATGGCGCAGGAAAGCGCCGCAGAGCGCGGGTGTCAGGGTCAGCGCGACCACAACAGAAAGCGCCATCGCGGAGATAATCGTGACCGAGAACTGGCGGTAAATCACGCCGGTTGAGCCGCCGAAAAAGGCCATCGGCAGGAAAACGGCGGAGAGCACCAAAGCAATCGCCACCAGCGCGCCGGAGATTTCACCCATCGATTTCTCGGTGGCATCGCGGGCAGAAAGCCCTTCGTCGCGCATGATCCGCTCGACGTTTTCCACCACCACAATGGCGTCATCCACCAGCAAACCGATCGCGAGCACCATCGCAAACAGCGTCAGGGTGTTGATCGAATAGCCGAATAACGCCAGAACGCCGAACGTCCCGAGCAACACCACCGGCACCGCCAGCGCAGGAATGAGCGTGGCGCGCAGATTCTGCATAAACAAATACATCACCACGATCACCAGCAGGATGGCTTCGACCAGCGTTTTAATCACGTCCTGCACTGACACTTTAATGAATTCGGTGCTGTCTTTTGGATACGCGATGTCATAGCCCTTCGGCATGCTGCGCTGGTATTCGCTGAGGGTATTTTTCACCAGCGTGGCGGTGTCGAGCGCATTGGCACCCGGCGACAACATGACTGCCATGCCTGCGGCAGGATGGCCGTTCAGCTGAGAGGTTGCGGTGTAATCTTCACTGCCCATTTCAACGCGCGCGACGTCGCTGATGCGGACAATCGCGCCGCCGGTATTGCCTTTCACGATGATATTGCGGAACTGTTCCGGCGTTTGCAGGCGCGACTGCGCACGCACGGTGGCAGTCAGTTGCTGAGTACTTGAAGACGGCAAACCGCCGATTTTACCGGCAGAAATCTGTACGTTTTGCGCTTCAATCGCAGTCTGAACGTCTGAGGGCATCAGGTCGTAAGCCGCCAGTTTGGTCGGGTCCATCCAGATGCGCATGGCGTATTCCGCCCCGAACACCTGCAAACTGCCAACGCCGCTGACGCGCGCCAGCGGATCCTGCATGTTACTCACCAGCCAGTCGGCGATGTCCGAGCTGGTGGCTTTGTCGGTTTTGTCATACACCGCCATGATCAGCAGGAAGTTGGACTGCGATTTTGTGACGGTCACGCCTGCGGTCTGCACTTCCGTCGGCAGGCGCGATTCGGCCTGCTGCACTTTGTTCTGCACCTGAACCTGCGCGGTATCCGCGTTGGTGCCCTGTTTGAACGTCACCGTGATATCCACGGAGCCGTCAGAACTGCTGCTGGAGCTGAAATAGAGCAGATTATCCAGGCCGGTCAGCTGCTGTTCGATGACCTGCGTGACGCTGTTTTCCAGCGTTTCTGCGGATGCGCCGGAATACGTCGCCTGGATTTTAACGGAAGGCGGCGCGACGTCCGGGTACTGTGCGACCGGCAGCGTGCGGATCGCCATGACCCCGGCCATCATGATCAAAATGGAAATCACCCAGGCAAAAACCGGGCGACGTACGAAGAAGCGGGAAAACATCAGGCGGCTCCTTCTGTGCTTTGGGCTGCGGTGGCGTCGTTATTTACTTCCACCGGTTTGACGGTGTCGCCGGTTGAAACTTTGTCGCTGCCTTCCACCAGCACGCGGTCGCCTGCCTGTAAGCCTTTAAGGATCAGCCAGTTTGTGCCGCTGGCGTCGCCGGTCACGACATCACGTTGCTCGACTTTGTTTTCTGCGGTGACGACCCGTGCGGTGGCATCGCCTTTTGCATCGCGGGTGATGCCCTGTTGCGGTGCGAGAATGGCGTTTTCGACCACGCCTTCATCGACGTCAGCGCGGATAAACATCCCCGGCAGCAAAACGTGTTTCGGGTTGGGGAACACGGCGCGCAGCGTCACGGAGCCGGTGGCTTCATCGACAGCCACTTCGGTCAGCTCCAGACGGCCTTTTTCGGGATACACCGAACCGTCTTCCAGCGTCAGCGTCACGTTTAAGGTGTCACTGTTGGTCGCCAGCGCGCGTTTGCGCAGGCTGAGTAGATCCGCGCTGGAACGGGTGAGATCCACATACATGGAGTCGAGATTACGGACGGTGGCCAGCGCGGTGTCCTGCGCGGCAGAGACCAGCGCGCCCGGCGTGACGGATGAAATGCCAATCCGGCCCGCAATCGGCGATGTCACGCGCGTCCAGTCGAGATTAATTTTTGCCGTTTCCAGCGCCGCCGCTTTTTCATCAACGCTGGCGCGATCTTCCGCACAGGCTGACTGCGCGTCTTCGGCGTCCTGCTGCGACACGCCCTGTTCCTTCACCAGCACGGCGTAGCGTTTGGCTTTCTGGCAATCGGAAATCACCAGCGCTTTGGCACTTTTCAGCGCAGCGGCGGCCTGATCGTAGGTGGCTTTATAGGACGACGGATCAATCTGGTATAACGCCTGACCGGCTTTGACCATGTCGCCTTCGGTGAATAAGCGTTTCTGAATAATACCGCCGACCTGCGGACGCACATCGGCGGTTAACGTGGCAGTGGTGCGCCCGGTTAATTCGCTGACCAGATTAAAAGATTGTGCTTTCAGCGTGACAACGCCGACGTCGACGGGAGAAGCAGATTGCTGAACGGTCTGCGAATTATCACAGCCGCTCAGCCCCAGGATAATGAATAATGGCAAAAATCTGGATGGCATTTTGGTGTCCGTAAATAATAACGAAATAAAGAAGGCAAAAGGGATCCCTCGCGGCTTATTGGAATAAAGCAGCGGGGATAACGTCGGGTTTATTTAAATAAGGTCAGGAAAGTTTAAAGTTCGTTGATCTTTCGTGTCGCCTCATTGACGTATTCAATTATTTGAGCGTATTTCTCCGGTGTGACTTCTCCGTTATACGATTTAGCCCGTACCGTAATTTTTAAATTCTCTATGGCATAAATCAGTTCAGGCGCAGGCGGGGGATTGTTTTTAATCACCAGCGTTTTCATTTTTTCTTCAATAACGCGAATTTCTTTACGTTTGAGCGCCAGAAACGCCGAACCGTCAGGCGTCATGGTGAACTGCTTTTTACCGCCTTCAATGTCGGTGGCGGTGGCGAAACCCTCTTCGACAATCAGCGTTAAAATGGGGTAAATCACGCCGGGGCTGGGGATGTACGCGCCCATCGAATAGCCTTCGATGGTTTTAATGATTTCATAACCATGTGCCGGATTGATCTGAATAAGATGCAGCACAAATAACGTCAGTTCCTGACGCGTAAACAGCTTGCTTTTGCGGCGGGCGGCGGGCCCTGAGTTTGTCATCGGTTGTGCCTTCTGCCATGAACCTGAGGGTCTCAAGATATATCTTGTGCAGTTTTAGGGTCAAGATAGTTCTTGGGGCAAAAGGTAGTGTATGGATTGCGTTAAGTTTATGTTTTAACTGATTTTTCAAGTCGGATTTTCACGACGGTTCTCCTCGTATTGACAAAACTTAACGTTATTCAATATCGCTAACTTATTGATTTAGAGAATGTTGAAAAATAATGTGACTCAGGCCGGTTTTACACTGTAAGCATTGCGAAAAAGTCAGCCGCAGCGGCGCTGAAGCACGGAGAAAGCGATGTCATCCGCCACGTCCTGCACCAGCTTCTGCCGGATCATCACCTGCTCCTGCATGCCGCCATTTATGGCGCGCTGATGTTGTGTCTGGCAGGTGAGTTGCCCGCTGTCTTGTCCGGGATCCAGCTGCCAGGAGGCGGCTATCGTCGCTTTCTCACCTTGCCAGACATCAAACTGTTCCACCGACACGCGGATACCGATCACCGGTTTGCCCGCCGGTGGCATCAGACTGCGGATGTCCGTCGTCTTCAGCGAACGCTCAAGCCGGGCGGTCAGCGCCGCCCGAATTTCCTCGGGCAGCGGCGCGGCCCAGAGTGCATTATCCGACATCAGCAGTTCGCCGTTGCGCTGATGGACCATCAGCTGCGGCTGATTGAGCCGCTCCGCCACGTTCACCGGTTTCACGTGGATGACAAAAGGCGCGGCGTTGGCAGCCGCGGGGGCGGGGCCGGCGGCAGTGGTCAGCGTGTAATAGTGCGGAGCGGAAGACGCACAGCCGGTTAAAACCAGCAGGGAAAGCGTCGCGTAAGCAGTTCGGGCAAGTTTCATGGCTGTTCCTTTTTGTCATTCTGTCTGCCGGTCAGCAGCGCCTGCGGCTGGCGCGTTAACAGGCCGGTCAGGGTGCGCAGCGAATACAGCGTGCGCTGGAATTCAGCCAGCGTTTGCAGCAGCGGCGAATCCTCCGCCAGCAATAACTGGGCGCGGGTCAGGGTCTGATTCATCGTGCTGAGCGTTTGCGTGGTTTGCGGCAGAACCTGGCTGTTCACCTGAATCAGCGTCTGGTTGAGATTGCCCAGCGTGGCGTTGAGATTATTGCCAATCGACTCAATGGGCATTTTCGATACCTTGCCGATGAGCGTGGCGAGCTGTTCCTGAAGGTGATCAAATCCGCCATTCAGCGTCGGAATGCGCAGCGGCCGCGCATTGATATCGTAAGAAACTGGCGCGGCGTTCGGAATAAAATCGAGCGAAATATACAGCTGGCCGGTCAGTAAATTCCCGGTGCGCGCCTGTGCGCGAAGGCCGTGTCTGACCATATTTCGCAGGAAAACGGCGGCCTGTTTCCGGGCATCTTTTTCTGGCTTGGGCAGTTTCTCCAGCACCTGACCGAGCCGGTTCGGGTATACCTCAATCGTCACCACCGAAATAAACCGTGAACCGGCTGGCTCGTAATCCAGATCGATGGCGGTCACTTTACCGAGTTTCACACTGGAGAATTCCACCGGCGCGCCGGTTTTCATTCCGCGTAACGATTGCTGGAAACGCAGCTGAAGGATTTGCGGCGTGCCGTCCTGCGGTGCCATGGCGGACGCCTGATCGTCGGCCAGCGTAAAAACGCTGTGATCGGGGGAAGGGGTGGCGGCGGGAGCGGCGTCCGGTGGATTGGCAAAGGCAATGCCGCCGGCAATAACCGACGCCATGGTCTGCGTTTTCAGCTGTAACCCTTCGGAATCGAGCGATAAATCCAGCCCGCTGGCATTCCAGAACCGCGTGGCAGAGGTGACGAAACGGTCATAGGGTGCGTCGATAAAGACGTTAAGGCTGACGCCTTTGCCGTCAGGGCGCAGCGCGTAGGACGACACCCGGCCCACGGGCACGCGGCGGTAATAGACGGCGGAACCGATATCCAGCGAACCGAGATCGCCCGCAACCACTTCAAACTGCCTGCCGGGCATACCGTTGATGACCGCCGGTGGCGATTCCAGCCCCTGAAAAACTGAACCGGTTCTGCCGGATGTGCCGCTATCCAGGCTGATATACGCGCCGGAAAGCAGCGTGTCGATGCCCGAAACGCCGCCCATACCGACGCGCGGACGCACCACCCAGAAGCGGGTATCGGCTTTCGCCAGGTTTTCGGCATTCTTCATCAGTGACACTGTCACGAGTACGCGCCGGCTGTCCGGGCTCAGCGTGATGGATTTCACCAATCCGACGGTGACGTCTTTGTATTTCACCTCGGTTTTTCCGGCCTGTAATCCGCTTGCGGTCTGGAACGTGATCGAAATCTCCGGCCCGGCGGAGACCCACATTTGAAAAAACAAAAACAGCCCGATTACCGCAGCGGCGGCAGGTACCAGCCAGACCAGCGACGGACGCCAGCGGCGCGGCGTGATTTCAGGTGCCGGAGAAACGTGTTCACTCATTCTTGTTATTTTCCCAAATCAAACGCGGGTCGAACTTCATGGCGGCAAGCAGGGTAAAAATCACCACGGCACCAAAAAAGACAATGCCGATGCGCGGTTCCGCACTGCTGAAACCGGGGAACTGCACCAGTGCGGCGACCAGTGCCACGACCATGACGTCGAGCATCGACCAGTAACCGATATATTCCGTCAGGCGGTACATCCGTGTGCGGCGAACGCGGCTCCTGGCCTGGCCTTTTCCGGCGGCAAGCAACAGCCCGCCGAGGATCAGGAATTTGGCGCAGGGCACGACCACGCTGGCGATAAAAATGACGGTGGCGACGCCGTATGAACCGGACGCCCAGAATTCTGCAATTCCGCCCGGAATGGTATTTTCACCGCCGTGACCGGCCAATGAGCTGTACATCACCGGCAGTAAATTGGCGGGTAAATACAACAGCAGGGCGGTCAGCAAAAACGCCCATGACTGGCTGCGGCTGTCGGGCTGGCGCGGGTGCAGCGCCGCATGACAGCGCGGGCACGGCAAACGATGAACGCCGGAAATATGCTCGCAGACCAGCCCGCAAACGTGGCAGCGGACGAGCCCCTGCGGTAACGCCTGTACGGGCATCACGGGCGGTAGCCGCGGAGGGTTTTGAGTGTCCATAACGGCTGGAAATCCTGATGATTGATCACGGGTAACAGCAGACATAAACCGAGCAATGCCCAGGTACCGGGGCCGGTGGTGATTTCAACCAGACCGGAGAGTTTGATAGCAGCAATCAGGATACTCAGCAGCGCGACTTCCGCCATGCTCCACGGTGCTAGCCCTGCGAGCAAACGCATGGCGGAGGCAAAACCGGGCGCGGCTTTTTTCCTGCACGCGTGAAATAACACCCAGCCGAGCAGCAAAATTTGCAAACACGGGCAGACAATCATCAGCAACGCCACCGGGATCGCCAGCGGCGACGCATAGCTGTGTGCCAGCGCCATCGCGGTTTGCCATAGCGTGGCCGCCTGCGACTGGCCGTGGAAGCCGATTTCCAGCACCGGAAAAACATTGGCGATGATAAAAAACAGCGCCGCCGTGAGGGTGAGCGCGAACCATTGTTCCAGACTCAGCCAGCTTCCCCGATACAACACCGCCCGGCAGCGCGGGCAGTATGCGGCCTCGCCGGGCCGCACGGATTTTCGGGTATACAGGCTGTCGCAGTGTTTGCAGATGATGTGCTGCGGATAGATTTTCATCACGAGCCCTTTCTGATTCAGCCGGTTATTTCAGCTGTTCCTGCAACTGATCCGCCCCTTTCTCCAGCCCGGTTTCTGCCGCACTCAGCGCGCCAAAAGTCGCCCCGATGTTCAGCGAGTTCGGGTACTGGCGGGAAATATAGGATTTGAGCAACTGATTGGTCGGCGCATCGTAGATTTCCACCGCATAACTCACCGAGCCGGTAAACGATCCTTGTTTGCCGCGGATTGACTGCACGATGTTGTACGGCCCGCCCATCAGGTCAAAGCGGGTGAACGTGCCAACAAACGGCGTACTGGTTTCCGCGCCGGTCAGCGTCAGGCGAATGCGCAAGGTTCCCGGCGTGATGGCGTTGGTCAGCGGGAACCGTTCCGCCACGCTTTTGCCGAAGACCTGCTGCATATGCGCCGCCAGTTGTTGTTTTTGTTCAGGAGAAACGTCATCAAACTGGGCATCTGCTCCCTGATAAATCACCACCGGATCCACAATGGCGCGGGAATATTTATTCCAGTCGACCGGCGTGTTGTAGCTGAAAGCGATATGCCCGGATTCATCCTGCGTGTCAGGTTTCATCCGGGAAGAAGAAGTGACCCCGGTGTAGGGCACAGGCTGGGTACTCGCGCACCCCGTTAATAAACCTAAAGAAATCAAAGCTGCCAGCGGATAGCTGTTTGTTAACGCAGACATACGTCTTACCTTCTTATGAAAAAATGCAGCGGGATGTCGGTTTACTTTTTAATTAAACCGTACAGTACGGTACATTTATGAAGTAAGACAATTCTCCTGTCAAGAAAATGTACAGGTGGGTTCAGTTATGAAAGTAAAAAACCGAAAGTGTGACAAATAGCGGTTTGCGGGGAAGGGCGAACAAACGGGTTCCGGCAAAGGCGGACACCTCTGCCGGAGCGATTTAATTACTTCATCTCATCCGCCAAAATTGCGCGGACTTTTTCCAGCACCGGAGCCGCCTGTGTCACGCCTGCTGCGGTTTGCTCTTTTGCCCACGCGGCCTGAATCTCCGGATAACGGCTCACCGTTTGCCAGTGTTCCACTTCGCTGTGCTGAAGTTCGCGGACGTTTGCGCCGTCTTTGCGCAGCCCATCCAGCTGGTTTATATAGCCTTTGTCCATCACCTGACCGGCAGTTTTGTAGGCAGTTTCTGCGGCGCGGTGAATGGCATCCTGATCGGCTTTCGCCAGCCCGTTCCAGACCTTTTCATTCATCACCAGCAGATAAACGTGGCCGAGCCACAGCTCGCGCGAGACTAAAACCTCCGGTGCCATTTTCTGAATTTTCAGGTCATAACCGCTGTCCACGTTGACCATAATGCCGTCCAGCGCGCCGGTCTGAAACGCTTTCACCGTTTCCGGCCCCCACGGCATCGTGACTGGCTTCGCGCCCGCATTTCGCAGAAAATCCTGATGCCAGAAACTCGCTGAACGCCACGTCGTGCCCCGGATATCTTGCAGATTTTTCAGCGGATGCGTGCTGAAAAACGCCACCGGATAACCGGTACCGAAGAAAATGTTCACGACGTTTTCGTGATGTAACTCGGCAGGAAAAGCCGGAATTTCGGCGTAAACGCGGCGGAAGAATGCAATCTGTTGGTCACCGGTCGGCCCGGCGGGAAAGCTTTTAAAAATCTGATGCAGCGGCAGATCTTTGGCCGCGTATTCCGGCACAACGGTGCCCATATCCGCTGCTGAACCCTCACTGATTACGCTCAGCGCGTTATAACCGGTCGCCCGTTCGCTGCCCCAGTGCGCGTTAATTTTCAGACGACCCTGTGATTCTTTTTCAATCGCCGGGAAGAAAACGTCATTGATGAAGCGGGTGCGCGTGCCACCCAGCGGTTCATGATCGGTGTAGTTCAGCAGGGTGGTGGCGTTTACGCAGACGGGTGACAGCAACAGGGCGAGCACCAGCGCGAGCGGTTTTCTGATTAATTCCATGTAATCTCTCAGTGAAATGATGATGAGGAAAACGGGGAGTCTAGTCGTTTCCGGTGTGGGCTGTTGTGCGCGGCAACCATTTATTTGCAGATAATCAGACACAAAAGCGCCTCTGCGAAAAGCGACAGGGGCGTTAAAAAAACATCTCAGAAGCCATTACGGAACGGAACCCGGAATATGCCCCTGCATATCGACACGCATGACACCGTGGTTCGACGTTGCCCCGCAGCCTGCCGGAGACCGGCATATTGCAACAGGGCAATCACGTTGCAGGCGGACTGTTTCTGAGCATTATTTGGCAGATAAATATGGGGGAATGCAGTCCCCTGAGTACGGGTAATCGGCATTTTTTTATTTCCTTTCGCTTTGGGACAGCATGGATGGAAATTAAAAAAACTAGCACCCGGGAAACGATGAAAAAATCTGCCAGATGGCCGTGGGGTATTGGCCATAACCTGCATCTTGAAACATAAAAAAGCGCCATGTTTTCACATAGCGCTCAGGTTTTCGGGTGATGAATTATCGCTTAGAAATCGACATTCACGCCCAGCTGGAAGCTGCGGCCAGGCATCACGGCCAGCGCTTTGTTGTATGCATCCTGATTGGTGGTTTCAGTCAGGTTGCGGCTGCTCAGGTAATCCCAGTACTTACGGTCGGTGATGTTATACACGCCGCCGCTGAGTTTTACGTTTTTCGCCACTTTCCAGTAGGCCGTTGCATCAAGCAAACCGTAGCCAGGAACATTCATGTATTCCGTGGTGGAATCCGTGATCGGTGTACCGGCGTTGGTGTAGCTCTGACGGTTGGTCGCTTCGGCTTTTTTACCTTTCACGAAGGTTGCAGTCAGCGCCGTACCGTAGACGCCTGACGGATCATCCCATGCCACACCGGCTACAAATTTCATTGGCGGAACGCTGTCGATATCAACGTATTTGTCACCCGCGTAGCTGGATTTGGATTCACCCTTGGCGTAACCCAGTGCGAAGCTGGTGCTCAGACCGTCAACGCTGCTGAACCACGTACCGTAGTTGATTTTAGTGCTCAGATCGCCACCGTAGATAAATGCTTCATCGCGGTTTTCGGCCTGATAAATCGTATAAATATTGGAAGGCACGTTGGTGAACATGCCCGGGCTGCCTGCGCGGGTGTAACGGGTGTTAGCGATGAAGTTTTTGTACGTGTTGTAGAACACGGCCGTTTTGAAGGTCACGCCTTCGGTCGCTTCACCTTTCATGCCCCATTCGAAGTTGTTGCTGGTTTCGGTTTTCAGATTGGTATTACCGATCAGCGCATATTGCTGAGAACCGGCATAAGAAGAACCGAGGTTCCAGGAGCCGTAAAGCTGGCTGGCATCCGGGAACTGTGCGCCGCGACGGTATTGCAGGTAAGTCATCAGCTTAGGCGTGATGTCATAGGTGAATGCCAGTGATGGCAGAACCTGCGTATCGGAGTTGGCTTTACCGTACAAAGTAGAAACCTGGCTTTCAGACACGGTGCTGTTAGACAAATCGGACAGGTCTGTCGCTTTCGTATTCTGGTACGCCACACGCACCGCAGGCACGATGCCGAAGTTATGGCCGTCGAGGTCAAACTTCATGGTGTCTTGCAGGAAACCGCCGAGAACGTAAGAACGGCTGTTGGCTTCCGGCTGCATGATGGTGGTGTAAACACTCTGGTCCGGGCTTTCGCGGAACGGACGTTCAGTGTTAGAGATGCGACCGTTGATCCCGGCACTCAGCTCGTGGCGACCCAGCGTTTTGAGCCAGCTGGTTTCCGCGCCATAGGTGCTGACGTCGTAATCGGAATAGACGTTCATCATCTCTTTGCTGGCGTTCGGCATGTACGTGTTGTCGTGCGCCTGGGTGTACTGGTAATAGACTTTGGAGACCACGGCGTCAGCGAAATCGTTGAACGGTGTCCATTCGTCTTTCAGGCTTGCGCCCCAGCGGCGGGTGTTACTTTGCTGCTGTGCGGTACCCAGAATGGAGCTGCCAGCGCTGTTCCACGCGTCGTAATGGGTGTGATTGATTTTCTCGTAGTAATCGAGCGTGCCGGTGAATTTATGTTCGTCGTTTGGCTGCCAGATACCGGACGTCATGATGGCGTTAGAGTGCCAGTTCGCCGGATAAGCGTCGTGCGTCCCGCTGTTGTTGCTGGTTTCCTGACCGTCGCGGCGGCTGATCGCCACAAGGCCACGCAGGGTTTCATCACCGGCAGCGGCAGTAATGCCGTTGTGCCATGAACGGTCTGAAGAATCATAATCAGACTGGTAACCGAAATAGGTTTCTTTGCCCGGACGCAGGTAATCGTCTGCGGTTTTTGGCAGGAAGGAAACGGCGCCGCCGATGGAAGTGTTGGCGCGTTCGGCTGACGTTGCGCCGGATTCGATATCCACCTGGCCGTAAATATACGGGTCGATGTAATCACGGCCGATGCCGGATGTGCCTAAACCAGCGCGGCTGGCGTAGCTGCGGCCGGTAGCACTTGGCTGTGGAATGCCGTCAACGTCGATGCTGACGCGGTTGCTTTCCAGACCACGAATGTTATAGCCGGTGTAACCGCTGCGGTCGAAGCCGCTTTTGCCGTTGCCGGAACCGCCACTTGAGCCGGTCGCGGTGATCAGTGGCTCATAACGCATGATGGTACCGAAATCGTTACCGCCACGTTTTTGCATTTCAGCCGCAGTGATGGTGGTTTTTGAGCCCGGCGTTTTATCCGGCAGGGTCTCGGTGACGGTCATCACTTCTTCATTGTTCTGTGCCAGATCCTTCGCACTGCGCACCACCGGTTTCTTTTTGATGGTTTCTGTAGATTGCGCTTTGTTCTGTGCCAGATCGGTGTTGTCTTTAACGGCTTCCGCTGCGTTTACGTTAAAGGTGGTGGTGAGAATCGTCCCCATGAAAATGACGTTTTTCACCAAACCCTGCTGTGTAAAGGATTTGAACATTTGTTTTTAGTCCTGCACTAATTTTTTTAAGTTCTGCTCGCATTTACTGCCTTTCGACAAATTCAGACGCGCTTGTCATCTGCTTTAATCTTCCGTGAAAAAGCCGTTGTCCTTATAAAATATGGGTTTAATTACAGTCCTTACCCATTTCAGCTTTGTGCGAATGATAATGATACTGATAATTGTTATCAACAAAATGGTAAATAAAAATGCGCTTCTTAACGAAATCTTTGCACTTCGTTCTGAAAAATGGGCTACGCGGGTCGCTTTACAAGGCACAAACCCGTCGTTAGAGTGGGGACATCAGGGAACTGTACTGTACAGTTTCGCCGCGACGGTTTTTTAGCCGTGGCCGTAAAAGCAACGTCAGGAGGGAAGATGAAAGTCCGCACCGAAGCCCGCAGGGAGGCGATTATCGATGCCGCAGCGCAATTGTTTCAGGAAACCGGTTACGAACGCGCGTCAATGAATGAGCTCGCCCGGCGTCTCGGCGGTTCAAAGGCCACGCTCTACAGCTATTTCCCGTCGAAAGAAGCGCTGCTGGTGGCGGTGGTGAAAGCCTATGCCACCGGGCATCTTTCCGACGCCGTCAGCGATCTGACCCAAACGTGGGCGGATGCCAATCTTGAAACCATCCTCACCCGTTTTGGCGAAAGAATGTTGCTGGTGCTGACCAATGATGTCTCCGCGCTGGCGGTGTATCGCATGGTGATCGCCGAGTCCGGGCATTCCGAAATCGGCACGTTGTTTTATGACGCCGGGCCACGGGAGAGCGTCGATATCCTGGCAAAATTCCTGGGCAGTGCGATGGAGCGAGGGCAACTGGCGCAGGCCGATGCGCATCTGCGCGCCTTACAGTTTCTGGCGCTGGTGACGGCGCAAACCAACACGCGCGTCTATCAGCGTAATCCGGCACCGCTGGAAATTGCGGAAATCCGCCAGATGGTGAGCAGCGCCGTCGATATGTTTTTGCGCGGCGCGGTGCGTTAATCCACCCGGTGCGTTCTGCTGCACAAACCGCCAACCGGCCTTCTTCACGATGGTCGGTTTTTTTTTGAAGTCGTTGCATAAAATATTACTAAGATATATCTTTCACTGAATTGAGAATCATTCACGTCCTGAGCGGGCTCGCGATGATAAGTTTCGCCACCTTGAGAGAAAAAATATGGAACACAAACGCACTGAATCTTCCGCCGCCAACCTGCCGGTGCGCGTTAAGAACGAACTGGTTTTCCGCCACATCACGGTAAAAAGCGCGGAAACGGTTTCCGGCTGTTTTAAACGCATTGTACTGAGCGGTGACGAGCTGAAGGGTTTTACGTCCCGCGGTTTTGATGATCACATCAAACTGTTCTTCCCGGCAAATCCGGGCGACATGATTGTTCCGCCGACCGCCACAGAAGACGGCATTGCCTGGGGCGAAGGCCCGCGTCCGGTTAACCGTGAATACACACCGCTGCATTTTGATGCGCAAACTAACGAACTGACGCTGGATTTTTATATTCATGACGGCGGTGTGGCCAGCGAATGGGCCGACAATGCCAAACCGGGGGATAAACTGATCATTGGCGGGCCGCGCGGTTCCCTGATTATTCCGACGACCTACCGGTGGCAGCTGTATCTTTGCGATGAAACCGGTCTTCCGGCAGTAAAGCGCCGCCTGCGTGAACTGAAAGAGGCGGCTGTAAACGCAAAAATCACCGTACTGGTGAAAGTGAAGGACGTGAGCTGCATCAGTTATCTGGATGAAGCAAAAGATTTCAACGTCGAGTGGATCGTCAGCGATGAGCATAATGGCTATCGCGAAGATGATGCGGTTGTGCAGAAATTGAAAAGTCTGATGCTGCCTGAAAATGACTATTACGTCTGGGCCACCGGCGAAGGGAAATTCGTCAAAGGCCTGAGTGATTATTTCACCGAAACCCGCGGGCTGGATGCAAACTTTGTCCGCTGCGTGGCGTACTGGCACGCGAAATAATTTTCTGCGCCGGAACTGATTTACCCCTGTCAAGCGTGACGGAATATTTTCCCGCAGATAACAGAACGTATTTTCCCTGTTATCTGCGGTCTTTTATTTCAGTCGCTACGAATTAATACTTTGTTGCAACTGCCGCGCAAATCATTACGGCAGCCGCCCTGAACGCCATTATTTATTATTTCTGCCATCATTATAATTCTTATGACAAATTCTGAATCTTTATTCAAAGGAATGGTTATGAAATTAAAAAGCCTCAACGGGCGCTGGCGGGCGCTTTGTCTGTTACCTCTGCTGTTAGCCGGATATTCCTCTTTCAGTATCGCTGCTGATCCCGCAGCGCCTGCGCGGGAGGTGGTCAGGCCGGTGATGTCCTGCGCAAAACTTGCCGACGTTTCGCTGACCGACATTGGCGGCGAAGGCAGCCGGATCACGACTGCCAAAGAAATCACCGTGAACGGCGCAGCGGCCTGTGAAGTCGATGGCAATCTGCATCCTGAGATCGGTTTTCAGGTGATCCTGCCGGTTTCATCGTGGCAGCAACGCTATATGCAAATCGGTTGCGGCGGCCTTTGCGGGAATATTCAGCTGCAAATCGGCGCAGCAGCGGGTTGTACGCCCTTAAATACCAACGGTTTTGTTCTGGCCGCCACCGACATGGGCCATTCCATGAAGGAAGGTGACTTTGGTAAGGATCCTCAGAAACGCGTGGATTTCGCCTACCGCAGCCAGCATCTGACGGCGGAAGTGTCGAAAAAGCTGATCACGGCTTTCTATGGCCGCGCGCCTGCGTATTCCTATTTTAACGGCTGCTCGGACGGTGGCCGTGAAGCCCTGATGGAAGCGCAGCGCTTCCCGCATGATTTCAACGGGATTATTGCCGGTGCCGCCGCGATGAATTTCCAGTCGCAGAATGCGGTTTATCACGCCTGGCAGGCGCTTTCCAATACCGGGCCTGACGGCAAACCGGTGCTGCTGGCCGCGCGTTTGCCGCTGATCCACAACGCCGTGCTCAAACAATGCGACGCGCGGGATGGTCAGACCGATGGCCTGATTGCCGACCCGCAAAGTTGCCATTTCGACACCTCTGTTCTGGCGTGTAAAACCGATCCGGCTACGCCGCAGGGATCGTGTTTATCCACCGCAGAACTGACGGCGCTGAACCGGTTGTATGCGGGGCCTGTAGATCCGAAAACCGGCAAAAAACTGATTGTCGGCGGCCCGATGCCGGGTTCAGAACTGGCGTGGGAAGGTGTCTTTGTGCCGGAAAAAGCCAGCGACCCGATTTTCAGCCAGATGATCGCGCTGTCGTCGCTTAAATACATGAATTACGAGAAAAATCCGCCAGCGGATTTTACGTTAAAAGACGTGAAGTTCACCGAAGCGGCGTTTGACGAACTGCGCAAAATGCATCCGCTTTATGACGCGACCAACCCGGATCTGACGGCGTTTAAAGCCGCCGGTGGCAAGCTGATTATCTGGCACGGCTGGGCGGATCAGCACATTTCACCGCTCAATTCCGTGGCTTATCATCAGGCCGTCGGCAACGTCATGGGGGCGGCGAGCCGCGATCAGTTTGAGCGTCTGTATCTGCTGCCGGGCGTGCATCACTGCTCCGGCGGTGAAGGCCCGAGCCTGGTGGATTTCCTCACACCTATGATGAACTGGGTGGAAAAGGGCACTGCGCCGGATAACATCACCACGTATCAGGCGGCAAAAGAGCAGAAAACGTCGTTCGGGCAACCGCTGCCGGAACGCGGTAAAAAGCCAGCAACTGAAATCCGTCTGGAGAAAATCCCGGCAGATGCCGCTTCTCGCCCGGTTTTCCCGTACCCGGATTACGCAGTGTACAGCGGCAAAGGCGATGTGAATTCTGCCGCCAGCTATGTGCGCAAACCGCTGGCGACGCAGCCTGCGGCTTATCACTGGCTGGGCGAAGATTTCTATAAGCCTTTTACTTTCATGAACTAATGCCATCATAAAAACGCTCCCCTTCGCACGTGAAGGGGAGATTGTGATCGGGGGCTTAACCCGTTATCTTTAGGGGATATCTTTACGCAATTTTAACCATGGTTCTGATGAAAAATAATCCTCTGGGCAACGACCGTCCTCCCGCCGGATCCGGCAACAAAGCAAACTGTATTGCTGCGAAAAAACACCGTCGTGAAAGAATGTTCGAAACCGGTGATATCCGCCTATTAATGCTGCATTTTCTGCAACAGCGTTCCGCCCACGGTTATGAACTGATCAAAGCCATCGAAGAGCTATCCAAAGGGGAATACACCCCGAGCGCCAGTATTATTTATCCGAACCTGACTTTTCTGGAAGATCAGGGACTGGTTCTGGCGAATCAGGAAGAAGGCGGGAAGAAGCAATATACGATCACCGCAGAAGGCGTGACATTGCTGAACCAGCAGGATGAATTACTGGCGACGGTGACTGAGCGGCTGCATTCGCTGGCGATCCTGTCAAATAACCGCAGCATTCCGGAAATGCAAAGGGCGATAAATAATATCCGTTCAGCGCTGAATTTAAGGCTGGCGAAAGGGCCGATCGAACAGGAAACGCTGTATAAAATCACCGATGCGTTAGATCGCGCAACCAAAGAAATTGAGCGCAGTTAAGGTTGAAAACGAAAAGCCCCCGGCGTCATTGCAGGGGGCTTTTTTTGTTTTATCCGCGCTGGCTTAATGGCCCCAGCGGCTTTTCAGGTAACGCACGGCTTCCTGCGTTTGCGGCTGGTTCAGGTAATTTTCCCGAAACAGAATGGTGCCGCTGATGCCCGGTAACGATTCGTTCATATCGAGCTGTTTCTTCAGCTCCGGTACGCCACCGCCGGTGGTCCATTCAGGCTCATTCTTAGACGGCTCGCCCACTTTATACAGCGCAATACCGATATACAGGCGCGTGTTGTTCGGTTTCACGACATCCGCCCACCATTTCGCCAGCACGTCATACCGCGCCGCCTTGCGGGAGAACGGCCAGTAAAGCTGCGGCGCAATGTAATCGAGCAAACCCTGTTTCACCCAGAGACGCGTATCGGCATAGGCTTCGTCATACGCCGCCGCGCCGCGTGTGTCGGAACCGGCAGGGTCGAACGACAGATTACGCCAGACACCGGCAGGGCTGACGCCGAATTCAACGCCCGGTTTCAGCTGGCGGACGGTGCGGGACACCTGTTCGATCAGCATCTGCGTATTGTGGCGACGCCAGTCCGCTTTTGAGCTGAATCCCTGACCGTATTTTCTGAACGTCATGCTGTCATCGAGCGCCGAGCCAGGGGTTTCGGCATAGAAATAGTCATCAAACTGCACGCCGTCGACCGGATAACGCGTAACGACTTCGGCCACGATGCTGGTGATCCAGTCACGCGCTTCAGGAATGCCGGGGTCAAGCACCAGGCGATCGCCTGCGGTACGGATCCAGTCGCGGTGCAGCACATAAACGCTCGCCGGACTGAGTGACAATGTACGATTCAGCTCGGCAATCGTTGAAGGTTTGGTATTCACCGAAACGCGGTACGGGTTGAACCACGCATGCACTTTCATGCCGCGCTTGTGCGCTTCATCAAGCATAAATTTCAGCGGGTCATAACCCGGGTCTTCGCCAATCGTGCCGGTCAGCATATCGGACCAAGGCAAAATTTTGGATTGCCACAGCGCGGTGCCGTCCGGTTTAACCTGGAAGAATACGGTGTTGATGCCGAGCGATTTCAGATTATCGAGCTTGTCGGTGAGGGACTTTTTCTGCTGACTGATGCGCTGTGCGGGGCTGCTGACATTCACCGAAGACATCGGTGGCCAGTCGAGACGGGAAACCGTCGCCAGCCAGACGCCGCGCACCGGTTCTTTATTCTGCTCACCTTTAGGCGCAAGAGGTTGCTTTGCGACCGGCGGCAGCGGCGTGACCAGTGATTTCGGCGGCGCGGATGAACAACTCGCCAGTAACAGCGCCAAGGCAATAAGAACGCCTGACTTTTTAGCCGGAGTTGCGAAGGGCAAAACAGGGGAAGAAGCGATGATAAACTCCGGGACTTTCATGTCGTTTTTCGAATGAAAACATTTTCGTAGTATTCGAATTAAAGTCAACCAGTCAGGCGCTTATCATCGCATCGGGCATGATCCGGATGCGGTAAAAATTCCGCTTATTCGTGCTCAGGCCACGGCGTCAGGATTTCGTAGCCATCTTTGGTCACGGCTACCATGTGTTCCCACTGTGCGGACAACGAGTGATCTTTGGTGACCACCGTCCAGCCGTCGGGCAGCACTTTATTCTGCTTTTTACCGGCGTTCAGCATCGGTTCGATAGTGAACAGCATGCCTTCCTGCAAAACCAGACCGCGGTTTTTTTCGCCATAATGCAGCACCTGCGGGTCTTCGTGATAACCCATGCCAATGCCGTGGCCGCAATACTCTTCCACGATGGAAAAACCTTCGCGTTTCGCGACGGCGGCAATGGCATAACCGACGTCACCCAGCGTTGCGCCGGGGCGGACGGCTTCAATGCCGGCCATCATGGCTTCATACGTGGTATCCGTCAGACGGCGGGCAAGAATGCCCGGCTCACCGGCGTAATACATGCGGCTGGTGTCACCGTACCAGCCGTCTTTGATCAGCGCGACGTCGATGTTAATGATATCGCCTTTCTTCAGTGCTTTGTCGGACGGAATGCCGTGGCAAATCACATGATTGACGGAGGTACAGGTCGTTTTCTGATAACCGTGATAGCCGATATTGGCCGGGATCGCCTGCAATTCGTTGACGATGAAATCGTGGCAGATGCGGTCCAGTTCATTGGTCGTAACGCCGGGCACAACGTAAGGTGTGATCATATGCAAAACCCGGGCGGCCAGTTTGCCTGCGATGCGGGCTTTGCTGATCCCTTCCGGCGTTTTGATCATCCGGTTATTGTTAACAAAATACGCGCTGTCTAAACCACTATTCATTACTTGCCTTCCTGTGTGTGCCGCCCACGTTTAACAGCGTACGGAAACTGTCGGTGTTCTCATCGGATTCCATGCTGCAACGCACCAGCAGCCGGGAGATTTCGCTGTGGGTCATGTCCGGATGGGTTTCCATTAACATGCCAATTTTCATCCAGTGTTCGGCCTGTGCATTGATCGAACGCGTATAAGCCAGGCTGGCGATGCGTAAGTTTTCATGCATCAGTTCTGAAATCTTGATGATGCCCATAAGTGTGCCTCAGTAGTATACGAAACATATATGTTTTATATACTAACCGGAAAAAAGCCGCAGCTCAACCTGTGCCGCTCATGACACCTTTCCGGCGTTGACGTATATTGTGGCCAGTTTTCAATTTCTTATCGTATAAAACACATCTATAAGGTTCACATGAAATCTACAAGTAAGTTACTTATTGGGCTTCTCTGTGTCATGGCACTTTCCGGTTGCGCGCGTACCGAGCCGGTATTAACGCCGCACACCACGCTGACCACGCATAATTCAGAAAATCAGATCCGCACGGCGATTATCGACGCCGGGCAGAAACGCGGCTGGATAATGACGGATGGCGCGCCGGGCGTGATTAACGGCCACCTGAATAACCGTGAACACAAAGCGGATATCCGCATCACCTATAACACCACCGGTTACACCATTAATTATGTTGGCAGCACCAACCTGCTGGCAGAGAAAGGTGAAATTCACCGCAGCTACAACCATTGGGTGAACAACCTCGATAACGATATTCAGATCCGCCTGGCGTCCAGCGCGACGAAATAAGCTGTGGCCGGGGCACGTCGTTATTCATGACTGACTGTCAGCGAAAAGGCCTCCGTTGAGAAACGGAGGTTTTTTTTATTTCAGACAGGTACCTGTTTGTTACGGGGTTTCATACAGGAGTGCCGCATCGGTTTATTGCTGATTACTGCAATGCCTTTAAAATTTGCATCGCAGCTTTTACCCGCTCAGTGTTGGGGTAATTTTTATTCGCCAGCATAACGATGCCTGCCTGTTTTTCAGGAATAAAAGCCACATAGGCACCAAATCCGCCCGTCGCTCCGGTTTTGTGAACCCATGATGCATTTACACGCGGATGCGACTGCGCACTCCGTACCTGTTGCGGGCCCAGCGCGATCTGGTTAACTGCGCCGTTTACTGCCAGCTCAGCCTGAGCTGGCCAGTCAAGCATTTCCCAGCCCAGCCCCTGATAGAGTGCGTCGGTGCGATAAAAACGCGTTTGTGCCAGATCCAAAGCTTGCCGTAACGTCTTATCTGCCACGTCCTGCGGATCCATATTTGCCTGCATCCAGCGCGACATATCTTTTATCGAAGATTTCACCCCATAGGCTTCTGCATCCAGCATACCCGGTGATACACGAACGGGCTTACCCTCACGGTAACCCCAGGCGTAAGCGCTTTTAGCAGAATCCGGCACAGTAATGAAGGTGTGGCTGAGCTTTAAAGGCGTAAATACGCGTTGTTGCATGGCTTGCTCAAAGGAAAGTCCGGTAGGTTTGACCGCTAAAAAGCCAAAAAGACCGATACTGCTGTTCGCATACTGACGCGCGGTTCCGGGTGACCATTGGGGTTGCCACTGCTGATAGAAGTGTACCAACGCCTTCTCATCTGTGACGGCATCCGGGACCTGCAACGGCAGGCCACCTGCGGTGTAAGTCGCCAGCTGAAGCAGCGTGATGTCGTGCCACTGCGGTGTGTTAAGTGCCTGCCAGTATTTGCTGGCCGGATCCGTAAGCGCAATCTCGCCTTTCGTCACGGCGACGCCACCCAAAACACCCGTGAAGGTTTTACTCACTGAGCCCAGTTCAAAGAGGGTGTCTTCTGTGACCGGACGCTTTTGTGCTTCATCAGCCATGCCCCAGGTAAAGTAGTAGGGCTTTCCTTTAACCACCACCGCGACCGCCATTCCGGGAATGCCTTGCTGCTGCATCAGAGGCTTTATCGCCTGGCTCACGGTAGTTTCCACATCCGGGGCGGCTGCGTTACTCATTGAGCACACAGAGGCCAATACCGTCGCTATCAACGTTTTAGAAATTAACTTCACTGTTTTTAACCTTATGGTTTGTTGTCCCACCTGAATTTTGCCCAGTTTGACAGATTGCAACAAACTGTTAATTTTAGGGGCTGGTAAAAGAAAAACTTACAGGTGAAATCGTGGTTCGCCCTTACATCCCTTTAAATGCCCTGAGATCATTCGAAGCCGCCGCCCGCCATCTAAGCTTTACTAATGCGGCCTCAGAGCTGCATGTCACTCATGCGGCGGTCAGCCAACAGGTGAAATCACTGGAACAGCAGCTGGGCTGCCCGTTGTTTGTGCGTGTTTCACGCGGACTGATGCTGACCCCGGAAGGCGAAAGTCTGCTGCCGGTATTAAATGATTCTTTCGATCGTATTGCTGATACGTTGGATCGTTTCTGGGCAGGGCAAGTACGGGAAAAACTTAAAGTGGGTGTGGTAGGAAGCTTTGCCATCGGCTTGCTGTTGCCGCGAATGGATGATTTCAACCACCATCACCCGCACATTGAACTGCAACTTTCCACCCACAATAATCGCGTTGATCCTGCTGCGGAAGGTCACGATTACACCATTCGCTTCGGTAGCGGTGCCTGGCACGGCACAGAGGCACAGTTTATTTGCGATGCCCCCCTGTCGCCGCTGTGTATTCCCGCGATTGCGCGCCAGTTGCAGCATCCTGCCGATGTGCATAAATTTACCCTGCTACGCTCTTTTCGCCGTGATGAATGGAGCCACTGGTTGCAAAGCATTAATGAACATCCACCTTCTCCCGCGCAACCTGTGATGATATTTGACTCATCACTGACCATGATCGAAGCCGCGCTGATGGGGACAGGCATTGCGCTCGCCCCCTGTAAGATTTTCAATCACCTTTTACAAACGGAAAAACTCATCCGCCCCTTTGCCGCTGAAATCAACCTCGGAGGCTACTGGCTGACACGGTTACAAACGCGCGCCGAAAGTCCCGCTATGAAGGCATTCTCCAGCTGGTTAAGTGCGCAATTTAGTGCGGAATGAAATAGGAGAGTTGTGTCAGGGTGTTTTTGTTGAGCACTACAAGAAGAGGGTCGAAAAAGAAGCCTTACATTTAATTATTTCAGTACCCGGAGGGGGTAAAATCATTGCCTGTGATAATCACCCACAGAGTTTATTCAGGTTTTGAGCGGAGAGTTTTGAGTTTTACTCCTCAATCTGTTTATTGCAATATCTGACAATATTGCTCAAAGGTATAAACCTAAAGGGTCGCCTGATGCAGAGAACAAACCATAAAAAGATATTTATCCTTATATTCTTCTTACTCTTCGCTCAATTACTGAGCGGGTGCGTACTGACCCGGGTTTCTGAAAAATCGCATGCCAGAGAAGTCGGGAACCTGAATCTTATCGGAATGAGCATGGATGCGGCGAAAGAAAAATTAAGTAAAGAAGGGTTTGATTGCAGCGACTATCCGGAGACCAATAGGGTGCAAACCGAATCCGGCCCACGCACTTTAATACAGCTTGATTGTAGCAAACGAAGCTTAGAACTGATTTGTCCGCAAATACGCTATGCGGTACTCAATGTCGACCCCCAAAGTTTCAAAGTGGTATTGGTGGGAAAACGCATAACTGAACAAGCCTGTTTTTGATGATTAAATCCAGAGGTAATTAGCGAGTAAAAGACGGGGCTGCTTGCAAAAGGGAAAATATCTCACGTTAAGCCTTTTTTTAAGCAGACATCAGTTTTCCGGAATATCTCAAAATATGGACGGTTTGAATGACGGGAACACTTAGATTTCAAGTGCAGCAAGAATGAGGGGTTCCATTCTCTCTGGGGAGGTGAACGGGGCAAAACGTTTGAGCGGTTTGCCGTCGCGACCGATCAGGAACTTAGTAAAGTTCCACTTGATCCGTCCACCCGGCATGCCGGGTAATTGGTCTTTCAGGTAACGAAATACCGGGTGCGTATTTGCACCGTTGACTTCTACTTTCTCAAATATCGGGAAGCTCACACCATAGTTGATGTGGCAGGTCTGCGCGATTTCGTCGGCACCACCGGGTTCCTGATTACCGAACTGGTTGCAGGGGAAGCCAAGCACCACCAGACCTGAGGCGGCAAACTTCTTGTAGAGTGTTTCAAGCCCTGCGTATTGTGGTGTGAAGCCACAATGGCTGGCGGTATTCACCACCAGAACCAGTTTGCCAGCATAGTCGGCCATAGAAATGAGCTGGCCATCCAGGCGGGTGGCGGTAAGTTGATGAAAGGTGGTCATGTCAGTATCCTCAGAGCAGTTTTGCAAAATCGAACCAAAAAAAACAACCAACAGGCCACCTTTGACCTGCTCAAGAGCCGTTCATTTGCCGGAAACACCTTACGATCCTTTATTGTGTTGTGGCACAAATTGGCCTGAGAAGGTGTGACGCCATTAATAAACAAAAAACTAATTCCTGTTCATACCTCAATGAAAAATATGTTCAGCGTTCTTTCTCATCAATCCAGGCAATGAGATCGGCCAGCCTCTTCTCAGAAAACACGGCTATCCCGTGTTCTGTGAGTAACGAAGCTGCGACACCCATACCTGACTTACGCTGGCCGCTAAATGAACCGTCATAGATGAATTGGCTACCGCATGTTGGACTACCGTCGGTTAACAGTGCAGCGGTACAACCTGACTCCTGAGCGGTACGTAGTGCCAGCCAGGCGGCAAGCTGATAATGCTCAGTGACGTCCTGCCCCGTAATTTCATGTATTCTGATCTGCGTCTGCATGACGTCTTTGCCATCAGTAGAAACAATCTCCGCCGGAGGACGTGGAATTGGCAACCCGGCGGCCAGTTCAGGGCAATGGATCACCAGACGCTGCTCTTTTTGCCAGCGCTGCAACTGATCGGTCATTTGTGCTTTCTCGCTTCCGTCATAGCGCACTTTGAACCCCATCAGGCAAGCACTTACCAGTATTTTATTCATCATCGTTATCGTCTGTGAGTGCAAATGAATGCCTGGATTATAACACCTTCTCTTTTTACACTTTTCAATTTATTGAATTTCAGGAAATGTTATGGGAATAATACGGTGGTAGTGACAGAGCGGGATTTTCAATCTTTTTTGGCAACTTAAGTTAAATTAAAATCTGATAAATCTGTTTTTATAAATATAAATTTTGGCCTCAGATAATAATCACACAATACCTAAGGGAATTAAATGAAGTTACTTCAAGGCTTGCTTTTCATATTGTCCGTTGCAATAACCGGTCAGGCCAGTGCCGCCACCACCACGCTGACGGATGTGCTGGGAAATAAAATAACCTTACAGACGCCGGTGAAAAGGGCGGTATTGGGTTTCTATTTCGAAGATTATATGGCGGTGGGGGGTGAACAGGCGTTTGATCATATTGTCGGCATTTCGCGTGAAGCCTGGCATGGCAAAGTGCCTGCGAACTGGGATATGTATATTAAACACCGTCCTTCCATTGCCGACATTCCGGATATTGGCGAAATCGACCTGCACAATGTGTCGCTGGAAAAGTTAATCAGCCTGAAGCCGGATGTGGTCATTTTGGCCAGCTGGCAGTACGCGGCGCTGAAGTATGAAGTCACGCAACTTCACAACTTGCATATTCCGGTTGTCGTGCTCGATTACAATGATCAGGCGGTAGAAAATCATGTGAAATCCACGGAAATAATCGGGATATTAACCGGCCAGACTGACCGCGCCAATGAGCTGGCCCGGCTCTATAAAAATAACATCACACTGATTGAAGACAGGATCAGACAGGCAAATCTGCCTAAGCCAAAAGTCTACATTGAGTTTGGTAATAAAGGTCCGGCGGAGTATTCCTTCACCTATGGTGAAAATATGTGGGGCGTGATGCTGCGTCTTGCAGGCGGCGAAAATATAGCAGCGCCTTTTGTTAAACAGTGGGGCGAAATTAATCCTGAGCAGTTGCTGGTCGCCAGACCGGATGTCATTTTTATTTCCGGCAGGGAAAACAATAAAGTTGATACAGCACTGGAAATGGGCATCGGCGTCAATGAAGCCACAGCAAGAGCTAAACTCAACGGGTTCGCCCACCGTGACGGCTGGGGTTCATTACCGGCGATTCAGAATGGCAAACTCTACGGTGTATATCAGGGGGCATCTCGTACGCTGGTCGATTTCACAATGGTACAGTTCATCGCTAAATCTCTTTATCCAGATTTATTTAAGGATATTGATCCGGTGAAAAACTATCACGATTATTACCAAAAATACCTGCCAGTTATGCCGGTGGGCACCTTTGCGTTATCGGCCAGCGGCGGACAACACTGATTGCTGATCTTTGTCGTTAAAATAAGCCCGGATTATCTCCTAATGCTTATCAGTTAAGCTTTTGACGGAAGCCGTAACGCCGGGCGTTGCGGCTTCTTTTTAGCGCTCTTGGGCAGTTTCTTACCCACTGACTTGTCAGTACAAAACTCTCTGCCATCTCCGGTATCTCTGATCGGCTGCCATAGATTTACACGGAACAATGTTAGTAACGTTCGCTGATGGCACGGAATGTAAATGCTGAAGTGAATCGTCCGCGATGAGCGGACTTAACCATAAAGCTAAGCTCATGTCATAATTCTTCTCTAATTGTTTTTTTTGAAAAAAACTCAGCTATTAATCGATTCTAGTAGTATCCTTTCTTTTTCTGTCGAGGGTCCATTTGGAAGTAGATCGTGTTTTTCTGAACATTTCCCTTGTAATAAGACAGCGCGGAAATCTATTGTGGTGTTTTTGTTATCTACTTCATGCATTATGAATAAGAAATCTGCTAATTCACAGTTTAAAACAGAACCATTATTAACCGTGAACTTTGCCTGAGGAGTTCCATCTATCCAAACGGATTTAGCATTAACAACTACCTCTTGCTTATTTTTTAAATATAGTTCATGAACTTTTGATACAATTGAATCCAAGCTAGCAACAGAGTGAAGATTTCTCAATCCATATCGTTCAAGAGAAGCTCGTTTTTTATTTTTTTTGTGTAGGTATACTTTTCTCCAATTTTCCCAGCTAAATGGTTCGGCCATGACTTTTACTCCTAGAAAGGTAAATGATTTTACATCTTATTTTATTTGAACTCTTTTAACTATAGGCAATTAGGTCCGCTCCTGGCACGAAGCAGACAAAGGCAAAACCTAGGGCTGGTTTGAGCGAGGAGCTGAAGCTCTGGGCATAATTCAAGCAGCACAGCTTTTGACAATCCTTTAGAAGTTGTGATTAAGAGCTGGCGGTGAGTTCGTTCTTCTTAGCGAAAAATATAATCACCGGGCTTTAACGATAGCCATGACGAAACCATCCCATCCTTTTTCACCAACAGTCTGTACTGCTGTAGCTTCAAGTCGCTCATCCTCAGAAATCATCTGAACAAACTCTCGCAGACCTTTAACGTTCGGATCATCACTGCTGGAGTCGATTACACCGCCACCGCGCACAGTGTTATCCCCAACGATAACAGTACCTTGTTGCGACAGTTTGATAGCCCATTCAAGATAGTGTGGGTTATTCACTTTATCAGCATCGATAAAAATCAGGTCAAAGGGGGCTTTAAGTGTTGGCAAGACATCAAGAGCTGCCCCAATATGCAACGTAACGCGCTCAGCCAGCCCCGCTTTGTTTATATTCTGGCGAGCAACCTCTGCATGATGCTCGTTGAATTCAATTGTCGTTACGCTTCCATGTGGTGGGAGAGCCCTGGCCATCCATATGGTGCTATAACCCCCAAGCGTGCCTATTTCAAGAACACGGACAGCACGTGACATACGAATGAAAATGGCAAGCATTTTCCCCTGCAAAGCAGATACATCGTGTGCGGGCAATCCTTGATCTATGTTATTAGCGAGAGTGTATTTTAAATCTGAGTCTTCAGGGGCGAGCTTTTCAGAAAACCAGGCGTCTACCTGTGCCCATTTATCAGAATCTCGCGAAGGATAATCAGGAATTCGCATACGAAATCTATTCTCCTTAAAAAAACCGTATGAAATTTTAGCAGACATTTGTTACATCGGTTGGTACGCCTACCTTTTCTGAAGGTTAAAATCAGTAACGTCCGCTCCTGGCACAGAGCGGACATTGATGGCATTAGAAGTGTGAGAGTGCCATTGTCATACTGGACACAACCGTAATTCTGTTCAGATTATGCAGATTGAAATCACTGGGAGAATCATGGATATCCAACTCATAAACGTCACCCCGGACAGCCCAGGATTTGCTGAGTTAAAATCGCAGAGCATGGCTGAAGGATTTAACATGTTACGCCGACTGGAAGATAACTGGCTTAGCGGACAGAACCGCTTTGACAGACCCGGAGAAAAACTAATTGGGGCTTCTGTAGATGGATTGATCGTTGGCGTTTGTGGACTCAACGTTGATCCATTTACGCTAAAAACTGGCATCGGACGTCTGCGACATCTCTATGTAGACTCAGTATGGAGAAAAAGGCAGGTTGGCAGCGCCCTGCTCAGGGAGATACTTAAGGATTCTGTCCACTGGTTTGATTTTATCAACACAAACGCTCCTCCATCGGCATTCACCTTCTATGAACGAGCTGGCTTTGTTGCTTTAACTGGCATAGAAAAAGTCACGCACCATCTATGCCTCAGAGACCCAGCGCGTTAATACAGTCACGTCCTGGATAGACCGCATATTCTATCCAGTGAACCACTTTTCAGGAACGCCTGCCTAGATACAGCCCTGACGCAACTAAACCGAACCACTTTCAGGAAAATCAGAGCCATTACAGTTAAATCCGCGCCGCCCTGGACACACTGCGTTTTCTGACCCGGCATGCAGAACGGCGGCTGAAACATCTTCAGGAAATCAAAGGAACTGACTGGCAGCTTTGAGCGAGGAGCGGAAGTTCGTAATTTTTCTTACAAATGCTAGGTACTGCTAATATTGCCGTGTTTTAATTAACGTGCCGCAGATCATGGTTTCACCTGATCACGGGGTTTTATCTGCTATGAATTCGCGCAGTGCTAACCCTTGCGGTTATAGCGCCTCAAGCATGCCCTTCCTACCTGATGATAAATCAATTTAGGTTTAACAAGATAAGGCACGACATGGGATTATTAAAATCAGGACTTCGCACCGTAAATGCCATCGTCACACTCGGTGGGTCGTTGGAACTAGAACACGCGAAAGCAAGTTTCGAATCCACTCATGCTTCCTACAAAATAACTCATGACGAAGTGACGCGAACAAAAACCAAGATTAATAATCGCATTAGTGAGTTGGGTGACATGCTCAAAACCGTAAAAGCCAGACTGGATCTTATCGAGCAAGTGTTAGAAACCACGCTCCTGTCTCTTGATAAGCAGTCCCGGACAACCGTGTATGCATCGCAAAGTATTGAGCGATTTAATCAACAGTATACCGGCGTACTCAATATGGGATTTGGTGGGGCTGTAGGTGGTTCAATGGCACTGGGCGCATGGGCGCTTGTTTCAGCCATTGGTACCGCGTCTACCGGCACGGCCATCGGCACGTTGTCCGGTGTCGCAGCAAGCAACGCGACACTTGCCTGGTTCGGAGGTGGTGCGCTCGCTGCGGGCGGAGCGGGAATGAGCGGGGGTATGTTGGTACTGGGGGGTATCGTCGCGGCACCTATTATCTATTTCGCGGCGAAAGGTGCCTGGACCAAAGCTCGCGCTTTTCAGGACCAAGAAGTACTCGTAAAGCAAGAGCATGAAAAACTGCTCGCACTAAAGCCTGAACTTGAGAAGCAATATAACGACGTATTAGCGTATACCGTTCAATTGAATCGCCATTGCCGCATATGGTTGGAACAAATGGATAACGGGTTAGCTACCCTATACCCTTGGGGGAAGCTCAGTATTTTTTACCGAGACTTGCTGCATATTATCGGTATTAAGTGGAAAAAGCCTGATCATCTGGCTGCCATTGAAACCATGAATCAACAAACAGCTGAGTTTTTACATTTTTTCCAAAACAGAAACACCTGAACTGTTCTTCAATAATTAAGGGGGCAGCTTGGAAAACGGAAAATATCCTACGTTAAGGCCGTTTCATAAGCAGACATGACAGGCAGATCTGAGCGCAGAGCGGTCGTTTCACCATTAGTCATCTTGGTTCGGACTGGTAATAAAATTCTTAATGCTACTGAAATACAGCTGGATTAAGCATGGTCTTCAGTAGGCGCACATTTATTCGTTCAACAAGAGGTTGCCTTTGTTGAAGGAAAAGACATTATATCCTTTTAAGTTAAAAGGGCTTTTATGATTGATTCTGCATGCACATCAATCGGGCTGATCCTGTTTCCAGCTCTCACTCAGCTTGATCTTACCGGCCCTTATGAAGTTTTCGTAAGAGCGCCAAACACAAAGGTTCATCTCATCTGGAAAAACCTTGACCTCGTGGTTTCTGATCGAGGTATGGCTATAAAGCCAACAACCACATTCAACGCATGTCCCGAACTGGATGTAATTTGTGTCCCGGGTGGTCCAGGGCAGATAAACCTGATGGAGGACGAAGAAGTCCTTTCGTTTATCCGGACTCAAAGTAAACAAGCAAAACTCGTGACTTCGGTATGCACTGGATCGCTTGTTTTGGGCGCAGCAGGACTTCTGAAGGGATACAAAGCAACTACGCACTGGGCTTCTCTGGATCAGCTCGCTTTGTTAGGTGCAGAGGCAGTGAGTGAGCGAGTAGTGCGTGACCGCAATCGTATAACTGGCGCAGGTGTGACGTCAGGTATAGATTTTGCTCTCAACGTCGTGTCAGAAATGTTCGGAAATGATATCGCTCAGAATATTCAGCTGCATATGGAATACGACCCTGCCCCTCCCTTTACCTGTGGCTCACCCCGCACAGCATCTGAAGAACAGCTAAAAAAAGCACAGGAGCAGACTGCACCATTTATTGAAAAGAGGCGGCAGGCTACTTTAAAAGCAGCAGCCAGACTTAAGAAATAAGGGTATAGCTGAATTTCTCTCTTCAATTCCCAACGTCCGCTACTGGCAAGAAGAGAATAGACTAACTTAACCAAGGTCTGCATTGAATGAAGAACGGAAATTATTCACATCGTTTGCATAACTGCCTAAGAGAGTAACGCCCCTTTTTGGGTTTGGTTTAGACATGTCGGTTTAGCAATCTTGTTCCGGCTAATTAGGACAAAGTCCTGTCGGGGCTTTTATCGGGCCACAATCACCAAAGTCATACACTTTGTATCCCTTTTGATTCATGCAGCTCAGAATGTGATTACGCCTGGCATC
>Ga0153981_1000037_pt1 | contig 40152 bp, 34 predicted proteins | sample TSGA065MetaG_FD_104714 | JGI IMG/M metagenome (GOLD analysis project Ga0153981, IMG submission 104714) | Attine ant fungus gardens microbial communities from Georgia, USA - TSGA065 MetaG | ecosystem: Host-associated > Fungi > Mycelium > Unclassified | place: USA: Georgia, Magnolia Springs State...
GTTGACGGTCACAACGTGAACGCCTTTACCGCTCAGTGCGTTCAGGTAAGCCGGCAGCGTTGCGGTCAGCGTTTTACCTTCACCGGTACGCATTTCCGCGATGCAGCGCTCATTCAGCACCATACCGCCGAGTAACTGGACGTCAAAGTGACGCATACCGAAGACACGCTTACTGGATTCGCGAACCACCGCAAAGGCTTCCGGGATCAGAGTCTCCAGGACTTCGCCTTTCGCCAGACGCTCACGGAACTCATCGGTTTTAGCTCGCAGTTGTTCGTCGGTCAGCTTTTGAATTTCAGGTTCCATGCGGCCGATAAGGTCCACAACTTTACGCATACGGCGCAGTGTACGATCGTTACGGCTACCAAAAACTTTGGTCAATAATTTGATTAACATGATGCTTAATATCTCTTGGAGGCCATTAAACGCAGCCACTAATTTATTGATTTATAGATAGAGTTTAAATTTACAGTCTGTTAAATCAGGAAGGCCGGGCCGGCACGAATGCCTTGCACCTGTGCTAACCACAGTCCGGTTTGATGCGATGAAGAGAAATTCAGGAAAGGTTGTTGCGTGTGACGGATGATAACAGGCGGTTTGGACTCATGCGTCAGTAATGCATTCAGGGTCACCAGCAGCGCAAGTTGCTGTACGTGAAGAGGTTCTGCTTGCTGCGCGGCAATTTCAGGTTGAGCTGCGGTGTAAACCACCTGCGGCGCCAGCGCAAAAGAAAGATGACGGATGACCGTGCGCAGTGCATGCTGCTGCCAGTAATCCACACCGAAAGACGGGCGGCGATTTGCCTGGAGCAACGCGAGGTTACTCAGCCCTGTACTGCCGATGTTAAGTCGGTTTAGACTTGAGGACGTATTGGGAACCGCAGGCAGTTCCGTTTGCGAGAGGTTCGTTGACACGCCAAGGCTCGCCGCTACCATCCCCAACAGGAGATGCGGCCAAAAATACCTTCTGCCAAATTGTCGCCAACGATTTAGAATACCAATCACAAGTTTACAATCCGCCGGAGCCCATCATGCGCGATAGCCGCCCACAATTATTAGATATCCTGTTCGATGATGCCTCTTCCACAGAGCAAAGCCCGCTGCGTATTGTTCAACAGCGTGCTGCGGCGTTATTAAAACTTAACCGCGCAGTGAAAGGTCTGTTACCGGCGCCCATGCAACCATGGTGTCGTGTCGGTAATTATCGACAGGGAGTTTTAGTACTTGAGATAGCTAATGCCAGCTGGATGATGCGCTTACGCTATGAACAACCCGCATTACTCTCTGCACTTCGAGCGCAAATTCTACCATCATTGTCGTCAATCGACATCAGGATTAATCCTTCGCTCATGGCGAAAATGGAAAATGCGTCGCAGATTGCGGTTAAAAATAAAGCGATCGCATCTGAATCGATGCCGGTCAGACATTTGAGTGCGCAGAGTGCGGAAGAATTACGGGGACTGGCGAGCCGTAGCCCGGAAAAACTCAGAAAGGCATTAGAACGACTGGCTGAATTGGCCGGAGAGGGTGCCAAAACAACCAGTCGTAATAAGTAATGATATCAGTACCGATTACGCCAATACTGTGGAAGGTGCTTTAAAAGCCAGAGGCATTTCAGCTTCATCCTGGAAGGTTACTAATTCCCAGGCTTCCTGCTTAGCCAATACCGCTTGCAATAACTTGTTGTTCAACGCATGGCCAGACTTGAATGCGGTAAACGCACCAATGATGTTATGCCCACACATGAACAGGTCACCGATAGCATCAAGCATTTTGTGACGAACGAATTCATCTTCAAAACGCAGGCCATCTTCGTTAAGCACACGGTAATCATCCACAACAATCGCGCAATCAAAGCTGCCACCCAGGCACAAACCACGTGACTGCAGGTACTCGATATCACGCATGAAACCAAAAGTACGTGCGCGGCTGATTTGGCGAACAAATGCTTCTGCGGAGAAGTTCATTTTGTAACGCTGTGAACTGGAATCAATCGCCGGGTGATTAAAGTCGATAGTGAAGTCCAGAGAGAAACCATTGAATGGTTTGAACTCCGCCCACTTATCACCGTCTTCAACACGCACAGTTTCTTTGATGCGCAAAAATTTCTTCGCGCTGTTCAGTTCTTCGATCCCAGCGTCCATCAACAGATAGACGAAAGGCGCGGCGCTACCGTCCATAATCGGCACTTCAGGTGCATCGACTTCGATAACAATGTTATCAATGCCCAGGCCCGCTAATGCCGCATTAAGGTGTTCAACCGTAGAAATGCGTACGTCATGCTCATTGACCAGGCAAGTACAGAGCATGGTATCACGCACGGATTTTGCATCTGCCGGGAAATCAACCGGTGGATTCAAGTCAGTGCGACGATAGATGACCCCGGTATTTGCCGGTGCAGGACGCAGAGTCAGGGTGACTTTCTTGCCGGTATGCAAACCGACGCCCGTCGCCTGAACGATACGTTTTAATGTACGTTGTTTGATCATCGTATTTATCTCGCAATGTTATCCATCCAACCGACCTAAGCTTACCTTAAGATCGGTGGGACAGTTTAGCACAAAGAGCGGAGATCCTACAATTCGGACTAGTCTGCCTGCTTACGCAGGAAGGCCGGGATGTCCAAATAGTCGGGCTCTTTATTAGATTGCGCGCTTTGATCATTCACCACTTTAGCCGCTGGCTTGGTTTCCTGCGGCAACGGAGACATCCCGTGCTGCTGGTAACGGTGATCCATCACTGGCTGGCTGGCTGGCTTGTTGGTCACCAAAGTGATCTCTGGACGTTTGTCCATGCCGATGCCGGTCGCAACCACGGTAACACGCAGTTCGTCATTCATTTCCGGGTCAAGGGAAGTACCGATAACTACGGTGGCGTTGTCAGAAGCGAAAGCACGGATAGTGTTACCCACAGTTTCGAATTCATCCAGACGCAGGTCGAAGCCCGCTGTAATGTTGACCAGTACGCCGCGCGCGCCGGACAAGTCGATGTCTTCCAGCAACGGGCTGGAGATCGCCATTTCAGCCGCTTCTTCAGCACGGTCTTCACCACATGCCACGCCGGAACCCATCATGGCATAACCCATTTCGGACATTACGGTGCGCACATCAGCAAAGTCGACGTTCATCAGACCCGGACGGGTGATCAGCTCTGCGATACCCTGTACCGCACCTTTCAGCACGTCATTGGCCGCACCGAAAGCGTCCAGCAGAGAGATACCGCGACCCAGAACTTTCAACAGTTTGTCGTTCGGGATAGTGATCAGGGAGTCCACATGCTTGGACAGCTCAGCGATACCCTGCTCCGCGAATGCCATACGCTTCTTGCCTTCAAAGTTGAAAGGCTTAGTCACGACAGCAACGGTCAGAATACCCAAATCTTTTGCAACTTCAGCTACCACTGGCGCAGCACCGGTACCGGTACCGCCGCCCATGCCCGCTGCGATAAAGACCATGTCAGCACCTTCAAGCGCAGCGCGCAGGGCTTCACGGTCTTCTTCTGCAGAATTGCGACCCACTTCAGGGTTCGCGCCAGCACCCAGACCTTTGGTAATACCGCTACCGATCTGAATTGTCTGGCCTACAGCCGTTTTACGCAACGCCTGGGCGTCTGTGTTAACGGCAAAGAATTCAACACCTTCGATGCGCTCACGCACCATGTGTTCGACAGCGTTACCGCCGCCACCGCCGACGCCGATGACTTTAATCACCGCGTCGTTGGTCAGTTCCATAGGTTCAAACATAGTTTCTCTCCGTTTTGTGCCTGTCGCGTCGGGATCAAAAACCATAACAGCATGATCCCGTTGTTAAAACATTAAAACTCTTTTCTCAGCCAGCTGTTGATTCTTTTGAACCAGTTGCCCACTGAGGCGCGTTTTTCCACTTCGGCCTCACCGCTCAGGTGAGACTCTTTTCCATAGTGCAGCAGCCCTACAGCCGTTGAGTAGTAAGGTTCCTGCGCATAATCTGTCAGCCCTGTGATGTTCAGAGGTTGCCCGATACGCACCTGGGTATGGAATACCCGCTGCGCACAAGCTGCCAGACCATCAATTTGTGCTGCGCCGCCTGTCAAAACAATACCGGCGGCCAGATGATGTTTTACGCCTTGCTGACGTAACTGCTCCTGCAATTGCAAAATTTCGTCGTTCACTAGATTCAGCAATTCTGTATAACGAGGCTCGATGACTTCAGCCAATGTCTGACGTTGCAGACTGCGCGGAGGGCGTCCGCCTACGCTCGGCACTTCGACGTTTTCGTCTTTGCCGACAATCGAACCTAATGCACAACCGTGGCGAACCTTGATAGCTTCGGCATCGGTCGGTGGCGTTCCAAACGCATAAGCGATGTCGCTGGTGACCACGTTCCCTGCATAAGGGATAACCTTAGTATGACGTAGTGCGCCGCCGGTATAAACCGCGATATCCATGGTTCCACCACCAATATCGACGACACAGACTCCTAATTCGCGCTCATCTTCGGTCAGAACCGCATAACTGGCAGCCAGACCGGCAAAAATCAGCTGGTCAACTTTCAAGCCACAGCGTTCAACCGCTTTCACAATGTTCTTCGCCATATCGTTATGGCAGGTAATCAGGTGAACTTTTGCCTGCATACGCACGCCGGAAAGTCCGACAGGGTTTTTGATCCCTTCCTGATAATCAATGGCGTATTCCTGAGGGATCACATGCAGAACACGATGTTCGTCACGTACGCGTACCGACTTCGCGGTATGCACAACGTTCTCTACATCTTCCTGCGTGACTTCCTCTTCTGAAATAGGAACCATCCCTATTTCATTCTGGCAACTGATATGTTTACCAGACAAAGCAAGGTAAACAGAGGAAATCTGGCAATCCGCCATCAGTTCAGCCTGATCGATGGCGCGCTGTACGCACTTCACCACCGATTCCAGATCATTCACGCCACCCTTGTCCATGCCCCGGGACGGGCAACTGCCCACACCGATAATATTGACCATGCCATCGGGCAGAACTTCCCCCACCAATGCGGCGACTTTTGCCGTACCGATTTCCAGCCCAACTACCAGTTTTCTGTCCGTCGACTTGATCATTGTTGTTTAGCCTGTGCCTGATTCTGTTGCTGATTACTGTTTTGCTGGTCAATAAACTCCGGAGCCCAACCTACCGACGCACCGCTGTCATAACGTAAATCGACATATGTAATGCGTTTTTTATCGGCTTCAGCCTGTTGCTGGAATCGCGGGTAAAGCTCGATAAAACGTTGTAAACGCCCCATCCGGTCATCTCTCCCCAATTCCAGCCGGACGTCGCTATCCAGAGTTAACTGCCACGAGTGACGCGCACTCATTGCTACTGCCTTCAGCGTGAATTTCCCGGCGGCCAGCGCCTGGCTCATCGTTTGAAAGCCCTGCAAAACATCCTGTTCGCTGCCTTCCGGACCGTAAAGCAACGGCATTTTCTGTTTGACCACACGTTCAGCGGGTATGCTGAATGATTTGCCATCGGCATCAACCATATGCAGATCATTCCAGTGTGCGACCGGCACATACTCCACCAGGTGAATCTTCAATTCATTCGGCCATTGCTTGCGGACGCTGACCTGTTTTATCCAGGGTAAACGTTCAATCTGCTGCTGAATGACGTTTACATCCTGCGTCATGAACGTTCCCGGTGCCCCTAAGGACAGAATCGCCTGACGAATATCATCGTTGGTCGTGTAATGACGTTCTCCCGTAACCACAAGCTGAGACAACGGCAACCGGTTCGCATCCTGCATCCAGCCAATAACGGCCCACGCACTCCATAAAATAGTTCCTACCACCAACAGCAAGAACACAATCCCTGCCAGCTGGCCACCGTTACTGCGACGGCCGCTGTTGCTCTCGGCCGTCTCACGCTCTCGGGTATTCAGGGCGGCTTGAGACATATCAGTCAGCCAAAGCCAGAATACGGAAAACGAGTTGCGGGAAGCTCAGCCCGGAATGTTTAGCCGCCATCGGCACTAAGCTGTGGCTGGTCATTCCTGGCGAAGTATTCACTTCCAGCAAATTAAAGCTGCCGTCACCATCCTGCATCACGTCAACACGCCCCCAGCCACTGCAATCGAGTGCCTGATAAGCCTGCAAGGCCAGCGCAGATAACTGTTTTTCCTGCTCCTCGCTTAAACCGCTCGGGCAAAAATACTGTGTTTCGTCAGAAAGATACTTCGCCTGATAGTCATAAAACGTTCCGGCTGGCTGGATGCGGATTGATGGCATAACCTGATCGCCCACGATAGCTACCGTGTATTCCGGGCCACTTAACCATTTTTCAATCAGTACGTTATCGTCATGACGGAAGCCTTCCTGCAGGGCTGGCAACAACTCTTTTTCCGTTGTCACTTTGCTCATGCCGACGCTCGAACCTTCGCGGCTCGGTTTGACGATAACCGGCAGGCCTAATTCGGCGATTCTTGCCGCCAGAGCGCCCTGCCCTGCTTCTTCAATTTGTGAACGATGCAACGTCACAAACGGGGCAACCGGCAAACCCAGCGCCTGCCACACCAGTTTGGTGCGGAATTTATCCATGGTCAGTGCGGAAGCCATCACGCCACTGCCGGTATACGGCAGGCCGATTTGCTCGAGCAATCCTTGCAACGTACCGTCTTCACCGCCGCGGCCATGCAGCGCGATAAAGACTTTGCTGAACCCTTCTTCTTTAAGAAGCGCCACGTTGAATGTTTTGGTATCGATGCCATGCGCATCCACACCTGATTCGCGTAAACCTGCCAGCACGGCAGCGCCGGACTGCAATGACACATCGCGTTCTGCGGAAGTACCACCCAACAATACCGCTACTTTCTCAGACATGATGTTCTTCACCTTTTTTCACTGGCTGCAACTTTTGATCAGCCAATTTTCGGGCCACTTTGCCAACGTTACCGGCACCCTGCACCAGCACTAAATCGTCACCTTCGAGGATCTGCGCCAGACTTTCAGGTACTGCGTCAATATCAGAAACCAGGATAGGATCCAGCTTGCCTCGCGCACGAATGGTACGGCATAACGAGCGGCTGTCGGCACCCGGAATTGGCGCTTCACCGGCCGGGTAAACGTCGAGCATGATCAGCACATCGACCTGAGACAGCACATTCGCGAAGTCGTCGTACAAATCGCGGGTACGCGTGTAACGGTGAGGCTGGAAAATCATCACCAGACGCTTGTTCGCCCAGCCCGCGCGCGCAGCTTTGATTGTCGCATCCACTTCTGTCGGATGGTGACCGTAGTCATCAACCAGCATTGCGCTTCCGGTTTTTCCGTTTACATTTTCCAGCGCGTAATCGCCCAGGAAATCAAAACGACGACCCGTTCCCTGGAAGCCTTCCAGCGCACGCAAAATTGCGTCATCGCTGATACCTTCATCTGTCGCAACAGCAACAGCCGCAGCGGCATTCAGGGCGTTATGTCGGCCCGGTGCGTTCAGGGTTACGCTGATCAGCGGCAGATCCTGGCGACGTATCGTAAAGTGCCCCTGCGCGCCAACCTGACGGTAATTTTCGATAATGACATCCGCATCTTCGCTGAAACCGTAGGTCGTCATATGGCGGCCTACACGCGGGATCAGCTCACGGATCACCGGATCATCAATACACATCACCGCACGTCCGTAGAACGGCAGGTTGTGCAGGAAATTCACAAACGTCTGTTTCAGGTTTTCAAAATCGCCCTGATACGTATCCATGTGATCCGCTTCGATGTTGGTCACAATCGCCACCATCGGTTGCAGATGCAGGAACGACGCATCGCTTTCATCCGCTTCTGCAATCAGAAAACGGCTGGAACCCAGACGCGCATGCGTTCCGGCTGCTTTAACCAGGCCGCCGTTTACGAAAGTCGGGTCCAGCCCGGCTTCTGCGTAAATGCTGGTGACCATCGCCGTGGTCGTGGTTTTACCATGTGTCCCTGCCACGGCGATGCCGTGACGAAAACGCATCAGTTCTGCGAGCATTTCCGCGCGACGAATAACCGGGATGCGCGCTTCACGGGCGGCAACAATTTCCGGGTTATCGGAAGAGATTGCCGTCGAAACCACCACCACGCTGGCATCCAGCACATTCTCCGGGCGGTGATTGAAATAAATTGTCGCGCCCAGTGCAGTCAGTTGCTGAGTGACCGCGTTCGGCGCTAAGTCAGAACCGCTAATCTGATAGCCTTCATTGGCCAACACTTCGGCGATACCACCCATGCCGGCACCACCGATGCCAACAAAGTGAATGTGCCGGACACGATGCATCTCGGGCACGAAGGTACGCAGTTTCGCCAATTGTTGTGTATTCACGTTTTTATTCACTATTTCAGGTTACTGATTAATCCGTTTCTTACGGCTGGGACCACGCTTCGCATGGCCCGTTCAATTTCATTTTTTACTGGCGGCAACCACTTCTGCGGCTACACGTTCTGTCGCATCAGGAATGGCGGCGGCACGCGCAGCTCTTGCCATTTCTATCAGATGGGTTCTGTCCCATCCGGCCATCAGGTCAGCGACGGCGGCGGCACTAAAATCTTTCTGCTCAATAATCTTTGCAGCACCGGCTTTTTCAAGCGGCAATGCGTTCCAGTACTGCTGGCGGTCTTTATGCTGGAATGGCACAAAAATGGCTGGCAAACCTGCGGCAGCAATTTCACTGACCGTTAACGCGCCGGAGCGGCATACCACCACATCCGCCCAGGCATAAGCCGCTGCCATGTCATCAATGAATTCGGTCACTTTATGCTGAGTCTGACCGGCTTTTTCGTAAGCCTGATTCACGGACTCCAGCGCGCCTTTACCGACCTGATGCCACAACGTAATTTTTTCGCCCATCAGCGCTGCCACTTCCGGCATGGTCTGATTCAGGACCCGCGCGCCCTGACTTCCGCCAATGACCAGCACACGGATTGGTCCTTCGCGCCCGGCCAGACGGGTTTGCGGTAATTCCAGCGCCAGCACATCGGTGCGCACCGGATTACCGACCACGGCCGCATTCGGGAATGCGCCGGGAAACGCCTGTAATACTTTTTTGGCAATGTGCGACAAACCGCGATTGGTCATGCCCGCAATACCATTTTGTTCATGCAGCACCACCGGAATACCCAGTGACCATGCCGCCAGACCGCCGGGGCCGGAAACGTAACCGCCCATACCTAAAACCACATCAGGCTGGAAGCGCTTCATGATGGCTTTCGCCTGGCGCCAGGCATGATATATGCGAACAGGGGCAGTGAGTTGCGCTTTCAGACCTTTCCCACGTAATCCTGAGATTTTAATGAAATCAATCTCGATGCCATTCTTTGGCACCAAATCCGCTTCCATTCGGTCTGCCGTGCCCAGCCAGCGAACTTCCCAGCCTTGCGCCATAAGATGATGTGCGACGGCCAGACCGGGAAAAACGTGCCCGCCGGTACCGCCTGCCATCACCATTAAACGCCGGGTATTGCCACTCATCGGGCGCTCCTTACAAACGCCTGGGCTTTTGCCAGACGCGTTTCAAAATCCACTCGCAGCAATAACACGATTGCCGTCGACATAATTAACAGACTCGAACCACCGTAACTGATGAGCGGTAAGGTCAGACCTTTCGTTGGTAGCATCCCCGCAGCGGCACCGACGTTAACCAGCGCCTGGAAGCTGAACCACACGCCAATTGAGCAGGCCAAAAATCCGGAAAAACGCTGGTCAATCTCCAGTGCGCGACGCCCGATGGACATGGCGCGAAAAGCGACGAAGAATACCATCAACAAAGCCAAAACCACACCGAAATACCCCAATTCTTCACCCAAAATGGAGAAGATAAAGTCGGTATGCGCTTCCGGTAAATACTCCAATTTCTGCACCGAATTCCCGAGCCCCTGGCCCCAGAATTCACCGCGACCAAACGCCATCAGTGACTGGGTTAACTGGTAGCCACTGCCAAACGGATCGGCCCACGGATTCCAGAACGACGTTACGCGGCGCATACGGTACGGTTCGGCCAGAACCAGCAACACAACGGCGAAAGCACCGGACCCGATGATGGCCAGGAACTGCCACATTTTTGCCCCCGCCAGGAACAACATCGCCAGCGTGGTAATAAACAGTACTACGACGGTACCGAGGTCAGGCTGGGCCAGCAGGAGAACCGCCAGAACCACCATTACACCCATCGGTTTACAAAAACCCCAGAAGTTGCTCCGGACTTCATCAACCTTTCGCACCAGATAGCTGGCGAGATAGCAAAACAGTGACAGCTTGGAAAACTCTGCGGGCTGAATACGCAATGGCCCCAGTGAAATCCAGCGTGATGCCCCGTTAACCGAGCTCCCCACCACCAGCACAACCAGCAACATCACCACGGAAAGCAGCAGCAGAACGTTACTGTATTTCTGCCAGATCGCCATTGGTACACGCAGCGTGACCAGCGAAAGCCCGAAGGCTAGGGCAAGGTAAATCGCATCACGTTTGGCAAACAAAAACGGGTCATCAGCCAGACGCTGGCCGATCGGCATCGAAGCCGATGTCACCATCACGAAGCCGATAATTGCCAGACCAAATGTCAGCCACAGCAGCGTCCGGTCATACAGCACCAGCGTCAGCGAGTCGTTTTCTTTCGACCCCATCACCCAGTCGTTAAATTTTCCGACGAGGCTCAGCCCCGGGATACGGATCCGCATTAACCCAGCTCCTTCGCCAGCGCAGTGAAAACATCACCGCGTTGTTCAAAACTGCGGAACTGATCAAGACTTGCGCAGGCCGGAGACAGTAAAACCATATCGCCTGACGCCACATGCGTACTGATATCACGCATCGCCTGTTCCATCGTTTCAAACAGAGAAGAAACTTCAGGACGTAAATCTGCCAGCTCCGCGCCGTCACGGCCAAAGCAGTAGATGCGCAGATTATCGCCCTGCAAATATTTCGTCAGAGGCGAGAAATCCGCAGATTTCCCGTCACCGCCCAGCAGTAGATGCAATGTACCCTCAACGTGCAGGCCGTTGAGGGCTGCTTCGGTGCTACCGACGTTGGTCGCTTTGGAATCGTTGATCCAACGGACGCCATTGTGTTGCCACGCTACCTGAAAACGGTGCGCCAGTCCGGTAAAGGTCGTCAGGGCTTTCAGGCCTGAAGCATGAGGAATGCCCACGGCATCCGCGAGCGCCAGTGCAGCCAGCGCGTTGGTATAATTGTGGCGGCCTGTCAGCGGCATTTCTTTGGTATTCAGTACTTTCTCGCCACGCACACGCAGCCAGATATCATCCTGCTGGCGTGTCAGATGGTAATCACCGACATCCACACCAAAACTCACGCAACGTTTATCAGCGCCACGCACCGGCATTGTCAGCGCATCATCAGCATTGACGACGCACAGCGCAGCGTTTTCATAAACTTTCAGTTTTGCCGCGCGATACTGCTGCAAACCAAACGGATAGCGATCCATATGATCTTCGGTCACGTTGAGGATCGTCGCGGCCGTCGCGTGCAGACTGTGCGTAGTTTCAAGCTGGAAACTGGACAGTTCGAGCACAAACAAATCGTATTCATGATCAAGCATGGTCAGTACTGGCAGACCAATGTTACCGCCCACGCCGACGCGCCATCCGGCAGCTTTCGCCATTTCGCCGACCAGCGTTGTTACAGTGCTTTTACCATTAGAACCAGTGATCGCCACAATCGGCGTTTGCGTTTCGCGGCAGAACAGCTCGATATCACCGATAATTTCCACGCCCGCATCGGCGGCAGCGCTCAGTGCAGGAGTCGCCAGAGCCATACCGGGGCTGGCGATAATCAGGTCCGCATCGAGCAACCAGTCTTCATTGAGCGAACCCAGATGACGTTCAATGTTATCCGCGAGTTTATCCAGTCCGGGCGGGCTGACGCGGGTATCAATAACACGCGGCGTCACGCCCCGTGCCACAAAGAAATCAACACAGGACAGGCCGGTAAGACCCAGCCCGATGATGACCACTTTTTTACCCTGATAGTCAGCCATAATTACCGCACCTTCAGCGTCGCCAGGCCAATCAGGACCAGCATCAGCGAAATAATCCAGAAGCGCACGATGACGCGCGGTTCCGGCCAGCCTTTAAGTTCGTAGTGATGATGGATCGGCGCCATACGGAAAATGCGCTGACCACGTAACTTAAAGGACCCGACTTGCAAGATGACCGACAGTGTTTCAACCACGAACACACCGCCCATAATCACCAGTAAGAATTCCTGACGCAGCAACACGGCGATAGTCCCCAGCGCACCGCCCAGAGCCAGTGAACCGACATCACCCATGAAAACTTGAGCCGGATAGGTGTTGAACCACAGGAAGCCAAGACCGGCGCCGACAATGGCGGTACACACGATCACCAGTTCACCCGCGTGGCGAAGGTAAGGAATGTGCAGGTAGCTGGCAAAATTCATGTTACCGGTCGCCCAGGCCACCAGCGCAAAGCCAGCTGCGACGAACACGGTTGGCATAATCGCCAGACCGTCTAAACCATCGGTCAGGTTTACGGCGTTACTGGTTCCGACAATCACGAAGTAGCTCAGCAGGATATACAGCAGCCCCAGCTGCGGCATGACGTCTTTAAAGAACGGCACTACCAGCTCAGTGGCTGGCGTGTCTTTCCCGATGGCATACATCGTGAAGGCGGCGGCAAGTGCGATAACTGACTGCCAGAAGTATTTCCAGCGGGCGATCAGACCCTTGGTGTCTTTACGGACGACTTTGCGGTAGTCATCGATAAAACCGACAACACCGTAGCCCAGCAGAACAAACAGCACGCACCAGACATACGGGTTAGACGGGTAAGCCCACATCAGGACGGAAATTGTGATGGATGCCAGGATCATCAGGCCGCCCATCGTTGGCGTCCCGCGTTTACTGAAATGCGATTCCGGGCCGTCGTTACGGACAACCTGACCAAAAGACATTTTTTGCAGACGGGCAATCATCCGTGGTCCGATCCACAAAGACAGGAACAAAGCAGTCAGCAGGCTGACAATGGCGCGAAACGTCAGGTAGGAAAAGACGTTGAAGCCGGAATAATATTTGACCAAGTGTTCGGCCAGCCAAACTAGCATGTTGCATTCTCCTGTAACGCGCGTACTACCTGCTCCATTGCGGCACTACGTGAACCTTTAATCAAAACGGTAATTACCGCGTGTTCAGACAGTAAGCTCGTTAAACGGGCCGTCAGGGCTGCCTTATCCTCTAAATGCTCACCACATCCGCTGGCATCACTGATGATGCGGCTGTCGTGACCAATACTGAATACTTTATCTATACCTGATGCACGGATCGCTTCGCCGACCTGACGGTGACAGCTTTCGCTTTCAGCGCCCAGTTCAGCCATATCGCCAACGGCCATCACGCGGTAGCCCGGCATTTCTGACAACACTTGTGCCGCTGCGGTCATTGAACCGACGTTCGCGTTATAGCTGTCGTCGAGCAGGGTTTTGCCTTCGCTAAGCGCAATCGGGAACAAACGTCCTTTGACGGATTGCAGGGTTTTCAGGCCAGCACGCACGTTTTCAAGCGAAGCGCCGACAGACAGCGCCAGCGCAGCCGCAGCCAAAGCGTTGGCAATGTTGTGGCGTCCCGGCACCGGCAACGAAACATCAATGCTGCCTTTTGGTGAATGCAGGGTGAAAGCGGTGTTCAGCGGGCTGAGTCTGACGTCGGTCGCGTTGAAATCGATGCCCTCATTTTTTGCAGAAGAGAACTGCCAGACGGTTTTACCGGTCAGTTTGTGCTGCCAGTTTGCCCAATCATTACTCTCAGCGTTGATCACCGCGATACCGTTTTCCGGCAAACCTTCAAAAATCTCGCCTTTTGCGCGGGCAACGCCGGCCAGCGAACCAAAACCTTCAAGATGAGCCGCAGAGAGATTGTTGATCAGCGTAGTCTCAGGACGTGCCAGCGCGGTGGTATAGGCGATTTCGCCCGGATGGTTTGCGCCCATCTCAATAACGGCAAAATCATGCTCTGCGGTCAGGCGCAGTAACGTCAGCGGTACGCCGATGTCGTTATTGAAATTGCCTGCGGTGTACAGGACGTTACCGCACTCACGCAAAATCGCCGCGGTCATTTCTTTCACAGAAGTCTTGCCGGAGGAGCCGGTCAGGCCGACCACGCGGGCAGGAACCTGCTGGCGAACCCAGCCGCCGAGTTGACCCAGCGCAATGCGGGTGTCAGCGACAACTAACTGAGGGACCTCCACCGGTAAGCGCTTACTTACCAACAAAGCCCCTGCACCCGCATTAACGGCATCTGCCGCAAAAACGTGTGCATCGAATTTTTCGCCTTTCAGCGCCACAAACAGACAGCCTTCGGTGATCTGACGGGTATCCGTCGTCACGCTGTCAATTTGTGTATCCGCGCCGTCAAGTTCAGCGTTAAGCGCGTCGGCCAGAGTTTGCAGAGAAACGCGGATCATGCGATCACCCCCAGCAAACGTGCGACAGTCACCCTGTCGGAGTAATCAAGACGCTGATTTCCCACCAGCTGATAATCTTCATGGCCTTTGCCGGCAATCAGAACGACGTCGTCTTCCTGCGCCTGCATGATGGCGCTGGTCACCGCTTCCGCACGACCATGGATTTCCTGCGCACGGCCAGCATCAAGCAATCCGGCAAGAATATCCGCCACGATGGCGCGAGGCTCTTCGCTGCGCGGGTTGTCATCGGTCACAATAACGCGATCGGCGAATTGTTCGGCAATCCCACCCATCAGAGGACGTTTGCCCTTATCGCGATCGCCACCGCAACCGAACACGCACCACAGTTGCCCTTTGCAGTGCAGACGGGCAGCCGCCAGCGCTTTTTCCAGCGCATCCGGCGTATGTGCGTAATCGACAACGGCGGTCGGTTTACCCGGCGCGTTGAAGACTTCCATACGCCCGCAAACAGGTTGTAACTGGGAACCCGTCGCCAGCAATTGTGCCAGCGGATAATCAAGGGAAAGCAGAGTCGCCAGTGCAACCAGCAGATTGCTGACATTGAACGCGCCCATCAGGCGGCTCTCCAGCTTGCCTTCGCCCCAGCTTGAATCGATATTTACCGTCGCGCCGTTGTCGTGATAGTTCACGCTACGGGCAACCAGCCAGCGGCCTTTCCAGCCCGCCGGGATTTTGTCTTCCATGCTGACCGCAACAGAATCCGGGGTTTTCGCCAGCCAGCGCGCCCCGACTTCATCGTCAGCATTGATAATTTTCTGACCGACCGGATGCGAGGAGAAGAGCAGCCATTTGGCTTCTTCGTAGCTCTGCATGTTACCGTGGTAATCCAGATGATCGCGGCTCAGGTTGGTAAACGCAGCGGCAGCAAACGGCAGCGCGGCCACACGATGCTGTACCAGCCCGTGGGAAGAGACTTCCATCGCGGCGAAGGTGGCACCCTGTTTCACTAAATCAGCCAGAATATGCTGGACCTGAACGGCAGAACCGGTGGTGTTTTCCGCCGGAACCACGTTATCGAGCAGGCCATTCCCCACGGTACCCATCACCGCACTGGTTTCGCCCAGCAGCTGGCTCCACTGCGCCAGCAGTTGTGTGGTGGTGGTTTTACCGTTGGTGCCTGTCACGCCAACCAGACGCAATGATTTGCCTGGCTGCTGATAAAAACGTCCTGCCAGTTCGGAAAGCAGGACGTTGAGATCCTCAAGATATATCACCGGTACACCATGCATCTGGCAGACCGTTCCGTGCTCTTGTTCATCTTTTGCTTCGGCCACGACGGCAGCGACGCCCTGAGCAATTGCCTGGGGAATAAAACGACGCCCATCACTGGTATGGCCTGAGACCGCGACAAACAGATCGCCAGCAGCCGCAATGCGGCTGTCTAAGATCATGTCTTTTAGCGCTACTGCCGGGGCTTCACTCACCCAGGGCGCTAAGATGTCGCGCAAATTACGATCTGCCACCTGTTGCCTCTTTTTGATTATTTACTATGTCTGCATTTTCATCGGCAGTCAGCGCGTCAGGTTCAACGTTCATGGTGCGTAATACTCCGCCCATGATGGCGCCAAACACCGGTGCGGAAACGGCCCCACCGTAATACTTCCCTGCCTGCGGATCGTTAATGACGACCACCAGAGCAAATTTTGGATTGCTGGCCGGCGCAACGCCTGCGGTGTAGGCAATGTATTTATTGACGTATTTGCCATCCGGACCGACTTTCTTCGCAGTACCGGTTTTAATCGCAATACGGTAACCCTTGATAGCGGCTTTCACGCCGCCGCCGCCTGGCAACGCAACGCTTTCCATCATATGAACGACGGTGCGCACCAGAGGTTCAGGGAACACGCGTTCGCCGGAAACCGGCGGATCAACACGTGTGATCGACAACGGACGATAAATGCCCATACTGCCGATCGTGGCATAGACTCGCGCTAGCTGGAGAGGTGTCACCATTAGCCCGTAGCCGAAAGAGAAGGTGGCCCTCTCTATGTCAGACCACCGTTGTTTTTTAGGGTATAAGCCACTGCTTTCTCCAACCAGCCCCAAATTGGTTGGTTTTCCCAATCCGAATCGCGAGTAAGTGTCTACCAGCTCTGCGGACGGCATCGATAACGCCAGTCGTGAAACACCGACGTTACTCGACTTCTGCAAGATACCCGTCACGGAAAGCTCCGCGTAACGGGCCACATCTTTAATCTCATGACCGTTGATCCGGTACGGCAGCGTATTGAGCACGCTGTTCTCACGAACCACGCCATTTTTCAACGCGGTCATGACGACCATCGGTTTAACGGTAGAACCCGGTTCGAAAATGTCAGTAATCGCGCGGTTACGCATCACGTCTTTCGGCGTATCCGGCATGTTGTTCGGGTTATAGGACGGACTATTAGCCATCGCCAGTACTTCACCCGTTTGCACATCGACCAATACCGCAGTGCCGGATTCCGCTTTGTTGAAAGCCACGGCGTTATTCAGCTCGCGATACACCAGCGCTTGCAGACGTTCATCAATGCTCAGCGCCAGATTATGTGCAGCCTGGCTGTCGACGGTGGAGATGTCTTCAATAACGCGGCCAAAACGGTCTTTACGGATGGTACGTTCACCTGGTTTACCCGTCAGCCAGCGGTCAAAACTCTTCTCAACGCCTTCAATGCCTTCGCCGTCAATGTTGGTGACGCCAATAACGTGCGACGTAACCTGCCCGGCCGGATAATAGCGACGGGATTCCTGACGCAGGGAAATACCCGGCAGCTTGAGTTTATGGACATATTCGCCAACGGCCGGATTCACCTGACGCGCCAGATACACAAAGCGGCCTTTCGGATTTGCATTGATACGTGCTGAAAGCTGATCGAGCGGCATGTTCAGCGCGTCGGCCAGTGCTTTCCATTTCGTATCAACCGTGATACCACCGCGATCGTTAATTTCTTTCGGGTCGGCCCAGATAGCGTTGACCGGAACACTGACCGCCAGAGGGCGTCCGGAACGATCGGTAATCATGCCACGTGAGGTAGGAATGGTTTGCACGCGCAGGGAACGTAAATCCCCTTCTTTGACCAGCCTGTCAGGGTTAATGACTTGCAGATAAGCCACACGCAACATCAGGCCAACCAGAGCCAGAAGGATACAGGCGCACAACAACGCAAAACGCCAGCTGATAAAGCTGGCTTGATCTTCGGGACGCTTTAACTTCGCGGTGCGTGTTGCTTTCATTAGCTGCCTGTATTCTCCGTGCGCATTTTAAGGCTGAACCACAATAATTTCTTGAGATGGATCAACGTGCTGCATCTGCAATTTCTCCGTTGCGATGCGTTCTACCCGGCTGTGATCGCCGAGAGCGTTCTCTTCGAGGATCAGGTTGCGCCATTCAATGTCCAGCGCATCCCTTTCCAGTACCAGTTGTTCACGCTGCGCCGTCAGTAAACGCGTACGGTGCGCCGTGGTCACAACGAATATTGCGCTGACCAGAACGGCGATCAGCAGAATCATTGGGATCTTGCCGTTGCGAAGAATATCGCTGGCAATGACTCCCACCAGTCCGTGGCGTTCGTTGCCAATCACGCGCTCGTTCTCTCAGCAAAACGCAGAACAGAACTGCGGGCCCGCGGGTTCTCCGAAACTTCCGCTTCGGACGGCATCATTTTTCCAACAGATTTCAGCGAACGCCCACCGAGTTCAGCGATCTGCGCTTCGGTCATCGGGATACCCGCCGGAACCTGAGCGCCACGGCTGTGCTGGCGGATAAAGCGCTTCACGATACGGTCTTCCAGCGAGTGGAAGCTGATCACGGACAAACGCCCTTTTGGTGCCAGAATTTCCAGCGCGCCGTCCAGCGCACGTTCAATTTCTTCCAGCTCGCTGTTGATGTAGATACGGATCGCCTGGAAACTGCGCGTAGCCGGATGCTTATGCTTTTCACGAAACGGTGAGGCATTCGCAATCAAATCCGCCAGTTCTTTAGTACGGGTCATTGGCAATTCACGGTTACGCTCGACAATCGCGCGCGCGATACGCTTCGCGAAACGCTCTTCGCCAAACGTTTTCAATACCCAGGTGATGTCCTCTTCTTCCGCTTTCATCAGCCATTCTGCGGCTGAATAACCCCGGGTTGGATCCATACGCATATCCAGAGGCCCGTCGCGCATGAAAGAGAAGCCGCGTTCGGCATCGTCCAGTTGCGGTGAAGAAACACCCAGATCCAGCAGCACGCCATCAATTTTGCCTTCAAGGCCACGATCCCGTACATACTCTGCAAGATCGGAAAACGGTCCGTGAACAATCGAGAACCGTGAGTCTTCAATAGCTTCTGCGGCTTTGATCGCCTGTGGATCGCGGTCAATCGCCAGCAAGCGTCCGTCCGGCCCAAGCTGGGACAGAATCAAACGTGAATGGCCACCACGGCCAAAAGTTCCGTCTATGTAAATGCCGTCCTGTCGAATGTTGAGGCCGTTGACGGCTTCATCCAGCAAAACGGAAGTGTGTTTGTAGTTTTCAACCATGCTTATAATGACAAGTCCTGTAATCTCTCAGAAAGCGGTTCCTGAGACGATTGTTCAGTGTCGATGTCTTCCTTAACTTGTTGATACCAGGTCTGTTCATCCCACAGCTCAAACTTGTTGAACTGTCCAACCAGCATCACTTCTTTTGCGAGCCCGGCGTGCTGACGCAGTGTGGTTGCAATCAGTAAACGCCCGGCATTATCCATCTGACATTCACTGGCATGCCCGAGTAAAAGGCGCTGAATACGGCGCTCGACGGGGTTCATGCTCGACAGACGGGACAATTTTTGTTCGATTACTTCCCATTCAGGGAGGGTGTAAAGGAGGAGACATGGGTGATGGAGGTCTATGGTGCACACCATTTGACCTTGCGATTCTTCGCTCAGCAAATCCCGATAACGGGTGGGTACGGCAAGTCGCCCTTTGCTGTCGAGGTTAACCATCGTCGCGCCACGAAACATGACCGATCTACCCCTCTGTGACCCTTTTCACCACTTTCCCCCACAAATTCCCACAGAAAAGAGTTTACGGATGGTTTTAAAACCTTGTCAAGCCAGAGCAGAGGCGGTTTGGCAATATTTACGCAGCTAAACGAAAGCACTGCGCAGTGTCGTGAGGTGTTTTAGAGGAGGGATAGAAAATAACGTCATGATTAGTTGAAGAAATTTCGCAGGGTTAATAATTTCGTTTAAAAAAAAACCAAACTGAACATTATTTAACTATTTATATTCTTCTGCTATCTAACTCTCATTTCTTGACCGGTTTGCCATAAAAAAAATCATTCTCAATTTTTTTTTGGCTATCACTGCTAAATCATCATCATTTTGTCTGCCAGCCCGCATGGCATAAGCCTTTGAGGCGTTTTAAAAACCATCAGCGTTCTTCAAAACCCATGCTGAGGGAAATTAAGCGGGGAATTCTACAGGACTTTTGCTGGCAGCATTAACGTATTTTAGAAATTGATTAGGAGGTTTATATCGGCAACGGAAGCGCGAAAACATTTCTTAATAATTCAGTTGTCTGGGAATGCTCCTAAATTACCCATTCATCTCCTATGGGAATTTTCATAATTGTATTATCCACAGAATAAGCCGAATTACTGAAAAAGAGATTGGAGCGTGCGGGGAGGATAGTGACGGGCACTCAGGAAGAATGCCCGTTGCGGTGTTTACTTGCGACTCAGACGGCCACGGCGGAACAGATTACGGCGGATTCGCGTCAGTCCGGCTTTCGGTTTCTTCGGCTCATCAAGACAAGCCAGCACCAGCTCCAGCACGCGTTCAGCCACGTCACGATGACGCTGAGCGACCGCCAGAACAGGACATTCGAGGAAATCTAGCAGCTCGTTATCGCCGAAAGTCGCAATCGCCAGATCCACCGGCAGACGCCCTTCGGTTTTCAGCGTCACGTCCATCACGCCCTGCAACAGCTGGAATGAGGTGGTAAATAACGCCTGCGGCATCGGGTTGGTTTTCAGCCAGTCGGCGAAAACAACCGCCGCTGATTCGCGATCGTACGCATTGGCGTACAGATATTTTGGCTGGCGTGAATCTTCTGCCCACGCCTGGCGAAAGCCCTGCTCGCGCAGGAAACTCACGGAAAGCTCCGGCAGTGCGCCGAGATAGAGTACTGACTCAGCCGGGAATGTGCGCAGTTCCTGCGCCAGCATCAGGGCGTCGTCTTGATCAGCACCCACGACGCTGATGAAATGCTCAGGATCCAGCGCACGGTCGAGCGCAATGATCGGGAAATCATCGTTGGCCCAGCGTTGATAGAAAGGATGCTCCGGTGGTAATGACGTGGAGATAATTATCGCATCAACCTGCCGCTGAAGCAGATGTTCGATGCACCGCATCTCGTTATCCGGCTGATCTTCAGAACAGGCGATCAGCAGCTGATAGCCGCGCTGACGGGCCTGACGCTCGAGGAAATTGGCGATTTTGGTGTAGCTGGTGTTTTCCAGATCGGGGATCACCAGACCAATTGAACGTGTACGGCCGGCACGCAAACCTGCTGCCACCGCATTTGGGTGATAGTTATGTTCCTTCACGACAGCCATGACTTTTTCGACTGTCTTATCGCTGACACGATACTGTTTCGCCTTGCCGTTAATGACATAACTGGCCGTCGTACGCGAAACGCCCGCTAACCTCGCGATCTCATCCAGCTTCACTGAGCAAACCCCTTAATAAAGATAATGCTTTATCTAACCGCAGAAGCCCCTGCCGGGCAAGGTGTTTTACCGAATCGCTTCACCTGACTCGCAAAAAAGAAAGCCCAACGTAAGGGTTGGGCTTTCAGTGAGCAGACAAATGTTACATCTTGCTGATTATTTACACTTTAACGCATGATCTTGTCGCCGCGTGAAACACCGACCACACCGGAGCGCGCCACTTCCACAATTTCTGCCACATCACGGATGCTGGCTAAAAACGCATCAAGCTTGTCACTGGTTCCTGCAAGCTGAACGGTGTAAAGCGTGGCCGTGACATCGACGATCTGGCCGCGGAAAATCTCGGTAGAACGCTTCACTTCTTCGCGGCCATAACCGGAAGCCTGTACCTTCACCAGCATGATTTCACGTTCAACGTGCGCGCCCTGGATCAGTTCAGTTACACGCAGTACGTCAACCAGCTTATGCAATTGCTTTTCGATTTGCTCCAGCACCTTGGCATCGCCGACGGTCTGAATGGTCATGCGGGACAACGTCGGATCATCGGTCGGGGCCACGGTCAGGCTTTCAATGTTATACCCACGCTGAGAGAACAGGCCGACTACGCGGGACAACGCGCCCGATTCGTTTTCCAGTAATACTGATAAAATCCGGCGCATGATCAGGTCCTCTCCGTTTTGCTTAACCACATTTCGTCCATCGCACCGCCACGGATGTGCATCGGGTAAACGTGTTCTGTTTCATCAATGCTGATATCGACAAATACCAGACGATTTTTCTGTTCGAGTGCCAGCGCCAGTTTGCTTTCCAGCTCTTCAGGCTTACGGATAGCAATACCCACATGTCCGTAAGCTTCCGCCAGTTTGACGAAATCAGGCAGTGACTGCATGTAAGACTGGGAATGGCGGCCGGAATAAATCATGTCCTGCCACTGTTTCACCATGCCGAGATAACCGTTGTTCAGGTTGACGACAATCACCGGCAAATCGTATTGCAGTGCGGTAGAAAGCTCCTGGATATTCATCTGGATACTGCCGTCACCAGTCACACAAATCACGGTTTCATCCGGCAGTCCAAGTTTGACACCCAGCGCAGCGGGCAGGCCAAAGCCCATCGTGCCAAGGCCACCGGAGTTGATCCAATGGCGCGGTTTGTCGAACTTGTAATACAGCGCAGCAAACATCTGGTGCTGGCCAACGTCAGACGTCACATACGCCTCGCCTTTGGTCAGACGATGCAGCGTTTCGATAACCGCCTGCGGTTTGATGGTGCCGGTATTTTTGTCATAGCTCAGACATTCGCGCCCGCGCCAGTTCTCAATATTCTGCCACCAGTCACGCAGCGCATCGAACTCCTGCTTCTCATCGCTTAGCGCCAGCAGTTCCAGCATCTGAATCAGCGTCTGCTTCGCATCGCCGACAATCGGGATGTCCGCATTGACTGTTTTGGAGATAGAGGTCGGGTCGATATCAATGTGCATGACCGTCGCATTCGGGCAGTACTTCGCAAGATTGTTGGTGGTCCGGTCATCGAAACGCACGCCCACACCGAAGATCAGATCCGCATTGTGCATCGCCATATTAGCTTCGTACGTACCGTGCATACCCAGCATGCCGAGGCTCTGACGATGTGTGCCCGGGAACGCCCCCAGCCCCATCAGGGAACTGGTCACCGGCAGATTCAGTTTCTCAGCCAGTTGCAGTAATTCAGCATCACATTCAGAGTTGATCGCGCCGCCGCCGACATACAGCACCGGTTTTTTCGCGTTCAGCAGAGTCTGAACCGCACGTTTGATTTGACCGCGATGGCCCTGCACGGTCGGGTTATAGGAACGCATCGTGACCTGCTCAGGATAGGCGTAAGGCAGCTTGATTTGCGGGTTCACCACGTCTTTCGGTAAATCGACCACCACCGGACCAGGGCGGCCGGTTGATGCCAGATAAAACGCTTTTTTCAATACAGTCGGAATATCTTCCGCGCGTTTTACCAGAAAACTGTGTTTCACCACCGGACGGGAAATCCCCACCATGTCGCATTCCTGGAACGCGTCATACCCAATGAGTGAACTGTGTACCTGGCCGGATAGCACCACAAGTGGAATGGAATCCATATAAGCCGTGGCAATACCGGTGATAGCATTGGTTGCGCCGGGACCGGAAGTCACCAGCACCACGCCCACATCGCCTGTGGCGCGCGCATAACCGTCAGCCATATGAACAGCACCCTGTTCATGTCTCACCAGCACATGATCAATCCCACCGACCGTATGCAGGGCATCATAGATATCCAACACCGCTCCGCCGGGATAACCGAATACGTGCTTAACGCCCTGGTCGATTAACGACCGGACGACCATCTCGGCTCCTGACAACATCTCCATGGTTTTGCCTCCAGGCTTTTTGCTTCTTTTATAGGATGACTTTTCTTTCAGCTAGCTGTTCTATCAGGCAACGATTTAATGATAATTCGCTGAATTTTAGGACTTTCTTTCGGGCTTAAAAAACCCTGCTGTTCTTATTGGCGTTCACGAATCTAACTCAGTACCTTAGCGTCAGAACCTGAGTCAGGCAAACGCCAAAAATTGTCCGGAACTGTTGTTTTTTTGCCTCACGCTGCCTTCACTCGCCCGTTCGGGACAAAACACTGCCTGTGTGCGGGAACCAGTCAGAAATATCAGGAAGGTCGGAAAAATTACAGTATTAAATTATGTCCGGGGCTGACATAGAAATCAGGAGGAAACCGGCAAACGGGCGTCGGCCGGTCTTTTTAGCAGAAAAGCGGTAAACGGCAGGTTCGCAGTTACTCGCGATAAAGCTGATCAATTTCCTGCTGATAGCGGCTGAAAATGATCTTCCGTCGCAGTTTGAGCGTCGGCGTCAGCTCACCGGCTTCCATCGTGAAAGGTTTGGTCAGTAGCACAAACTTTTTCACCTGCTCAAAACCGGCCAGATCGTGCTGGATCTCACGCAACTGATGCGCAAAGAGCGACAGGATCTGTTCGTTTTTCACCAGCCCGTCGCGGTTGAAATAATCAATGTGATGCGCCTGGGCATACATGTTCAGCACATCAAAATCCGGCACGATCAGCGCGGAAACAAAATGCCGTTCATCGGCAATTACCGCCGCCTGTTCAATGTAACGATCCTGCACCAGCGTGCCTTCGATCCGTTGCGGCGCGATGTATTTCCCGCCCGACGTTTTCATCAGATCTTTGAGACGTTCAGTAATGAATACGTTGCCCTGCTCGTCCATTTTCCCCGCATCGCCGGTTTTGAACCAGCCATCAGCGGTAAAACTGGCGGCAGTTTCAGCTGGCTTATTGAAATAACCCCGCAGCAACGTCGGGCCGCGCACCTGGATTTCATTTTCATCCCCAATGCGCACTTCGATCTCAGGCAACGCCGTTCCTACAGATCCAAAACGAAAATCTTTTTCTTCCCAGCAGGTCACCGTGGCGCAGGTTTCCGTCAGGCCATAACCGTATTTAATGTGCAGCCCGAGAGATTCGAAAAACAGAATGACATTGTCATCAAGGCTCGCACCGGCAGCAGGCAGAAAACGCAAATTCCCGCCGAGTAATTCACGCAGCTTTTGCAGCACCAGCTTATCCGCCAGAAAATGAGCCGGAGAAAGCCAGAACGAATAACGTTCGCCGCGACGTTCCGTCAGATACTTTTCTTTGCCCTGCGCCACAGCCCAGTGGAAAAGTCGTTTTTTCAGCGAGCCAGAACGCGCAACTTTATCGTGGATCGCGCTGAAGACTTTTTCATAGAAGCGCGGAACGGCGCACATGACCGTTGGTTTAACTGCCTGCAACGCATCGCGAACCAGATCGGTTTCCCGCAGGAAAACATTCTGCGCGCCGGAGTGGAGCACAAAAAAACTCCAGGCCCGTTCAAAGACGTGCGCCAGCGGCAGAAAACACAGCGAAACATCGCTGTCCGAAATGCTCAGGCGTTCTTCATGTTGCCGGAGTTGCGTCGCCATGCTGGTGTAATCGAGCATGACGCCTTTCGCCTCGCCGGTGGTGCCCGAGGTGTAAATCAGCGTGAATAAATCATCCAGATTGCTGGCATTGACGCGGACTTCACGTTCGGCAGAAATCAGCCGGTCTTGCGGAACAAGCTGGGAAACGTGACGGGCCATCGCGATACCGCGCAGGTCAACGCTGCTGTCCAGCACAAAAATATGTTTCAGCTGTGGACACAAATCGCGCAAGGCAACCGCCGCGTCATACTGTTTCTGGCCCACAACAAACAGAATGCGGATATCGGCATCATTGAGCACATAAGCCGACTGGGAAGGCGTATTCGTTGCATAAATGGGCACGGTCACGGCACGTAACTGGAGGATCGCCAGATCGGCGATGGCCCACGCCATGGAGTTATTTCCGCAAATCGCGATGCGTTCCTGAACACTCACCTGTTCCTGCAATAACACGTCGGACAGGGCATCCACTTTTTCGCCAAGCTCGCGCCAGGTCAGGGAGGTTTCTGCCGCAGAGGTCCATTCACGGAAAGCAATCTGCTCAGCACGGGCACTGATTTGCTGGCGAAAACGGGTAATCAGATGATAGTTATTTAAGGTTGGATTCATTGAGTGTTTGTACCGGCATCCAGCGTAATCAGGAAAGGAGGAGGATCTGACTGCATAACGTCATTACAAAAATTTAACGCAGTCTACCGGCAAACCGTGCACGGTGAAATTAAATTGTGGGTGCGCAACGCGCTTTTGGAAAGGGAAACGGACGTTTTTTATTGCAAAAAAAACCTGCCTGTTTTTAACGAGGTTAAAAAAACAGGCAGGATAAAAAACTCCAAAGAACTTCATAACCAGCCACTTTTACTTCAGCCTAAGCCTCAGTAAAAGTGTGATTCGTTGGCTTACTACAAGGACAGAACGCATTGGCTTAATAAAGATTTCATCCACATATTCCCTTTATCTTTGCTGGAAGATTCATGCCAGGAAAGGTAGCAGGTCAGATGATTCTTCATCCACGGCAGAGGGATCACGGATAAATTGAGCATTCCGGCATTTGATTGTGCCAGCCAGCGCGGAACCAGGGCGACCATATCAGTCTTAGACACAATTTCCATTACGCTGAAAAGATCGGTTCCCTGATAAGTAATTAGAGATTGCAACTCAGGATCGTCGTAATAAGCCGAACTGAAGGAATAGAAACGATCCAGAACCATCACGGCGTGTTTTTCTTTCAGATATTTTTCATCTGACATATGCGGGCTAATACGCGGATGATTTTTCGCGGCGACCAGAACGAGTTCGTCATTAAATAATGCCTGATTACAAAAATCGGCACGCTCAAATTTACGATAACTGATCATAAACTCAATATTCTGGTAACGCAGCTGATGCTCGATATTATCATTGACGATGGTCTGCAATTTGATGCTGACACCGGTTGATAATGTATCAATGGCATTTAAAACCTGAGACGTCAGGCGTTTATCCAGCGGGCTGCAAATCGCCACATTAAACTGGCGCATACTGATATTGGGGTCAAAACCGGCACCGGGCAACTCATTCATGACCAGTTGCAAAGCCTGGCGGACAGGTCCGAAGAGTTGGCGGGCGCGCATGGTGGGCTGAATGCCACGGCCATAACGCACAAATAAATCATCATTGAACATCACTTTCAGCCGGGCTACTGCATTACTGACTGCGGGCTGGGACATTCCCAGCATATTGGCAGCACGGGTAATATTCTGTAATTGCATTACAGCATCGAATACCGTGAGTAAATTCAAATCCACATTACGAAGATGTGTTTCGGCTTCCGGCTGCTTAGTTTTAATTTCTGTAGTGATATCTGACATGAAGTTCTCCATCAAAATGACTCCAATAAAAGGAGTCATGACGTTAATAACTTGCTTTATAAAAACAGGACTTGGAGGAATATCAGACCTGCAGAAACAATGACCGGTAATTCCGTGAAATTTCATCATGTTAATTAGGAAAAGATATAGAAACGTCTTTCCTAATAATCATAAAGGGAAATATGAATCTCACTTCCCCCTTAAAAACTGATGATATAAGACAATAAAATAGTTGGGTAAACAACATGCGAAAAATGAATAATAAGTTAAGCAAAACTACATCATCCCTAATCTCCTGTATTAGAAAGGTAATTTAGCTCGCTGTTTAAAACTGGTGTCTCTTTTTGGCCTTTTTATATACGCAGAGCGAGGGAAAAAACCGCAAAAAGCTTTGCGCCGGACAGGCTCCGGCAACCAGTTTTTTATGCTAAATGAGACAAAATATCATTTACATGGTTTTTCGCAATTTCCACACAGTGAAGGTTGACATACAAAGGACATTCCCGTATCACTTTAGGCACTGTTTGGACGATATCCGTTCTTACCACCCGATTATGAGAAGCTGAAAACATGTTCATGATTACCCGTCTCCTAGGCCTACTACTCAACGCAGAAAATTTGCGCGGTAAGCCAGTGGGCGAAAATCACAACTGATTTTAACTTCCACAGACAATAAACCCGCGCCGATGCGCGGGTTTTTTTTTATCTCCCCGCAGGGCGCGAAAATAAAACAGACAAGGAATAACCCATGAGCGAGCAAGTCATTATTTTCGATACCACACTGCGTGATGGTGAACAGGCGTTACAGGCCAGCCTGAGTGTGAAAGAGAAGATTCAAATTGCAATGGCGCTGGAAAGAATGGGCGTGGATGTCATGGAAGTCGGCTTCCCGGTCTCTTCTCCTGGCGATTTCGAGTCTGTACAAACCATCGCGCGCCAGATTAAAAACAGCCGTGTTTGCGGTCTGGCCCGTTGCGTAGACGGTGACATTGATGCCGCAGCCGAAGCGTTGCGTGTGGCCGAAGCGTTCCGTATCCACGTCTTTTTGGCAACCTCTACCCTGCACATTGAATCCAAACTGAAGCGTTCATTTGATCAGGTATTGGATATGGCGATTCACTCCGTGAAACGCGCCCGTAACTACACCGATGACGTTGAATTCTCATGCGAAGATGCAGGCCGTACGCCGCTGGACAATCTGTGCCGCGTCGTAGAAGCTGCGATTAAAGCCGGTGCGACCACCATTAACATTCCTGATACGGTCGGTTACACCACGCCGGTTCAGTTCGGCGGCATCATTACTAACCTGTACGAACGCGTGCCTAACATCGATAAAGCGATTATCTCCGTTCACTGCCATGATGATTTGGGCATGGCTGTCGGTAACTCCATCGCCGCCATTCAGGCCGGTGCGCGTCAGGTTGAAGGCACGCTGAACGGTATCGGCGAACGCGCCGGGAATACCGCGCTGGAAGAAGTGATCATGGCAATCCGCACACGCAGCGACTACATGAACGTTCATACCAACATCAATCACAAAGAAATCTACCGCACCAGCCAGATTGTCAGCCAGATAACCAATATGCCTATCCCTGGCAATAAAGCGATTGTCGGGTCTAATGCGTTCGCACATTCCTCGGGTATTCATCAGGACGGTGTGCTGAAAAACCGCGAAAACTACGAAATCATGACGCCGGAATCTATCGGTCTGAACCAGATTCAGCTGAACCTGACTTCCCGCTCCGGCCGCGCGGCCGTGAAGCATCGTATGGAAGAAATGGGCTATAAAGAATCCGATTACAACATGGATCATCTGTATACCGCATTCCTGAAGCTGGCCGACAAAAAAGGTCAGGTTTTCGACTACGATTTAGAAGCACTGGTCTTCATTAATAAGCAGCAGGAAGAGCCGGAATTCTATCGTCTGGATAACTTCAGCGTGCAGTCAGGTTCCAAAATTACCGCAACGGCTTCTGTGAATCTGGCCTGTGGCGAAGAAATCATGACCGAAGCCGCCACCGGCAACGGCCCGGTCGATGCTGTCTATCAGGCCATCAACCGCATCACCGGCTATCAGATTGAGCTGGTCAAATACCAGCTGAGTGCAAAAGGTCAGGGCCGTGACGCACTGGGCCAGGTCGATGTTGTCGTCTCCTTTAATGGCCGCCGCTTCCACGGCGTGGGTCTGGCGACAGACATCGTCGAATCCTCCGCACAAGCGATGGTGCACGTACTGAACAACATCTGGCGCAGCAAACAAGTTGAGATCGAAAAACAACGTTTGCAGCAGCAAAGTCAGCAACACAACAACATTCAAAATAATCAGGAAACGGTGTGAACATGAGCAAGACCCATCATATTGCCGTCTTACCCGGAGACGGAATTGGCCCTGAAGTTATGGCCCAGGCCTATAAAGTTCTGGACGCAGTGCGTCAGCGCTTTGGCCTGAAAATTACCACCAGCGAATATGACGTCGGTGGCGCAGCCATCGATAAACACGGCAGCCCGTTGCCGGAAGCCACCGTTGCGGGTTGCGAACAAGCTGATGCCATTCTGTTTGGCTCCGTCGGCGGCCCGAAATGGGAACATTTGCCACCAAACGATCAGCCTGAGCGTGGCGCATTATTGCCACTGCGTAAGCACTTCAAATTGTTCAGCAACCTGCGCCCTGCCCGTCTGTATCAGGGACTGGAAGAGTTTTGCCCGCTGCGTGCCGACATTGCCGCAAAAGGCTTCGACATTCTGTGTGTCCGCGAACTGACCGGCGGTATTTACTTCGGTCAGCCGAAAGGCCGCGAAGGTCAGGGTCAGCACGAAAAAGCGTTTGATACCGAAGTCTATTACCGCTTCGAAATTGAACGTATTGCACGTATCGCGTTTGAATCTGCGCGCAAACGCCGCAGCAAAGTGACCTCCATTGATAAAGCCAACGTGTTGCAGACCTCTATTATGTGGCGCGAAGTGGTCAACGAAATCGCGAAGGATTATCCGGACGTCAGCCTGAGCCACATGTATATCGACAACGCGACCATGCAGCTGATTAAAGATCCGTCCCAGTTTGACGTGCTGCTGTGTTCCAACCTGTTCGGCGACATCCTGTCCGACGAATGCGCGATGATCACCGGTTCTATGGGTATGTTGCCTTCTGCCAGCATGAACGAGCAGGCGTTTGGTCTGTTTGAACCGGCAGGCGGTTCTGCACCGGATATCGCCGGTAAAAACATCGCTAACCCGATTGCACAAATCCTGTCTGCAGCGCTGTTACTGCGTTACAGCCTGGGCGCGGATGACGCGGCAAATGCAGTCGAACAGGCCGTCAATAAAGCACTGGAAGCAGGCCACCGTACCGGTGATCTGGCGAACGGCCAGCAGGCGCTGGGCACCAGTGAAATGGGCGACATTATTGCCCGCTTTGTGAAAGAAGGGGCGTAACATGGCCAAGACTTTGTACCAAAAATTGTTTGATGCTCACGTCGTTTACGAAGCGCAAAACGAAACGCCATTGTTATACATCGACCGCCATCTGGTTCACGAAGTGACCTCTCCGCAGGCATTCGACGGCTTGCGCGCGATGGGGCGTCCTGTGCGTCAGCCGGGCAAAACCTTTGCGACGATGGATCACAACGTATCCACCCAAACCAAAGACATCAATGCGAGTGGCGAAATGGCGCGCATTCAGATGCAGGAATTAATCAAAAACTGTGCGGAATTTGGCGTGCAGTTGTATGACCTGAACCACCCGTTCCAGGGCATCGTTCACGTCATCGGCCCTGAACAGGGTATGACGTTGCCGGGCATGACCATCGTGTGCGGCGACTCCCATACCGCTACGCACGGTGCATTTGGTTCACTGGCCTTCGGTATCGGGACGTCTGAAGTTGAACACGTTCTGGCGACGCAAACCCTGAAACAAGGTCGCGCGAAAACCATGAAGATTGAAGTCACCGGCGAAGCGCCTGCGGGCATCACGGCGAAAGACATCGTACTGGCAATTATCGGTAAAACCGGCAGTGCGGGTGGTACCGGCCACGTGGTGGAATTCTGCGGTAAAGCCATTGAAGCGCTGAGCATGGAAGGTCGTATGACCCTGTGCAATATGGCGATTGAAATGGGTGCGAAAGCCGGTCTGGTTGCGCCGGATGAAACCACGTTTGCTTATCTGAAAGGCCGCCAGTTTGCGCCGAAAGAGCAGAACTGGGACGCCGCTGTAGAATACTGGAAAACCCTGAAAACCGAAGACGGCGCGAAGTTTGACACCATCGTGACGCTGGACGCCTCTGAAATCGCGCCACAGGTTACCTGGGGCACCAACCCGGGTCAGGTGATGGCCGTTAATCAGGTGATCCCAAATCCTGCTTCCTTTGCCGATCCGGTAGAACGCGCTTCCGCTGAGAAAGCGCTGGCGTACATGGATTTACAGCCGGGTATTAAACTGACCGACGTCGCAATCGACAAAGTCTTCATCGGTTCCTGCACCAACTCCCGTATCGAAGATTTACGTGCTGCGGCAGCGATTGCCAAAGGCCGTAAAGTCGCGACGGGTGTGCAGGCGATTGTGGTTCCGGGTTCCGGTCCGGTAAAAGCGCAGGCGGAAGAAGAAGGTCTGGATAAGATCTTCATCGAAGCCGGTTTTGAATGGCGTCTGCCGGGATGCTCCATGTGTCTGGCGATGAACAACGACCGCCTGGAGCCGGGCGAACGTTGCGCGTCTACCAGCAACCGTAACTTCGAAGGCCGTCAGGGCCGTGGCGGACGCACGCATCTGGTCAGCCCGGCAATGGCTGCCGCAGCAGCGGTCACCGGCCACTTCGCTGATATCCGTGAACTGAACTGAGGAAAACACCATGGCTAAATTTACCCAACACATCGGTCTGGTGGTTCCGCTGGATGCAGCTAACGTCGATACCGATGCGATTATCCCGAAACAGTTTTTGCAGAAAGTGACCCGCACCGGTTTCGGCCAGCATCTGTTCAATGACTGGCGTTTTCTGGATGACGCCGGTCAGGTGCCTAACCCGGATTTCGTGTTGAACAAACCGCGCTACAAAGGCGCGAGCATTTTGCTGGCGCGCGAAAACTTTGGTTGCGGCTCATCCCGTGAGCATGCGCCATGGGCACTGACTGATTACGGTTTCCATGCGGTGATCGCCCCGAGTTTTGCTGATATCTTCTACGGCAACTCGTTCAACAACCAGTTGCTGCCCATCACGCTGAGCGAAACGGAAGTCGACGAGCTTTTCCAACTGGTGAAAGACAACGAAGGCATTCAGTTCGAAGTGGATCTGGAAGCGCAAACCGTGAAAGCCGGTAACAAAAGCTATCCGTTTGTCATCGACAGCTTCCGCCGTCACTGCATGATTAACGGTCTGGACAGCATCGGCCTGACCTTGCAGCACGAAGAGAACATCTCCGGCTACGAGAAAAATCAGCCTGCATTTATGCACTGATTACCGTACGTCAGACATAAAAAAACCCGCGAACTTCGCGGGTTTCTTCTTTTATTGCGGTCAGACGTCTTTGACTTTAAACATCAGGCCAAGCGCCAGAACCGCCAGAACTGTCGCAGCCCAATACACCGGATAATGGCCAAAGTTCTCCACGATCACGCCCTGCAGCAAACCTGCGCAAATCACGCCGGTCGAGATGCTATTGGTGAATAACGTGGTCGCCGAACCGGCGCGTCCCGGCATCAGATCCTGAAAATACAGCATGCCAATACCGGCCACGATGCCAATGAAAATCGCGTTAAACAGTTGCAGGATCATCAGTGCGGCTTTGAACGGGAATGCCACCAGACCGGCATAGAAAATAACCCCGCTTGCCACCGCGTACAACATCAGTTTTCGCTTACCAAAATGCTTAACCAGATAGCCTGCTACCAGCATAGCCGGAATTTCCAGCCCTGCCGCCGTTCCCATCAATAAGCCCGCCAGCTCTTCCGGCAAACCTAACTCGCTGGTGATATATAGCGGCATATCAATGATGTACATGATATTGCACGTCCACATCAACAATGACGCGAAAAACAGCAGACGTACATCTTTGTTCCGCCACGCGCTGACCGGCACGACTTTTTCATCCACCGGTTGTTCGAGGCGTGGCACGGACGGCAGAAAAAACGCAATCATCAGTATGCTGCCGACAAACACCGCGGCCGCACTCAGATACATCGGCGTGAAACCGTAATTCAGCGCCAGCATGAACGACAACGGCGGGCCCAGTACCCACGCCAGTGAGAGCATCGCACGCATCATAGAGCTGAACATGACGACTTCGCTGGATGAACGGTCGGCGTGTTCACGCGCCAGCGCAAACAGCTGCGGCATCGCCGCATTCCCGATGGCCGCCAGCAAAACACCAACGGTGATCAGCACCAGATAATCACGGCTGAAAGCAAATACCAGGCTGTTGCCGATGGCCATCAGGCAGCAAAACATCAGCAATTTGCGGCGGTCGCCTTTATTATCCGAGCGGTTAGCCAGCAGAAAGCTGATCGCAATCCCGGCAATCGCGTTGACGGTATAAAAGAAACCGACCCACATTGGCCGGACTTTCACTTCATTGGTCAGAAACAGGCTAAGCGTCGGCGCCTGCAACGCGCCCGCGACACCACACAGCAAGGACACCACCAGAAAGGTGACATAAATTGCATTAATACGAGGTTTAGACATAACGCCATCCCTGAGAAATGAAAGTCTTACAACGAAACATACAGTGTATACCCAAAACAATTCGAGTTGCAGGAAGGCGGCAATCGCGCGAATCCCGATGAGCTGAAATGAGTCAGTGATTCGGGTGAGCAAGAGCGGCCAACGCATTTGCAGCTCGAAGGGTGAAGGGGACAATCAATAGAAAAAAACCAGTGAGTTACCCCACTGGCTGGTGACATTACACCATTACTCAGAAAATCGAATCCGGCCGCGCCTGCGGGTTATAAATGACGGCGGTATTGCTCATCGTCCTGCGAGGCGATGTCCCACTGCGTCAGGCGGGAGAGAATGTCTAAACGGTATTCCACCGGAACCCATGACAGCCAGTCAGCATGATTTCTGCCCGCATTTCTGCTGACGGCAGCGAAGTAACGCTGATAGAAACGGACGGTTAGCGTGTTTTTCATGATGACCTCCTGACCTTGATGACTGGCTTTCGTTGGAGATCAGTATCGGGGTAATATGAGGAAAGATAAATTGATGAGATTTCCTCCGGAGTTCCTCTTTTATGACCTCGTCCCGTTTGCAACAGCAGTTCATCAGATTGTGGCAAAGCTGCCACGGCGAAGAAACCGAAACCACTTTGCTGGCGTTATCGGAAATCCTGAACTGCTCGCGGCGGCATATGCGATCATTGCTCAGCACCATGCAGGAACAGGGCTGGCTCAACTGGGATGCAGAAGCCGGGCGCGGTAAGCGGTCAAAGCTGACCTTTTTGTACACCGGTCTGGCGCTTCAGCAGCAACGTGCCGAAGAACTGCTTGAACAGGATCGGATTGATCAGCTGGTACAACTGGTTGGCGATAAAAACATGGTCCGCCAGATGCTGTTATCCCAGCTGGGACGCAGCTTCCGTCAGGGCAAACATATTCTTCGCGTGCTGTACTATCGCCCGCTGTTTAATCTGCTGCCCGGCACCATGTTGCGCCGCTCAGAAACACACATCGCGCGACAGATTTTCAGCGGGCTGACGCGCATAAATGAGGAAAACGGGGAAGTAGAAGGCGATCTGGCCCATCACTGGCAGGAAATCTCTGCGCTGCACTGGCGGTTCTATCTGCGTCCGGCTATTCATTTTCATCATGGTCGTGAGCTGGAGATGGCCGATATTATTACCACCTTCGCTCGTCTCAAATCACACCGCTTATTCGGCAATATCGTCTCGGTGATCTCATTAACGCCAAACGTCATCGACATTCATCTGAACGCGCCCGACCACTGGCTGCCGTGGCTGTTCGGGAATATCCACGCGACAATCCTGCCACAGGAGTGGGAGTCGTTGCCCGATTTTGCCCGCCATCCGGTGGGAACCGGCCCGTATGCCGTGGTACGAAATCAGAAAACGCAGCTGCGGATCCGCGCGTTTGACGAATATTTTGGATTCCGGGCGCTGATCGATGAGGTCAATATCTGGGTTCTACCTGAACTCAGTGAGGAACTGGTGCATTCCGGCGTCCAGCTTCAGGCCGATGAATCCGGCAAAAGCGAGCTTGAAAGCCGCCTTGAGGAAGGTTGTTATTTCCTGCTTTTCGACCAGCGTTCGCCGGTCGGCCAAAACGCACAAACGCGCCAGTGGCTGTGCGATTTGTTCAATCCGATTGCGCTGCTCAACGCTGCCGAGCCGGTTTATCAGCGTTACTGGTCGCCGGCGTACGGTCTGTTGCCGCGCTGGCATCATAAAGCGCTGCTTCCCCGCCCGCCCAAACCTGACGGTCTGACGCAGGTCACGCTGACGTTTTATAACGAGCACTCAGAACATCACGCTATCTGCAACGCACTGCGTCCGCTGCTGGCGGCAGAAGGCATTGAGCTGGTGATCCAGATTGTCGATTATGCGGTGTGGTACCGCGGCGGCGTGAAAACCGATCTATGGCTGGGTAGCGCCAACTTCACGTTGCCGCTGGAGTTTTCGCTGTTTGCCTCATTCTACGAACTGCCGCTGCTGGCGTATTGTTTCCCGCAAACGATGAATGAAGACGCCGCGTTATGGCACGCCGGAAAGCTTTCAATTGCCGACTGGAGCCAGAAGCAGATCGCCAGCCATCACATTCATCCGCTGTTTCATCACTGGCTGGTTTTACAAGGCCAGCGCAGTATGCGCGGCGTGCGGATGAACACCCTCGGCTGGTTCGACTTCAAATCTGCCTGGTTCGCGCCACCCGACAGCTAATCGGACTATCGCATTGCGCCGTTAATCTCTAGAATGACATCCGTTCTCAACGGGGTGCCCGAGCGACTTCTTTTGTATTGAAGAATGACCTCTATTTTTAAACGCCGCGAGCGCGTGTTCAGCGGGTGAAGTACAGCGCACAGAAAGCGGAGCGTACACAAAGTACGTGAGCATTTCGAGCACTGCACGACGCCCGATCAACACACGCGCAGCACGTTTAAATATGGCTGAGACCTGATACCCGTCGAACCTGATCCGGTTAACCCCGGCGGAGGGATTTGAGACTGTGCGAAGCTCACTCAAAATCCTTTGCCCCTTTTCTTTTTTGGAGCGCAAAGTTGAAAAAAATATTGTCCTGTCTGCTGTTGCTTTCTGCACCTGCCTTTGCTGCAAAACCCGTTCTTACGGTATATACCTACGATTCCTTCTCTGCCGACTGGGGCCCCGGCCCGGCGATCAAAAAAGCCTTTGAGGCACAGTGCGGCTGCGAACTGAAATATGTCGCGCTGGAAGATGGCGTATCTCTGCTGAACCGTCTGCGGATGGAAGGCAAAAACACTAAAGCGGACGTAGTGCTCGGTCTGGATAACAACCTGTTGCAGGCCGCTGAGCAAACCGGCCTGTTTGCCAAAGCACCGAAAACTGATGCTCAACTGACGGTGCCGGGTGGCTGGAATAACACGACGTTTGTGCCTTACGACTACGGCTATTTCGCGTTCGTGTATGATAAAAACAAACTGAAAAACCCGCCAAAAAGCCTCGATGAGCTGATCAACAGCGACCAGAAATGGAAAGTGATTTACGAAGATCCGCGCACCAGCACGCCGGGTCTTGGCCTGATGCTGTGGATGCAAAAAGTCTATGGCGACAAAGCGCCTGAAGCGTGGCAAAAACTGGCGGCGAAAACCGTGACAGTCACCAAAGGCTGGAGCGAGGCTTACGGCCTGTTCCTCAAAGGCGAAAGCGATCTGGTGCTGAGCTACACCACTTCTCCGGCCTATCATATTGTTGAAGAGAAGAAAGATAATTATGCCGCCGCTGACTTCGCTGAAGGTCATTACATGCAGGTAGAAGTCGCGGGTCAGCTGGCCAACAGCAAACAGCCGAAACTGGCTGAACAGTTCATGAAATTCGTCACTACTGAAGATTTCCAGAAAGTCATTCCGACCGGCAACTGGATGTATCCGGTGATCAGCACGCCACTGCCTGATGCCTTCAAACAGCTGACCGTACCGGCAAAATCCCTGCAATACAGCGCACAGGATGTAGCTTCTCACCGCGGCGAATGGATTCAGGCATGGCAGAACGCCGTCAGCCGTTGATCCCCCGTTGGCTGTGGCCGGGCGCGGTGGCGTCACTGGCGATGCTGCTGGTTGCCGCGCTGGCATTAGGCTCGTTGTGGCGTCATGCGCCACAAATAAGCGGCGTGTCTGCGTGGCAGGATCAGTATCTCTGGCACGTCATCCGTTTCACCTTCTGGCAGGCGCTGCTTTCGGCGCTCTGCTCGGTGCTGCCCGCTATTTTGCTGGCGCGCACCCTCTTCCGCCGCCGTTTCCCAGGTCGTCAGCTGTTATTACGATTGTGCGCGATGACGCTGGTATTGCCGGTTTTAGTCGCGGTGTTCGGGATTCTCAGCGTATACGGAAGAGAGGGCTGGCTGGCGCAGATTTGCAACTGGCTGGGCGTGGATTACCGTTTTTCGCCGTACGGTTTACAGGGCATTTTGCTGGCGCACGTATTTTTTAATCTGCCGCTGGCAACCCGTCTTTTATTACAGGCTCTGGAAAATATCGCCGTCGAACAGCGGCAGCTGGCTGCGCAGCTCGGGATGAATGCCTGGCAGCAATTCCGCTTTGTGGAATGGCCTGCGATCCGACGTCAGATTTTCCCCGCCGCTGCCCTGATATTCATGCTGTGTTTCGCGAGTTTCGCCACCGTGCTTTCACTGGGCGGCGGTCCGCAGGCGACCACCATTGAACTCGCCATTTATCAGGCACTGAGTTACGACTACGATTTAAGTCGCGCGGCCACGCTGGCGCTCATCCAGCTGTTTTGTTGTCTGACGCTGGTTCTGCTCAGCCAGAAACTCAGCCAGGCGCTGCCGGTCGGTCAGACCCATGCTCAGCGCTGGCGCAATCCGGACGATTCCCCGCTGCGCCGCATTACCGACGGCCTGCTGATTGGTCTGGCTTTACTGCTGATCCTGCCGCCGCTGCTGGCCGTGGTTTTCGATGGTATAAATCGCGCCGCCGTCAGCGTGCTGCAACAGCCCGCGCTGTGGCAGGCTTTATGGACGTCAGTCCGTATCGCGCTGGGCAGCGGATTATTGTGTGTGTTGCTGACGATGATGTTGCTGTGGAGCAGCCGCGAGCTGCGTTTACGCCAGAAAAATGGCTGGGCGCAGGCGATGGATCTCAGCGGAATGCTGATCCTCGCGATGCCGGGCATCGTGCTGGCGACCGGTTTTTTCCTGCTGCTCGGTGATACCACCGGATTGCCGCAATCCCCGTGGCCTTTGGTTATCATGACCAATGCGCTGATGGCGGTACCTTACGCATTAAAAGTGCTGGATAACCCGATGCGTGATGTGGCGGAGCGCTATAACCCGCTGTGTATTTCGCTCGATATGCGCGGCTGGCAGCGTCTGCGTTGGGTGGAAATGAGCGCGCTAAAACGCCCGATCGCACAGGCACTGGCATTTGCCTGTGTGCTGTCGCTGGGAGATTTCGGCGTGATTGCCTTATTCGGCAACGAGAATTTCCGCACCCTGCCGTTTTATCTGTATCAGCAGATGGGTTCCTATCGCAGCCAGGACGGTGCGGTCACGGCGCTTTTACTCCTGCTGCTATGCTTCCTGTTATTTACCCTGATTGAGAAATTGCCGGGCCGCCATGCTGACGCTGAATAAACTGACCTACCTCTACGAACATTTACCGATGCGCTTTGATCTGCACATCGCGGCGGGTGAACGTGTGGCGATCCTTGGCCCGAGCGGTGCGGGGAAAAGTACCCTGCTCAGCCTGGTGGCGGGTTTTCTGACGCCGGTCAGCGGACAGATTTTGCTGAACTGTGCCGATCACAGCGCGACGCCCCCGGCCAAACGTCCGGTTTCAATGCTGTTTCAGGAAAACAATCTGTTCTCGCATCTGACCGTACGCCAGAACATGGGACTGGGGCTGCACCCGGGGCTGAAACTCAGCGCGCAGCAAAAGCAGGCATTAGAGGAAATCGCCCGGCAGGTCGGGCTGGAAGATTGTCTGGAACGCCTGCCGTCGCAGCTTTCCGGCGGGCAGCGTCAGCGCGTGGCCCTGGCGCGTTGCCTGTTACGCAGTCAGCCGGTTTTGCTGCTCGACGAACCGTTTTCCGCACTCGACCCTGCGCTGCGCTGCGAAATGTTGAGTTTGCTGGATAAAGTGTGCGAGCAGCGTAATCTCACGCTGCTGATGGTGTCGCACAATCTGGACGATGCGGCGCGTATTGCGCCGCGCACCTTGCTGATTGTGGATGGCAGGATTTTCTACGATGGCCCGACGCAGGCGCTGGCTGACGGTACCGCGCCGGAAGCTAAAGTGCTGGGCATCCGGCGGCCGGATATTAGTGGCTGAGAACCGGTTTGGTGAATGCTCTCGGGTTATGTTTGTACTTAAACGTGAAGGCAAAAACGATCACCAGAACCACGGTATAAGCGGCAAAGGAAAGCCAGATACTTTGCCAGTCTTTCACGCCATCTACCGTAAAGTGATCGACTACATGCCCGCTGGCTATGGCACCGACATACGCCCCGACGCCGTTCACCATCGTCATAAATAAGCCCTGAGCACTGGCGCGGATATTATGCGCCACTTCTTTTTCAACGAAAATCGCCCCTGAAATGTTGAAAAAGTCGAACGCGCAGCCGTACACCAGCATCGACAACAACAGGAAAATCATCCCACCAAACGACGGATCGCCGAAAGCGAACAGTGCGAAGCGCAGCGTCCAGGCCGCCATGCTGATCATCATGACCCGCTTGATCCCAAACCGGGACAGGAAGAACGGGATGGTCAGAATAAAGAAGACTTCAGCAATCTGGGACATCGACAACAGAATGGACGGATACTTCACCACCAGGCTGTCGTGGAAGAGCGGATTGCGGTAGAAATCATGCATAAACGGGCTGGCAAACGTGTTGCTGATTTGCAGGGAAACGCCGAGCAGCATGGCGAACAGGAAGAAAATGGCCATCTTCTTCTGGCGGAACAACACAAACGCATCAAGCCCCAGCAAGGTCACCCACGAGCTGCCTTTTTTCACGCAGGACGTCGGGCAAGACGGCAGCGTTAAGGCGTACAGAGCCAGCGCCA